>Ga0256405_10003047_pt1 | contig 35911 bp, 36 predicted proteins | sample RumenRJG_02DNA_FD_189096 | JGI IMG/M metagenome (GOLD analysis project Ga0256405, IMG submission 189096) | Bovine rumen microbial communities from Lethbridge, Alberta, Canada - RJG_02 | ecosystem: Host-associated > Mammals > Digestive system > Stomach > Rumen | place: Canada: Alberta...
GAATCTTCTAATTACATTAAAAACCAAATTCTTCAACAAACTGCATCTAGCTTACTTGCTACTGCTAACCAAAACCCTAGCATCGCTTTAAGCTTAATCTAGTAAATTAATATTCATTCTCAATATCGTTATGAGGAAAAATAATTTCCTCATAACGAGGGAGATGAAGAAAAAAAGTTTTATATTATAATTTTACATTCTATATAGCCATAGTAATTGCTGTGCCGATTGTTTGGATTGGCAGTCGGCATGGCGATTACTACAAAATAAAAATTCTCTTTAATCTATTTAAAGAGTTTTTTTATTGTCAATATTTCGTAAATTATATATAAATAAATTTACCAAAATATTTTATATAGTTTTTATTTATAATTATTTATAAAACCTTGCAAACTCATTTAAAATTTTTTAAAATTAATAAAAATGCTGTTATAAATGGATTTAAAAAAACTTTATTTAAGAGGGAAAAATGAATCAAACAAAAAAGAAAATATTAATCGTTGATGATGATGATGAAATAAGAGAATTACTTGAATTTGATGTTGCACAAAGCGGTTATTTTGTAGATACAGCAAAAGACGGACTTGAAGGTTTAAATAAAGCTTTAAATAATTCTTATGATTTGATTTTACTTGATGTAATGATGCCAAAAATGAATGGTTTCGATGTTTGTAAAAATATTAGAAATGCAAAACTTTCGATACCTATTCTTCTTTTAACTGCAAAAGGTACTATTGAAGATAAAACAGAAGGTTTTGACTGCGGAGCAGATGATTATTTGGTAAAACCTTTTGATATTCAGGAAGTTTTACTTAGAATAAGAGTTTTATTAAGACGAAATCAGATAGAAGATAGCTCTTCACTTTCAAATGAAATTTTACAAGCAGGGGATATTACTATCATGCCTGAAAGTTTGGAAGTTATTATTATAAATAAAAAAGTTAAATTAACCCCTACTGAGTTTGAAATTTTGTATTGTTTAATGCAGCATTTTAATAATCCTGTAACACTTGCCGTATTATTAGATGAAGTTTGGGGATATGATTCTGATGAAGATGTAAGAATGCTTAGAGTACATGTCGGCGGATTGAGAAATAAAATTGAACCAAATGTGAAATCACCTCAATATCTTCATACTGTAACAAATGTAGGTTACAAATTAACACCTTTTAAAGAAACATAAAAACCATGAAAAAAATATTTAAACTAAAACGATTAAAAATAGCAGAACAAATCCTAATAGTTCTTTTTTGTGCTGTTGTTGCACCAATGATTATAAGCGGTATAATCATAAACAATATTAACCAGCATGCAATAAGAGCTCAATTAAGAAGCTCCGCAATTCTTGTCGCAAATATGGTAAGTGAAGAAATTGATGTGTTTATTTCTACTGCATACAATGAACTTCAACAGGTTGACGCTATTTTAAAAACTATACCTTCTCAATCAAGAAATGATTATCTTATTGATTTAAAAAGAAAATTCTCACAATATGAAGATTTAAAAATAGAAGATAATCTAAATAATTTTGATAAACTTTATAAAGAAAATCTTAAAAAAGATATGATTACATTAAGCATTAAAACTTTTGACGGGAAATACTTAATTGCAGTTTATAAACTTGATGAATTTAAAAAATTTCTATTCCGCTCTTTAAAAGATGATGTCAGACAAATTTATATAATCTCTCCGGAAAATGAAGTTGTAGCGGCTCATAATTTCACTTCCGAATTATTTGTTGAATCAAAAAATCTTCTACCAAAAAAATTATCAGAAAATAAAGCCGTAATCTTTGGAAAAGATAAAAATCAACCTATTTGCTATTATAAAAAAACAAATCCAAATTTAATGATTATAGTAAATACTACTCAAAAAGTAACTGATGAAACAATAAATTCTAATCGTTCACAATTATTACTTGCCGTGTTTGCAGCATCTTTATCTGTATTTATACTTGTTGCTCTTTATATTTATTACTTGTATATAAACATAAGACAATTATTTAAAGGAATTATAGCTATTTCTCAAGGTAATTATCAAAGACAAATTCGTCTTTTAACAAATGTATTTACTCCTTATGAAATAGTATTTTTAGCATTTGAATTTAATAAAATGGTTAGTCAAATTCACAAATCATATAAAGAATTAGAAGAAAAGAATATTGAACTTGCACAATTAAATGAATTTCGCTCAAATTTAATTGATACGGTAAGTCATGAATTAAGAACACCATTAACAAGTATTCAAGGTTACACTTCAAGGTTACTAAGACAAGATATCCAAATTGATGAAGAAACAAAACAAAAATCTCTAAAAATAATAAAACGACAATCAGAAAGATTAAAACGTATGATTGAAGATTTACTTGTAATTCCAGATATTGAACGAGAACGAATAAAAATGAATATTGAACCTGTTTGGATTATGGAAACAATAGAAAATTCAAAAGTTTTAATAAAAGATAAAAATCAAAAAGAAGTTATCAACAATGTACATGAAGATTTTCCACTTGTTATGGCAGATAAAGACAGACTTGAACAAGTTTTACTAAATTTACTTGATAATGCAGCAAAATATGCGTATGAAGATACGGCTATTCAAATAGATGGAAATTTTGATGAAAATTCTGTAATTATCAAAATAACAAACAAAGCAGACTTTATCCCTAAAGAAAATTTAAACAAATTATTTGAAAAATTTATAAGAATGGATGATACAACAACAAGAACTTCTCGAGGAACAGGTCTCGGATTATTTATAGTAAAAGGTCTTGTAGAAGCAATGCATGGGGAAATTCGTCTTATAAGCACAGAAAACAATATTTTTATAGTAGAACTTAAATTACCGAGATTTAAAGAAAATTTTATTTAGGTGCTAGTCTTATGTTTATGCAAAAAGCAATTGAAGAAGCAAAAAAAACTATAAAAGATGTTCCTGTTGGAGCTGTTATTGTTAAAAATAACAAAATTATAGCTTTTGCACATAATGAAAAGGAATTAAAAAAAGATATTACAGGTCATGCAGAAATTATTGCAATAAAAAAAGCAGAAAAAATTTTAGGTAACTGGAGACTTAATAACTGTGAAATGTATGTAACTCTTGAACCATGTCCAATGTGTGCATGGGCTATTCTACAAGCACGTATTAAAACTCTTTACTTTGGTTCTTTTGACAAAAAATTCGGAGCATTTATATCTTCTATGGATTTGAGAAAAACTTTACATTCCAAAATAAATGTTTATGGTGGAATAAGAGAGGAAGAATGCGATAAAATTTTAAAGGATTTTTTTAGAAAAATAAGATAATATAAATATTAAATTGTAAATTTATACTAATAAACTTATAGGAGATTTAAAATATAATATGGTTAATTCAGTCAATAAAAAAACAAAAACTGATTTAAAGCAACAATTAGATAATTACGTTAAACAATATGAAACAAAAGATTTTATAAAAGATGATCCTATTCAATTTTGTCATAGATTTAAAAACCCGAAAGATATAGAATTAGCAGGATTTATTGCATCGCTATTTGCATTTGGAAATCGAAAAATTTTTATTAACAAATTGAATGAATTATTTGAAATTTTTCAAAATGAACCATGTAACTTTATAGAAAATTATAACGGTAAATCTTTAAATGGATTTAACTATAGATTTGCTAAAGAAAATGATGTAATAGTTGTTTTATCTTCTCTAAATAAACTTTATAAACATGGTGATAGTTTAATGACACTTTTTCAAGATTATTTTGAAAAAGAAAAAGATATTTTTGGCATGCTTTGCAGAATTTCAGAATATTTTTATAAAACAATAGAAACATCATGCGGAGCAAAATATTTAATACCGGATGCCCGTAAAAAATGTGCAATGAAACGTATGAACATGTTTTTAAGATGGATGGTAAGAAAAAGTAACGTTGACTTAGGACTTTGGTCTTTTATTCCTACTTCAGATATTTTAATTCCCCTTGATACACATGTTGCAAGAATTTCAAGAAACTTAAATCTTTTAAAACGAAATTCAAATGATTTTAAAGCTGTAATTGAATTAACAAATAACTTAAAACTATTTGATAAAAATGATCCGGTAAAATATGACTTTGCACTATTCGGCTATGGAGTTAATGAAAAATAAAAAAGAAAACCATGCCATAGGTTAGGCATGGTAACAAAATCAATGTTTTATCCACTTTCACACATTGATATAAAAATTTCTTTAATATTAACGTCTTGAAGGCTTTCTTGGCTTTTTAGAACCTGAAGGCTTCTTTACAATTGTCATTTCACCTTCTGCAGGTTCAGGAAGAGGTTTCGGATCAGCAATACCTTTTTCTTTTCTTGCTTTATCTATTTCTTCCGGAGTTAATATTGTTAATTTAATAACATTTTTTGATTCTGATGAAACAGCTTTTTCTAAATCAACAGGATAATCTTCATATTTTGTACCCATTTCACCTTTAATGATTTTATCAGTAATATAATCATTATATCTTTGAACATTTTCAGGCATATTAGGATATACTGTTTGCCAGTATGTATTTAAATCAGCACTACCTCTGTTATTATTACATTCTGCACATTCGCCCATATAATTTTCAGTATTATTAGCACCTTTATTTGATTTTGGATGAATATGTTCTGTTGTCATTACAGCCGTTGAAATTAATCTTCTTGCTATTGATGTTGAATCTGAATTTTTATATTTATTAAATACTTTAGTTACACCATCTTCACTTAATGGAAGTTCAATAGCTTTATCCATCAATTTTGTTTGATTTTCTTTTGTATCTTCTTTAGTTATATTTTGAATACCTTTTAAGAAAATATTTCTTCTGAAACCTTCTTTTTTATTTAATGTTTGTTTTTGTGCAGAAACATAATTAGAAACTTTATTTTTTTCTCCGTAAATTTCTTTAGCAATAGCGTCAACTTCATCTAAAACTATAGTACATTCTTGTTTGTATAAATCAGAACCTGTTTTCTTAGTACTTGATAAAATATCACTTATAGAAGAATTTGGCTTAGAAGGTGCAACATTCATTATTTCTCTTGCGACAGCTCTTTCATTTCTTCTGAATTTGTGAAAATTTGAATTGAATACATCTGCAAGTTCTTGACCTTTAGCTTTTGAAGCTTTTGCAACAAATTCATTTTGTTCTTTTGCATTCATCATTTCTTTACCGCAACATGCACATGGAACATTATCAATTTGTTTAACAACAAATGCTGATGTCGAACAAGGATAACCTTTAAACGAAGGAACATTTTGCATTCCAAAGAAATAATTCATTATAGCTTTAGAACCTTCATTTGTCTTGTTCAATATTTCTTCATTATCATGAATTGGTTTTAATGATTGTGGAATAGTGGAATTTTTAACTGTTGATTTTGATGCAAACCCTAAGTTTGCAGTTGAAATTGCATTTACTCTCATATAAACTACCTTCTCTGTTTCGTTTGGATTTCAGAACACAAAATAGCACAAACTTTGCGTTCTCATCTTGTCTTATTTACTCGTATTTAATAATTATTAATGTGGATACAATTATAATAACTCTAAAATATATTTTTTACATATATAATTTACAAATATTTACAAATAAAAAGCTCTATAAAAGAGCTTTTTATTATAAATTTTTCAATTTAAAACATTTTTATTAATTAAGCAGCTTTTTCTGTTTCAGAATTAGATGCTGTCGCAACAGCTTGAGGTTTTACAGGAGATACAGGCTTTTCAGGTTTATGAGGTTTAATAACCGGACCTTGAGGTTCTGGTTTTCTTCTGTTAGCTATTTGTCTTGCTCTGTCAACATTTTCTTTTGTCGGTTCAGGAAGAGGTCTTAAACCTTTTTCTTCTCTTTTTTTATTAATTTCTTCAGGATTCAATACTTTTAATGTAATTGCACCTTTTGTTTCTGACTCTACTGCAACTTTTAAATCTTTTGGATAATCTACAAAATGAGGACCGATTTTATCTGTAATAACATTTTCTGTTACAGCATCACAGAATTGTTGTACATTGTATGGCATTGACGGATATCTCGTTTGCCAGTATGTATTTAAGTCATAATTTTGTCTTTTTTCATTACATTCATTACATTCACTCATATAATTTTCTGTACTGTTTGGTCCGCCTAATGATCTAGGATGAATATGTTCTGCTGTTTTAACAGCATTTGCAAATAAACCTCTAACAAATTTTCTTGGTTCTTTTATTTTCTTAGTCATTTTATTATAATAATCATCTTCAAACGGCATATCTATAGCCACATTAAGAATATGACCTTTTGCATGTTTATCACCTAATTCTGTTGTGATTTTATCCATATCTGCTACAAATTTTTCTCTGTTAAATCTGCTGTTATGTTCCAAACCATTTACAAATTTTCTTTGTGTTTTTACATATTCAGAAACTTTGTTATCTTCACCATAGTGTTCTTTTGCTTCTTTATCAACATCATCTAAAACAGCTAATTGACCTCTTTTCATAATACCTTGAACATCATTAGCCATTATCGGTAATAATTCCATTGTTGTTTTCTTAGGATATTTTTCACCATATTCTCGCATACCACGAATTATAGCTTTTTGAACAGGTCTATAAATTTCAAGTGTTTCATCAATAAATTTTGTTCTGTCTTCGCCTTTTAATTGTTTTAATTCATCAGCAAGTTTATCAACATTTTCGCCGCCGTTAATCATTTTTTTACCACAACAAGCACATGGTACAAGCATCATATTATGATTGAATTCACTTGTAGCACAATCAAAACCTTTAAACGAAGGTATATTTTGTGTTCCTAAAAAATAATTCTTTAATGCCTGTGCACCTTTATCATTCACTACTTCTTTCTGCTCAGCTATAGTATTTGTCATGTTTACAGGCTTTTTATCTATTGATTTACCTGCAATATTATTTGTAACAACTGCTGATTTTAATTCATGAATATTCATTAAGACACACTTTCTAAAAATATAACACTACCTATTACATGAAAAACTTATAATTTAAATTTTTTGCTAATATTAAAGGTTATGTTAAATAATATGAACAAAGTGTTAAGCGGACAATAAATTTTTATCTACTGAATTTAAAGCTTCAGCATATTTTAAATTAGGAAAATCATCTAAAGAATATTCATTTAAAAAGTTTTGAGCTTCACATCTTGCAAGTTCCAAAGTTTTTGTATCCTTTATTATATCTGCTATTAAAAACTCCGGTAAACCACTTTGACGGACACCTAAAAAATCCCCTGGGCCTCTTAATTCCAAATCTTTTTCTGCAATTATAAATCCGTTATTGGTTTCTTCCATAACTTTTAATCTTTCTAAAGTTTCAGGTTGTTTGGATGAACTTGATAAAATACAGTACGATTGTAAATCCGAACGACCAACACGTCCTCTTAATTGATGTAATTGTGATAATCCAAATCTTTCAGCATTTTCTATAACCATAACCGTTGCATTTTTTACATCAACACCAACTTCTACCACAGTAGTGGAAACTAAAATATCATATTTTTTGTTTTTGAATTTTTGCATTACTTCTTCTTTTTCGTCATTTTTTAATTTTCCATGCAAAAGTCCTACTTTATAATCGGAAAATATTGTTTCTTGCAGACGTTCTGCTTCTTTTGTTGCAGCTTTTGCACTTAAGGTTTCACTTTCTTCTATCAGAGGATAAACAATATATGCTTGATGTCCTTTTTTAATTTCTTCTTTTATTAGTGAATATATTTCTCTGTGATTAGTTTTTAAAAAAGTTTTTATAGGCTTTCTTCCAAGAGGCATTTCGTCTATTATAGTTAAATCCAAATCACCATGAAGAGTAAATGCAAGAGTTCTTGGAATAGGTGTTGCAGTCATTGTAAGTATTTGAGGAGATAGAGATTTTTTTGTTAATTTACTTCTCTGTTTAACTCCGAATCTGTGTTGTTCATCAATAACTATTGCACCAAGATTGTTAAATTCAACATTATCTTGAATAAGAGCATGCGTTCCCACTGCAATATGCATTTGACCATTTAATAAATCTTGTTCCATAGCAGAACGCATTTTTTTACTGCTAGAACCTAAAAATAATCCTACTTTTAAACCCATTGGCGTTAACCATTCAACAAGATTATTATAATGTTGACGAGCAAGAATTTCAGTAGGAGCCATTATTGCACCTTGATATCCGCTTTCTACACCTGCAAGTAAAAATATTGTTGCAACAACTGTTTTTCCACTTCCTACATCGCCTTGCAAAAGTCTTTGCATTGGTTCTTTTTTTGTTAAATCATTTAATATCTCGTTTACAGCATTTTTTTGTGCCGACGTTAATTCAAAAGGAAGATTTTTAATAAAATTCATTACAAGCCCGTCATCTTTTATTTTTAAAGGAACTACTGCAAGTTCTTTTTTTATTTTTTCTCTTTGTTCCAGCATCTTTAATTGAATTATAAAAAGTTCTTCAAAAACAAGAGAAAATCTCGCTCTTTCAAGCATTTCCATGCTTTGTGGAAAATGTATTTCACTTATCGCATCTTTTTTATTTAAAAGATTATGTTTTTTTATCAAGTATTCAGGTAATACATTTGTAATAGAGTTTTTAAATAATTCAATGCAATTAAATATAGCTTTTCGCATTGTTTTTATATTTAAAGTTTCACTTAAAGCATAAATCGGAACAATTCTTCCCATATTAAGAGAATTATTTTCATCTTCAATTGTTTCTATTATGTTATAAGTTGGTTTATCAATAGTTAATTTACCATCGTATGAATTTAATTTTACGAATCCTGAAACCATTATCGCACTGTTTTTAGGAAATTGAGATTTAACTCTTTCAAGCAGATATTTTCCGGCTTTTGCCATAAAAAAATTAAGATTTATAGAACCTGTTTCATCTTGAATTTTAATTTTACAAATACCAAGCCCATTTTTAGAATTAAATGCCTGAGTCGATTTTATATATCCTAAAATTGTTGTAGTCATACCTTCTTGAAGATTGCAGATTTTATCTATATGAGAATAATCAATATGTTTTCTGGGAAAGTAATACATCAAATCATTTGCCGTAAATATCCCTAACTTATTTAATTTATATGCAATTTTAGGCCCTATTCCTTTTATATAACAAACATCCGTTGCAGAAGGATTTTTTGGAATGTTATTTTCTTTAATTTCTTCTTTTTTAGGATTTAATTCATCTTTTATTACACGCACAAGTCTATTTATTGCTCTTTTTCTTGCAATCAAAGATTCAGTTCCATAATGGTCAAAATATTCCATTAAAATCTTCCATTTAGGATTTTTTGAATTTTTATATTCTTCCTTCATTTTTGAGTAAATAAACTTTGAAAAAGATTGTGTTCTACCCTGAATATTGATATAACTGTGTTTGACTTCAACATCTATTGCCTGCTTTATCTGCTCAAATCTTTCCATTTATTATTTCTCTTTTACAATTGAAGTAACTTTATTATTATTAAAATATTTTTTTGCAATATTCATTATATCATCAGGCGTAACTGAATTAATAAGAGTTTTGTACTCATCTATAAACTCAAAGCCTCTGGAAGATACTTCAAAATTTGATAAAGCAGAAGCCTTGTCAAGATTTGTTTCTAATCCAATATAATATTGCCCTGTTAATTTTTCTTTTACAGCTTTTAGTTCTTCGTTAGAAACAGGTTCATATTTTAAACGATTAACTTCTTCCATAAGACGTTTTTCAGAATATTTTAGAGTTTTAGGATTTGTTCCTATATACACCATAAATTGTCCTCTTAGACGATTTGGAGAATAGCTTGAACCTATTTGATATGCTAAACCTTCTGTATCCCGAACATTTCTGAATAAACGAGAACTCATCCCACCGCCTAAAAGCGAATTAATAACTTGTAATATTGCATATTCTTTTTTATTTGTAACTCCTGAAGTTTGCCAACCTGCAAAATACCATGCTGTTTCCAAATTTTCTATTTTCGTTTCTGAAATTTCCGGTTTTGTTATAGGTTTAACGTCATTTATATGTTTATTAAAATCGAACTTATTTCCTTTTTTACCGTTAAAAATATTTGTGAAATTTCCTATCAATTCTCTTTCGTTAACATTACAATTAATAGCAATAACTATATTTTCCGGATAGAAAATTTTATCATAATATTCTTGAATATCTTTTATTTGAATTGTCGGAATTGTTTTTTCAAGGATTTTATTTGTGTTGGAATATGGTGAACCCTTAAAAATTAATGTTTTATAATTTTCAAGAGCAACTTTTAGAGGAATATCTCTTGATTTTTTAATATTATTCAAGGCTGAAGTTTTATCTTTATTTAATTTATCTTCTTGGAATACTGAATTATTAATAATTTCATCAAGCAATTCAAATGTTTTTGTGAGTTGTGATTTTGTTGTCAAAATATTTATTAAAAAGTTATCGCCACCGGATGCAGGTGTAATATTTATACCGTTTTCTTCCATTATTCGATTTAATTCTTCAAAAGAATATTTTTTTGTACCTTTTGTCATAAGTTGTGCTGTTAAAAAGCCGGTACCCGGAATTTTTTCTAAAAATTCTCCACCCTTTGCATTTATACTTATTGCGACAATTTCATTTGAATCATTCTGATTTATAAGTAAAGTTGCACCGTTTTCCAGAGCATATTTTTTTACACCATAAGCTTCTTTTACAAATTTAGCATTTGTATTTTTAATTACTTTCATGTTATTTATTTGTTTTTCATATTTTTTAGGTAAAAGTACAGATGTTGCACTATATTTTAAATATTTGTCTGCAACTTTTTTAACTTCATCAACTGTAACGTTATTAATATTTTTCAAATATTCTTTATAGTAATTATAATCACCCGTAACTACAAGTGTATATCCAAATTCTCCGGCAATATCAGATATTGATTCTCTTTCGAAAAAAGTATCTTTTTCTATTACATTTTTTGCAAATTTTAAATCTTCATCCGTTATTCCGTATTTTTTTATTTTTTCAACTTCATTATTTATTTCTTTTCTCAACTTACTAACATTTTCGGGCTGAAAATTTGCACTTATAATAAACATTCCATCATCTCTGCTTGAAGAATTTCCTGCCGAAATAGAATATGCAAGCTGTTTATTATCTTTAATATTTTGATAAAATCTTGAGTTTCTGCCCTGACCTAAAATAACGGCAAGAATATCAAGAGCATAGGTATCTTTATGTACCATTGGAACAGTATTATAACCTATAGCAATATAACCTGTTGAAATATCATCATAAATTATTTTTTCTACATTTTTTGTTAATCTTTTTTCTTTTTTATATGAATTTTGTTTTGATTTTTTATAATTATCAGAAAAAGCTTTTTCAATTTTTCTAAGAGTTTCTTGCGGTTCAACATCACCAATAACAAGTGTTATCATATTTTGAGGCCCGTAATTTTTGTTGTAAAAATCAAAAATTTCTTCTCTTGTTATATTTTCAATAATTTCTTTTTTGCCAATTACTTCTCTTTTATATGGATGTGTTTTGTAAGTTAATGAAACAAGATTTTTGGTTAATTTGTTTCTTGGAGAATTTAAGTCCTTGCAAATTTCTTCAATAACTACTTTTCTTTCTTTTTCAAGTTCATCAGACGGAATTTGAGGAGTTAAAAGCATATCTGAATGCAAATCTAATGCCAAATCGAATTTATCTGACGGAATAGTTATATAATAATGAGTAAAATCTTTACTTGTAGCAGCATTAGTAATACCTCCATTAGATTCTATTATTCTGTCAAATTCACCTACCGGATATTTGCTTGAACCTTTAAAAAATAAATGTTCCAAAAAGTGAGCAACACCGTTATTTTTATCTGTTTCATCAATAGAACCTGTTTTTATCCATGTATCTATGGTTACAATAGGATTTGTTTTAACTTGTTGAATAACAACTGTTTGACCGCTTTTTAATTTATAAACTTGTGGCTCGCTTGCAAAAGCAATTAATGGCATAAAAAATAATACACAAACGATAAATAATTTCTTCATTCTAACCTCATTCCCTATAAAAAAATTATATCATATTTGATTTAAAATAAAAAATCAGTAACAGGGGCAAATTTTTAATACTTTATACAATAACATATTGTAATTTGGGAATATGAAAAATTTTAAGTAAAATAATTATGATTGAGACTTTAATCTTTTAATAAAATTTGTAAAAGTTCTTCTTTTGATATATTAGAGTATTTTAGGGCATATGCTTAAATTTTTTATTGCTTCTTCATTTTGTTTATATTCATTCCTTGTCATTTCTCCGATATCTTCAGCTGTAAAAATTTTATTGTTCTTTGAAACATTGTTAAAAAAATCTTTTAAATTTGCCATTTGTATTTCTCCTTAAAATAGTGCAAATTTATTATTTTATAAAATTTTTAGGTCTATTTAAAGGAAAACAAGCCTAAATTTACAATTTTTTTGTAAAGATATTATTTTTCTTATCTGCTATGTTTTATTTTTTCTGCAACAAACCAATATATGAATAAAAACAAATAACTACCAAATAATCCCAGATATAAAGATGATAAAAAAATAATTTTAAAATCATATGTTTTCAAAATAAAGAAGTTTGATATAATTGCAGGAATTAATGAAAAGCATAATATAACTATTTTCATAAATAAAGATTTCTTTAACCTTTTAATAAGCTTTTTTATCAAATTTATTTTTGAGTTATTTTCTAAAAAAGTATAAGTTACAGGTAAAATGAATAATCTAAAAAATGCAATTGTTAAAATAAAAACAAAGTATGCATTAGATAAAAATTTATTTATATCTTGAAACAAAAGCATAGAATAAAATAGTATAAATATGCCAATAAACGTCATATCTGCAAATAAATTTGCAAATATAACAGTTATAATTTCTAAAGCTAAGTATTTTTTCATATTCTTATTTTAACTTAAAATTTATAGGAATTAAAATGTAATAGTTTTTTATAATATTTAATGATTGAAGAATATATGCACTATTATTCAACTTGTTAGTTTCATCAAAAATATTTTTTAAAATTAAATCATAATCATATTTATCAAACAACAAACCTTTAAAATATCCTGTTGAATCTACTTGAGGGTTTAAAATCGTTCCGTGTCCTATTGAGTAATGTAAATTTTTATCTTCTGTTAATTCTATTGGGATTTTTTCATCACTTGATATATTCTTATTATTCTTACAATATTCTTTTACTTGCCTTTGTAACTGTTCAGAATTTGATAAATTTTTACTAAAAGAGCTATTTTTACTATATCTTATACCATACCAATTTTTATTAATTTCTAAATTTGTCTTATTTAATTTAAATAAATTATTTATATCATTTGTAAAATCATTTGATAGTATTTTATAATAATTAGTTTTTGGTGCATTTTTAAGCCCGCCTTTTACTAAACTTAAATTTAATAGTTCTTTTGCATTAGGTCTATCCTTATTCATTTTAGCATTTATTGATGCAAGTTTATTTTCTGTTTCTAATTTTAAAAAAGTCGTTGTTTCATTTGTACTATAACTAAAGTTATTTTCGGTAGCATTATCAGGTTTAGTTCGATAATGAGCTTTTACTATATTTCCATTTGCTTTTTTATAACTATGCACATAAACAACATTTTTATTATCTGCTAATTGTATATTAGATGGAATGCCCATTGTTGATAATTGAAATTTTATTGCTAATTCATTATCACTAAATTCTTTTGTAGACATTTGTTTGATATCTTCTCTGGTAAAAATTTTATTATCATATAAAATATAATTAAAAAAATCTTTTAAATTTGTCATTTATATTTCTCCTTAAAATAGTGCAACTTTATTATTTTATAAAATTTTTGTGTCTATTTAAAGGAAAACAAGCCTAAATTTACAAATTTTTTGTAAATTTAATTTTACGTACATTTTGTAAAATTTTAACTAAAAAATCTATTCAAGATTTACCAAATCACTTAACTTGATATCTAAAACATTTGCAATATCAATCAATGTATAAAGTGATGGCCTTGAAAATGCTATCTCTATTTTTCCTATAAAATTTATGCCTTTGTTTACTTTATCCGCAAGTTGTTCTTGGGTTAAACCTTTTAATTCTCTATACTTTTTTATATTTTTACCAATTTTTATAAAAACTTCATCGTGCATATGTATAGTATGTACGTAAAGATATTTTAATTTTACGTTCTGTGAGTACGTATTTATGTTATTATTTCATAAGGAAAATAAGAATTTAGATTTTTTTATTTATATTACACAACATATTCAAGAACTTGAAAGTATTGTAAATGTTTTAAAAACAAGTATTATTTAAGCAAAAGATGAATTAGAAGAAAAAGATGTAGAAAATTCTATTGAAATTATTTATGCAAAAGTACAAAATATAAGAATTTATATAGAAAAATGTATAGAGGAGATAAACTCTTAAATAAATTGTAATTTTAAATATTTTATCTAAAAATTTATATGATAAAATTAACTTATGGTGCAGGAACGTTTAAAATATTTGAGAGATGAAATAAACAGAGCAAACTATCTTTATTATGTTGAAGATAATCCGACACTCTCTGATTTTGAATATGATGAATTATTCAGAGAATTAAAAAAGTTAGAAGAACAATATCCATTATTTATAACACCGGATAGTCCAACTCAAAGGGTTGGTTCAATCAGTACAAAATTTGAACCTTATAAGCACAAATACAGACTTTACAGTTTGGATAATTCTAATAATTACGAAGATTTACGAAAATGGTACGAAAGAGTTGAAAAAGAATGCGGAAAACAAGAGCTTGTTTGCGAACTTAAAATAGACGGTCTCGCTATTGCATTGGCATACGAAAAAGGATATTTTATGAGAGGTGTAACTCGAGGTGATGGAGTTACCGGTGAAAATATTACTCAGAATCTTAAAACAATTAAAGCAGTACCTTTAAAATTGTTTAAAAATGTTGACTTGGAAGTTAGAGGCGAAATTTATATGCCAAAAACTTCTTTTGAAAAATTAAACGAAGAAAATCTTAAAAACGGAGAAAAAATATTTGCTAATCCTCGAAATGCCGCAAGCGGATCTTTACGTCAATTAGATTCAACTATAACAGCAAAACGTGATTTATCAATGTTTACTTACACAGGTATTTTGGAAAATGTTGATGTAAACTTAAAAACACATTACGAAACAATGCAATATTTAAAAGAAATAGGATTTAAAATAAATCCAAATATTCGTCTTGTTAAAAATATCGATGAAGCGATTGAATATTGTAAAGAATGGGAATTTAAAAGATTTGACTTGAATTATGCAACAGATGGAGTTGTTATTAAGGTAAATAGTTTTTCATGCCAAAATGAAATGGGATTTACAGCAAGAGCTCCAAAATGGGCAACAGCATTCAAATTTCCACCCGAAGAAGTTAATACAAAACTGCTGGATATAGAAACAACAAACGTGGGAAAAACAGGAGCAATAACTCCAGTTGCAGTTTTAGAACCTGTTTTACTTGCCGGAAGTACCGTCTCTCGTGCAAGTTTGCATAATTTTGACGAAATTAAAAGACTCGATGTTAGAATTGGTGATACCGTTTTGATTAAAAAAGCGGCTGAAATTATACCAAAAGTAATAAAATATGTTGAAACACCGGAACATAATTCATTACCTGTTTATGAAGCACCGACTAAATGTCCTTCTTGCGGAACAGAGTTGATTGTTCCTGATGGTGAAGTTAATCTTTATTGTCCGAATGTTTATGAATGTCCAAGTCAGGCTAAATCAAGACTTGAATATTGGGTTTCTAAAGAAGCAATGGATATTGATTTTATCGGTCCAAATGTCATTGCTCAACTTTATGAAAAAAATATGGTTAAAACTCCTGATGATTTTTACAGATTAACTCAACAAGATTTTATGTACCTTGACTTAGTTAAAGAAAAATCAGCATTTAATATGTATAATTCAATTCAAAACAGCAAAAACAGACCTCTAAAACGATTTTTAACAGCCCTTTCTATAAGACATACAGGAAAAGAAACAGCAGATTTATTGAGTGAACACTTTGGCTCTCTGGAAAAAATTAAAAATGCAACAGTTGAAGAATTATCAGAAATTCAAGGTATTGGGAATATAGTAGCAACAAGCATTTACGAATATTTCCATACACCAAACAATGTAAAATTATTAGAAAATTTAAACCATTTAGGTGTTATTCCGCAAGAAGGTAGTGTGATACAATCCAATGTGTTGAATTCGAAAATATTTGTCTTAACGGGCACACTTTCAACAATGACAAGAGATGAGGCAAGTGAAAAAATTAAAAAGCTTGGTGGTAAAACATCTTCCAGTGTTAGTAAAAATACTTCCTACGTCATTGCAGGTGAAAATGCCGGTTCTAAGTTGACAAAAGCTCAAGACTTAAATATTCCTATTTTGAGTGAAGAAGAATTCATAAAACTTATTGAACAGAAGGATTGATTTTATGAATAAAAATATAAAAATAATTAACGTAAACGGTATAATGGGTTTATTAGTGTTTATGTTTATTGTGATGTGTTTAGGTGTTGGATTTATTGTATTTCCCGGATTTTTATTCATGGCTATATGGAATTTTATTTCTAATTTTATTTTTGCTATTCCTGAAATCAATTTCTTGCAAGGGGAACTTCTTTGGTTTATTATATTTATCAGTTTTTGTCTTTTAACCAAAAATAGAATTGTAATTTCTATGGTTAACAGAAATATTAAAAAGTAACTAAAGGAGTATATTTATGAAAAAAAAATTTGCTGCAGGCATAATTTTGTTTGCATTCGTTTTGTTATCAGGGGCTTTAGCTTTTGCTGAAGATGGTTTTATTAATATATATTTGAACAAAACTAAAGAACTTAATCCTGATAAAGCGGAAATTATTATAAGTGTTGAAACTTCTGATAAATCTTCACAAGTTGCAGCAGATGAAAATAAAAAAATTTCTTTAAATGTGCAAAAAAAAGTTAAATCGTTAATTAATACACAAAATGGAGATTATGTAATGACTTCTAATTACAATCTTTCTCCTCGAAGCGAATATAAAAACGGAAAAACAGTATTTGATAAATATGTCGCTATTAATACGATTACAGTTTATACAAAAAGTCTGGATAAAGTATCTTTAATTCTTGATTCTGCAATAAAAGAAGGTGCAACAAGAGTAAGTAATTTGAATTTTAAAGTATCGGATTATGATAAAGCTTGTATGAATTTGTTAACAGAGCTTATGGCACAATCAAGAGAAAGAGCAAACAAATTATCAGCACCTGCAGGCACAACTGTTAAAAGTGTTAAATCAATAAATACAACATGCTCAATGCAAGGAGGAACATCATATAGAAAAGTATATTCCGCTAATGCTCTTGGTGCATCAGCAACAGCCGATACATCTACACCTATTGAATCAGGAAAACTTATTTTAAATGCATCTGTTGATGTTTCTTATTATTTGAAATAAAAAAACAGAATAACATTAATTTATGAGGGGCAGATTTAATTTCATTAAATCTGCCCCTCGTTCTTTATATTCTCCTACAATTCAAATTTAGATACATCAACTAAGTCTAAAAAATCAACACCAAATGCCAAGCCAATTTTTCTATCGTATAGATGGAGAAACCTCAGCACGTTCAATTTTTCCTATGGTAGGTCTGTTTAAATCAGCCATTTCGGTAAGTTTTTCCTGCTAAATATTTCTTTTTTGTCTTTCTAATTTAATTTTTAAACATATTTTAGTACTCAATTGGGTTATTTTTCTTTTCATAATGTATATTATAATATACTTTTGACAAACCATGTTCAACAAATGATAATAAACAAAAAGATAATAAAAATAATAACAAAGAGGTCGAAATGGATGAAAAAATTAAACAAAGAATGAGCCTAATAGAATTAAAATAGCAATTATTGAATTTAAAATAATTAAATACAAAGCAAAAAGACCGATTAGAATTCTAATCGGTCTTTTTAAAATATTTTTAATAACTTTTATTAGTGTTGAATAAACAAGCTTACTAAATCATTCAAGTTATTATATTGTTTTCTGTAGCTTGATGCTTGTTCTTCCAAAGTAGCAATTTGTCTTTTGTATTCTTGAATAGTAGCTTGACATTCTTTTGCTGAACTGTTTAATTTTTCTTGAACAGCTTGTGCATCTTGAAGAACACTCTTCATAGAAATACCAAGAGCTTCCATTGTTTGTTTTATAATTTGTGCACCTGTTTGACGAGTAACACCTGACGGAAGTTGAGAAATTAATTTTTTCAAAACAGCAACATTCGAAGGTATTTCAAATTGGTATAATTCATCAGCAAGTTTTTCTACAACAGCATGAGGAGCAGATTCTTGTTCATAAGAAGATGATTCTTCAATATTAGACTCATATTGAGGAGTGTCATACACAGGAGCCTCGTATACAGGTTCTTCTTGCGGAGTATCATAAACTGTTTCTTTATACAACACTTGTTCTGCATCTGATTTTTCTTCTGCATTATCTAAAATTGAAAAATCTTCTTCACCTATTTCGGGAGCAGTTTCTTTTTCAAATACAGGAGAGTCTTCAACAATCAATTCATCAACAGAATCCAAATCTTCTTCATTAATATCTGCACCTAAAGTATTATCAGATGTTTCAAAATCTAAATCTTCTTCGTTTTGAGATTGTTGTTGTAAAGCTTCTATGATATTTTTATTCATATCTTCATTAAAATTCTCAGTCATTTTTACTCCAAATTATTCTGTTTTATTAAGTTAATTATAAATTAAAAATAAAAAATTACAACTTTTTATTTTTCCTACATATTACCATAAAAATTTAAAAAATAGAATAACAAAAAAGAAAAATAATTCATTTAAGGTACATTTATACAAAATAAAAAGACCTTTCAAATAAAATCGAAAGGTCTTTAAATTTATAATGCAGATTATAGACTAAGCTTTAATTTTGTCTACAACACCTGCACCAACAGTACGTCCGCCTTCACGAATAGCGAATCTCATACCTTCTTCGATAGCAACTGGAGCGATTAATTCAACTTCCATTACAACGTTATCACCAGGCATTACCATTTCACCATCAAATTTAATTGAACCGGTTACGTCAGTTGTTCTGATATAGAATTGAGGTCTGTAACCAGGGAAGAATGGAGTATGACGTCCGCCTTCTTCTTTTTTCAATACGTAAACGTTTGCTGTAAAGGTTGTATGTGGGTGAATTGTACCAGGTTTTGCCAATACTTGACCACGTTGAATATCTGTTTTATCAACACCTCTTAATAAAGCACCGATGTTATCACCAGCTTGACCTTGATCAAGAGATTTTCTGAACATTTCAACACCTGTTACAGTTGTTTTCTTAGTTTCACCTAAACCAACGATTTCAACTTCATCACCAACTTTAACGATACCACGTTCTACTCTACCTGTAGCAACAGTACCACGACCTGTGATTGAGAATACGTCTTCAACAGGCATCAAGAATGGTTTATCTAAATCACGTTCAGGTTCTGGGAAGTATGAATCTAATGCATCCATTAATTCCCAAATTTTATCTGTCCATTCGTTATCACCTCTAGCGATAGATGGATTAGCTTGTACAGCTTCTAAAGCTTTTAATGCTGAACCATGAATGAAAGGAATGTTGTCGCCGTCGAATTCATAAGAAGTTAACAATTCTCTAACTTCCATTTCAACTAATTCTAATAATTCAGGGTCGTCAACCATATCGCATTTATTTAAGAATACTACTAAGTTAGGAACACCAACTTGTCTTGCAAGAAGGATGTGTTCACGAGTTTGAGGCATTGCACCGTCTGTAGCGGCAACTACAAGAATTGCACCATCCATTTGAGCAGCACCTGTAATCATGTTTTTAACGTAGTCGGCGTGGCCCGGGCAGTCAACGTGAGCATAGTGTCTTGTTGCTGTTTCATATTCTACGTGAGCTGTAGAGATGGTTATACCTCTTGCTTTTTCTTCAGGAGCAGCATCGATTTCATCAAATTTCTTTAATTCTGCTTGACCTGCTGCTGCTAATGTTGCAGTAATTGCTGCTGTTAATGTTGTTTTACCGTGGTCTACGTGACCAATAGTACCAACGTTAACGTGTGGTTTGGTTCTTTCGTACTTTTCGCGTGCCATGTTAGTGGTCTCCTTTTTCTTTTCTAAAATATTACTTTTTAACTTATAACACTAAGCTATAATTTTATTCTATATGCTCAAACTTTTGTGTCAACTTGATTTTATTTGTAAATTTTTATTAATTTCATGGCAATTTCTTTTTTCAGGACGGTTATTATAGTCAAGTTTCACAAATAATAAGGAGAAATTTATGGCTATATCTGCAATAAACCCAATTACTCAAAAACCGGATATGAGTGTTCTTAATGAACATATTTACGGTTATAAGCATGGTATTCGTCCTCTTGTTTTGCAGGTTGAAAGCATGAAAGATAAAGATGCTATTGAAAAAAGATTGCAAAGAGACGAATTGAATTATCATTTAGCACCTGCTCCCGGAGGAAGAAATTTAAATGTTTTCTTTGGTGATAAGCCATGTGTAGATGTTATAAAATCTTTCAATCAACCAAATTTATCTAAACTTAGCCCTGAACAAGATTTTATTCTGGGTGTACTATTAGGATATGATAAAACAAAACAATGTGAACGATATTTAAAATTAAAAGATAAAGAAGTTCAAGCTCAAAATAACAATAAAATAAATCTTGTAGCTTAATTTTATTTAACAAAAGGCGGGTTGTTCAAATGAACAACCCGCCTTTATCATTGTTAAGATTTTTATTGTTTACTCTTCTTCAGCAACTTCATCTTGTTCTTCAGAAACAGCATCTTCCATTACATCTTCATCATCATATTCTTGTTGATTCATTTCTTCTGCTATTTCTTCATTTATTTCTTCTTCATCATAATTTTTTTCTTCTTCTACTTCATCATCTTGATAAGCAAAATTTCGTTGAGCTTCAGCTTCTGCTTTTTCCATTTGAGAAACGGATTTTATATCAATTTTCCAACCTGTTAATTTATGAGCAAGTCTTACATTTTGACCTTCACGACCGATAGCCAAGCTTAATTGATCATCAGGTACTACAACCATTGCTTCATGTGCTTCTTCATCATCTGCCATAATATCAACAGAAACAACCCTTGCTGGTGATAATGCGTTTACAATATATTCAACAGGGTCTTCTGAATATCGCACAATATCAATTTTTTCATTTCTCAATTCACCAACAATTGTTTGAATTCTTGAACCTCTTGGCCCAATACATGCTCCAACAGAATCTACTTCCGGATCGTTTGACCATACTGCAATTTTTGTTCTGTAACCTGCTTCACGTGATATTGACTTAATTTCTACTATATTATCTTCAATTTCAGGAACTTCAAGTTCAAATAATTCTCTTACAATTTCAGCATGAGCATGAGATACGATAACTTGAGGTAATCTTGTTGTTTCTTTTACATTTAAAACAAATACTCTTATTCTGTTACCTGGCTTGTAATACTCACCCGGAATTTGTTCTTTTTGAGGCATTATTGCATCTGTTTTTCCAATATTTACAATTACATTTCTATTTTCAACTCTTTGAATTATACCTGTTGTTAATGTTCCTTTCTTCTCTAAGAATTCATTTAAAACCATATTTCTTTCAGCTTCTCTAATTCTTTGAGTTATAACTTGTCTTGCAGCTTGTGCTGCTATACGACCAAATTGTTCAGGTGTAACTTCAATTTTAACTTCATCTTCCAATTCTACATCTTCATCAATTTCTTTTGCTTCTGCTAACGAAATTTGTTCATCTTCCATTCCGTCTTCTACTGATTTTACAACAACCTTTGTACAAAATACACCGATTTCTCCTGATTGTTCATCCAAAATTGCTTCTATATTTGCAGCTTCTTTTACTTTCATGTGCTTTTTATATGCTGCAACCATTGCATCACATAATGAAGCAATCAAAACATCTTTTGATATTCCTCTTTCTTTTTCCAATTCTTCACATGCTTCAAATAATGCTGTACCGATTTTAATCATTTTTATCTCCTTATTAATTTATGTCTATTCTAAATATAATTTCGTATTTTTTATTTTTTCAAGCGGTAATAAAATTTCTTTACCATCATCCAATCTTTTTACTGTAACACCTTCATTTTCATCAAAATCCAAAAGTGTTGCTTTAAAAATTACATCTTTCATATCTTCCAACGGTTCGTATAATTTTATACTCACATTTCTGCCTTTAAAAATTAAATATTCTCTATTTGACTTAAATTTTCTTTCTAACCCCGGTGAAGATACTTCCAAATAATATTTAAAATCAAACAAATCATCCAAAAATTCATTTAAACTTCTGCTAAACTTTTCGCAGTCATCAATTGAGATAGGCTTTTCGTAAGAAAACAAAAAAATTCTTATAAAATTCTTGTGATTTTCTCTTGAAAAATCAACTTCAACAGGAATAAAATTAAATCGCATAGCCGTATTTTCAACTAACGGCATTAATTTATCCAAAATTTCTTTTCTATTTATTTCAGGTTTCATTTGAATATCCTTTTTATAGTTAAAAAAAGAACGGGTAAGCCCGTTCTTTTTTCAAGACCTTAGACACATTATACATAATATATTTGTTTTTGTAAAGTTTTAAAATTTTTTTGAAAATTAATTCTCATGTATTTTAGTATTAAATTAAATATATTTTTTATTTTTAACGAACTGTATGTATTATAATATCTATTTATAAAAATACAACTTTACGCAATTTATAATTTTTACAAAAAAAAATGATACCACGCAAAAAAAATCTTTAAGATATTTTTAGTGTGGTATCCAGTAAGTTTTTGAGTTGATATTCGCGTAATTTGTTTAATCTATCGTAAGTAGTTTCAGAAAAATTACTATCACTTAGACCGAAACATTCAGAATTATTTTGATAATTCTTAAGACTTTCACAATATTTAAGTCTGTTATATTCGTCAGTAGTGTTTTGTAATTTTTCATAAGCATCTTTTTTTAATTTAGCTATTTCCGGAAGGCTTTTTAAAAATTGGTTTTCAGAACACGGAAAATATTCAACATTTTTACCGTAAGCCTGTATTCCATAATTATAAGTACATTGAGATTTGTTTTTATCATTAATATTCAAGTATATACGTCCTAATTCATAACCAATCTCCGATTTATTATATTTCAGATTTTGAGTTTGAGTTTCGATATTAAACACATAAATATCTTTGTTATTTTCCCTAAATTTTAGAATATTGTTATAATCCTTTTTTTCATTAAAAATATATTTTTGAGCTTGCTTATTTTCTAAATAAACACTTTCTATTGCAGATGCTTTGTTTAAAATTTTTTCTAAATTTTCAGGAAATAATCTGCTTATTTCTGATTTAAAAACACTGTAAATATTGAACTTTTGGCAGATAAAAATAAAAGAGCAAATAAACAAAACCGTTACAACCAACGGTGAAAACATTTTGTTATTTGAATTTTCTAACACCATATACAACCTATTGTTCTACTTTTTATTACTTATTTTTTAAAATGTAGAAATTTTCTATCTAATTTTACTATATAAAATTAGTCAAGTCAACGATATATACCAAATTTTCATCCTTATAAATTAATAATATTCATACTAGTGTATTAGAGGGAAAAATGAAAGAAATAAAATATTTACTTGGACAAAGGATAAAAAAATTAAGAATAAATCGAGGATATTCTCAACAACAATTAGCCGAATTAATCAATATAGATCAAAGAAACCTGAGCAATATTGAATGCGGAAATACTTTTCCTGCAAAATCTTTATTGGCATTATCGGAAGCTTTACAAGTATCATTACCGGAGTTATTTGATTTTAATTATCTTGCAAAAAACTCAGATGAAATGAGGCAAAGTATTATTAAAAAGTTGGATAACATCAGCAGTGAAAATATAAAAATAATATATAGACTTATCCAATCAATGAACTAACTATAAATTTCTAGGCAATTTCTCCTCCGCCAATTAAATGTCCGTTATTTTTATCGTAAAATACAGCAATTTGAGCGGGAGTTATGGAATAAACCGGTTCTGAAAAAGTCATTATCGCTTGATTTTCAAATAAATCAACATGAGCATTAACTTTTTCCATGTTGTATCTAATTTTTGTTTTTATATCAAAAGCTTTTTTTTCAAACGGATATACGAAATTTATATTTTTAAGTCTTAATTCTGTTCCGTATGCATATTTTTTTTCACCGACATAAACAATATTATTTTTCGCATCAATTTTGATAACATAAAGAGGCTCTGTATATGATATTTCCAGTCCTTTTCTCTGTCCTATAGTATAATGATAAAAACCTGTATGTTCTCCTAATTTTTCACCTGTCTTTGTGTGTATAAATTCACCTTTTTTATCCCCTAAAAGCTCATGTAAATAATCTTTTAGAGTTTGAGGTTTTTCGATAAAACAAGTATCTAAAGAATCTTTTTGATATTTTGACGGAATATCTATTTTTTCTGCTATTTCTCTTACTTGCGATTTTTCATATTCATATAACGGAAAAATTGTTTTGTTTAATTGTTCTTGATTTAGTGAATAAAGAAAATACATCTGGTCTTTTTTATCATCTTTTGCAGGAAAAAGAGTTTTGTATTCTCCAATATTTTGAATATTAGCATAATGACCTGTTGCAAAAATATCGGCATGCAATTCATTAAAAGCATAATCAAAAATTTTACCCCATTTAATAGTTTTATTACACATCGCACATGGATTAGGAGTCTTTCCGTTTTTATATGTTTCGTTAAAATATTCTATTACATTTTTGTTAAAATCTTTCGTTAAATCCAAAACAATATGTTCAATACCAATATTGTCTGCAACTTTTTTTGCATTTTGACAAGTAATATCTGCACAAGGTAAATTCGTCATTTTACCTGTAACAGCAATAACGTTATAGCCTTGTTTTTTTAGCAGATAACAGCATACACTGCTGTCAACTCCACCGCTTAATGCAACTACAGCATTTTTTCTATTAGAACTTTGTTCCATTTAAAAATACTTCCTCTCCTAATGTTGTTAATCTATATTCAACACTTCCCGATATTTCCGGAAGATTAGGAAGGGTTTCCACAAAACCTCTATCTATTGCTTCTTGCAATACATTATGATCAACTGCCTCTTGTATATTTTGCATTAATTTTGCATTTATTAACTTTAATGTAAATTTATCAAGTTTTTCAAATTCTGATAAATAATATGCCGTTACTATTAAATATTCTAATTTAGTATTTACATTTTTAACATTTAATATTTTCAAAAATCTGTCATCTTTACTTATTTCAATTTCTTGAACAACATTATTAATCGAATGTTCTAATATTTTATCAAAATCCGCAGTTTTGTTTGAAAATATATCATCATCTTCTAATTTTTCTTTAAAAGATTCAAAAGAATTCAAAGTTTTATTTTCATTACTATATAAATCATCAAGATGACCGCTTATTTGTCCTGCCTGTTCTACTGTCTGTGCAATTTCTTGTTTCTTTTCTGCTAAAATTTCTTCTTCTGTTTTTTGATTTTCTACAACTTCTTCCTTTGGCTTATTTTGTAAGTCATTTAATGTCATCTTATTTGTATAATCGGTATTTGCAAATTCTTTATGTACGTCTTCCATAGGAAGTACAATTGGTTCCGGTTTTAATTCTACCTGAATAGGAGTTTGCGTACTCAAGGTTCTTTGTTGAATTTCTTCTCTTAATTCTTCTTCCTTATGTCTGTATTGATAAATAGATGCACATGTTACCCAGATTTGAAATTGTCTCGCAAGAGACTCTTTATCTGTCGTACAATATTCTATAAATACATCATCTTTTTTAAACGTAAATTTATATTTACTAGTCATTGAATTTAATACCTTTTAATTATTTTTTCATTATTTCTTCACGCCATTTATTCATTTGTTCTTCAACAAATTCTAAATCATCAGATTTTAATTCTATTTCTATTTCTCCCTTTTTTAATTTAAATACATATTCGTGCATAAAACCTCCTATATTTTATTAATAAAAGTTTAATCTAAACATGCTGTTTTTCAAATTAAATATTAAGAGGTTTAAATTTTTTGAAACATTTTTGAATTTTTTACATCTTAATAATTATGAGTGGGGTATAATTAGAAATATGAAAAAGGGAAATTTAACTATGAACAAATCTTTAAAGGAATTAATTACAACAACTGCAGTATTTTTACTTGTATTTGCAGGTTTTATAACAGGAAAAACTTTTGCTTATTCACCTGTTGAATTATATGACGATGTTTGGAAACTCGTAAATAAAAAATATGTAGACCAAACAAATAATCAACAAGATTGGAGAAGATGGAGATACAAATACGAAGGTAAAATAAAAACGGATGAAGATGCTTATGTAGCAATAGATACAATGCTTGCAAGCTTAAACGACCCGTATACAAAATTTTTAGATCCTAAAGAATTTGCTGAAGAAACAGCTTCCATAAAAGGTTCTTTGAAGGGTATTGGTATTCAAATATCAGTTAAAGACGGAAAATTAATGGTAATTTCACCTATAGAAGGTTCACCGGCAGAAGCAGCAGGAATACTTGCAGATGATGAAATCTTAGAAATAGACGGCGAAAGTACAAAGGGTATGTCTATTGATAAAGCCGCTGAAAGAATTAGAGGTGAAAAAGGAACTACCGTTACTTTAAATATTAAAAGAGGAAATGATATTAAAAAATATTCCGTAGTAAGAGATGAAATTGAAATTAAAGCAGTATCCACAAAATTACCTGATGGAAATACTACGGTTATTCCGGCTGAAATTCAATACATAAGAATAAGTTCTTTTATAAGCAAACATGTTGCTCAAGATGTTTCAAATATATTGATGAACAGTAAAAAGAAAAAAGCATACATTATTGATTTGCGTTCAAATCCGGGAGGACTTTTAACTAATGCCATATTTATTTCAAGAATGCTTTTACAAAACAGTATAATAGTAAGCACTGTGGACAGGGACGGATATAAACAAACTGAACGTGCAGGATACACAACTCTTACGCATGCTCCTATTGCAGTACTTATAAACAAAGGTTCTGCTTCTGCAAGTGAAATTCTTTCAGGTGCACTAAAAGATAATGGCAGAGCAATTATTATAGGTGATCAATCTTTTGGAAAAGGTTTAGTTCAAGAAATAAATAAACTACCTGAAGGTTCAGGTGTTAATATTACTATTCAAAGATATTTAACTCCAAACGGAACTGATATCCACAAAAAAGGAATTACTCCTGATATTTTGGTAAAACTTTCTGAAGAAGATATTAAAAATAAAAATGACGTTCAACTTAAAAAAGCAATTGAAGTTCTGTCTCAACAATGTAATTTAAAATGTAGTAAATAATTATGGTTCAAACTAAATGGATAATTAAAAATTCAGATATAAATAATAAAAAACCTTTAATTGAAAAGCTTTTAGAAATTAGAGGTATAACTAAAAAAACTGAAATTAAAGAATTTTTAAATCCTTTAGAAATGAAACTATCAGATACAACAGCTTTTTCAGATATGGAAAAGGCTGTTGCAAGAATTGTGAAATCAATTGAAACTAACGAAAAAATACTTATATATGGAGATTTTGATGCAGACGGAATAACTTCAACATCCATTCTTTTTAAAACATTTACTTATCTCGGGGCAAATGTTGATTTTTTTATTCCTGATAGAGAATCCGATAGTCATGGATTAAATAACAGCAGACTGGTAAAACTACTTGCCGAGAAAAAAATGAAACTTGTAATAACAGTTGATTGCGGAATAAGTAATGTTGACGAAGTTAAATTTTTAAAAAGTTTTAAAGTTGATTGCATAATAACAGATCACCACGAAGCACCTGATATATTACCTGAAGCTTATGCAATAATAAATCCTAAAGCACCGAACTCTTTAGATAAAAATTTACCAATAAAAAAAATTGAGCATTTGACTGCACTTGCAGGATGCGGAGTTGCATTCAAATTAGCTCAAGCATTGTTAATTTATTATAAAAAATCAGAATTTATAAATAAATTAATTCCATACGTAGCAGTAGGTACAATAGCAGATATTGTACCATTAATAGGAGAAAACAGATATTTCGTTCAAAAGGGATTAAATCTTATTTCTCAAGGAGAACATTACGGATTAAAAAGGCTTCTTGAACAAGCAGGATGTAGTTTAGATAACCTTACTAGTGAAAAAATAGCATTTTCTGTTGCCCCAAGGATTAACGCATGCGGTAGACTTGATGATGTTAAATCAGCATTAAACATTTTAATTTCTGATAACAAACAAGAAATTGAAATGTCTATTATTGAAGTGAATAATTTTAATAAAATAAGACAAGAACTTTGTAATGAAACATTTTTACAAGCATGTGATATGGTAAAAAATAATAAAGAAAGTGCAATAATCTTATTCAACAAAGATTGGCATATAGGAATAATTGGAATTGTTGCATCAAAATTAGTTGAAACCTATCATAAACCGGCATTTTTAATGACATATTCAGAAGTAACAAATACGATAAGATGTTCAGCAAGAAGTATTAAAGGTATTCATTTATATGAAACAATTTGTGCTATTGATGAACTATTAGACGGATTTGGCGGACACGAAATGGCTGCAGGATTAACTTTTAGTGAAGAAAAAGCAAGTTTTGAACAAGTAAAAAAAGCCTTGCTTCAAGTTATAGAAGAAAAAGCTAAAACAATTGATTTAACACCAACATTAGATATTGATTGTGAACTTTTAATCAATGATATTGATATACATTTAGTTAATGAAATAAGCAAATTAGAACCATTTGGTGCAGAAAACCCTTCCCCCGTTTTTTGTATAAAAGATGTTATTTTAAAGAAAAAAATGCTTATGGGACAGGATAAAAATCATTTAAAACTTATTGTTGAAAAAGATGGAAAAGAAATTCAATGTGTTTGGTGGGGACACGGGGATATTTCTTTAATTGAAAAAGATACATTAGATATAGCATTTTCTCCGCAATTAAATGATTACCGTGGAGAGATAAACTTACAATTAATTTTAAAAGATATTCACAGTGAATATCTCGAAAAAGAAAAATCTCAAAAAGATGATTCTGCATTAAAAATTTATGATCACAGAAAGAAAAAAGATATTTTCAATGCAGTAAACGATTACTGCAAAAATTCAAAAACAGATATTTTAGTCTTTGCTGAAAATAAAACTATAATAGAAAATTTAAAACCATATAAAGATATATATTCAAAAATTGCAAATACAAATAATTTAAAAAAATCAGAAACATTAATGTTTTTTGATTATCCTACAGATGATGAACATTACAATAAAATAATATCAACAGTTTTGCCAAACAGAGTCCATTTTATGGAATGTCCTATCATACCTATAAAAACAGAAGATTTTATAAAAACTCTTTCAGGAATGATAAAATTTGTAATTAATAATAAAGATGGTATTTTTGAAATAAACAAGGCCTCAAGTTTTTTAGGTGTAAATGAATTGGCAACAACAACTGCTTTAGATGTTTTGTGTAATGAAAAATTTATAAATATTATAGAGAATACCGATAATTATTATAAACTTGAATTTGGAACATCAAATAACTTACAAAATATTAAAAATGAAGAACTCGAATTAATTTTAAATGATATTTATGAATTTAAGTTAAAAATGTACATTGAGCCTAATTTAAAAGAATATTTAGAAACAATAAGTTAAGCATAAACGCAGGATTTAATTTAAAAATTAAATCCTGCGTTATAAACGATATATCTATCTGATATTTATAAGAAAATTTTAAGAACAGCCTGAATACCCGCAATTTAAACAGATAAAACAGCCTTCTGCCATTTCTATTTTATTACCGCATTCGGGACAAACAACCGTTTTAATTTCACCGGTTGGATTGTAATCCTCAGTTGAAGTTTCTTCAACAACATCTTCAACTTTTATTTCAACTTCTTCAACAGGTTTTTCTTCTTCTTTTTTCTTTGTCAAATTCATTGGTTGAATAGGTCTGCAATTATTTCTATACACTGTAATACCTTTTAAATTATTTTCATAAGCTAAAATATAGGTATCTTCAATATCTTGTTTAGTTGCAGATTCTACAAAATTTACGGTTTTAGAAACAGCATTGTCTGTATGCAATTGAAATGCTGCCTGCATTTTAACATGCCAGTATGGAGAAACATCATGTGCAGTTGAGAAAATATGTTTAGATTGTTCATCAACCCCATCAACATGAGCAATCGTACCTTCTTCAGAAATTTGTCTCATCAATTCTTCTGAATAAAAGCCATGCTTAATTGCATATTCTTTAAATATAGGATTAACTTCAAGCATTTCAGTGCCATCCATTACACAACGCATAAATACAAGCCCGAATAACGGTTCAACACCACCTGAAGCACTTGCTATCATTGAAATTGTACCTGTCGGAGCAATACATGTTGTTGTAGCATTTCTTATTCCATATTCTTTTATCTGATTATCCAAATCTGCCCACATTTCATCTGTAATCATGCCTGCAGATTTTCCGGCATATTTTGTTGCTAAGAAGTTTTTATTATCATAAATACTTCCCGGCATATTTTTAAAAGCACCTCTTTCTTTTGAAAGCTCTATCGATTGAACTTTTGAATGATAATCAATAAATTCCATAACTTGAGAGGCAAGTTTTGTTCCTTCTTCAGAGTTATAAGGGATATTTAATTTCATAAGCATATCTGCCCAACCCATAACTCCCAAACCAATTTTTCTGTTATTTTGAACCATTTCTGCAATTTTTGGTAAAGGATAGTTATTAACAGTAATAACATCATCCAAAAATACAATTGATAATTTTGTAATTTCAGCCAATTTATCCCAGTTAATCTTACCATCTTCAACCATCAAGCCAAGGTTAATAGAGCCTAAGTTACATGCTTCATAAGGAAGTAAAGGTACTTCTCCGCAAGGATTAGTTGATTCAATTTCACCAATTTGAGGAGTAGGATTATCAGCATTCATGGTATCAATAAATATAATACCCGGTTCACCTGTAGACCATGCGTTATTAACAATTTTATCAAATACTTCTTTTGCATTCATTTTTCCGGCAACTTCACCGGTATTTGGATGAATCAATTCATATTCGGAATTATTTTTAACAGCTTCCATGAACTTGTCGGTTAAAGCAACCGATATATTAAAGTTATTCAACTTAGATGTATCATTTTTGCAGTTAATAAATTCTAAAATATCAGGGTGGTCAACTCTCAAAATACCCATATTAGCACCACGTCTTGTACCACCTTGTTTAACAGCTTCAGTTGCGGCATTAAACACTTCCATAAATGAAACAGGGCCTGATGAAACACCCATTGTTGATTTAACAACACTATTTTTTGCTCTTAAACGAGAGAACGAAAATCCTGTTCCTCCGCCTGACTTATGAATTAAAGCGGTATTTTTAACTGTTTCAAAAATACCTTCAAGACTGTCTTCTACCGGTAACACAAAACACGCTGATAATTGACCCAATTCACGACCTGCATTCATTAATGTTGGTGAATTTGGCATAAAATATCTTTTTGTTATTGCATCATAGAATTCTTTTGTTAATTTATCAACATCAGATTCAGTTTTGCCATATTGTAACTCTGCAAGAGCAATTGAATGTGCTACTCTTTCAAACATTGTTGCAGGAGTTTCAACACACTCTCCGTTTTTATCTCTTTTTAAATATCTTTTTTCCAATACCTTCAAAGCGTTTTCAGATAAACTGAAATCACGGTCTAATTCTAAAATCACTATATACCTCCCGATTTATGACTTAGTTGTTATATAATTGTATAATAAAAAACATTATAAAACATGTTTTTTAAGAAAATGTAACGTGAACAAAAATAATATAAACAAGAGTTATTGACAAAGAGCTTTGATTACAATATTATTAATTTACAGATATGGCGACATGGCCAAGTGGTAAGGCAGGAGCCTGCAAAGCTTTTACCCCCAGTTCGAATCTGGGTGTCGCCTTTTTTAATAAAAGACCTAATTTTATATTTAGGTCTTTTTTAAAATTGTTCTCCTTTCGTTTTTGTGTAATATTTAGTTTATGATTTTAGATAAAGTTAGAAATAGATTTGGTTTTAATATTTTAGTTGTTTGGGGCTGGATTACCTTTTGTTTTTATATGTCATTTTTCTATCCCGAAGGTTTTAATACGAAATTAGGCGATCCTTTCGCAATTCTTCTAATTTTAAACTTTATATTTAACACTATATTATTTGTTATGTTTGTTGTTCCTATATTTGCTATTGAATTTGTGATAAATAAAAGAATTACTAACCAAAAATTTTTAAAATCAAAAATCGTTTTTTGTCTGCAAATATTGGGAATTATATTTTTTGCTATACCTTTAATTATATTTGGTTATTTATCTTTAGATATTTTATTTACGTCTATAGTATCCTTTAACTTCTGTCCCATCATCTCTTACGTATGAATTTACCCAAATTAAATCTCCTGATTTAACCTTGTTATCTGCCTGAGCTTTTGTCATTATTCTGCCTAATTTTAGCTGCTGATTTATAAAATTTTCATTTCTTTCAAATTCTTCTTGTGACATTTCTCCGATTTCTTCATTTGTTATAACCCTGTTTTTATCTATGTCTTTTATACTAACATTTTTTTCTATAGATAATTTGAATAAGTTGTTATCTTCTTTTATTTGTATATATTGACCTTTGTATTCGACTGCATTTGATATATCTCCAAGGTTTTCCAATTTATGATAATTTAAAGATTTTGTAGAATATTTATTTTGTTTGTAAAAATTTTCACCTGTTTTAGGGTTATCCATTTCATCTATTTTTATCCAATCTTTTGGAATATATTTTTCATTACCTTTGTAAACTCCCATTGCAAGAGTTTTTAATTCATTATCAAAAACTAATGTTTATTCTTTTGCATAATTGTTCTCCTTTCATTTTTTTTATACTATTGTTTTATCATGCTTGATAAATTTAGAAACAGATTTAGTTTTAATTTTTTAGCCGTTTGCGGTTGGATTTGTTTTATTTTATTTTTAACTCTTGTTTTCCCTGATATATATATAGTAGAAATTATGAGAAATACCTACCATACATTTGATGAATGTGTATCATTTTTAGGTCTTGTCTTATTAACAATTATTTGTAGTTTTATCTCAATATTTATGTTTCTTATTGAAAATATTTTTCAGTTAAAACTAATCAACAGTAAATTTGTAGAAAATAAAAAAATTAAATATTTGCAAATAATAGGAATTATTTTTATAGCTTTACCCGTTATCATATTATGTTTATTTGTAATATATTCCTGTATAACGGATTATTTGTACTAAAAATATTGTTTATGTTTGCTATCCAATCTTTTGGAATATATTTTTCATTACCTTTATAAACTCCCATTGCAAGAGTTTAATTCATTATCAAAAACTAATGTTTTATTCTTTTGCATAATTGTTCTCCTTTCATTTTTTTTGTACTATTGTTTTATCATGCTTGATAAAATTAGAAACAGATTTAGTTTTAATTTTTTAGTTATTTGTGGTTGGATAACTTTTTATTTTTATATTCCGTTTTTCTATCCTGAAAATTTTTCTAATCCGCAAGTAGGCGGTCCTTTTGCATTTACTCTGATTTTTAATTCTATTCTTAATACTTTATTTTTTCTTATGTCTATTTCTATATTTGCTATTGAATTTGTGATAAATAAAAGAATTACTAACCAAAAATTTTTAAAATCAAAATTTATTTTTTGTCTACAGATATTAGGAATTATATTTTTTGCTATACCTTTAATTATATTTGGTTATTTATCTTTAGATATTTTATTTACTTCGATAGTATCCTTTAACTTCTGTCCCATCAGCTCTTATGTATGAATTTACCCAAATTAAATCTCCTGATTTAACCTTGTTATCTGCCTGAGCTTTTGTCATTATTCCGCCTAATTTTAGCTGCTGATTTATAAAATTTTCATTTCTTTCAAATTCTTCTTGTAACATTTCTCCGATTTCTTCATTTGTTATAACCCTGTTTTTATCTATGTCTTTTATACTAACATTTTTTTCTATAGATAATTTGAATAAGTTGTTATCTTCTTTTATTTGTATATATTGACCTTTGTATTCGACTGCATTTGATATATCTCCAAGGTTTTCCAATTTATGATAATTTAAAGATTTTGTAGAATATTTATTTTGTTTGTAAAAATTTTCACCTGTTTTAGGGTTATCCATTTCATCTATTTTTATCCAATCTTTTGGAATATATTTTTCATTACCTTTGTAAACTCCCATTGCAAGAGTTTTTAATTCATTATCAAAAACTAATGTTTATTCTTTTGCATAATTGTTCTCCTTTCATTTTTTTTGTACTATTGTTTTATAATGCTTGATAAATTTAGAAACAGATTTAGTTTTAATTTTTTAATTATTTGCGTTGTTTTCTCTAACAACTGAACTCTTTCCTTTTTCCATTATGACAAATTTAAAAGAATATAAAAGTCCGTAATTTTACGTACGTAAAATTACGGACTTGACAAACAGTAACTCTCCTTATTTAAAGTATTTTACACAATAAATAACAGTTATTTTATAAATAATTCAAAATTTTTATTTCCAATAAACTTTAAATTCTTGTATTGATTTAATTGCATCTTTAAAATTACCATTAAAGCCTATTGCTCTATCATCTAAGTAAATATAAGCAGGCAATTTAACATTTGTTATATCTTTAAAATACTTATCAATATCATTTTCTATCAGCCATTTTACAGAAATTTTCATATTTCTTGTTGTAAATAAAACAAGATTGTAATTTTCTGATAATTGTTCCAAAAATTCTTTTGCTCCATCTTTCATTTCAGGAATATTATCCTCTTCAAATTTTGTATAATTATTTAAAACCCCATCTAAATCTATCATTATTGTTGGTTTATAGTTATTTTTCATAAATAATCCTTAATTTAAAATTATATTCTATAACTTTACACTACTGTCTTATATAAAAATACTAACCACTAGGCTAAATTTTTATTTGATACCAATATTAGAACGTTCGTTCTAATATTAGAACGTAAAATAGGAAAATGCAAGAATTAAATAATGATGTAAAACAAAAATTAAAAACAGCATTAGCACAGGTTGTAAAAAACCACAGAAAAAAACAACAAAAATCTATAAGTAAAATCTCTGCTGAAATAATGATGACTAAATCTATGTGGACAGATTTAGAAAGAGGAATAAAAGACCCTCAATTTACAACCATTTGGAAAATTAGTGAAGCACTTAACATCCCTCTTGAAGATATAATTACAGAAGTAAAATTAATACTTGGTGAAGACTTTACGTTAATCGATTAAAAGTCTATATCTTTTGAACTTTTCAAAAAAATAAGCGGTCAAGTTTTTGACCGCTTTAAAAATTTTCAACTATCTTTTTATCTCATACTTTTTGGCTGCTTTTTCTTTTAAACACACTCTCGATTTCTCGATTTACTCCACACGCTCTACACGATTTTCTATTTAACTGCAACCAACATTGTTTGAATGCCTTGTTCATTTGTTAGCATTCTTGCACTTGCCATTGCCATTGAACGGCGTTTTTTTGCTCCTCTTAATATAAATTCAACACTATTATCAATATTATTGCTTGGTTTTTCAATTCTTCTTAACATATTCACATATCCCTTTTGATTATTTATCTTTCTTACAAGTTTAATATCGGTTTCATTTCTCAAAAACTTTAGAGATTTATTTTATTATGTTAAGAGTTTGTTACA
>Ga0256405_10003048_pt1 | contig 35903 bp, 32 predicted proteins | sample RumenRJG_02DNA_FD_189096 | JGI IMG/M metagenome (GOLD analysis project Ga0256405, IMG submission 189096) | Bovine rumen microbial communities from Lethbridge, Alberta, Canada - RJG_02 | ecosystem: Host-associated > Mammals > Digestive system > Stomach > Rumen | place: Canada: Alberta...
CAGGTATTTCTGAAGGCGTGATAGGTGCTGTAATATTTTTCAAAGGTTTCCTTGCGGACATTTCTGTCGTGGCTCATTTCAAGAGGAACAAAGCGGCCATTTGTAATAGTCACTTCATTTCCGTTCTCATCCTTGACCGAAGGAAACTTGAGATCGGCATCAGATAGCATATTGAAGCCGTTATAGGCTGTCTCTGCCATCTCACCGCTTGAAGCGAGGAGGGCCTCTATCTCACTTGACTGGGTGTGGGCTTCCATCCTAAGAATATCATCAAGTGTGACCTTGTAATACTTCAAATCAGGGCATTCATCATAGAACCTGTCTATCTTCTCCTTGCCTGCGGCGATGAGTTCAGGTTCCATAAATGCCATCTTAGTCGTAGCGGCAACGTAAAGAGAGCCAAGCTTTCCCTTAAGGGCCTGGGCTGTCTGATTAGCTGTATCAACGTCTGAACGCATATTGGCATATCTGAGTGCCTTAGAAGCCACAAGATTCATAGCCTCATAGTCCTTCATGGCCGAAAGGAGTGTAGCGGCTGATTCGCATAATCTACCCTCGTATCCCGCGAACTTATCGGCGAGCTCACCCATCCTCGCGGCGTCCTTCTCGCACGCCTCATCGTTTGTGTAGATGTCTGTAAGGTTCCAGGTAAGCTCTTCGCTTACTTCGCTTCTCTTTGGTAATTTATTTTCCAATGTATTTTCCTCCATAAAACAATACTTCTTCTATTATAAAAAAACAGGGTCGAAAAATCAACCCTGTTTTGTTAAAGTAAATAGGAAATTATTGACAGCACCTGGCCTGTGAATTTCTCGACCGGATTCTGGTGTTTAATCTCTTCCATAGTTACATGATGGCACTTGTGAAAGGTCTCCATAAAGTCCTCTTTTATGTCACGAACAACCGGATTATCCTCAAGGTATAAGAACGACGTTTAATGTCGTCCTGCCGAAAATTACTCTCAGTACCCCATTCTTGCCTTTTTTTAGGATTCTCTTTCTTCTGTCTGTCTCTTTCATTTACCTCTTGTACCCCGATGTTTTTATTATGAGACTCTCTACTCCTATTCTGTCGGTAACTTTTCCTGTCTTAATAGCCTCATCAATGTTCACGCCCTCTTCAAAGGCATGTTTTAAAAATCCCGCTTCGAAATTATTTGCCTGTGATAAATAATTTCTCACCGTAAATGGCGGTATCTTAAGAAGGGTGCTCGCTTCACCCTGCCTGCCCATTCTCGCGAGATCCTTTACCTGCAGAAGGATATTCATATGCCTGTTAAACATATAGAGAATGAGGATCGGTGACTGGTCCATTTTCAATAAGTCATAATAATAATCCAGGGCCTGCTTCCTGTCGTGCTTTCCGATAGCGTCCATCATTTTAAATATCTGGTCCTGGGGACGAGTCTCCGTAACAGCCTCTATATCAGACCTTGTGATTGCGTCCTTGCCTAGGGTATAATCGGTGAGCTTCACAATCTCATTCTTAAGGGTGAACATATCCGTCCCCACACGGTCAGCCAAAAACGCGGCATCACTCTCTGTTATCTGCCTGCCATAATTCTTGCAGAGGCCGCCGATCCACATATTTAGCTTAGCAGGTGAATACGGGTCATATGACGCTACAAGGCCATACTTTGATATGGCCTTGTAGACTGAACTTCGCTTGTCAACCTCGCTCTCGTCAAAAATGATAACTGTCGTATCCGGAATTTTCGGGATATATTCCGCGAAATCGCTTTTATTTTTTAACAGGCCCGTATCGCTTAAAAGCACTACCCTCTTCTCTGCGAAAAAAGGAAGCGTATCCGCGATTTCCCTTACATTAGAAAGGTCGGAATTATTTATTTCCCGTTTTGTAAATACGGAATAGTTCATCTCGTCATCCTTATTTACAATAGCGTTTATCAGTTTATTCCTGTAAAATTTAACAAGAAAGGGTTCAGAACCTGTAATGAGATAGCAGGTTTTGAAGGTCTTGTTCTTAATATCGTCAAGAAGTGTACTGGCCATTTTATTCTCTTTTCATTCAGTCAGCCGGTTTATCCGAGAATCTGTACATGGACTTGCGGAGCTCATTCCCCTGGTCATAGCGCTTGCCACCCCAGTAAATTCTGCCCTGCATTTCACACTTAGGGCCAAGATTTACATCCTTCATGATGTATTTAAGGAACACATGGTGGTTGTTAGGAAAGATCTCATGGTCTATCCTTTTCGCGAGAGCCTTGGTGTCATAGCAGCCAAACGGGCAGAGCTTTTCGCCCGGACAGGCAACCACATTTCTCGTGCCTGAAGCCGGATATCCCTTGTCTCTTTCTTCCTGATTCACTCCCGTATTATCGATTATTGACTGAAGGGCCTTATTCACCTCATCGACATCCTTGAGAGAAATACCCGGAATTTCAAAGCCCTGGCGGTTTGTGATATTAATGGTTCCATTACCGTACTTTGTGGCTATCTCTATAACCTTCTTAAGAGACTCAGTATCTATCTCACCTCCCGGTACACGGACACGGGAAGCTGTCTCCCCTCTGACCTTGGAGACACGGTAAGCATTTTTCTTTAGTTTTTTGATATTTATATCGAGTTCACCCATCTCATTTTCCTCCTTCAGTCTATAAGGTACTTAGCTTCCGCGTAATTAAATACAGGTCCGTCAAGACAGATATATGTGCTGTTAACACGGCAATGTCCGCATTTTCCAAGTCCGCAGCACATCTTCCTCTCATGGGAAACTATGATATTTTCATCCTTGGGAAGAAAGCTCTCCGCTTAGAAGGACAAGGTCGGGTTCAAGGGAGAGTATAGCTTCAAGGTTCGGCTTCGAAACGGTTCCGATTGAAGTGACATCACCGATACCATCGAGGTCAAGGCCATCCTCTGTAATGCCGATTAGCTTGCCGCCTGCGAGTAGCCAGAGATCTCCGGTAGATTTCAAGAGAGCGACCGCCTTGATGTCAGAGCCTGCTTTTGCTGATGATGTCTGACTTGTAGCCAAATTCCCGCCGACGGAAGACTTACTTGCGTCTGAAGCACCTTTAGCGCAAGCGCTAAGGCAGACTGCGCAGGTCGTAAAAACCATAAGCAATGTAAGATAACGTAATTTTATATTCCCTAAAATAGCCTTCATTTAAACCCTCCTCTACACTAATAGCATTAAGTGAAATAAACTAACTGCTCTCCCGGTTCAGCTGCCTCAAGGTCCTTGTCACTATAGAGAACTATGCCCTTGCCCTTGTAGTCCTTGCAGTATTCATATTTTACATCAGCTTCAACATTTACCCAGGCCTTCTGGCCAAAATCCTTAGCGTTTGGCGCATGGCAGACGTATCCGACATACTGAATATCAGCAGCACAGCAGGTCATAGCAAACCTTCCCGGTACAAGCTTGTCATCCGGGAAGCCCTTGCCCCTGTATACCATTGCATGAAACTTAATCTTCTTGCCGACGTACTTTTCGGGATGGTCCATAGCATCCATATACCAGAGGCCAAAATCATCGTCAGGAAGTTCAATAACGGGACCGTCTATAGGAAAAGGCATAGTATCGGCGTAAGCGTCATCAAGGTTTCCCTTCTCATCCTCGTAGAGAATCTGAGCGCGACGGTTAAGAGCCTTAACTCTTCTACGATAGGAACCTCTGTCCTCGTTATCGTCGACCTTATTAAATACTACAAGGTCAGCAGGCTTAACCTGCTCCATGATAAATGACCCCATGTTGTTCATGTATGTCTTAAATGTAGAGCCGTCTATAAGGGCTATACACTGTACAAGCATCCAGTTTTCAGGGAATTCATCCACAAGGTCATTCGGCTTCCACATTCCATTTACTTCAAGGAGAATGCGGTCGGGCCTGTATTTTTCTTCAATCTGATTTAAATAATCTTCTGTGAAGAGCTCACGCTCTTCTATCTTTACAACGGTAATAAGGTTCTTGCGAAGGAGTTCGGGGTCTATCTCGACCTCGCCCTCCTCGCAAAGAATGTAGACTGATTTTTCGCCGTCCTCGAACTCACCGTCGTTCAATGTGTCTCGTATAAATGATGTCTTGCCGGACTCAAGAAGACCGGTAAACATGTATACGGGCAGATCCTTTTTATCCAAAATTTGCTCCTTTTTTCCGTGCCTTTAGTCGTAGCCCACTTTCCCACGGCTATGCCGTAGGCCCTTCTCTACGACAACAGGTACCATAAAATTTTTCGAAACTGCTTCGCAGTTTAGATAAATTTTATGGGACCAGGCACTACTCCGATAATTTTCTGCCTTCTACTCCGAAGAGGCCGGAAAGCTTGGCGTGGTCAAGGTTTGAGCCGATTACGCAGAGCTTACCTGTTACATCAGGCGCAGCATTTTCACGAATCTCATACTCCTCAGGAGTAAGATCAAACTCAAGCCATGAACCACTTCCTGTCTGAAGAATACCCTTTGCCCTCAAAACAACGCCAAATTCTCCATCTTTATTCTCAGCGAGACGCTTTAATTCAGAGTCAAGAGCGTCCTTCTCGAACCTCTGAGGCGTAGTTGTACCCCAGGAATCAAATATCTCATCAGCATCGTGACCGTGATGGTGGTGATGATGGTGATGCTCATGCCCATCGTGATCATGGTCATCATCGTCATCGTCATCATCGTCATCATCGTGATCTTCATGCTCATGATCATGATCATCATCGTCATGATGATGGTGGTGGTGATGATGCTCATGCTCGTCTCCGTCTTCGTCGAGAACGTCATCTTCGCCAAAAACAAGCTCCTTAACAAGGCTGTCGCCTTGCTCCATAGCCTTTACAATCTGATCACCGGTAAGGTCATCCCAAGGGGTCGTAATAACCACTGCCTTTGGATTGTGCTCTCTTACAGCGGCAACTACCGCCTTAAGCTTATCGTCAGTCATCTTCTGAGTACGGCTGATAACTATAGTATTGGCGTTTTCTATCTGATTATTAAAGAATTCGCCGAAGTTCTTCATGTACATAAGAGTCTTAGTGCCATCTACAACGGCAACAAAGCTGTTAAGTACCACTCCTTCAAGCTTCTCCTGGACTCTCGCGACTGCCTTGATTACATCAGAAAGCTTGCCTACACCTGAAGGCTCGATAATAATTCTGTCAGGATGATATTTGTCTACAACTTCCTTAAGGGCCTTACCGAAATCGCCTACAAGAGAGCAGCATATACAGCCTGAATTCATCTCAGTAATCTGAATACCCGCTTCCTTAAGGAAGCCGCCGTCTATACCAATTTCACCAAACTCATTTTCAATAAGAACGACCTGCTGTCCGCCAAATGACTCCTTTATGAGTTTCTTAATAAGTGTAGTCTTACCCGCTCCGAGGAAGCCGGATATTATATCAATTTTCGTCATCGTGAACCTCTTTCATTACTCAAATGACTCTGCGCCACTATAGCACAGAGTCTCCTATGTCAACATCTCCGCATTTACTATGCATGAGATAAATTTACTTTATTTACTCTTCCGGATTGAAGAAATCTTTTACACTTTCCGTGAACTTTTTCTTCTTACCCTTTTTCTTTTCAGTAGTTCCCGCGTTAGTGTCATTTGAAGCCTCGCTGCCATAATCGTCCTGACTTGCAAATGCCTGGAACTTCTTAGGGTAGGTAGCGTCAAGCTCTGTAAGGATACGCTTCTGCTCAGGCGTAAGGCTGTCAGGTGTCTGGACTATAAGAGTTACATAATGGTCGCCCTTCATATCCTTATTTCTCAAGGACTGAACGCCCTTGCCTCTAAGTCTTACCCTGGTGTCTGTCTGAGTGCCCGGCTTTACCTTATAAATGACATCACCATCAACAGTCGCTACCCTTATATCGCCACCAAGAGCGGCCTGAGTAAATGAGATAGGCACTGATGAATAAATATCGGTACCATTTCTCTCAAATATTGGACTCTCACTAACCGAGCAGAGAACTATAAGATCTCCTCTAGGTCCGCCATTTACTCCCGGCTCACCTTTTCCGGATATTCTGACACCCTGTCCGTCGTCAATTCCGGCAGGAATTGTTACTTCTATAGACTTTCTGGATGAAATATATCCTTCACCGTGGCAGTCAGGGCACTTATCTCTTATGATCTTACCTGTTCCGCGGCAGTCAGGACAGGTCTGCACACTCTGCATCATACCAAAGAGAGACTGCTGGGTAACCGTAACACGACCGGTTCCGCGACACTTAGGACAGGTTACAGGACTTGTTCCAGGCTTTGCGCCGGAGCCACCACACGTAGGGCATGGATCCTTAAGATTTACATTTATTGTCTTCTTGCAGCCGTGTACAGCTTCATCAAATGAAATCCTGATCTGATAATTTACATTCGCCCCGCGGCGAGGACCATTTGACTGGGCCCTTCTGCCACCGCCGGTTCCGAACAAATCGCCGAATATATCTCCGAAATTTCCAAAGATATCATCCATGCTCATGTTCGAGAAGTCATATCCGCCACCGCCTGCGCCACCATCAAAGGCCGCATGTCCGAACTGATCATACTGACGTCTCTTTTCAGGGTCGGAAAGAACGGCGTAAGCTTCAGACGCTTCCTTAAATATAGCCTCAGCCTCTTTGCTTGGGTTGACATCAGGATGATTCTTCTTGGCTATCTGTCTGTAAGCCCTCTTGATCTCATCTTCACTGGCATCCTTCGCCACGCCAAGGACTTCGTAGTAATCCCTTTTCTGTTCCGCCATTTTACGTTAATCTACCTTATACCTCTCTGTAATCTCCATCGACTACATCGTCATTTCCGCCGGTGCTCTGTGTGCTTCCGGTGCTCCCTGCTCCGGCGCCACTATTTGCGCTGCCTCCGTTATTCTGTGCGTTCTGAGCCTGTGACTGCTCATAAACCTTTGTGAAAAGCTGCTGAGAACTGTTCATAAGCTTCTCCTTAGCTGCCTTAAGGTTATTAATATCGTCATCGGTCATGTTCTCAGGCTGTGTCTTCTCCACAAGATCCTTAAGCGCCTTGAGATCAGCCTCTACCTGACTCTTGTCAGAATCCGTAAGCTTGTCGCCTACATCCTTAAGTGCCTTCTCTGTCTGGAACGCAAAGGCATCAGCTTCGTTTCTTGCGTCAATGCCTTCCTTACGCTTCTTATCCTGAGCTTCATACTCAGCAGCTTCCTTGACAGCCTTATCAATATCTGTCTCTGACATGTTGGAGCCACCGGTGATGGTGATATGCTGCTCATGGCCTGTGCCAAGATCCTTAGCTGAAACAGTAAGGATACCGTTCGCGTCTATATCAAATGTAACTTCAATCTGTGGTACCCCACGTGGAGCAGGAGCGATTCCATCGAGTCTGAAGGTTCCGAGGCTCTTGTTATCCTTAGCGAACTGTCTCTCGCCCTGTACTACGTTGATATCTACTGAAGGCTGGTTATCCGCAGCAGTTGAGAATACCTGACTCTTCTTTGTAGGAATGGTTGTGTTTCTCTCGATAAGTCTTGTAGCTATACCACCCATTGTCTCAATTGAGAGTGAAAGAGGTGTGACATCGAGAAGGAGGATATCACCTGCGCCGGCATCACCTGCAAGCTTACCACCCTGGATAGAAGCACCGATAGCGACGCACTCATCAGGGTTAAGGTTCTTGCTAGGCTCCTTACCTGTAAGCGCCTTTACCTTCTCCTGTACGCAAGGGATACGAGTGCTTCCTCCTACAAGGAGAACCTTTGAAAGGTCGTTAGCTGTAAGTCCGGCGTCACGAAGGGCGTTCTGAACAGGTACCTCTGTTCTGTCTACGATATCGCGGATAAGCTCCTCAAACTTAGCTCTTGAAAGGTCCATATCAAAGTGCTTAGGGCCATCTGCTGTAGCCGTAATGAACGGAAGGTTGATATTTGTTGTTGTAGAAGAAGAGAGCTCCTTCTTAGCCTTCTCAGCCGCTTCCTTAAGTCTCTGAAGGGCCATCTTATCAGTAGAAAGATCAACACCCTCCTTAGCCTTGAACTCATCGATCATGTACTGGGTGAGTCTGTTATCTATATCATCACCGCCGAGGTGTGTATCACCGTTGGTAGCGAGAACCTCGATGACACCATCACCAATCTCGATGATAGATACATCAAACGTACCACCGCCAAGGTCGTAAACCATGATCTTCTGCTCTTTCTCGTTATCAAGACCATAAGCAAGGGCAGCCGCCGTAGGCTCATTTATAATACGCTTAACATCAAGACCCGCGATCTTACCGGCGTCCTTGGTTGCCTGTCTTTGCGCATCGTTGAAATAAGCAGGAACAGTAATAACAGCTTCAGTAACCTTATCGCCGATATATGCCTCAGCGTCAGTCTTGATTTTCTGAAGAATCATAGCTGAAATTTCCTGAGGTGTATAAGCCTTACCATCAATATTTACCTTATAATCCGTACCCATATGCCTCTTGATAGAAGAGATGGTGCGGTCGGCGTTCGTAACTGCCTGACGCTTAGCCGTCTCACCGACAAGTCTCTCGCCTGTCTTTGTAAATGCTACGACTGAAGGAGTTGTTCTTGCGCCCTCAGAGTTCGCTATAACGGTTGGCTTTCCACCTTCCATTACGGATACGCATGAATTTGTTGTACCAAGATCGATACCAATTATTTTACCCATGATATATTACCTCCAATTTTTCTGATTAATTAGCAACCTTTACCATTGATGGCCTTATGACCGTCTCATGATATTTATAACCCTTCTGAAGCTCTTCGACAATGGTGTTTTCTTCAACACTGTCATCCTCAGCGTGCATAACAGCGTTATGAAGATTAGGGTCAAACTTCGCTCCCTTTGCCTCAATCGGCTCAACACCCGCATCAGTAAGAGCTTTTGTAAGCATCTTATAAACCTTATCCATACCTGTCACAAATGGGTCATCCTTCTTGTCCTCAGGAATGGTCTCAAGGCCACGCTCAAAATTGTCAACAACAGGAAGTATCTTCTGCAAAATGCTTACAGCTCCCGTATCGAACATCATAGCCTTTTCTTTCTCGGAACGGTTACGGAAATTTTCAAACTCAGCAAGCTGTCTCGTATATTTATCCTTCCAGTCAGCCGCTTCCTTCTTATATTTATCCGCTTCCTTGCCTTCCCGTGAAGCCGCAGCCTTCTTAGCTTCTTTCTCATCTAAGGACTCAGCTTCACTTTCAGCTCCCTCTTCTGACGATTCAGACTCTTCCGCCTTGCCGGCAGCTTCCTCAGGAGATACGTCCTTTTCCGTCTTATCAGAAGCTTCATTTACTTCCTTTGTTTCTTCCTCGGAAGCCTTTTTTTCAACTTCCTTCTCGTCTTTCTTTTCGCTCAAACTTCATTACCGCCTTTCCCGGGTGGAGCTCCCTCGCTTCCCGAATCATCCAGTTTCATATCTATAAGTTTTATGGTTCTTGTCGAACCTCTTTCATCACTTTTATGCTTAAAAATATCATCGAGATCCTTCATGAGGTTCTTGAGCGTACCTACTACCTTGCCGTAATCCATACGCTTTGGTCCTACAATTCCGACCTTTCCGTACACGCCTTCCTCTATCTCGTAGGTCGCTGTTATAACGGAACAATCCTTTAAACTGTCTACGTTGGTATCATTGCCAATATAGACGTTAATGCCATCATCACTGCTTGCGCCCATGCGCTCATTAAGTAGAGAACCAAGCTCCTTCTTATCCTCTATGGTGTAGAGGATCTTTTCCATGTTACCGCCTTCATCAAGCTCAGGATACTTTAAAATATTGGTAGCGCCACTCGTATATATCTTGGAGCTTTCGGAGTCAGTGGCCATATTTCCTATCGCGTCAAGGATCGTGCTCGCAAGATTAACATACTCTCCTGCCTGTTCCTTGAGCTTCGCTATCATCTGCAGATTGACATTTTCAAGTTCGGTTCCGGCAAGGAATGAATTAAACAGAATATTTAGTCTGAATACTTCAGACTTATCAACCGGTTCATCGAGATCTATGATTCTGTTCCTTACTACGTTATTGTCAAGAACAAATACTATAAGAAGATGCTCTGCGTCAACCTCCGAAAGCTGGATGAACTTTATCTTCCGGTGCTCGTACTTAGGTGCTGAAACCATCGTGGTGTAGTTCGTATTCTTCGCTAAGAGGTTAGCCACCTGCTGAAGTAAGGTCTCAAGCTTGTCTGACTTCTTAAGAAGCTCGTCGCGGATATCGTTCACCTCGTTCACCTGCGTCTGCATCATAGTATCTACGTACAGGCGGTAGGCCATATCAGAAGGAATACGTCCCGCTGAAGTATGAGGCTGAATCAGATACCCCATATCTTCAAGATCGCTCATCTCATTCCTTATAGTCGCTGAAGAAAGTGAAAGGCCTTCCATCTTTGAAATGGTCCTTGACCCAACAGGTTCGCCGGTCTCAAGATAAGTCCTGATTACCGCATTAAGTATAGCCATCTTTCTGTCATCAAGTCCCATGCCCTGCCATCCTTTCTTCTGTCTGTTAGCACTCGTGATGTCAGAGTGCTAACATCTATATAATAAGATATCACCCTTTCAAGGATTTGTCAACACTTTTCTGATAAATTTATGCAAAAAAATGTTACTGTTCAGGCCCACGCATTCGAGATGCTAACGCATCTCTCATGTAGTGGGCTCAAGAGGCTAACGCCTCTCCCAACCCAATAAATCATAACAGCAATTACAGCAAGCTGTATTGCTGCATGATTTATTGGGTCTGAACAGTAACAAAAAAATAAGAAGCGGTAAAAACCACTTCTTATTATAAGTCAGCTAATTCTGTCGCGCTGTGAGTCAGCAGAAATCCATAGGCCTCAAGCAGATCTGATGTCTTTACCTCCTTGCCATTCTCAACCCATGACCTGATTACATTAACAGTAATCATAGTATAGTACTTAGCGACAATATCATCAGATAGTACCCTTGGCCAGTCCCGGTGCTTTATCTTATGCTCCTTAAGGAGCCCCGACAGAGTATCATATATATCCCTCTCAAGTACCTCGGTAAAGCTGTTCTGACCTTCAACCTCGAATATCTTCTTATAATATTCTCTGTTCTCATCTATCTTTACAAAGAGCATCTTCGCAGCCTCACGGTAAAGGCCGCTTTTTATGAGCTCCTTAACGGGATTTCCTATTTCCTCTTCAAATATCCACTCAACGACTTCATACTTATCCTTGAAATAGTGATAGAATGTAGGCCTTATGACACCGGCCGCATCCGTTATCATTCTTATGGTAATTTTCTCAAACGGTGTTGTATCCAGCAGGTTCCTGAAGCTCTCGCCCAGAAGCTGCTTAGTAAGTTCCTTCTTCTCCATCTTAACCCCTTTAAAGCGAAATGACTTAAAAATATTTTATCACAAGAATCATCAATTTACAACTACAATCTTTTACAGATGTTAAGTTCATCTTTCTGTATGAAAAGAAGCATACCGGTTAAGTCCGGCATGCTTCTTTTATGATACTTTGTTAATTATCAGTCAGCTGAAACCTTGTTCGCGTCATCATTTACGATGGCAGCCTTAACGGCTTCAGGTGGAACTACATCGCCCGGCTTCTCAAAAGCGGCAAGCTCAGGATGTTCTCTCTTTTCCTTGGTGTAGTTTTCATATTTTGGTCTCTTGTGTGTCTCAGAATCCCAAACCTTCTTAGCGACAGGTGCCCAGGTCTTAGCATAGTCATCGCACTTCGCGCACAGATGGTCAACGTCCTCGGCGCTCTCTTCATTTGTACCATGAGCGCCTGTCTCCTTAACCATCTTGCGAAGGAGATCAGGATTCTCAAGCATAGGACAAGGTCTTAAGTGATTTCTGTTAAATGGCTGTCCCTCATGGTAAGCCTTAAAGAGCGGGCTCTGAAGCATCTCAAGGATGCTGTTATCATGAATGTTGGTATTTGAAAAATGGATAAATACGCAAGGTTCAGCGTCACCCATAGCGTTGATATGGAAGTAATTACGGCCTCCGGCTATACATCCTCCAACATACTCACCATCATTCTGGAAATCCATAGGATAGAAGTCAAGCTTCTTATCAGCCTCACGGTATCCTCTGATTCTCTTAATCATCTCAACACGCTGCTCAGGTGTAGGCATAAGGTCTACTACCGCATTATTTCCAACAGGCATATAGTGGAAATAGAAACCGAATCTCGCGCCCTTGCTTGCGATAAAGTCCATGAACTCAGGATTCGTTACGGCATCCCAGTTGTACTTGGTGTAGCAGATGGATGTACCGAAAATGATACCATATTTATGAAGAAGATCCATGGCCTTAATAACCTTAGCGTAATGGCCATCACCACGTCTGGCGTCGTTTGTCTCCGGTGTTCCCTCAATTGAAAGAAGGAAGGTTATATTACCAAGCTCTACCACCTTCTTGCACATCTCATCATTTATAAGAGTAGAGTTCGTGAACATGCCAAAGAAACAGTCATTATGCTTCTTAGCGAGCTTGTAAATATCCTTCATGCGGACTGTAGGCTCACCACCGGTCATAAAGTAGAGATGAGTTCCGAGCTCCTTTCCCTGGGTAACAATCTTATCCATATCTTCGTATGAAAGGTTGCTCTTATGACCGTATGTACCCGACCAACAGCCCTCGCAGTGCATATTGCAAGCCATAGTAGGGTCAAAAAGAATGAGCCAAGGTATATTGCAATCATACTTCTCACGGCTTTCGCGGATAGTCTTGGTTCCGCGAAGGAAGCACTCATATCCGAGATCAAGTATAACGTTCTTAGCGTAATGAGGATCAGCCTCAGCTACGGTTTTATCTATAAGATTAAACCATCTGTTGTTCGGATCCATGATCTCTTTACGGACGCTGTCAAGCTTTTCCTTGGTAGCGCTCTTGTTTAAAAACTTAGCAACAAGGTCAAGAGCGGCAAGATAAGACTGTCTTCTGTCATCCGCGTTGTTAAGGTTCTTAAGGAATTTGTCTATTCCCGCGCCGATAGCCGCGCGCTCTGCTGCGTGTGAAAGTTCCTTTATAGCATTTGCCATAGTGTACACTCCCCTTTATTCAATGCATAGTAAATCTCAGTAAATTGTCAACGGCTCCTACAGCTAATAACGTGCCGCCAACCATATAAGCCTTGTTCTTGTCTTCTGAACCGAGTCTGTATCCCGCGTATGTGCCTAACATAATGGATAAAATGGTTACAACAGACATAGGTATTATCTGCCTTACAAGTCTGGTCTGAAGTAGGCCGAAGCCTATGCCCGCAAAAAAAGCGTCAAGGCTCACAACAAAAGCGTAAAGCATCAGCTGTTTAACCTTAATCTCATCGTCCCTGCATTCTACAATTGGCTTCGATGTTCTTGACTTGACAAAGAAATAAGCCGACAAAGCAAAGAAAATGACTGATGATAAAGCCTTCCAGACATTTATAAGCGCTGTGCCGGAATTCTTAACCGGCGCCGCCCATGTACAGACATTGCCAAGCACTAAGAATCCTATCTGCCATATCCCAAAAATAAAGCAATAGACTACCATTTCCTTCCTGCTGATCTTGGAAAGAAGGGCGCCTCTGCATACAAGCACGGTAAACAGATCGAGACACAGTCCGCATGAAATGAGGACTATCTCAAATGTGCCCAATGGTTCACCTCCTCGAATAATATCCGGGCTTCACAAACGAAGCCTCACTTATATCGATTATAGTGAATTTTATGCATTTTTTACAGATACAACCAATTTGTTCATGTATTTAAATGCGCTACAAATCTCTTCAAATGTCACCTGAATCTTTTGCGGTGTCTTCAGTTTTCTTTGAGGACTCCTTCTCCTTCTGCTTCTTTTTACCGGATTTCTTAGGCTTTGAAACCGGCTTTTCCGTATCTTCATTAACTTCCTTCTCAGAAGGTTCAGAAGGTATGAGAGCTTCTGTTTCGTTTTCAGCCTGTACGGTTTCAAGCCTAGCTTTACTGTCGTCAAGCAGAGCGTTAAAATACACATCCTTCGAGGCTGTCTCGGCCAGATCGGCACAGGCGTCTCCCGCCCTCTCAAGAAGGTGAAGAAGCTCATTGTAGCTTCCGGTAAGCCTGTTGTCACATTTTCCCTTGGCTACTCTCTTCATGTGCCCCCGCCTCATTGACACGTTCATATCCATGAGCTTGTTGCGTTCCTCGTTATAGCGTTCCTCATCTATCTTGTCGCCGGTGATTATCGAATTTATGGACTCAAAATAGAGCTCCTTAATATGAAGGGCTGACTTGGTGATCTGCTCAATCGCGTCCTTGCTGTAGTGATGCTTTCCCTTTACATTTTCTGACAGATTATGGCAAATTAATGAACAGTTCGCCGAAAGCCTGTCAAGATCGCCAAGTATAAAGAGGGCTCCTGTCGCGTCACTCGACATTTCCTCCGTAAACGAACCTGCTGAGAAGGCTTCCTGTACATAATCGGTTATCTGCTTAGAAATGTCGTGCTCATTCTTATTTAACTCGTCTATATCAGTAACTATCTCCGAAACCTTAGAAACAGGGACGCTTACCATCTTGTCCATGACATTTTTAACAATATCGGAACAATGAATAACCTCCTTGCTTACAAGGTGAAGGGCAAGCGCTGACTGCTTCTTTACCTTCTCATCAAGGTAAATGACATTGCCGCCGACAGTCTTCTCATTCACTGAATCCGGAATGAGTGTCATTACAAGCTTAACCATAAGACCGATGAGAGGTGTCCAGATAAGTGCCATCGTCACGTTTAAGCCTGTATGAGCATTCGCGATCTGCCTTGAAATTACGTCGATTTCATTTCCCTTAGGCGAAATGTACTGAATAAAGGCAGTGTATGGCTTGAGGAGGAAAATAAAGAGAATGGCGCCAGACAGGTTAAATATGCAGTGGGCCGCTGCCGTTCTCTTCGCGTTCTTCGACTGGGTAATTGACGCAAGTACAGCCGTAATCGTAGTACCTACATTATCGCCAAGAAGAACCGGAATCGCTCCCGCCAGGCCGATAATAGAAGAAACTCCATCCGGTCCCGGGGTCGCGGCAAAGTTCTGGAGAACCGCAATTGTCGCCGAAGAGCTCTGTACCACAAGAGTCATGATAAGACCGGTAAAGAAGCCCAGTACCGGGATATGGGATACATTGCTTATCATGTTAACGAATACATGGCTGTTCGCAAGAGGCTTCATGGTGCTTCCCATGGTCTCTATTCCAAGGAAAAGAAGACCGAAGGCAAATATGGTTTCACCTATATATTTTGCCTTTTCCTTCTTAGAAAAGAACATGACAATAAAACCGGCAGCTATGATTACATAGATGTAATCGCTTATCTGGAAAGCTATAAGCTGGGCGGTCATTGTAGTACCTATATTTGCGCCAAAAATTACTGAAATAGCCTGTGGAAGAGTCATGAGGCCTGCTGAAACGAAACCGATCGCCATAACGCTGGTCGCTGAGCTTGACTGGAGTACGGCGGTAACCAGAGCGCCCGAAAGCACTCCTAGAACAGGGTTCTTCGTAAGCATGCCAAGGATTTTCTTCATTCCCTCGCCTGCTGCCTTCTGAAGGCTGTCACTCATCATGTTCATGCCGAACAGGAAAATGCCAAGTCCACCGAGTAACCCAAAAATTGTCTGTAATGTTGAATTCATAAAAAGTCCTATTTACTGCCATTAAGGCATGAAGTCAGAAAAAACAAAATTGCTTACCTCAAGTCCCCTCTCAGTGAGGTAAAGCCTGTCACCGTCCTCGACCATGGTTTTATTTCTGACGTGCCTAGAAATCTGAGGTCCATAGACGGTGTGAATATCCGTTCCGAAATTCTTACGAAACTCCTTTATACTGATACCCCTTGTCTCGCGCATGCCGAGGTAAACCGTCTCGGCCATCGCGTCTTCCTTAGATACAGGCTCAATCTCAGTCCTTATCCTCGGAATGTCCCTTGGCGTCAGCGCCAAATACATCCTCATATCCGTAGTATTTTTCCATCTGGTATTTTCAAGAAATGAGGACGCCCCGGCGCCAAAACCAAGATATGGAGCCCTTCTCCAGTATGATGTATTGTGCCTTGAAAATTTACCCGGCAGGGCAAAGTTACTTATCTCATAGCGTTCATATCCTGCTTTCGCGAATGTATCAACCGTGAGATTGTACATTTTCCGCTCGGTATCCTCGTCGGGAAGCTCATGGACAAGCCTTCCATTCCTCCCATATAGCGTGTGAAATGGAGTGCCCGGCTCTATTATAAGGCTGTAGCTTGAAATATGCTCAGGCTCTAAGTCAAGCACACGAAAGAGCGTGTTTTTGTAATTATTTATTGTCTGCCCCGGTAAGGCACTTATGATATCTATATTAACATTATCAAATCCCGCCTTACGGACCATGTCGTAGCTCTCAAGAAAATCTTCGTAGGTATGAAGGCGCCCCAAAAGGGCAAGCTCCTCATCATTTGCTGACTGAAGCCCCACAGAAATACGGTTCACACCGGCCGCGAGGTACTCAGAAAGCTTCTCGTGAGTTACAGTAGCAGGATTTGCCTCAAGCGTAATCTCAAGACCCGGAGCAGTCCTGTCAACATGAAATGTATCGCATACCGCGTCAAGGATCCGCTTGATTGAGCTTCCCGGCATAACCGAAGGCGTACCGCCGCCTATATATATGGTCGCCACCTCATAATTACTCGTATTTTTCGAAAGCCCGCGGCCTAAAAGCCTGCCAATGAATCCCTTTTCTTCTTTTTCTGCTACCCTTTCCGGAAATTCACTCTCATCCGAAAAGACGCTCTTCTTAGCGTTTATAACGGCCCCATAACCCTTTATCTCCTGAATAAGAGCCTCCGTGTAACGCAGCTTTACGTCATCGGTAGCGGCATATGAGAAGAAATCACAGTATTTGCATTTTTTAAGGCAAAAGGGAATGTGAATATATATTCCTAATCTTTCCATATTTATTCATCGCTATCAAGCTTAAGGACACTCATGAAAGCGCTCTTCGGAACTTCTACATTTCCGATCTCACGCATCTTTTTCTTGCCTTCCTTCTGCTTTTCAAGAAGCTTCTTCTTACGTGAAATATCACCGCCATAGCACTTCGCGAGGACATCCTTGCGCATGGCCTTGACTGTCTCACGGGCTATAACCTTGCTTCCGACTGCTGCCTGGATAGGAATTTCAAAGAGCTGACGAGGAATTTCATTTTTTAGCTTCTCGCACATTTTCTTTGCCCGCTCATACGCGCCTTCCTTAACGATGATGAATGACAGAGCGTCAACCTGCTCCTTATTTATCAAAATATCAAGCTTAACAAGCTCAGCAGGCTCGTAGTCCTTGAATTCATAGTCAAATGAAGCATACCCGCGCGACCTCGACTTAAGAGCATCGAAGAAGTCATAGATTATCTCGTTGAGAGGCATATCATACTTAAGCACCGCTCTCGTCTCCTCAAGGTAATCCATCCCCTTGTAAATGCCCCTCCGTTCCTGGCAGAGCTTCATGATTGTACCGACGTACTCGGTTCTTGTCATAATCTCCGCTGAAACAAAAGGCTCTTCCATATGTTCTATCTCGGAAGGGTCGGGAAGGTTTGACGGGTTTGTTATATCAAGACACGTTCCGTCTGTCTTATATACCTTGTAAATAACACTCGGCGCAGTAGCTATAAGGTCAAGATCGTAATCGCGTTCAAGCCTTTCCTGTACCACATCAAGATGAAGGAGTCCAAGGAATCCGCACCTGAACCCAAATCCAAGTGCTTCACTTGTCTCGGGCTCAAACTGAAGGGCAGCGTCATTTAGCTGCAGCTTCATAAGCGCGTCCTTAAGATCAGGGTACTTCGCCCCATCAGCAGGATACAGGCCACAGTAAACCATAGGCACTACCTTCTTGTATCCCGGAAGTGCCTTATCGCAAGGCCTGTCGGCATAGGTAACCGTATCACCTACCCTTGTCTGTCTTAGGTCCTTAATGCTTGCGGTAATATATCCTACCATACCCGCCGTAAGCTCATCACACGGATTAAATCGTCCCGCGCCAAATGTTCCGACCTCAACTACCTCGTCATCGGCTCCCGTTGCCATGAAGTGGACATGTGTGCCCTTCTTTACCGTTCCATCCATAACCCTGACGAATACTATGACGCCTTTATATGAATCATACAGGGAGTCGAAAATGAGTGCCTTAAGCGGCTTATCGTCACTGCCGCTTGGAGCCGGAATATTTTTCACTATAGCTTCAAGAACGCCATCTATATTTATACCGTTCTTAGCTGAAATAAGCGGAGCTTCCGAAGCGTCAATTCCTATGACATCCTCTATTTCCTTACGGACTCTCTCAGGCTCCGCGCTGGGTAAATCTATTTTATTTATTACCGGAACTATCTCGAGGTTGGCGTCAAGGGCCAGGTAAACATTAGCTAAGGTCTGCGCCTCCACTCCCTGGGTGGCATCAACAACAAGCACAGCCCCCTCACACGCGGCAAGCGATCTGCTGACCTCGTAGTTAAAATCAACATGTCCGGGTGTATCTATAAGATTAAAAATGTACTCATTGCCATCCTTAGCCTTGTATACGGTTCTGACGGCCTGAGACCTTATTGTGATTCCGCGCTCACGTTCTATATCCATGTTATCAAGGACCTGGTCGGCCATCTCACGGCTCGTGAGAGCGCCGGTCATCTCGATAATACGGTCGGCAAGCGTCGATTTTCCATGATCTATGTGCGCAATAATACAGAAATTACGTATGCGCGATTCTTTGATAGTTGACATAATTTCTCCTTTAACAGAGCTCCGTGCCAGGTGTTGTCGTAGAGAGGGACCCACGGTCTACCGTGGGAGAGTCGGCTACGACGAAAAAATTGCCGAAAGGCAATTTTTTCATGGGACCAGGCACTGCTTATATATAATACCATAATTTTTCGCAGACGTAAAGTGTAAAGTTTGCGTAAAAAAGTGACCTTAAAAAGGTCACTTTATGTTTTCTATCTGCCAGTCAATAGGCTCTATTCCGTTTCGCTCGAGAAAAGCGTTAGCCTTTGAAAAATGCCTGCACCCGAAAAAGCCCCTGTTAGCAGAAAGAGGACTCGGATGAGCCGCAGTCAAAATCAGATGCTTCTTGTTGGTCAGCATTGGAATCTTACTCTGAGCCGGTCTTCCCCAAAGCATAAAGACAATAGGCCTGTCCTCCTTATTTACAGCGGAAATTATTGCGTCTGTGAACTGCTCCCAGCCATGGCCCTTGTGAGAGAAAGCAGCGTGGGCACGGACTGTAAGTACCGTATTTAAGAGAAGTACGCCTTCGTCTGCCCATTTTTTCAGATAGCCGTTATTTGGTATATAACACCCCAGATCGCTGTTGAGTTCCTTGTAAATGTTCACAAGACTCGGAGGTATGGCATTTCCGGGAAGCACTGAAAAGGCAAGCCCATGTGCCTGGTTCGGTTCATGATACGGATCCTGCCCTAAAATCACTACCTTAACGTCCTTAAGCGGCGTCAGGTGAAAAGCATTAAATATATCATCCGCCTTCGGGTAAATTGTGTGGGTCTTATACTCTTCATTTACAAAATTAAACAAATCTCTATAGTATGGCTTCGCGCACTCTTCATTAACCGTAGGAAGCCAATCATTTGTAATCATTGCCATATTAAAGTCTTACGCTGACTCCTTTTTCTCTTAAGTATTCCTTAACTTCACGTATTGTGAGCTCTTTGAAATGAAACAGGGAGGCCGCAAGCGCAGCCTCAGCGCCACCCTCTGTAAGAGCCTCATAAAAATCCTCCTTTTTACCTGCTCCGCCTGACGCTATAACAGGCACAGAAACCGCCTTACTGATAGCCTTGGTTAATTCTATATCGTAGCCATCCTTCGTACCATCGGCATCCATACTTGTAAGAAGAACCTCTCCTGCTCCTAAGGAAACAGCCCTCTTAGCCCATTCTACGGCATCAAGCTTACAGTCTATCCTTCCTCCTGCCTTATATACAGTCCATCCTGAAGCTGTTTTCTTTGCGTCTATAGCGATTACTACGCATTGTTTTCCAAATTTTTCCGCTGCCTCCGCTATGAGATTCGGATTCTCAATAGCTGCCGAATTCACGGCCACCTTGTCGGCACCGGCTCTAAGAATTTCTTTAAAATCATCAACAGTACGTATTCCGCCGCCCACCGTAAAGGGTATAAAAACCTTAGAAGCCACAGCCTTCACCATATCAACCACAGTATGTCTCGCGTCGCTGGTCGCCGTAATGTCAAGGAAAGTAAGCTCATCGGCCCCTTCCCTGTCGTAGGCGGCCGCTGCCTCGACAGGATCGCCTGCGTCCACCAGGTCAACGAAGTTTACTCCCTTTACAACCCTGCCGTTCTTCACGTCGAGGCATGGAATTATTCTCTTTGTAAACATGTCACGCCTCCTTTGCTATGGAAATGAAATTCTTAAGTATTTTAAGTCCTACTTCTCCGCTCTTTTCGGGGTGAAATTGCGTAGCGAATACATTTTCACGCTCACAAGCAGCATGCATAGTTACGCCATATTCGGTCGTAGCTGCCACAATCGCAGGGTCTCTTGCCTTAAGGTAATATGAATGAACAAAATAAACGTAAGAGTTATCAGGAATTCCTGCAAGTAATCTGCTCTTTTTATTTATTGAAATGGAGTTCCAGCCGATATGGGGAACCTTTAAGCCGTCAGTATCCGGTATCTTCACTATTTTTCCGGGAAGAATATCAAGGCCGGAAGCATTCGGACTTTCCTCACTCTCCTTAAAGAGGAGCTGAAGGCCTAAGCATATCCCTAAAAATGGTTTGCCGCTTTTAATATACTCGGGAATTATATCATAAAAGCCGTAATCAGAAAGCTTCTCGCAGGCATCGCCAAAGGCTCCGACCCCCGGAAGAATAACGGCTTCGGAATGCATAATTGTATTCCCGTCACGGGTAACAGCGCAGTCAGCCCCCAGATACTTTATAGCCTTTTCGACACTTGCGATATTGCCTGCGTCGTAGTCCAGGATAGATATCATGTCCCACTCCTCCAATAAAAAAATAGCAGATAAATTCACTTATCTGCTATCTTATCACTTTATTTAGATAAAGTCAACTATTGAACATATTCAGTAACTTCCTTTTTAGGTGGTTCCTTGATGTCAAGAGTATTCACCATAGCGTAAATCATCTCGCTGTATTCCTGTCTGTCCTGAATCTCAATCAGCTCACGGGCATCCTTCTCGCTGAGGCCATATATCTCGGAAAGCTTTCCGAGCATCTGCTTCTTAACATAGTCAAGGTCACTCGATACACCCAGCTCCTCAGCCAGAGCGAGATATTTATCATACCTCTTAAGCCCCTTGATGAGTGAATCCAGAGCCCTCGCGTAATCACCATAAGCGTAGAAGTTATTGAAGGAATTAAGCTGAGTATTTACATACTGAACCGTGTATATCTTGTCATGAATAAGCATATCCTTATCCTTGACAGACAAACCGGCAATCTCATCGTATGCCTTATTGTACTCCTTATTCTTAAAATCACTGGTCGCGGCCTTTATGCTGAAATCATAGCTGAACTGATTACTTCCTAAAATAACGCCCGCTGCAATAAGGATAAAGAAGAAAAATACGACACCGGCGCCGGCCTTATTAATATGTCCTTCTGGTTCAGCATCAGCTTCCTCTGCCTTGACGCGCTTCTCAGCAGCCTCCTTCTTAAGTCTTTCCTTCTCAGCCTTAGCTTCCTTCGCTGCGGCCGCCTTAGCCTTCTTAGCTTCCTCAGCATCCTTCTTTTTCTGATCCTTCGCTGCAGCCGCCGCTTCTTTTGCCGCAGCCGCTGCCTCAGCTTTCTCCTTGGCGGCTTCAGCTTCCTGCTCAGGAGTAGGGATTGCCGCTAATTCCTCTTCAGTGTAAGGAATATTGTCAAAAAGCTTATGGAAAAGACCCTTGAGACCGCCCACCTTACCTTTTTCCTTGGCGGCGGCCTTCTTTACCTTTTCCTTCTTCTTTTTCTTCTTATCAGGCTTGTCAGAGCTGTCATCAGGGCTCGCGGTCTCATCCTCATCAGGCTCCGAAACCTCAGGCGCCCCAAAAATGGACGAAATATCCTCGGCAGGCTCCGCTTCTATGTCACCTGTATCATCAACACCGATTTCTCCCGAGTCGCCTATTTCCCCTGAATCAAGTCCAAGCTCACCTGAACCGTCTCCGGCCTCATCGCTTCCGGAACCTATCTCATCTGCCTCTGGGACCTCTCCAACAGTTCCGAAAGGATCAAGGCCTATCTCATCGCCTATTTCACCGGAATCTGTCTCATTTGGAGACGAATCATCTTCTGTATCCCCGATTTCAGAAGAACCGGAATCACCGGAAGAGTCATCAGAACCGCCAATTTCTGAAATCCCCGTAAGTCCCGTAAGACTGTCTAAATCCTCAGAACCGATATCAGCTGAAACCTCCCCGCCATCATCGGTCTGAGGCACCGAAATATCATCAGTATCCGAAACGGCAAAATCAGACATATCCATTATGTCTTCACTGCCGTTTGCTTCCGGCTTTGACGGTTCCTTATCATCGCCTGTATCAATACCTGAAAGGTCAAGGCTGTCCAGATTCAAATCGTCAAGATTAAGATTATCAAGATTAAGATCGTCAAGCCCGCTCACATCAGAATCAGAGCCCGGATCTATGTCTTGTAAATCTTTATTTTCATCCCCATCAGCCGAAATCATTTTGTCAAAGGCATCAAATACGGCTGACTCAGACGGATTTCCTTCATTCTCTGCCACAGCTTTGACCTCCAACTTTTACAGGATATTTACAAGTTACAAATCATGACGCCTTGGCTGTACCATCTTCGCCAGCAGGGCCACCAAGAACAAGCTTATCAATCGCGTCAACAAGCTTACCTATTTCCGGCTTCGTGAGCTGAGCGTCAGCGCCGAGGCTCTCGCCCTTACGTCTCATCTCATCATTTATGAGTGACGAGAAAATGATAAGAGGAATCTTCTGGAGCTCATTATCAGTCTTAACAAGCTTGGTAAGTCTGTGACCATCCATCTTAGGCATCTCAATATCAGTTATGATGCAATGGCATTTCTCAGTAGGGTCGCCCTCAGCCTTATAGCGCTGTAATGTGTTCCATGCTTCCTCACCATCGGAGCAGGCAAGAACATTTACATATCCCGCCTTATTGAGACAGTCAACTATCATCTTCTGGAGCATCTGGGAATCCTCTGCAATAAGGATAGGAGAAGTATTCCTTGTACGAACTCCGAGCTTGTCAATATCAGTGGAGCGGAGACCGGTTTCAGGGTTAATGGTACTTACAATCTTCTCGAAATCAAGAATAACTATAAGCCTGCCCTCATACTTAATAATACCGGTTGCAATGGAAGTCTCTACATCATTTATTGTAGCATCCGGCTTTGTGATGTCCGCCCATGTAAGTCTGTGGATGCCCTGTACACCATGAACATGGAAACCTACATTAAGGTTGTTGAAGTTCGTGATAATATACATGTCCTTTGTAGGATCAGGTGAAGGGGCAAGCTTGAGGCTCTTCGCAAGGTCAACGATTGTAATAATCGTATCTCTTGGCATAAAGATTCCCTCGATGTCCTCCTGCGCATTCGGAATAGGTGTAGGCTTATTGTAAGACATTATCTCCTTAACCTTAGCCACATTAATGCCGTAATGGTTGTTACCTACGTTGAATTCAAGGACTTCGAGCTCGTTAGTACCACTTTGAAGTAATATTCCTGTCTCCATTATGAACCCTCCATTGGTTATAGTTTATTTAATTATACCATTAATATACGCTGTCGGTAAAGTACATTCTGAAAAAAATTTTATTTTGATGTTCAGAACCTACTGCGCGGCATTAATCGTATATGATTTACCATTACCCGTTACAGTTAACTTAGCGTTACTCCGGTCAACGTCATTAGGAACATTGAAAATGAGTACCGCCTCAGTCGTTCCGCCCGCCTTAATCTTAACATCTATAAACTGCAGATCATTTTCAAGAAGCGTCATGCTTGGTTTGTAGAAGTTAACATCATCGAAGGTGAGATTATATTTAATCTCGTTATCCTGGGTGAACCTTGTCGCCCTCTTGTCATTGTTCTTTATTGTAAATGAAACGACATAGAGCTTCATTCCCTCATTGGCCGACAACGAGAAATAGCTGTCATTCTCAGGATATGTATCATGCATCGTGGCGCCGCTGTACGCGACATCAAATTCATCCGGTCCGTAAACCTTAGAAAGGCTTGTTGTGTTGTCCGTGTTGCTGTCCGGATTGCCTCCGTTAGTTAATGCTGCCTTTGTGGTGGTGGTATCGGTAGCGTAGGTGCCTGTCGCGCTTCCGGAGGCACTGTCATCCACCCCGGTTGTAATCTGAACAGTAGAAGAAGTCGTGCCGCTCTCTGAAGGCGTAGTCGGCGTATTTGTAACCGAAGAATCTGAAGCAGCCTCATCAAGAGTATTGAAATTCTCACTGTTTACATCCGGGTTGTCGTAGACAACCAGCGTATCGGCCAAATCCGGCGTATAGGCCTTATCGTATTTCAATATCGCCTTCGCAGTGTATTCGGCAACCTCCGAAAGCTCAGAATCAGTGAGACCGACATCAGCAACAAGTCCGCATCCCGACAGACTTAGGACGCATGCGGCCGTTATAGCTCCGACGGCGCATTTTTTTACGTTAAGCATTCCTGCCTCCTCTCATGACTTCATGTCAAGCTCAAAGTAGAACAGAACACCATCTTCCATATTTTTTACCCCGAAGTCCTGATTCATGGACTCCATAATTGCCTTTACTATAGATAGGCCTATGCCGCTCCCGCCATAGGCGCGGGTTCTCGCCTTATCTACCTTATAGAACTTGTCCCAGATCTTCCCGATATCGGCTTCCGGTATCTGTTCACCGGTATTGTAAACCGAAATACGGGCCTTGTCATTTTCCTGTTCAACCGTTACCCTTATTTCCTTCTTACCGGTAATAGCTGACGGTTCAACATGATTAAGAGCATTACTAACATAATTTGTAACTACCTCTTCGGTGTGGTACTCATCCGCCCAGACAAAGACAGGCTTGTCATGATTAAATTCCGGTACCACTTCACACTTATCAAACATCATCTTCATAGAGCGAAGAACCGATGTTATTAACTCATTTATATCAAATCTTTCGAATTCGACCTTGTCGGTACCCGACTCGATATGGGAAAGTGTCAGGAGCTTCTTCACCATATTGTTCATCTTGCCGGACTCATCTATAATGACATCGCAGTAATAATCCCTGCTCTCTTCGTCATCCGATATATTATCCTTAAGTCCCTCAGCGTAACCCTGGATGAGAGCTATCGGCGTCTTAAGCTCATGGGTTACATCAGAGAGAAATTCGCGGCGCATATCATCTATCTGCTGCTTCTTCTCTATATCCTTTGTAAGCTCAAGGTTTGCGCTCTTAAGTTCAGAAATCGTGGACTCAAGCTTATCCGATAGGGTATTGATGCTCTCACCCAGCACTCCTATCTCATCCTTACGTTTTTCCTCATATCTGACATCGAAATTCAGTTCCGATATCTCTTTGGTTATGTGGGTGAGTCTCACGAGAGGCTTCGTGAATTTATCTCCCGTGATGTACATCGCTATCGCTCCAAAAACTATGCCAAGCAGCCCGACATAAGCGAAAAACTTATTGGCGATTCCAGCGCTCTCTGATATATTGTCAAAGTTGGTTCTTATAAATACATTGTCACCCGAATCAAGCGTTCCTAAGAGTTCAAGGTAATTCGCCTCGAGTCTCTGGTCATAGCGCCTGTATATCTTGTATACGCCGTTATCTACAATCTTTTCGTTTCCGCGGTTCCTTACAATTCCGCCTCCTGACGGAATACCATAGGACGCACCATTAAAAGTTTCATCCGGAAAATAATATTTCTGCAGGTCTCTCTTTAACATCTCAACATCAATATTATCCGGGTAGGTGACACTAACCACAATCTGGCTTGACAATATATAGGTATTATAAATGTAAATGCTTATATTCTGTCCGGTCATCAGCTGCTCGAAGGTAAGCTCCACATCATCGGTTGTGAGGCCGGTATATGTCTCATTTACCTTGTTATAGACATCGCCAAGTTTATCAAGCTTGGTACGCTCGTAGTAGCCTTCCAGAAAAAGCGAATTAATTATTGTGCAAAACAGTATGATGGCACCTACTATGCCGATAAGTAACGCGACAAGGCGCCACTTCATAGAATGTCTCGGGTCTATCGCCCTTTCACCATCATTTCTGCCTGCCAATTTTACACCTCGAATTTATAACCCATGCCCCAGATAGTGCGAATATTCTCGCCCTTGTCTCCTAGCTTTGCCCTAAGCTTCTTGACATGCGTATCTATTGTCCGGGCATCGCCATAGTAGTCGTAGTTCCAAACGTTATTAAGTATCTTGTCTCTCGAAAGAGCTACGCCCTGATTGCTCATGAAGTAATCCAGCAGCTCAAACTCCTTGAAGGAGAGCTCAATTATATTTCCATCTATAGATACCTGATGAGCGCTTCTGTCAAGCTTTATACCGCCGGCTTCTATCACATCGCCTTCACCGCCTGATGTCCGTCTCAGTACCGCGTTTACGCGGGCTACAAGCACCTTAGGCGAAAATGGCTTGCTGATATATTCATCAACTCCGAGTTCAAAGCCCTTTAGCTCATCTCTTTCTTCAGACTTCGCTGTTAACATTATAATAGGAACCTGTGAATATTTCCTGATCTGTCGGCAGGTCTCCCATCCATCCATCTTCGGCATCATGACATCAAGTATAACAAGAGCTATATCCTTATCCTTGAAAAATATATCACTTGCTTCCTCGCCGTCCCCGGCCTCTATTACCTCATAATCCTCATGAACGAGGAAATCCTTAACAAGCTTTCGGAGCCTCGCTTCGTCATCAACTACCAGAATTTTCTTCTTGTCCATCTGCCGTCGTTCCTTCCCTTGTCTCCCGTCCAGCCGTTATTTTATCTATTTCCTCCGCGTCTTCCGGAAATTTCTTCTTTAGTTCATCTATAGTACTGTCAATTCTGTCCTGTTCTTCACTAAGTTCCTCTTTCCACGAGGCATATTCGTCTGTTAGCTGCTGCCTCGCGAGTTCCGGTCCCATATTTCTGTCAACTATCGTAAAGATAAAGAGGACTCCCACAAGAGCCGCCATAAATATGATAACTATACGGTGATTTCTGAGTCTCTTCTCATATTGTGAGTTCAACTCCTTCTTATCGGAGATGCTGTTCTTGAACTCCTCGTATTCCTCGCTGGAAAGCCTCGGAGCAGGGATTGCCTTTAAGGTCTTCCTCTGGACGGGATCCTTCGCGAGGGTTCTCTGCATCTCGCGCATAAAGCCGATTCCGACAGGAGTTACGAAGACGCCGCTTCCCACAAGCATGTCATAGGCTCTTCGAATCTCAACGGTATCAGTCAGGTCGTAGTCCTTCTTAACCTGATTGATTCTCGCCAGTTCCTTACGGGCAGCTTCATAACCTGACTCGCTGTCGAATCTGTATCCATCAACTATAAATTTTTTCGCTTCACTCATATCTTCAAACGATAGAAAAGGGTCAACTTTTTTCAAATCATATATATATTATCACAAATAAGAAAATAATGCAACACATTTTGCGAATTGCGAACAGATTTTGCGTTACTGTTCACCCAACAAATAATGAAGCAATACAGCTTGCTGTAATTGCTTCTTATATTTGTTGGGGGAAAAGAGGCGTAAGCCTCTTGAGCCTACTACATGAGAAATGCGAAGCATTTCGAATGCAGGAGGCGTGAACAGTCGCCTTTCCTTATAGCCTATATGGCGTATTCTGATATACGTAGTAGTTCAGCCAGTTCGTATAAAATGTGTTCGCGTGCGCCCGCCATGAAAGAATCGGCCTCTTATCAGGGTCATCCCCCGGGTAATAATTTACCGGAATATCTATCGGAAGGCCCTTTGCCTTATCCCTCCTGTATTCCTTGTCAAGGGTCATCCTGTCATATTCAGGATGTCCTAACACAAATATCCTGCTGCTGTCATTACTCATGCAGAGAAACACTCCGGCCTCTTCACTTTCCGCTAAGATTGTGAGATCCGGCTCCCTCTCTATATCCTCACGCCTTACACTTGTATGCCTCGAATGCGGAGCGTAAAAAATGTCGTCAAAGCCGCGCACAAGAGGAACCTTCCTTTCATATACGTGATGAGCGTATATGCCAAATAGCTTCTTTGGAAGGTCATATTTATCTATCCCATAGAAATGATAGAGTCCGGCCATAGCGCCCCAACAGATAAATATAGACGAAGTGACGTGATCCTTTGACCAGTCAAATATATATGAGAGCTCATTCCAATATACAACATCCTCATAAGGAAGCTGCTCAACAGGAGCGCCTGTCACAATCAGCCCATCGAACTTCTTATCCTTAACGTCCTCTATATTAATGTAAAATTTATCCAAATGGCTCTTCGGCGTAGTGTGGCCCACGTAGCTCTCAGTCGTCATAAAGTTGATATTTACCTGAAGAGGCGTATTAGACAAGGCCCTCATCAGAGCGACTTCAGTATCTTCCTTTATAGGCATGAGATTTAAGATAAGTATCTCAAGCGGTCTGATATCCTGAGTTATAGCCCTGCCCTCATCCATTATGAAAATATTTTCATCTTCAAGTATCCGTTTCGCCGGAAGGTTATTATCTACTTTTATCGGCATCTCACCCCTCCACTATTTTCAAGAAATCCTCTTCACTTATTATAGGAACACCCAGTTCCTTCGCCTTCTTATTCTTAGTCGATGAGGAGTTGACATCGTTATTGATAAGGTAAGAGGTCTTACCGGTAACCGAGCCCGTGGCCTTACCTCCATTTGACTCTATGAAGGCCTTAAACTCATTCCTATTCTTAAAATGAGTCACATCTCCCGTTATTACAAATGTCAGGCCTGAAAGCTTGTCACCTGCCTCGGTATCTTCCTCTTGTTCTAACTTGACTTCAGAGAGTACATGCTCGTATGTATCCCGATTCTTCGTGTTCTCAAAAAATTTCACATACGTATCCGCCATAACCTCGCCGATACCATCTATCTTCACAAGGTCAAGGGTGTTTGCGTTCTCTATTTTTACAGGGTCGTTCTTAAAATGCTTAGCTATCAGCTTCGCTGCCGCAAGACCGATTTCCGGTATTCCCATGGAATAGAGAAGGCGGACAGCATTCGATTTTCTCGCGGCATCAATATTCTTAACAAGATTATCATAGGACTTTACGCCAAAGCCCGGAAGATTTACTATCTGCTGCTTATATTGCGACAGCTTGAATACATCGGCCAATTCATGTATGTAGCCTTCATCGGTGAAATCCTCAAGAGTTTTTTCAGATAGTCCGACTATGTTCATGGCATCTCTGCTTACAAAATGCGTAAGAAGCTTTATCTTCTTTGCCATGCAGTCAGGATTCATGCAATATAGGGTCTGAACACCGTCCTCGTCTTCAACCCTTGTCTCTCCGCCACACACAGGACAGGCCGCAGGAGGTTCTGCCGTTGCGCTCATAGTCTCATTTTCAAGGATCTGCGGAATAATCATGTTTGCCTTGTAGACCTTTATGGTGTCGCCCACTCCTAACCTAAGAGAGCGCATGACACTTACGTTATGAACGCTTGCCCTCGTAACCGTAGTTCCTTCAAGTTCAACGGGATCAAAAACAGCGACAGGGTTTATAAGTCCTGTCCTTGAAGCGCTCCAATCTATCTTACGAAGAGTGGTTTCAGCTGTTTCATCACGCCACTTAAAGGCTAAGGAATGCCTTGGGAACTTCGCGGTTCTCCCAAGCGACAGGCCGTAAGAAATGCTGTTATACTGAAGTACGAGTCCATCCGAAGGAATATCATAGGTCTTTATCTTCTCGGAATATCTCGCGACCTCATCCGGGAGCGAATCACGAGTCACAAGGGGATGATCAACCACAGTAAATCCAATGCTTTCAGCGTAACTTAGCTGTTCAGTCCTCTTGTCGAAAAAGTCAACTCCTTCACATTCAAGAACCTCATAGGCTATGAAGTACACATTTCTCTCAGCCGTAATTTTTGTGTTTAATTGTCTCACAGAGCCGGAGACCAGATTGCGTGGATTCTTGTACTTAGCGTCTATATCACTTGAGCGCTCATTTATAGCGTTAAAATCGGAATACTTAATTACTGCTTCACCTCGCACCGAGAAGCGTCCCTTGTTCGGGATTGAAAGCGGAACATTCTTGAAAACCCTGGCGTTCTCGGTTACGACCTCACCTATTTCACCGTTTCCGCGGGTAAGAGCCTTAATGAGCGACCCATTTTCATAGGTCAGGACGACAGTGAGCCCGTCAAGCTTCCACATTAGAATACCCTCGTGACTGCCGAGGAATTCCTGCAAAACGGGAACTTCTTTTGTCTTATCAAGCGAAAGCCTTGGTTCAGGATGGCGTTCCTTGGGAAGCTCAGTCGAAACCGTATATCCTACCTTATGGGTGACAGAATTTGACATTACAATGCCGGTCTCATTTTCAAGCTCTACAAGTTCATCATAAAGTCTGTCATACTCGGCATTTGTCATTACCTCACTTGCCTTGACGTAATATGCCCTTGCAGCCTTATCGAGCTGCTCCGTGAGTTCCCTTATCCGCTCTCTTTTTGCTCCCGTGCTCATTTCCTTTAAGTTCCTCCTTTAGCTCTCTAAGTTCTTTCCCTGCTACTTCCCTGTATCGCCCCTCAGGAAGGTCGCCTAGCTTAACATTCATAACGCGGACCCGCCTCAGTTCCGTGACCCTAAAGTTAAAATATTCGCTCATCCGCCTTATCTGCCTGTTAAGCCCCTGAGTAAGAATAATATTGAAACTCCTTGGGCCGGTCTTCCTAACCTCACACCTTCTGGTCACGGTGTCAAGTATCGGAACTCCCTCGCTCATCCCTTTTAAAAAGAGAGAAGTCACAGGTTTATTTACTGTGACCTCGTACTCTTTTTCATGATAATTAGCGGCTTTGAGAATCTCATTCGCAAGTTCGCCGTCATTTGTAAGCAGAATAAGTCCCGAAGATTCCTTATCAAGACGCCCGACAGGGAAAATGCGCTCATGATAGTTAATATAATCAATTATATTGGTATCGGAACTCTTTGGGTCCCTGCTTGTAACCACAATTCCAACAGGCTTATTGAAAGCGAGAACCACCTTGTCCCGGTTTACGGAAACAGGCTTGCCATCAAGGGTGACAGTCTGTCCGTCACCCACCTTGCTGCCATTTGCCGCAATTTCACCGTCTATCTTCACGCGACCAGCCTCAATAATCTTGTCAGCGTCGCGTCTCGAGCATATGCCCGCTTCAGCCAAAAATTTATTTATTCGAATCGGTTCCATTATTTTCGCCCATTGAGTCATATAATTTCTTAAGAGCTTCATCGCTCTTAAGTTCCTTAGCGAGACGGGTATTCACATCAGAAAGAAGGGCCTGCACGTCATCACGCTTTGTATCTTCATTGATAATCGCCTGAATGCTGTCATCAAGCGGAGCTCCCACTATCTTAAGCTCTCCTCCCGCATCCTTCTTAACATAAAATCCGTCAAGCGCGCTTGCGGCTGTATCAATATCCTTGAATTTAACCTCATTATAGGCATAGACCATATATGAGCCATTCTCCGGACCGTCAAAGGTGTAGCATGAAATATTGCTGTAACCTTCTATGTCTTCAGCCTTCTGCTTGATGCTGTCGGTATCAAAATATTCTATATCATCCACAAGACCCTTAAGTGTGTCTATATCTGCATCAGCTAGCGCATTGAAATAATTGGTTATCAATAAATTCACCTCAGGATAAGCGTCCTTGAGGAGAAGTCCCTGAGTGACAGCCACAGGCGAAGCCTCGGATTCAATGGCCGCATCGCTGCTTACAGCAGATGTATTGCCTGCAAGGCTGCCTGATCCGGCAATATCAGAAGCAGTTTCTGAAGCTGTATTTGCTGATTCTGCTTCGGCAATAGAGCTTCCCGAAGCAGAGCCGCTGTTGGTAAGGATTCTCGTTACAGCAACCCCTTTTTTATCCGGTTTGGTCGTAAAAATAACCATACCCAAGAGCATTATTGAAGCGGTCGCCGTAAAAATAAGCTTTTTGTACTTAAATTTCATATTTCCCTCTTATCAGCTTAACGCCTGCATCAGGGCAGGAATCAGCTGTTTTTTCCTGGATACTACACCTCGAAGCACACATGCGTGATTTCTTACAGGCACATTAAAGGCCTTTTCAGCGAGGTGCTCGCTGTTTCCGCCAACGCATATAAGCTTCGTAGATTCGTCAATGATATTCGTCAACATAAAGAATACCATAGTCACGCCGTTTTTACCACACTCATTTTTCATAAATGGCGCAATGCGGGTCTCAACCTCATCGAGAGCTCCCTGGTTCATAGCGTTTATCTGGCCGACGCCAAAGACATTTTCACCTGAGATGAACTTCTTGTAATCCTGATAGAAAATCTCCTCAGGAGCCTTGCCGCTTAAGTTGCTGCCTGCGGTGAACATGTCATTAGCGAACTCTTCTATGTCTACACCGGCAATCCTAGCAAGTACTTCGCATGCTTCCTGGTCATACTTGGTGCAGGTAGGAGATCGGAACATCAAGGTATCTGATATAATCGCAGCCATGAGGAGTCCTGCTGTCGTCTTATCTATCTCGATTTCCTGCTCATTGTACATCTCGTAAATTATAGTTCCCGTACACCCGACAGGTTCATTTCTGAAAAATACAGGGCTCATGGTCGTAAGGGTACCTATTCTATGATGGTCTACAATCTCAAGTATCTCAGCCTCTTCTATATTATCGACCGTCTGGGTACGTTCATTGTGATCAACTAATATAAGCTTCTTACGCCTTGCGTTAATAAGATTACGTCTTGAAATGGTACCGGTACATCTTCCCTCAGAGTCAATAACCGGGAAATCACGATAACGGTACTTTCCCATAATATTCTTAATCTCATCTGTCAGGTCATGCGTGTGAAATGTGACGATGTCACTCTTTTTCATGAGATATTTTACCGGAATGGACTGGGCGATAAGACTGGCTATAGTGTAAGTATTCATCGGCGTTTCTATAATCACGCATGAATGCTTCTTAGCAAGCTCGCACACCTTATCACTTACTTCTGTATTACCGCTTATCACAAGGCAGCTTGCGTCAGCCTCTATCGCGGCAATTTGGGTATCCTCCCTGTCACCGAGGATTACGAGGTCATCCTTCGTCATATTTTTCATGAGAAGCTCAGGAGAATCAATACCTATCACAACTCCGCCGTTTGTGAAATATCCATGGGCATTGCCGACGATGAGCTTTCCGTCGAGAGTATCTGCCATACGACGGTACTGTGTTCTTGCTTTTGAGAGAATATATTTGTCAGTGTTTCCCATATAAAATCTGGTTATATCGCTGACTGCTATTATTCCTTCAAGGACGCCATTGTCATCTGTAATTGGAAGAGAAACAGCATCCGCTTCGTTCATCAGGTCCCAGGCTTCCTTTATGGTGAGATCGCTTCCTGCCTTAGGAAGCTTATGTATCTCAAGGTCGGAAACCTGAGTACCCGCGTCAGGTAGATACCCCGGCGCTTCCACATTGAAACGCTTTAAAACATATTCGGTCTCTTCATTTATCTGGCCGGCCCGTCTAGCTGCGTATATGACACCATGGCTTGTCTTATTCTTAAGCCTTGCGTAAGCAATAGCTGAACAAATGGAGTCAGTATCCGGATTCTTATGCCCGACTACATAAACCTTAGTGATATCATTCATCTCATTTTACCTGTCATGCCGTCGCCATAACAGTCTGTGAAACCATAGACAATATGGTAACGGCGATACCTAAAACAATAAATACAATCATACCGACATTGCCGTATGTAACCTTCTTCTCTTCACTCCTTGTCATCGGCGTCCCATTTCCGTCAAGGTAAATCTTCTTATTCGAAATTACCCTGATAAACAATATAAGGCCGACTAGAAAGGCGATAAACATAAAGAAAAGGTAAAAAGCAAGCAGCATAAACTGTGGAGTATATATCTGCGCCACGAGCTCCATAATCTTCTTGCTATTTCCCATTTCCGTAGCCTTTTTTAGCTCCTCTTCAAGCTCGCTTACTTTCACAAGATCGACTGTCTTCATAAGAAGACTTGGAAGCGCTCCGCCGAAGAAATTCACGGTACAATGAAGAGCTATGGTATACTTTATCTTGCCGCTCCTGATGTAGATATAAGAAAAAATCACACCCAGAAAAAAGGCATAGAAGAACTGATAAATATTACCATGAAAGAGAGCGAATATCAGACCTGAAAGAATCATGGCATTTCTCTCGCCATAAACACCTATCTTATCGATAAGGAACTTTCTGAAACAAAGCTCTTCCACTATAGGGGCAAGAATTACCACAAATATTATCTGTGTAAAAATACCGGTCTCACCCATCATAGTGTCGAGGCTGCTTACAGGACTTGTACCGTTTAATCCGGCGACAAAATTCATTAATACTACACCAATGAGATTACCAATATACACAAGAAAGACTATAATAAAGAGTGTGTAAGCCCATGCGCTGCCCGTCATCGTCGCCCTGCCGGGTACGTTTGACTTAATGCGATTAAGCATGGCATATAAGAGGCTAACCCCAATAAGATAAGCCGGTATAAACATCATCGCGTAGTAGACAAGATTCTTGAATGAGGATGGAAGGCTAAGAAGTCCATCTACCCCTCCGGGAAAGATCGTTTGATATAAGTATGACATTATTCCCATTGTCAGGTTATATACCAGAAAAAACACGGTGTAAGAAAGGCCAATCCACCCGAATTGTCTTTTTACGCTGCCAAGATAGTTCCCCCTGTCGTATCCGGAAGATACATTATTTTCATTCAAATTATTCTGATCCATTATAAAATACCTTTCATTTGTAAACTTAGACTCATCTATTATACATTGAAAGCGCCAATAATACAAGCCTTTAAGAAGAGTGAAAATAAAAATTTCATAAATCTGATAATTATTTTGATACAAGTAGCCCTAAATGTGATAGTATATTAGAGTACTATTAAAACTTATCCATACAGGAGGAATATATGGCAAAGGTATCAGCGTTTTTGGCGGACGGATGTGAAGAGGTGGAATGCCTCGCTGTTGTAGATATGCTAAGAAGGGCAGGAATCACTGTAGAGCTTGTCTCTATAGCTGATAAAGATTTCGTTACCAGCTCACGCGGAGTAAAAGTAGGCGCGGATAAGAAATTCAGGGAAGCAGACTTCTCAGACTCAGATATACTCTTTTTACCGGGAGGAATGCCCGGTACCAAGAATTTATACGAGTGCAAGCCGCTCTGTGACCTGCTAAAAAAACAGAACGATGAAGGCAAGAGAATAGCCGCTATATGCGCCGCTCCGGGTTATGTCTTAGGGCAGCTTGGATTGCTAAAGGGACACACAGCTACTGTTCATCCCGGCTTTGAGGAATATCTTGTTGGCGCGACTTACACACACGATGGCGTTGTTACAAGTGGAAATATTACAACAGCAAGAGGTGTTGGCTTCGCAATAGATCTGGGTCTCGAACTGGTTGGTCTTCTTCTTGGAAATGACGCAAAAGAAGAATTAAGGGGAAAGATTCAGTATCCGGGGTTATAATGTTATAATTTTAAGGCGGCGGAAGTTTCTGCCGCTTTATATTTGTTAAAAAAAAGAGCTTGCAACCATGCAAGCTCTATGCTGTACTCTGAAAACCACATATCGAATCTATTCACTAAATCTAAAATCTAAACAAGGAGTAAGTCCTCGACCTATTAGTATTCTTCGGCACACGGATTGCTCCGCTTACACCACAAACCTATCAACCTCATACTCTCTGAGGGGTCTTACTAGCTTGCGCTATGGGATATCTTATCTTGGAG
>Ga0256405_10003049_pt1 | contig 35896 bp, 26 predicted proteins | sample RumenRJG_02DNA_FD_189096 | JGI IMG/M metagenome (GOLD analysis project Ga0256405, IMG submission 189096) | Bovine rumen microbial communities from Lethbridge, Alberta, Canada - RJG_02 | ecosystem: Host-associated > Mammals > Digestive system > Stomach > Rumen | place: Canada: Alberta...
TGTTGAACTTGTTCGCGCCCTTTATCACGGTGTCGAGCCCGCCCAGCATCTTCTTGAGGACGTCGGGCATCTTGCTGCCCTTGATGCCGGTCTTGGACTTCTGGTCGAGCGACGAGGAGAAGACGAGCCCGTCGGAGCCGCGCACCATGACGATGCGCCCGACCTGCCAGGCGGCGTGGTTCGCCATAACCTGCGCGTCCCAGAAGCCGACGATCTCGATCATCGCGCTGCAGATCATCGCGACGACGGGCATGACGATGGCGAACTCGGTGAACACCGAGGCCCGCGGGGAGGCGACCCGCCTCTTCGCGCGCTCAATGCGCCGCCGTCCGTCGTTTCTCGTCAGCCACTTGAACACGTGTGCGCACCTATAGCTCCTGGACGAACACGGCAACGAGGGTGCCGATCGTTATCGCGAGGGCGTACGGGACCATCGGCGGGTTCCTCAGGCCCTGGCTGCGGCGCGGCATTCCGAAGATTATCCGGAACGCGTTCGCGAGCGTCGTGAGAAGCACGCCCTTCCACGCCATCATCGCCACGGCGATGAGCCCGCCGGCGATGCACGTGTCGCAGACGACCCTCAGCGCCATCGGCCAGCCGACTATCGCGCCAACCGCCGCCATGAGCTTCATGTCTCCTCCGCCAACAACCCCTAGAAGACAAAACGGGAGGAACAATCCCCCCGCAAGTGCCAGCCCGAGAACAGAATTGACAAGCCCCTCGCCGCCGCCCTCTATGGCGGCCGCACCGAGGCCCAGCGCCATCGCCCCCAGTGTGAGCCAGTTCGGTATGCGCCTTTCCCTGATCTCCCCGAAGCAGGCGAAGGCAAGGATGAACGGCAGCGCTATCCAGACTATCGGCATCAGAAAATCGGAAGCTTGATCAACATCTCGCGAAAGGCGTAGTCAAGCCCCAAACCCTTGAAGAACCAGCTGTCGGGATTGAACGCCAGGACGGCGACTCCGATGGTAACGGAACTCACAAGCGCGTACTCGAGATACACGCTCGCCCGCTCCGACATGAGTCGCCGCCTGAAGCGCTCCAGCATCCAGTTACGGATTCTTCTGCTGCTGCCCGCCGCCGTTGTTGGCGTCCTTCAGCGTCTTGGTGAGGTCGACGGTCTTGACGCTCTCGGTGACCGCCTTGGCCTGCTCGCCTTCAGACGAGAAGAGCTTCTTGAGGTCGTCGCCGAAGAACATCGCCGCAGCCGCGACAACAATGGCGACGAGTCCGGCAAGAAGCGCGTACTCGATGAATGTTGCACCCTTGCGGGCGCGGAACTTGCTCTGCTTGTTCATTTGTTTTTTCCTTTTTGTTTTCGGACCTTGAGGCCCATTTTTGAAACCTTGTTGACACTATTTCGACTTGGGCGTCACCTCGGCAGTCTTGTCGCCGAGCGCCGAGAAGAAGTTGCTTATGGACTTGCCGTATTTCATCACGCCGACAGCGCCGACGATTCCGACAAGCGCCGCCAAAAGCGCGTACTCCAGAAACGATATGCCTCTTCTCGCCTTCATCGTGCCTCCCGGGTTTTGGTTGTCCAAGTCAGACGAGCGACTTGTAGAGTTTCTCGATGTCCTTGACCGTGCAGTCACGCGGGTTGCCCGGGCGACATGCATCGGCGTAGGCGCTCTTCGCGAGGAACGGAATGTCCTCCTTCTTGAGGATGCCCTTGAGGGTCGGCGGGATGCCGACATCCTTCGAGAGCTTCTCGACGGCCGCGATCGCGGCCTTGCGCGCCTGGACGAGCGTCATCTTCTCGACGCCCTTCACGCCCATCGCCTTCGCGATCTCGATGTAGCGCTTGCCGGTCTTCGGCGCGTTGAACTTCATCGCGGTCGGAAGGAGAATCGCGCACGCCATGCCGTGGGGCGTGTTGTATAGCGCAGAAAGCCCATGGGCCATCGAGTGATCGACGCCAAGGCCGACGTTCGAGAAGCCCATGCCCGCGATGTACTGGCCAAGCGCCATTCCAGCGCGGCCCGACGGCTTGTTGGCGACGGCGTCGCGGAGATTCGCGGAGATGAGCCGTATTGCCTCAAGGTGCATCATGTCGGTCATCGGGCAGGCACCCTTCGTGATGTAGCCCTCGATCGCGTGGGTGAGCGCGTCCATGCCGGTGAACGCCGTGAGGCCCTTGGGCATCGTCGCCATCATCTCGGGGTCTACGAACGCGACGACGGGAATGTCGTGCGGGTCGACGCAGACGAACTTGCGCTTCTTCTCGACGTCGGTTATGACGTAGTTGATCGTCACTTCTGCCGCGGTGCCGGCGGTCGTCGGAACGGCGAGGATCGGGAGGCACGGCTTCTTGGTCGGGGCGACGCCCTCAAGCGAGCGGACATCCGCGAACTTCGGGTTGGTAATGATTATGCCGACGGCCTTGGCGGTGTCCATGGAGCTGCCGCCGCCAATCGCGACGATGCAGTCGGCCTTCGCCTTCTTCGCGGCCTTGACGCCGTTCTTGACGTTCTCGATCGTCGGGTTCGGCTTGATGTCGGAGTAGAGAGTGAACTTGATCTTCGCCTTGGCGAGGATGTCGGTTACCTTCTTCGTGACGCCGAATTTCACGAGGTCGGGGTCGGAGAACACTATCGGGTTCTTGAGCCCGCGCGCGGCGAGCTCGGCGACGATTGACTTCACGGCACCTGCGCCGTGATATGACGTTTCGTTCAGAATGATGCGTGTGACCATTGGTCGTATCCTTTCTTGGTTAAGTGGGATTATCCTAAAAATCGCGGCAAATGTCAAGGACGCCGATTACTCTTCGGGGCCGTACTCGACGGGGAACCAGGTGCGGTAGAAGTTGGACGGCCGGCAGAGGTTGCCCGCAGAGGCGTAGTCGCAGAAGAACACCGCCGAGGGGTTTGCCGCCTCGGGATTTTCAGTGTGCGAGCCGATCGGCAGCGTTGCCGAAAACGCCATCCAGATGTCGTCCGACGGCGATCGGACGGCGGAGAAGCCGTCCATGCGCTGACCGTCCGAGACCGTACCGCGCCTGAACGGCTCCATCATGTCACCGTCGGCGAAACGGCTGTCGCGCGCGAGCAGCACGGGGCCGCGTGTGAAGGCGACAACATGATCGAGCGTATGCGCGACTACGGGCATGTCAAACGAAATCGTCACTATGTCTCCGAGCTTCCACTCGCGCGATATCGTGAAATACGAGCCGGCCTTGACGCCCTCAAGCGCCTTGCCATTGACGGCGACATCGGTTTTCTCGCTCCAGGCGGGAATCCTGAGGCGCACGGCGAGAGGGCCTTCCGTGTGGCTCACGATGCGCACGAAGTTGGAGCGCGGATAGAGCGAATACATGTCGAAGCCCTTCACGAGCGCAGAGGCGTAGAAATTGAACGTCGCCGTCTTGCCGTCGTTGCGGAAGAGTTCCTTGAGGAAGCAGAGGAAGCCGCGCGGGCCGTTCGAGGTGCAGCAGTCGGTGTGCATGAAGCAGTGGTGCATTCCGTGCCAGCGGTTGCCGGAGAGCGGTGTATACGCGGCGAACTCGCTGCCATCCGTACGCAGGGCGCCAAGATAGGCGTTGTAGAACGTCCGCTCGATCTGGTCGGCCCACTTCGGGTCGTCCGTCACCTCGAGAAGCTTCTCGCAGAAGCGCATCCATGTCGTCGTCACGCATGTCTCCTGCAGATGGACGTACGGGAGGTGCTGCTTCTTTGCGCCATGGAACCATGCCTCGGAACTCGCGCAGCCGCCGGCGAGGTTGAGCTCCTCCTTTATGATGTCCTCGGCCGTCATTATCGCGGCCTGAAGCAAATTAGTTGGAGACTCGAGTTGGAGTTGGAGAGTGGAATTTTCATTCTTCACTACTTCAACGTATTCGAGCAGCCCTTGGTAGCAGCTCATCATCTCGTAGGACTTCCAGCGGTTGTGCTTCGACACATATCCGCCGTGAGAATCCGGCTTGTTGCCATAGCCGTTGCGGTCGGCGACCGAGACGCCCTTGAGCGCAAGGTCGATAAGACGGGGGCCGCTCTCCGGCTCGGCCATGCCCTTCACGATGTAAGAGGCGAAGTCGAGGTACTTTTTGTCGTTCGTGCGCCTGTAGAGCCACACGACGGGCTCGAGAATAGAGGAACTCGCGTAGCCAGACCAGTTGCCAGTCTGCCATAGCTCGCGCCGACGGCGGCCGTTCGGGCCGATCTCGGCGATCACGTAGTCGCAGAGCCGCTTGCAAGCCTCAAGCACTTTAGTTGAAGAGTTGGAGTTGGAGATTTGAGTTGGAGAATGGAGATTTACGTCCTTTCTCGAACTCTTATCTCCAACTATCTCACGAGCTTTGAGAAGATCGTAGTAGTGCAAGAGCCCCATCATGGTGTACTTCATGCCCCACACGTCCCAGCCCTCGCCGCAGCGGAGTTCATCGGGGTAGTTTCCGATGTAGCCGTTCTTCTCCTGCGAGGCAAGCATCCTGTCGATGCCGCGGTCTATCGATGCGCCAAGCGCGGCGCTTCCGGTGTAGACCGAGTACGGAACGGCGGAGTGCATCCACTTTCCCCAGAATTCCGTCTGCCACCAGCCCTTCGTCTCTGTCTTCTCGAGGAAGGGAGCCGTGATGTAGTCGACGTCCGTTCCGATGACATGGCCGGCGACCATTCGGTCGAGCTTCTCGCCAAGCGGGCCCTTGAGCCGCGTCTCGCCGATGTTGTCAATTGAATCGCGCGACGCCGCAAGCGCGAAAGTCGCTGCGCCCGCCGCAAGCACAAAAACAGGAATCGCTCTGAAGTTCATGGGGAATCCCCTCTTCCTGGAAAACTTAGGACGGGTGGTTGTGGGAAGTGGATTCGAACCACTGAAGGCGTTAGCCAGCAGATTTACAGTCTGCCCTCGTTGACCGCTTGAGTATCCCACAATCGGAAAACGGCGCATAGTATATCATTCTACGCGCCGTGAAGTCAAGGGGGCTTCTCAGCCCTCCGCCTCAAGGGCGGCATCGACCTCGTCGGTCGTCTCCATGTTCGTGTAGACGTCCTGGACGTCCTCAAGATCCTCGAGCATTTCGACGAACTTGTTGATCGCCTTGGCGACGTTCACGTCGGAGACGGGATTCGTCATGTTGGGAACGAGCCCGATGCTCGAGCTCTCCTCGTCGACGTTGATTCCGCCGGCCTTGATCGCCTCGATGACGGTCGTGAAGTCGTTCGGCTGGCACTTGACGGTGAAACCGCCGTCCTCGGAAAGAACGTCCTCGGCGCCCGCCTCGAGCGCGACTTCCATCACCTTGTCCTCGGTGACGCCGTCGGCTGCGGGGATCATGATCTGGCCCATGCGGTCAAAAAGACGCGACGCGCTACCCGGCTTCGCGAGCTCGAGGCCGTTCTTCTTGAAGACGTTCGAGACTTCCGCCGCGGCGCGGTTCTTGTTGTCGGTCAGGACGCGCACGACGACGGCGGTGCCGCCCTTGATGCCCTCGTACTGGGCGTCGACCATTTCGGCCGACTCGAGTTCGCCGGTGCCCTTCTTGATCGCGCGCTCGATGTTGTCGTTCGGCATCTGCGCCGCCTTCGCCTTGGCGATGAGCGTGCGGAGCGTCGGGTTGTTGTCGGGGTTGCCGCCCTTCGCCTTCACGACGATCGTGATTTCCTTGCCGAGTTTCGAGAAGATTTTGCCCTTCTTCGCGTCTGCCGCGCCTTTCGCGCGCTTGATTGTCGCCCAGTGGCTGTGACCTGACATGGTTTGTCCTTATCTTTTTTGTGTTAGTTTGAAACAGCGTCGTGCGCCCGGAATCATGCCTTGTGGCGATAGGTGATGCGACCCTTGCCGAGGTCGTAGGGCGAAATCTCGACGGTGACCTTGTCGCCAATCGCGATCTTGATGAAAAACTTGCGCATCTTTCCAGAGATGTGCGCGAGCACTTCGTGCCCGTTTTCGAGCTTCACCTTGTACATTGTTGCAGGCAGAACCTTGGTCACCGTTCCGGTGACTTCGATCGCCTGGTCTTCTTCTTTCGCCATTCAGCAGTTCCTTGTTTGCCTTTAAGTTTTGATATTTTACCAAAAAACTGCTGGAGTTGCAATCGCGCAGGCTATCCGCAGACCTCCAGCAGGGTCGCCTTCAACTCCCGTACCGTGAACGGCTTACCCAGAAAGCCGTTGTACTTGCGAGTGCCGAACATCTTGCGTATGTCCTCCTCTGGAGACCCGGAGACGACGACGACCGGAACATCCGGCGACGCGACGCGAAACGCGTCGAAGAGCCGCACGACGTCGACGCCGCCTATGTGGGCGTCCATGAGGATTGAGTCTATGCAGCTGGAGCGTCGCCTCATCACCGCAAGCGCGGAAACACGGTCGCGCGCCACATGTGCAGAAACACCAAGCGATTTCAGCAATATGGAGAGAGTCTTGAGTATCGCCTCGTCGTCATCTACGACGAGGACTTCGGACGGCAGCGAGCCCGGCGCTTTCTTCTGGACACTGGCGCCCTCTCGGGAACCGTCTGGCAATTTCGTCTGCGGGAGGAATATGGTGAACGTCGTGCCGTGGTCGAGAACACTCTCCACCTTGATGCCTCCGCCGTGCGCCTCCACGATTGTACGCACAGTAGCGAGGCCAAGTCCGCGGCCGAGGGTCTTGGACGACACATACGGGTCAAAAAGCTTGGGCAGGAGGCCTGTCGGGATTCCGGGACCATCGTCGGCGATCTTGAAGACGACGCCCGGGCCGGGAAGAAGAGGACGCTCCGATATGAAAGTGGCAGCCTTCTCCTCGGTCATTTCGAATGGCTCGGTCGAAATGTTGATGTGCCCAGGGCGCTCGCCAAGCGCCTCGGTCGCGTTCTTTATGATGTTGAAGAACACCTTCCAGAACTGGTTCGGGTCGGCGTCAACGTCTGGCAATCCCTCTGCAAGAGCATAGGATATCGCAACGTTGCCACTGACGACATGCGAGACAAGCGCTTGAATGTCCTTTACAAAGAATTCGGGCGACGCCCTCAAGAGCGACACCTTGTTGTCGCCGGCGAAGGCCATCAGCTCCTTTGTCATGCGCGATCCCCGCATGACCGCGTCGCGTATGGCGACTATGTCAAGCCCGGAACCAGAGTCCGCAGCGGCCGACTCCACAGTGCTCAGGATTACGGAAAGGACGTTGTTGACGTCGTGGGCAATGCCCGCGGCGAGAAGCGTCAGCGATTCGCGCTTCGAGGCGTCGAGAGCCCTCGCCTCGGCGGCAAGTCGCAGCTTGTGCTCTGCGGCTTCTCGCGTGACGTCGCGAACTATCGCAAGCGCGAACACCTCGTCCATGCGCGTAATGCGCACCTCGAAATTCCGCGGATCGTCGCCGCTCGACTCGAGACGCACTGCCTGCACCGACGGCGTCTCGAAAACGGCGGCAATCGCCTTTGCAATCGCCTTGGAGCCCTCTTCGCCGAACACCTCAGCGCTCGGAGCTTCGCCACGAACCATCCCCGGAAGCGGCGGTGTCCCCTCGGGCTGCTTGTTCACGGCGACAAGGCGGCCGCGCCTGTCGAAGACTGCAAGCGCATCTGGCAATCCGTCGATAAGCGCCCTGTGCCGCGCCTCCACCTGGGCGATCTTGACGGTTCGCTCCGTTATCGTCTCGAGCATTCTGTTGACGGACAGGGCAAGCATGGCGAACTCGTCGTTGCCTTCCCAATCGATAGACGGACAGTCTATGTCCTCATGGTGCTCGCCAAGGTCCCGAATTGCCTCCGTCATCCTTGTCAGCGGATTGAGCAGCACCCTTCCCTGGAACCAGAAGATCGGCAAGATGAGGACTATTCCGACCATGGATATGAAGAATGTAAAGCGGCCAAGCGCGGAACGAGTCACGGTAGAGAGCGACGTGGGAAGTGAAACCGAAATCATGGACACGGCGTTGCCCGCGATGTCGCGCAGGGCGAATACGGCCTCGTACGGATTCGAGCCAAGGTTCCAGAACCCACCGGAATAAAAGCTTATCGCCTCGGAAAGCATCGGCACGATGCCAAAACCTGCCGTTCCCTTGTCGGCGCGCTGTGCGGCCTTGGCAGACGATGACAACGACACCGAGACTGCCACCTTGCGGTTCACAACGCGAACATCAAGTCCGGAGAAGCCGTTGTTGACGCTGGACGTGAACACGGTGGAGTCGAACGGAGCCCCGACCACAAAGCGCATCTCAGAACCCTCGACAGGTGGGACGACGAATACATAATGGGCCCTTCCGCACAGCTGAACAAGTCCAACAACTGGCGAGCTTCCCGCACTCGTCGGGGCGATCCACTCGGAAAGGCGCTCGACATAAGGCGACACATCTGCAGATGACACGGCCACCACACCGCCAGCACCCTTCGCCGCACCAAATGAAAACACGCCCGACTTTGAAAACGCGAGAACGAGGGACAGGTTGTAAAATTCAGGTTTCAAAAGCACCTTCGACACAGGTTCCCCATTCACAACCAACTTGGCGACCTCGGCAGCCGACTTCCTGCTCTCCTTCACAACCATGTCCGCATGGCTATAAGCAAGACGCGATATGTCGTACCCAATCTCCTCGACCTGGCGCTCCGCCTCTCGCATCATATGAACGAGGACGATGCGTCCGCCTATGTAGAACACCGCAAGACAAAGTAGAATCAGAAAAGCCGTGGCAAGCGAATACCGCGTACGGATCGAATGCAGCGTCCGCTTTAACACACCTTGCGAGGCAAGCTCATCATACTGCTCATGGGCCGTTTTCTTCATTTTCTTCCTTTCTTCCCCCTAAGCTCTCTTATCTGGTCGCGCAGATACGCCGCGCGCTCGAATTCAAGATTGTCAGCGGCCTCGAGCATGTCGCGCTCGAGTTCCGCCAAGATGTCTGCGACGGGAATCCCGTCGCGCGTCCCGCGCCCAGCACCTGGAGCCGCCGACGCCATGGAACCGGCAGTGAAGACATACGCCGACTCGTTTATCGCGCGCTTCACCGACTTCGGCACGATGCCGTGCTTCTCGTTGTAGGCGATCTGCTTTTTCCTGTGCGCCTTTGTGATGCGCAGCAAGTCCGTGATCGCGTCGGTCTTCTTGTCGGCGTAGAGTATGACGCGACCCTTCTCGTGGCGCGCAGTTCGCCCAGCCGTCTGCACGAGCGAAGTCGTCGACCTCAAGAACCCCTCCTTGTCGGCGTCGAGAATCGCGACAAGCGCGACTTCAGGAAGGTCGAGCCCCTCGCGCAGGAGGTTGATCCCGACAAGCACGTCGAACTCGCCCTTCCTGAGGCGATGAAGTATCGAGACGCGCTCTATTGCGTCGATGTCGCTGTGAAGGTACTCTACGCGGATGCCGGTCCCGTGGAGATACTGCGTCAAGTCTTCCGACGAACGCTTAGTGAGCGTCGTGACGAAGACGCGGTCCTTCTGCTCGACGACTCGCTTGATCTCCGCTACGAGGTCGTCTATCTGGTTCGCGAGCGGACGCATCTCGATCACCGGGTCGAGAAGCCCCGTCGGGCGTATCACCTGCTCCGCCACCGTTTTCGACTGTTCGTACTCGTAGTCGCCGGGCGTCGCCGAGCAGTAGACGATCTGGTGAACCTTCGCATTGAACTCATCGAACTTCAAGGGCCTGTTGTCCTTCGCGCTCGGAAGCCGGAAACCGAAGTCGACAAGCTTCTGCTTCCGCGCCTGGTCGCCATTGTACATCGCGCGTATCTGGGGCACGGAGACATGGCTCTCATCGATGATCGTAAGGAAGTCGTCGGGGAAATAGTCAAGAAGGCACTCGGGCGGCGAGCCGGGCGCGCGACCCGAAAGCGGCCGCGAGTAGTTCTCGATGCCGTTGCAGTAGCCAAGCTCGCGCATCATTTCGATGTCGTATTCAGTCCGTTCCTTTAGCCGCTGCGCTTCAAGGAGCTTGCCCTTGGAGGAAAAGAACTTCAGGCGGTCATCGAGCTCGGCCTCTATCCTCGCGAACGCCGCCTCGAATTTGTCCTTGCCCATGACAAACTGCTTTGCCGGGGTGACGACGGCGGCAGGCATCGTGACACCGCATTTTCCAGTAAGAGGATTGAGTTCGCGGATAGAGTCGATCTCGTCGCCAAAGAACTCGACCCTGATCGCCTTCGTCTCGTAGGCGGGGAAGATGTCCACCACATCTCCGCGTACGCGAAACGCTCCAGGCGCGAAGTCGTAGTCGTTCCTGACGTACTGCGCCTCGACGAGTCGCGCGAGAAGGCGCTCGCGCGACAGCACCTCGCCAACCTTGAAACCGACGGCGAGATCGCGATATTCGTCCGACTCTCCGAGGCCGTAGATGCAGCTCACCGACGAGACGACGATCACGTCGCGCCGCGCTATTAGCGCGTTAGTAGCGGCAAGGCGGTAGCGCTCGATCTCCTCGTTTATCGACGCGTCCTTCTCGATGTAGGTGTCGGTCTGCGGAATGTACGCCTCGGGCTGGTAGTAGTCATAGTAGGAGATAAAGTACTCGACCGCGTTCTCGGGGAAAAACTCCTTGAGTTCCGCGAAGAGCTGGGCGGCAAGCGTCTTGTTGTGCGAGAGGATCAGCGTCGGCCGACCCCACTTGGCGATGAGATTCGCCATCGTGAAAGTCTTGCCAGAGCCCGTAACACCCTGAAGAACGAGCCGGTCCTCGCCTCTCTTCAGGCCCTCATATAGCGCGGCGATCGCCTCTGGTTGGTCGCCCGTTGGCTTGAACTTCGACTTAAGGGCGAAGACGCCCGCAGACTTGCCAGGGGCGCGCGCCATAATTAGGCCTCCCCCTTGCAGCCGCGTGTATAAACTGCGGCCGAGACAATGGCCGTGAAAGGCGCGACAAGAACGAGGCCAAAGCTTCCGACAAGCGTCTTTACGAGCTCCGCCGAGACGAGCGTCGAGTTGAGAAAATCCATCGGCGCCGTGCCCTGGGCGGCGAACACCATGAGCAGCGTAAGATACCCGCCAGAATAGGCAAGCAGGAGCGTCGTCGTCATCGTGCCGACCACGGACCTTCCAATCCTGACACCAGACGCCGCAAGCTCGCGGAACCCGAGAGACGGACTGTGCCTGTGCACTTCCTCTACGCCCGCCGCGATGTCCATGCCAAGATCCATCACCGCGCCGGAGGAAGCGAGCACGATCGCGCCGAAGAAAACGTCCTGGAGATTGAGCCCCGAGAACCCCGAGTAGAGCAGCTGCTGCGCGAAAGGCATCGTCGCGCCGTTGACGTTCATGACGCGCCCGAAAAAATGGGCGAGCGCAAGCGAGGCAACGACGCCGAGCATCGACCCCGCAAACGCGCTAAAGCCCTTCTTCGTCCAACCGGCGACAAGATACATTATTACGCCAGTCAACGTGGCAACAGAGATGAACACAACGGTCGACGCATGCCATCCCGCGAGGACAAGCGGTATGAGAAGCTTCCACACGACAAGGCAGCTGAAGACAAAACTGAAAAGCGCCTTCAACCCAGTCCAGCCGCCGAACACGCAGAGAAGAATGCAGAACCCGGCAAAGAACGCAAAGCCCCAGCCCATGCGCCAGTGGTCGCGAGCGACGAGAATGTCGCCATCCGCCGCGTTCTGCGGCAAAACGACAAGCGCAGTGTCGCCAATAGTGAATTTCTTGTCAAGCTCCATCTGCGCGCGCAGTTCGTTTGCGGCCTGAAAAACGCGCCCGTCGGGAAGGCGCACCTTCAACTGCTGGGTACCGAATTCGACGAGCCCATGCAGCTGCAATCCCGAATCGTCGGTCTCGACAACCTCCGCCCGCACCGTCCGCACCCCGTCGTCCGAAAGGCGCCGCGGCCCGGGGACAAGGAGAAGCGCCGCGCAGCAAAGCGCGAAAACGGCGGCGGAGATGACATTCCTCATTCGTAGAACGCCTTCATTATCCTGGATATGTCGGTGTTCTCAATAAACCCGGAGAACTGCTCGGCGCAGCGGCCCTTTGCTGTCGTGAGAACGGGCATCGCGGTATGCGCGCCGGAACTCCAGCCGATGCCGCACTTGTGCGACATCACGACGCGGCACTCGCCGCCAAGGAGATAGCGCTTCTCGCCGTCGTACTTCGAGTTCTCCTCAATCTTCGACTTGTGAAAATCGACATCGTGGTCGAAGGCCGCGACAATGCCCTTAAGCTCGGCTTTTGTAAGCACCATGCCGTCCTTCTTGGCGTCGCCCTCGAACTTGAAGCCAAACGCCTCGGTTATAATCGGCTTGACGTCACCGAACGAAAGAGCAGGATTTGCCTTGAACGCAGCGGCGACCTTATCTTCGAACTTGCCGACGGACATGGTCTGGTTCACGAGGCGATCCATGTAGAGAGCGTAGCCAGTGCCAGCGAAGCCCATCGACATGCCTCCGGTCTCGTGATCGCCAGTGACGACGACGAGCGTGTCGTCGGGATGCTTGTCCTGAAATTGTAACGCGACCTTGATCGCCTCGTCGAGCGCCAGGACGTCGCGAAGGTTCGTCGCCGCGTCGTTGCTGTGTCCCGCCCAGTCTATGCGACCGCCCTCGGCCATGATGAAAAAGCCGCTGTCGCCATCGAGCATCTCAACCGCCTTGGCGACCATCTCGGCGATCGTCGGCTGGGTACCGTCGGCGTCGATCGTAGACTCGAGCGCACCGTTCGTGAACTTGGTGAACACCTTGCCGTCGCCCGGCTTGAGCGCGAGGAACTGGTCCTTCGTCTCGACGATGTTGTAGCCCTTGGAGCGGACGTATTCGTATGCGTCGCCGCACTCCGCATACTGCTTGTGATTCTTGGAGTTCTTTGGATTGACGTCGAGACCACCACCCGCGAAGAAGTCAAAGCCGGAGTTGGCAAGGTCGATGGAGATGCCGTAGGCGTCGCCACGGTTGTTGCGGTGGGCGTAGAAGCCAGCCGGAGTCGCATGCGTGATCGTAACGGTCGTCAGTATGCCGACCTTGACACCCGCCTTCTTTGCCGCAGCGGCGGAAGAGTACACCGGCTTTCCCTCGGGGTCGACGCCCGAGTAGTGGTTTTTCGTCTTGGTGCCGCAGGCAATCGCCGTAGCCGCCGCTGCGGAGTCGGTCACGAGCGAATCTGCCGAGCAGGTGCGCGTCATCGCGCTGAACGGCATCGTGTTCATCGCAAGAGAGCCCGCACCGCTCTTGCGCGAGAACTCCTCGGCCGTCATCCGCTGTGGAACGGACATTCCGTCGCCGATGAAAAGGAACACGTACTTTGGCCTGCCCGCAAACGCAGACATCGCAATGGCCGCAATGGCCAGGAAAAGAATCTTTTTCATGGTTGTTATTATACCAAAATATCCCTCGCCGGTCACCCTTCGGCGGCGGATGTCAGCGCTCGGTCGGGAGACCCCATTCGTCGAGCTTGGACGCCATCCAGTCGAACGCGGCCTCGTGCATAACACGCGACTTCGCATTGGGAATGACAGGCCCGCATGCGACGCGGATGTCGTGCGTCGGGTCAAGGGGGCCGAAGTCCTTGAATATCTTGCGAAAGATCCCCTTCTCGCGCGTGAGCTGGCAGCGAGTGTCAACAACTATCGGGACGACGGGACAACCCGCCTTCTCGGCGAGCTTCGCGCCAATCGAAGAATAGACCTTGCGGCTGAAAACCTCCTGCCGCGTCCCCTGCGGGAAGATGAGGAAGCTGTCGCCGCCTTTGATGCGCTCAGTACCCGTGTTTAGAACAGCCATGAGATCCTCTCGCGGCGACTTGCGCCCGATTGGGACCATTCGCATGTGCTCGGCGGCCTTCGTGAGAAAAGGCAGATGGGCGAGCGACGCCTTCGCCACATAGCTGAACGGCCCGAACGCCAGCAGCACCGGCATGAGAAGGATTGTCTCCGTCGTCGACATATGGTTGCAGAGATAGACGACCGGCCCTTCGTGCTTCATCCTGGCGTCAAACCCCTCGATCGTAACGCTGAGCCCGAGCTTTTCCGCAGTCGTGACGGCCGAGAAACACGCCCTAGCCCATTTCTCGGTAGTCAAGAGGCCAAACGGCTCGGTCAGGGCGCAGTAGGGAAACACCTTGGTTACGCCAAGCGTATAGCGGAAGGTGTTCCACGCCGACTGACGGACGCGTTTTGCCCTTCGGCGCTCGGGGGGAGTCGAATAAGACCCCGTCGAACGAAGGGAGGCGTAGAACTGCTCAATTTTCGTCTTCTGCATTTTCGTCCTGACGGGCAGATTCCCTTCTTTCCGTGCGCTCGCGTTCAGCGGCTTCACGCTGGGCTTTGAGTTCATCCTTAAGCAACTGAAGCTCGCGGCGTTGCTCCTCTCGTTCGGCTTGCCGCTGCGCTTCCCGCTCCTTCTCCTTCTCCTCCTCTTTAGCCGCGGCCTCGGCACGACGCTTGGCCTCAAGCTCCCTCTCCTTTGCGAGCTCCTCTTGGCGGGCCTGTTCCCTCAAGGCACGGCGCTCCCTCAAGGATCCTCCAACCCCTCTTGGCGAATCGTTTTCGGCATCCTGACGCCTCAAGCCGAGACGCCTGGATCTTAAGTCTGCTCCAGGCGCATTGGAGGCAACGCCCCTGCGAGAGGCCGCTCCGCCGCCCTTCGCTGAATTCGCGCCCAGATCAAGCTCCACCTCGATGTCGCCTTTCGCGATCTTCATCGTCGCCTTGACGGGGTCGGCTTCGAGAACCTTCCATCCGTTGCGCACCTCATTCACCTTGAGGTAGTAGTGGATGGGCATTTTGCTGTCGGAATTGTCGGTGAACCCGACGGCCACGTCACCCGACGGCGTCACGTTTATGGCGCTGAAATGAATCGAGCTCTTCACGGCCTCCTGTTCGCGGGTCAGCTCCTTCTCCTCACTGGAGCCCTTCTGCACCAAGCCCGGCGGAACCGTGGGATCGAAGTTAGGGGGCGGCCGCCCGAACATCTGGCGCTCTATGATCGACTGGTATCTGTCAATCGGCTGGCGTTCGGCGACAGCCGCAAGGCAACAAAGCGCCGCGACTGTGCAAAGGGAAAGCTTATTCTCGAACCGTATCGTCATTTCCCGTCGTAGATGGTCAGCGTGCAGGAAATCGCAAGATGGTCGCTAAGGTGGTCCGCCTCGAGGAACCTGACCTCGGAGATCCCGACGCCCTTCACGATTATGTTGTCGAGCGGCTGGATTGGGCTCTCGACGGGGTATGTACCGGTGCCAAACAGGTTAACGAGCTCAAAACCGGCCTCTTCAAACACCTTGTATTCTTCGGGCGCGGGGAAGCACCTCTTGCCGGGAACGCGCACGCCCACGCGGAAATCGCCGGCGATTACGACATGCGACTCGTCGCCAAAATCCTCGATGAGCTTCTTCATCTGTTCCTCACGATCCTTGTGGTGTCCTGCGAGGTAAGTGTTGCTGTCAAGGTGCGTCTGCACGAACCATACAGGCGCGCCCAAGACGTTGAGTTTGACGGCCTTGTAGTAGGTGTCCTCGAAGTGGCTCTCAAAAAAGACGTCCTTCTCTTCGATCTTCGAGGCCTTGGCAGCCTTGAAGAAGATTGCATTGCAGACATCGCCCTTCGCCGGACCAACGGACTTTTCGTACCCCTTGAAAAGCGCAGTCGACGCCTTTATCGAGCCGTTCGTTGTGAAGTCCTCGCTGTACGCAGTAATGCCCACGACGTCGGCATCGACAGAATCGAGGAACTTGACGTACTTGGCCGCCATCCCTTTGCCCTCGGATTCGGGTATCGAAGCGACGGAACACGTTCCGTCGCCGAAATGGCTGACGCTCCAGTGCAGGAAGCGGACACTGGTCTGCTCAATCGGCTTCGTCGCACACCCAGCCACCACGCAAGCGACTGCCACAGCGAAGATAATGTTTCTCATGGCGTGAATTATACTAAATTTTTCACAGGCTCGCAAGAAGACCACCGCAGAGGAGAAGATGCTTCTCGCGGTCAGAAAGTGCCGTTTTGACACGGAAAGTCCCCTTCGGCCCCTTGACTTCGAGAACACCGTCCCCCTCGACCGCCGCGCGGATGCCCTTGAGCTCAAGCCTATCGCCCGCCGCCAGCTTGTCATAATCCTTCGGGTTCTCAAAGAGGAACGGCACAATGCCGAAGTTTACGAGATTGGCGCGGTGGATGCGCTCGATCGACTTCGCAATCACGGCCTTGACGCCAAGATACATAGGGCAAAGGGCCGCATGCTCGCGACTCGAGCCCTGGCCATAGCTCTCGCCGGCAACGATGACGTTGGCAAGACCCTTCGCCTTGTTCGCAAGGCACTTGTCGTGGAACTTGGGGTCGCACGGCTCGAAAACGAACTTCGCGTACTCGGGGATGTTCGAACGGAACTTAAGCCGAGCGCCCGCGGGCATGATATGGTCGGTCGTAATCTTGTCGCCGACCTTGATTGCCGCGACGGCCGAGAGGTCTGCGCCAAGCGGCACGCCCTTCGGAACCTGAGCGATGTTCGGCCCGCGCACGATCTCCGCGCCCTTCACGCCCTTTCCGGCGGTCGCGCGGTAGAGGAACATAGAGTCGTCTATCGGGAATTTCTTCGGGCTCGGCACAGAGGCGACCGGCTTCTTCGTCGGAAGCTCGACGCGCCCCGTAAGCGCCGACGCAGCGGCGGTCTCGGGCGAGACGAGGTAGACCTGAGCGGACTTAGTGCCCGAGCGGCCCTCGAAGTTGCGGTTGTTCGTCCTAAGCGACACGGCGCCGGTCCTCGGACTCATGTGAGCGCCGATGCAGAACCCGCAGGCGTTCTCGAGCATGCGGCAGCCGGCGGCGTGGAGAATCGCGAGCGAGCCGTCCTTGGCGAGCATGTTGATAACCTGGCGCGAGCCGCACGCGATGCCGACCTCGACATCGTCCGCGACATGCTTGCCCTTTAGATAAAGCGCAACCGTCCTGATGTCGCGGTAAGACGAGTTGGTGCACGAGCCGATCATTATCTGGTTGACCTTCGTGCCCTTCATCGACTTTACGGTCACGATGTTGCCGGGGCTGTGGGGAGCCGCCATCATCGGCTCGACCTTCGCGAGATCTACGACGAACGTGTCGTCGTACGTCGCGCCCTTGTCGGCGACGATCTTGACGAAATCCTTCGCGCGCCCCTGCGCGGCGAGGAACTGCTTCGTCACCGCATCGGACGGGAAGACGCTCGTAGTGACGCCGAGTTCCGCGCCCATATTGGTGATTGTCGCGCGCGAGGGAACGTCGAGCGTAGCAACTCCTGGACCTGTGTACTCGAAGATCCAGCCGACATTGCCCTTGGTGCCGTACTTCTCGAGGACCTTTAGAATCACGTCCTTGGCGCTGACGCCCTTCTTAAGCTTGCCCTTGAGGACGATTGCACGCACCTTGGGAGTCGGAATGTGAAAAGCGCCGCCAGCCATCGCAACGGCGATATCGATGCCGCCAGCGCCGATTGCGATCTGGCCGATGCCGCCGCCGGTCGGGGTATGTGAGTCGCTGCCGAGAAGCGTCGTTCCGGGCTTGCCAAAGCGCTCGAGGTGGAGCTGGTGGCAGATGCCGTTGCCGCATTTTGAGTAGACGATGCCGTACTTCTTGGCGATCGACTGGAGGAAATCGTGGTCGTCTGCGTTCTCGAAGCCGATCTGGACTGTATTGTGGTCGACATAGCTTACGGAGAGGTCAGTCTTGACGCGCGGCACGTCCATTGACTCGAACTGCAGGTAGGCCATCGTTCCGGTCGCGTCCTGAGTGAGCGTCTGGTCAATGCGGATGCCGAGTTCGGGATCCTTCGCAGGATCACCCTCGACGAGATGTGCGGAAAGTATTTTCTCTACAACGTTTTGCGCTTTTTTCATGGCGCGTATTATACCATATTGTAGCGGAGCGTTGCACCTACTTCATGTCCGTGGAGACGCTCCGAGACTTCGGCTTGCGGAGGATCAGTTCGTCGATTACGCGTCCCACTTCTGCCTTTGAAAGCTTCTCGGTGATGCGAAGGTGCGGTCCGTTCTCGGCATCTGGCGCCCACTCGTTCGCGCCATCGTCGCCAACCATGCGATAGGTGCCACGCTCCGCGTTGAAATATGGCTCTATGCCACGCACCGCGACGAGGACGGCCGTCTCGTCCCACGCGGCGCGCCCGCCCATGCCAAAGTGATGTTGGAGGAACTTTGCGGAATTGGAACGCACTTCCTCGCGCGACGGAATGTTGCCGGCGAAGACATCGCGCACAGGGGTGCGCCCCATGTCGGCAGCTTCAGCGACGGCGCGCCCAGCAAAGCAGTCTCGCCCATACTGGAAATCGGAAAACACGACTGGCGTTGGCCAGTTCTCGAGCGCGATGCGCGAAGACTCCGCGTCACACATCGAGTTGTACTCCTTGCCAGAGGGATACTGGCAGGCCATTGCGACCCAAAGCTTCACTTTCTTCGCAACAAGTGCCTTGCCGTCGAGCGGCGATATGGCGTCGCCCTTCGTCTCAAGAAGGCGGCGCATGTTCGTGAGAAAGCCCACGGAGCATATCGTCACGCTGCCATCGGGCTGCGCGGCGAGGACGCGGCGGTAGACCTCGTTCGCGTCCGGAGCGTCGTCGGCATCAGCATGGCGGTACCAGCCGGGATAGTCCGCAAGCAACTTGCGGTACTTGTAGTGACCGCCGTCGCCACCATTCTTCTCGCCAAGCGGGCACGAAGGGTCGACTTTCGTCGCAGCACCTGCATAAGCCCCCATGACACCCATGCCCTTCGGCGCTCCTACGGGGATGTCAGGCCGACCATAGTAGCTGTTTATCACTTCGACCGCGCCTACCGAAGCGTTGCCACGTGTAGAACTGACTGTCGCAAGGATTTCGCACTCCCCGGCATCCGCGAGAGCGTGCAGGCACGCAAGAGCGCCCACGTCGTCAAAATCGGTGAGCATGTCCGTGTCGAATATTACCTTGACGGGCTCGGCCGCGACGGCAGTCAACAAACCCGCAGTGACGCACACGGCAACAATCTTTTTATGCAATTTCATAATGTTTTGATTTTAACAAAAGCGCCTTTGGAAATCAAGCGGCCATAGGTAACGTCAAAAGCCGCCGTTTACAATTGGCAAGACCGGGGAAAGGCCGCCGTGGGCTATGATGTTTACAAGCCCAATCTGCGCACCGGACTCCATCCTGCCAGCATAGTTCACTATGCCGATCTGGCATCCACTGACTGAACCGGCTGCGACATTGACGCCCAAGACGAGAAGCAAACCGCACTGTACGCCGTCCACATCAGCAGCGCAGTTCAAAAGCCCGTACTGCAGGCCCGACACGTTCCCGCTCGACGTGTTTATCCAGCCATCCTGAAGCCCAAGCAGAGAATCCGCATAGTTCAAGAGACCATACTGAACGCCTATCGATCGGCGCGCAGAAGCCATATCTCCGTTGGAATTCAAGTTGACGAGACCAACCTGAAGGCCGACGAGACGGCGCGAGACTATGTTCGCTCCGCCAACGGAGAGCCCGTAGAAGTCGCCAGTCGCGCGGCCAACAAGACCGATGTCAAGCCCTGCGAAGTCCGCGCACTCGCCGTAGAGGAGCGAAAGCCTGAAACCACAGACATCGCTTTGCGACGACGGCCACTGCACTGGATCGAGGAGCGAGAACATGACTGGGCTGCTCTCGTCCGCGCGGGCGGCCGGAGCCGCCACGACGACAAGCAGCAGAGCGGATAGAAACGATATGGAAAAACGTCCTGCCATTTGGCGAATATTATACCGAAGAATCGGCAATCCATCAATCGACCACACTTCGCCGCCGCTCGTCACGCGCGTCAGAGCCGCGCGTGGTACTCCTGCAACGTGCAGACCGAGACCTCTCCATAATGGGCGAAGTCATCAAGCCCACCGACAGCCGCGGCGAAACCGGCGAGCGTGGTCGTCACGGGAACGCCCGCGGCAACGGAGGCCGAGCGCAGCTTCACGCTGTCGCCAGACGCCTCACCGTCGGATTCAGACGTGTTGACCACCCACTGTATCTCGCCCTTGCGAATCAGGTCAATCGCGTTGGGTCTGCCGCGAGAGATGCGGAACGCCGCGCGCGATTCAATGCCGTGCCCCCAGAGATACGTCGATGTGCCTAGCGTCGCGTAGATGCCAAAGCCGAGTTCCTTCAGCTTCGCGGCAAGTTCCGCGACCTCCGGCTTGTCTTCGTCGCGCACCGAGAGGAAGACGTTGCCGCGCTTTGGCAAAGGACTGGAGCAGGCGACCTGGCTCTTGTAGTACGCGCCGAAGCGGTCGGGGTCTATAGCCATCACCTCGCCGGTCGACTTCATCTCCGGCGAAAGCGTAATCTTCGCACCAGGGAACTTGACGTACGGGAAGACTGCTTCCTTGACGCAGTAGTATTTGACAGGCTTTACAAGGGTTTGAGCCGTGATTGAGTTGGAGTTGGAGTCTTGAGTTGGAGAATGGAATTCCAGATCCTTTCTCGAACTCGAACTTTGAACTCTAACTTCCCCTGGCTTAAGTTTCTCTCCGACCATTGCGAGTGCGCCGAGGTCGGCAAGTGGAATCCCTGTCGCCTTCGAGACGAACGGCACCGTGCGCGAGGCGCGGGGATTGACCTCGATCATCCATATCTCCCCGTCCTTAACCGCAAGCTGGAGATTCATGAGCCCGACGACATTAAGTCGCTTCGCGAAAATCTCGGTGTAGCGCTTCACTTCGGCAAGCGTCTTATCGGAGAGGTTCACCGGCGGCGTAATTGCCGCGGCGTCGCCCGAGTGGCAGCCCGCCGCCTCGATATGCTCGAGGATCGCGCCTATCATCGTCGTCTCGCCGTCCGACACAGCGTCGACATCAAGCTCAATCGCATGTTCGAGGAACTTGTCAATGAGAATTGGCTTTCCTTCCGACGCGGCGACTGCCTCTGATACATAGGAATCGAGTTCCGACTCCCTGTAGACTATCGCCATGCCACGTCCACCGAGAACAAACGACGGACGCACGAGGACAGGATAGCCGATTTCCTTTGCGATACGCCGCGCGTCCTCGATTGAATGGGCGATTCCGCTTGCCGGCTGCTTCATTCCGATTTCCGCGACAAGCGCACGGAAGAAGTCGCGGTCTTCGGCAAGCGCGATGTCCTTTGGCGAAGTGCCGACGATCTTCGCGCCAGCCTTTTCAAGCTTCTCCGCGAGGTTAAGCGGCGTCTGCCCGCCGTACTGGACTATCACGCCGTCGCACTTCTCGCGATCGTAGATCTCCATCACGTCCTCGAACGTGAGCGGCTCGAAGTAGAGCTTGTCGGAAGTGTCGTAGTCAGTCGAGACGGTCTCTGGGTTGGAGTTTACCATCACGACTTCGTAGCCACGCTTCCTAAGCGAGAACGCCGCGTGGCAGCAGCACCAGTCGAACTCGATGCCCTGCCCGATGCGGTTTGGCCCCCCGCCCAAGACCATGATCTTGGGGCGAGAAGGCGATTTTGAAGACCGGGACATCTGGGACATCCGGGACGTCCGGGACGAATCGCCATTAACTGTTGTCCCGGTTGTCTCGGCTGTCTCGGTTGTCCCGTACCCGTAGTAGCTGTAATAATACGGCGTCACTGCCTCGAACTCGCCGGCGCATGTATCGACCTCACCGAACTCGGGTCTTATGCCGAACGCGAGACGGCTGTTCCGCACAGTAATCTCGTCGGAGCCAATCGCCGCGGCAATCTCCTTGTCGCTAAAGCCAAAGACCTTCGCCTGAAGAAGCAATAAATACGCCTGCTCGTTTTTCAAGACAGGATTTTTGAGAGTTGGAGTTTCGAGTTGGAGTTGGAGAGAGGAAATTTCCTTCTTCTGGCTCCCAAGATACTTCCTGAACTCTTCGATTTCGTCGAGCTCGCGCTTGAACCACGGATCGTAGCTTTCCGCATCGTGGTACTTTAACGGCGCTTCAAGCGAGCGGACGGCCTTCAAGTACGCCTGCTTGAAAGTCCTGCCGATTGCCATCACCTCGCCAACAGACTTCATCTGCGTGCCAAGCGCCTGGTTCGCGCCAGGAAACTTCTCGAACGCAAAGCGCGGAATCTTCACGACGACATAGTCCAGCGACGGCTCGAAGCATGCGAGCGTCTTGCCGGTGATGTCGTTCGTGATTTCGTCAAGCGTGAAGCCGACAGCGAGAAGCGCGGCAATCTTTGCGATCGGGAATCCCGTCGCCTTCGAGGCGAGCGCAGAAGAACGCGAAACACGCGGGTTCATCTCGATGATGATGCGCCGCCCGTCCTTCGGGTTGACCGCCCACTGCACGTTCGAGCCACCAGTCTCGATGCCAATCTTCTCAAGGACCTTGATGGAATCGTCGCGCATCGCCTGATACTCGCGGTCGGTGAGCGTCAAGATCGGCGCGACGGTGATGGAGTCGCCAGTGTGGACACCCATTGGATCCATGTTCTCGATGGAGCAGACAATGACGGCATTCCCCGCCTTGTCGCGCATTACCTCCATCTCGTATTCCTTCCAGCCGATCAGCGACTCCTCTACGAGAACCTCGTGGTTGAGCGACGCTTCGAGACCGCCAGAGACAATCCTCGCGAACTCCTCCGCGTCGTGTGCGATGCCGCCGCCTGTGCCGCCGAGCGTGAAGCCAGGGCGCACGATAAGCGGCCACGAGCCGATGGTCTTTGCGATTGCCTCGGCTTCTGCGAGAGAATGGGCGCTTCCAGAGCGCGGCATGTCGAGACCGATATCGCGCATCGCCTCCTTGAAGAGATTGCGGTCTTCGGCGCGTTCGATTGCCTCTGCCTTCGCGCCGATGAGCTCAACGCGGTAGCGCTTCAAGACACCTCTCTTGTCGAGTTCCATCGCAAGGTTGAGCGCAGTCTGTCCGCCAAGCGTCGGCAGGATCGCGTCGGGCCGTTCGCGGCGGATGACTTCGTGCAGGTAGTCGGCCGTCAGCGGCTCGACGTACGTCCTGTCGGCACGATCGGGGTCGGTCATCACCGTCGCGGGGTTGGAGTTGACGAGCACGACTTCGTAGCCGAGCGATTTAAGCGCCTTCACGGCCTGCACGCCGGAATAGTCGAACTCGCAGCCCTGGCCGATGACGATTGGCCCAGAGCCGATAATCAGTATCTTCCTCAAGTCACTTCTTTTCATTCTTCACTCCCTCTTCCCACTTCCCTCTTCCCTCTTCCCATTCTTCAGCGCGGCTTTAACAAGGCCGTTGAACAGCGGGTGCGGGATTGTCGGGCGCGACTTGAACTCGGGGTGGAACTGCGCGGCGATGAAGTAGGGGTGGTCCGGCAGCTCCACTATCTCGACAAGTTTTCCGTCAGGCGAAAGCCCGCTGGCGACAAGTCCAGACGCCTCTATCGCCTTCTGGGGCTTGGTGTCGTTTGCAAACTCATAGCGGTGGCGGTGTCGTTCGGAGATAACGGGCGCACCTTTCAACCACGAAATACACGAATCACACGAAATATCCGAACCCTCTTTCGTGTCTTTAGTGTGTTTCGTGGTTCCATACAACTTTGATGCAAGAGAGTCTTTCTTGAGGACGCACGGATAGGCGCCGAGGCGCATCGTGCCGCCCTTCTGCGTAACGCCGCGCTGCTCTTCCATCAAGTCGATCACGGGGTGCGTGGTGTTCTCGTCGAATTCCGTCGAGTTGGCGTCTTTCCATCCGAGGACATCGCGCGCATACTCAATCACTGTGCACTGCATGCCAAGGCAGATGCCGAGGAACGGAATCTTCTTCTCGCGTGCGTACTTGATCGCGGCGATCTTGCCCTCAACACCCCTCGACCCAAACCCACCTGGCACCAAAATGCCATCGATGTTTTTTAAACACAGAGGCACAGAGGCACAGAGATGTTTTGGCTTGACCTCTGTGTCTTCGTGTCTCTGTGTTAAAATATCTTCAGCTTCAATTGGGACGACTTCTACTTTGCAGTCGTTTGCCATGCCGGCGTGCTGCAAGGCCTCGTGAACGGACTTGTAGGCGTCGCGTATCGAAATGTACTTCCCGACAAGCGCGATGCGGCAGCGCTTCTTCGGCTGCGTCGCCTTGCGGACGAGCGTGTCCCATACCGTGTGCTTGATCGGCCAGAGGTCGAGGCGCACCTGCCTCAGAACCTGCTCGTCGAGACCCTGCTCGCGCAGTTCGCGCGGCACGGCATAGACCGAATCAGCGACGTCCTTTTCCTCGATGACGCACTCGCGCTTCACGTTGCAAAACATGGCGAGCTTCTTGAGGTGCTCCTCGGGAATCGTCATTTCGGTGCGGCAGACGAGGATGTCAGGAATGATGCCGATGTTGCGAAGCATTCCGACGGAGTGCTGCGACGGCTTTGTCTTGAGCTCGCCCGCCGCCTTGAGATAGGGAACGAGCGTCAAATGCACGAAGCAAGTGTTCTCATCGCCTTCCTCAAAGCGAAACTGGCGCGCGGCCTCGAGGAACGGCAGCGACTCGATGTCGCCTGAGACGCCGCCTATTTCGCAAAGGACGATGTCTGGCGCGGGCTCGTCGCCATGCGCTTCGCCGGCGCTTCTGATCGCCGCCTTGATTTCGTCCGTGATGTGTGGCACGACTTGCACAGTGCCGCCGAGGTAGCCGCCTGCGCGCTCGCGCGCGAGAACGGCAGAGTAGATGCGGCCGGAGGTGTAGTTCGACGCCTTGGAGCAGGTAACACCCGCGAAGCGCTCGTAGTGACCGAGGTCGAGGTCTGTCTCCGCGCCGTCGTCAGTCACGAACACTTCGCCGTGCTGGTAGGGCGACATAGTGCCTGGGTCAACGTTGAGATATGGGTCGAGCTTCTGCATGAAGACCCTGTAGCCGCGGCTCTTCAAAAGAAGCGCAAGCGACGCGCTTGTGACGCCCTTTCCAAGCGAGCTAACAACACCGCCGGTGATAAATACGTATTTGACTTGTTTTTTCATAGTCTAAATTCTCTTTTGATTTTTAACACAGAGACACAGAGACTCAGAGTCACAGAGTTTTTTGAACCGTTCCAGCATGTTCGCGTTTCGCGGCTAGCTGATTCTCTGTGTCTCCGTGCCTTTGTGCCTCTGTGTTAAGCAAAATCATTTTCTTGAATTCGTCGAAAAGATACTTTGAGTCATGCGGGCCGGGGCAAGACTCGGGGTGATACTGCACCGAGAACGCGGGAAGCGTCTTGTGCCTTACGCCCTCGATAGAGTTGTCGTTGAGGTTTATGTGCGTGACTTCGAGGCAGTCCGGAACAGACTCTGGCAAGACGGCGAAGTTGTGGTTCTGGCTCGTGATCTCCACATGGCCTGTCGCAAGATTCTTAACAGGATGGTTGCAACCGTGGTGGCCAAATTTCAGCCGCCCCGTCTTCGCGCCGCAGGCAAGCGAGAGCAGCTGATGCCCCAAACAAATTCCCATTATTGGGATGTGAGTTGGAGTTTTGAGTTGGAGTTGGAGAGTGGAATTTTTATCTTCCTTTCTCCAACTCGAACTTTTCACTCCAACTTTAGGCAATCCTGTCGAAAAAGGTTTTATTCCCAATAGCTTTTGAATATTCTCTATGGCGTAGGTAACTGCCGCGGGGTCGGCTGGGCCGTTCGAGAGAAACACGCCGTCAGGATTCATCGCGAGGACTTCTTCGGCAGGCGTCTTCGCGGGAACGACCGTGACTCTCGCCCACGACGCAAGCGAGCGGAGGATATTTGTCTTCACGCCGAAGTCGTAGCAGATGACATGGTGCTTGGTGCCTGGTGCTTTCGCGCAGCAAGGCTGCGCTGGTGCCTGGTTGTCGCATGTCGTATGCCGAATGTCCTTAAATTCGTAGCGCTTCTCGCATGTCACCTTTGCCGCATAATCCTGGCCGTCGAGCCCTTCCCATTCACGCGCCTTGGCGATTGCATCTTCCTCGCGCATTTCGCCATCTTCGACGTGCAAGTACGCCTTCTCGTTCCCGTACTCACGAAGATGGATTGTAAGAGCGCGCGTATCGACGCCATAAATGCCAGGTACGCCGTTCTCCTTGAGGTATTCGTCCAGGCTCTTTTCGCTACGCCAGTTGCTTGGCTCAGTCAAGTCGCCAATGACAAGACCTGACAGAAACAGCTTGCGACTTTCTATGTCGTCGGAATTTATGCCGTAGTTGCCGACTTCGGCGGGAGTAAGCGTGACAAACTGCCCGGCGTAACTTGGGTCGGTCAGGATTTCCTGATAGCCGCACATGCCGGTGTTGAATACGACTTCGCCAAGCGCATCTTTCTTCGCGCCAAATGCGACGCCATGGAACACAGTGCCGTCTGCAAGCGCGAGATACGCCTTGCGTTCGCGTTCCGCTTTCCATTTTTCACTATAGTTCATAAACTTCTTTCCTTTCCATGACTCCAACTCTGAACTCCAACTACTGACTCCTACCTCCAACTCCCTCTGCGCACTCTGCGACTCTCGGCACTCGCTTCGCTCGGCTTGGCTCGCTACAAATCGCGAGCCCCGCTTGCGCGGCGGTTACGCGCCTCTGCGTTAAAAACTTTATAAAAAATCTATTCTCCATTCTCCAACTCCAACTCTGAACTCCAACTACTGACTACTGACCCCTGACCCCTGACTCCTAACTACTGACTCCTATCTCCAACTCCAACTCTGAACTCCAACTACTGACTCCTGACCCCTGACTACTGACTCCTAATACGACCTTTCCGAACTCTTTTCCAAGTAATTCAAAAGCGCCTTTCGCAGCACCTTGTATCCGCCAGGTGTCGGATAGTCGCCAGTGAAATACCAGTCACCAATAGAGTGGTTAGGTAGTTTGGTGGTTGAGTGGTTTGGTGGTTGGGAGAGGCACTGGCGAAGGTTCTCAACCGTTTGGTACACTACAACGACTTCGGCCCTTATGTCTGGCGGCGTTAAAAGACGCGCGATCTCCGCTGCATGCTGTTCTTCTGTGAACTTTGCGTAGAGCGCCTCAAGAGGATTCTTTGCGTTGCCCATCAACGCCTCATGGAGCAAGTCGTTCGCGCCGTCGCCAAGAAGGTTCACGAGCGCGCGGAACGCGACGAGTTCGCCCAGCGTCGACATGTCGATGCCGTAGCAGTCGGGATAGCGGATTGGCGGCGCAGAAGAGGCGATCACGATCCTCTTCGGTCCAAGCCGGTCGAGCATCGGGAGAATCGCGTTCTTCATCGTGTTGCCGCGCACGATCGAATCGTCGAGCACGACGAGCGTATCGTCCTTTTTGACGAGCCCGTAGGTCACGTCGTAGACATGCTTGTAGAACTCGCGCCTTGCCGCCGCGTCAGCGATAAACGTGCGGAACTTCGCGTCCTTCACCGCCACCTCACCAAAACGAGGAAAACAGTTTAGTGGTTTAGTGGTTTGGTGGTTTGGTGGTTGTGCCGACGAACTACCGCACCACTTAACTACCGCACCACCTAACTGGCGTTGGTCGGCAACTACTATTCTAAACAATTCCTCCAAAAGACCATGAAAAGCTATTCTGGCCGAGTTGGGAATGTAGCTGAAGAAGATGCGGTCCATCGGCGCATTGGCGGCCTCGAGGATCCGCGGCACAAGTGCCGCGCCAAGCGCCTTGCGCTCGCGGTGGATATCGGCGTCGTTTGCGCGTGAGAAGTAGATGCGCTCGAAAGAACAATGGCGAACAGCGCGAGGGCTCTCGACATCCGGCTGCTGCCTGTCCAATTCGCAAAACTCGACCTTGCCTTCCGGCGAGACGACAAGAGCTTCGCCAGGTGGGAGCTCCTTCACGGCTTCAGGCGGCACGTCGAACGCCGCCTGTATGGCAGCGCGCTCGGAGGCGACGACAACGACATCGTCGTCGATGTAGTGCCAGCCTGGCCTAATGCCGTGCGGGTCGCGCGTCGCAAACGCCCATCCGTCTGCGGTCATGCCGCAGAGCGTCCATGCGCCGTCGGCGTTTGCAAGCGCGGCGGAGATCGCCTTTGAGATATGGTTCTCAGACTTCGCAGAACGATCTTCCAGCTGCTTTGCAATAAGGGACGTAATCAGGTAGCCGTCCGACTTGCTCGTCGGGAAGGAACCGTGGTGGCGGTAGTCGTCGAAAAGTTCGTGGGCGTTTGTGAGGTTGAAGTTTCCGGCGAGAAGAAGAGTGTGGTCCAGTTCGCTCGACTCGTGCACGAATGGATGACAGAACGCCACGTCGTTTTTTCCGAACGTGGCGTAGCGAAGATGACCTAGGAAAATCTTCTCAAATCTGTTTTTGACAGGATTTACAAGATTTACAGGATTTTTAGTGCCTGGCGCCGTGCTCCCAGATAATCCTGTCAATCCTGTTAATCCTGTCTGAACTTTACACCGCTTCGTCAGCATCCCCAGCACATCCGCGAGCGGCGTGGCGGATGCAGACTTGGCAATCCAGTATGGCGTCTCGCCCGGTTCGGGATTAGCCGAGAGTATTGCCGCGCCCGCGCCGTCCTGCCCGCGATTGTGCTGCTTCTCGAGAAGGAGCGAGAGCTTTGTTCCACCGAAATCGCCTGTGGCGACGGCGGACTTTCGCAAGACCACCATCGCCACGGCACATTCGTGCTTTAGTTCATCAGTCATTTGATATCACTAACCACTACTCACTGACTCCTGACCCCTAGTAAAGGAACAGCATTTCGCGGTACTTCGGAAGCGGCCACTTGTCGTTCGACACGACCGTCTCGAGCGCATCCACGATCTTGCGGAGCTCGGCCATGCGTGCAAGGATGTCCATGGTGTCGTAGTTGTCCAAGGCGGCCTGCAGGCGGGTGATGCCCTCGTTCATCTTGACGAGGCCATTGCCGAGTTCCGTCATCTGCCCGTGAAGCATGTCTATTGCGACCTTCACGTTGCTCGAGTCTGTCTCGTTGTAGGCCTTCGCCGCCTCGAGATACTCGGCGCGAACAGCGGGGAGGATCATCGTCTTTGCGATGTCGACAGCTGCGTTGCCCTCGATGCGGACCTTCTTCTCGTATTCCTCGAGGAAGATCTCGTAACGGCTCTTGATTTCGCGCTTCGTCATCACGCCATATTTCTCAAAGAGCGCGATGTTCTCCTTCTTGCCGAGTGCGGCGAGCGCGGAGAGCGTGTCGGGCGCATTGGGAAGACCTCGCTTCTCGGCTTCCTTCGGCCAGTCGGCCTCATAGCCGTTGCCGTTGAACACGACGCGCTTGTGCTCCTTGAGCGAGGCCTGCAGTATCTTCTGGAGCGCGACGTGGAACGCGGCCGTATGCTCGCCCGGCTTCGCCTTTCCAGCGACCTTGGCGGCGTCGAGCTCGGCGGCAATCCTGTCTACCGCCTCTGCAACGATCGTGTTGAGGACGGTCATCGGGCCGGAGCAGCACACGCTCGAACCAGGAGCGCGGAACTCGAACTTGTTGCCAGTGAACGCAAAAGGCGACGTGCGGTTGCGGTCGGTCGCATCCTTCGGGATGGCAGGGAGCGTGTCGACGCCGATCTTGAGCGAGCCCTTCTCTTCGCGCTTGGCGCTCTTCGGGTTCTCGATGCGGTCGAGGACTTCGGCAAGCTGGTCGCCGACATAGATGGAGATGACCGCAGGCGGCGCTTCGTTCGCGCCGAGGCGGTGGTCGTTGCCAGCACCCGCGACGGAGGCCCTGAGGAGGTCGGCATGCTTGTCAACCGCCTCGATCACCGCGCAGAGCATCGTGAGGAACACTGCGTTCTCGTGCGGATCGGTGCCGGGGTCGAGGAGGTTCCTGCCGCCGTAGGCGACGGACCAGTTGTTGTGCTTGCCCGAGCCGTTGATGCCCGCGTAGGGCTTCTCGTGGAGAAGGCACTTCATCCCGTGCTTCTCGGCGACGTTCCTCAGGGTGTCCATCACAAGCATGTTGTGGTCGCTTGCGAGGTTCAGCTCCTCGAACTGCGGCGCAAGCTCGAACTGCGCGGGCGCGACTTCGTTGTGGCGCGTCTTCGCCGGGATGCCGAGCTTCCAGAGTTCGCGCTCGACGTCGTTCATGAACGAGAGGACGCGGTCTGGGATCGTGCCGAAGTAGTGGTCTTCAAGCTGCTGTCCCTTCGCGGACGGAGCGCCGAAGAGCGTACGGCCGGTGAGGACGATGTCGGGGCGCTTCTTCCAGTATTCCTTGTCGATGAGGAAGTATTCCTGCTCTGCGCCGAGCGTGCACGCGGCGTGCCCTTCGGCGCGCCCGAAGAGCTTCATGAGGCGCTTAAGCGACTTGTCGAGCGCCTGCATCGAGCGGAGAAGCGGCGTCTTCTTGTCGAGTGACTCGCCCGTGTAGGCGCAGAACGCGGTCGGGATGCACAAGGTCGCGCCGTTCGAGTGGCGCTTGATGAACGCCGGCGACGTCGGATCCCACGCGGTGTAGCCGCGCGCCTCGAAGGTGGAGCGGATGCCGCCAGACGGGAACGACGACGCGTCGGGCTCACCGACGATCAGGTTCTTGCCGCTGAACTGCATGATTGGCTCGCCGTCCTTCAGTTCAAGGAACGAGTCGTGCTTCTCGGCGGTGGAGCCGGTCATCGGGAGGAACCAGTGCGTGTAGTGCGTCGCACCGCGATCCATCGCCCAGTGGCGGATGCCGTGCGCGACTTCGCCCGCAATCGACGGATCGAGCGGTTTCCCTTCCCGGATCGTCGCCTGTAGCTTCTTGGCCGTGTCCTTGCTCAAATATGTCCGAATCGCCTCTTCGCCGAACACGTCTGCGCCGAAGCTGGTTGCAGCCTTTGTCTCTTCCGTCATTTTCTTGTTCCTTGTTTGGTTTGTCGAACGCGGTCATCGCATCCGCCGCCAAACAATTAGCACACGCCATGCCAAACAAGTGGAAAGCCCGATTTTCAAGGGGAAACCATATCTACGACTATTAGCGCCCAAACAGTCGCGACACATTTTGTCGACATGTCACCAGCGGAATTACAGAAAATGTAAAAGCGCCGCGTCGCTAAAGATTGCAGTTGAGAATGATATAGGCCACAAAAGATATTGGCCACAAAGAACAGGAGAAGACAGGAGAAGAATACAGGAGCGAACACATCGGTAGGGGCGGCACTCCTGTAGGCATCCGAATCATATACAGTGGATCTTCTATAGAAGACCCTTTTGCACTTATTCTGAATTCGGTCGATTATCGGCAATTGTTGTTGCAGCACCCGACTTCGCGGCGAATCCGACAAAGTTTTCAACGGCAAGGACTAGTTCGAAAACAAGTCGTCGAGCGACACTTCCGACTCTGCCGTCCACCTGTATTTGCCGGGCTTAAGCCCCGAGGAAGTGACAAGCGTTGTACGGCATGTCTTTCGCGTTCCAGTCTCCCGAATGAACGCCTGCTTGCGATTCTTCAGCCGCTCTGCTTCCTCCGAGGTGATTTCATACGGTTCTGACGAATACTTCATCTCGCACAGGTTGACCACTCCGTCGTCGCGGTCAATAACAAGGTCAATCTGCGCACCGCGATTTTCGCCGTCAGCGCGAAAACGCCATGAATACGCACTCGACCTGACGCCAGCAATTCCCAGCGCGCGCTTTATCTGCTCCACATGCTGCAGGCAGACGCGCTCAAACGCCATGCCGCGCCATGCCGCAATGCGTGCAGACCTCTGCGAATTCGTCCAGCGGTGCTCGTCCCGGTCTCCACGCGACAATGCAAATGCATAGTGGAAAAGCGTGAATGCGTCCATAAGCTGGAACACCGCACCCCTGTTCTTTCTGTCTGGCGGAAGATAGCGTCGTATGAAATCGCACTGTTCCAACTCGTCGAGGCGAGTCTTGAAGTTGCCCCCCATCTTCTGTCCGGTTGCGGCGGCGATTTCCTCGCGCGTCATGCCAACCTTCTTCCCCGAAAGCGCTTCTACGATTGCAACATGGTCGGCGGCATTCCGAAATAGCGAAGAATAGAGGAATCCGAATTCATCGCGCAGCGCACCATGCTCCGAAAAGAACAAGGCGTCAATGTTCTGCGAAAGACTCATGTCCGGCCGCAGGAGATTCCAATAATACGGAACGCCTCCGAACACCATGTACGCTTCGCAGACATCCTGGCGCGACATTGAAAGGCCAAGTCGCTCCACGTACATCTCGCATTCCGCCAGCGTAAAAGGACGAAGCCATATCCTGTCGGTAAGCCGTCCATAGAGCCCGCCGACGTCGCCAAGCAGATTCTTTACTATCCATGACGAGGCCGATCCGCATACAACAAGAAACACGTCCTTCTCCGGGCGAGCGGAAACGCGGGCGTTCCAGAAGGATTCTAGTCCGACAAGTAGATCGGAACGTGGTGTGTCCATCCATGGCAACTCGTCGATGAACACAACCTTCTTTCCGCCTGGTGCGTCCGCAATGAGATTGTACAACTCGTCAAATGCCTGAAGCCAATTCCGCAACGCAGGACACTTCGTGCGCCCAAAGCGGACAAGAGAACTCCTGAATGCGGCAAGTTGTGCTTTCTTGTCACCGCCTCTAAGCCCAGTATGAGAGAACGCAAACGTGTCCGAGAACATCTCCCGGATCAGATATGTCTTACCTATGCGCCGACGCCCATATATGGCGACAAACTGTGACTCGCTCTTCTGCAAATCCCACTCAAGATTCTTTATTTCGTTCTTTCTGCCGACAAGCTGCATAACCCCTCCTTGTGCGGTTTGACGGCAATATTATACCACAGAACTGGACTTACTGACAAGTATCACATTATATTTCACCGATAATCGTCAATAACTCCATTTCAATACGAGATAATGACAGAATTTGCTAACAGAATCCCGCTGAATACCCTTTACTGATAAGCCAGGCAAGGAGAAATGGATTCACCTAAAATCAGCAGGTGGGAATGATGTAGGCCACAAAGAACAGGAGAAGACAGGAGGATGGTAATCCTTACTTCCGTCAATTCACCATTAAATTATAGCGCTGTCGCTGGAGGCGACTCCTCTTCGACATCATCCTTAACGAATAGGTACGTCAAATCCACTGGCAGGAAAACCGTGTCAAATGCGACTTCGCATACCTCGTCAACAACAGTGATCGGCCACACCATCAACGCGTATGTGGCGGCCAATCCGCAGTAGTATTCGCGGGCAAATACCACATCCTGCCAGACTTCTGCCGTGCAATAGTATGGATGCGGGGCGCAAGCATACGGCGCAACTTTGCCTTCCGTACGCGTCGCATAATTGCAACACCCCGACAAGCCCGCAATCACCAAGCATCCAATTGACATTACCATCCTAAGTTTCATAATTTGATTCCTTTTTTGCGAACAACGTAATTTGTTATCTTATCATTTCTTGGCATGCTTCGAAAGATAATCGAGTTCGTTGAGAACGACGCCGACGCCCTCTATGGTGGCATGCGTCGGGTCATCGGCCACACGGACGGGCAGGCCCGTCGCATCGGCGAGGCGCTTGTCCAGCCCAGACAGCTGCGCCGCGCCGCCCGTCAGGACGATGCCATTGTCCACAAGGTCAGCGGCAAGTTCCGGTTCAATGCGCGTGATAAACCCCCTCAGCGTATCTTCAAGCTGCCCGATCAATCCGGCAAGCGCTTCTTCGCGAATCTCTTTGGAATTGATTGTAACGACCAGCTTGCGACCTTCGGTTGCATCAATACCCTTTATTTCATAATCAAGTTCCTTATCCGGCGTGCAAGCGGTGCCAATCTTGATCTTGATGTCTTCAGCCTCTCGCTCTCCAGTGAGAAGATTGTACTTTTTGCGAAGGTACGCGACAATGGCGTTGTTCATCTCATCGCCACCGACACGAAGGACGTTAGAATGAACGATGCCGGCAAGCGAGATAACCGCCGTGTTCGTCGCAAAAGCGCCAATGTCCACGATCATGCAGCCCTTCGGTTCGGAGACGGATAATCCTGCACCAATGGCGGCCGCCATCGGCGCTTCAATCAAGAATACATCTCCAACTCCGGCAGAGTGCGCCGCATCCTCCAAGGCTCGCTTCTCAACCTCCGTGATGCCGAAAGGAATGGCTATCACCGCACGAGGTCTCCTTAACCTGCCCTTGCGGGCTTTCTTGACTTTTTCATGGGCCAGGCAGTAGCAGAGCATCTTCTTTGTAATATCGTAATCACAGACAACACCGCCCTTCATCGGACGTATGACGACAAGGCAACCCGGCGTTTTACCAAGCATTTCCCCTGCCTTTTCACCGATGGCAAGAACGCGATGCTCGCGAGGTTTGCCGCTGTGCTCGGAGTTTTGTTGTCCCTGCTCCTTCACTTCCTCATGGGAAATGTCCAGCGCAACAGCCGACGGCTCTTCCAGCACAAGCCCCTCGCCACTAATCCAGACACGCATGTTCGCGGCCCCGAGGTCGATTCCAATATCATCGCGACAAAACAGCTTTGACATGATGCTCATACTTGCGTTCCTTTCTATGAGATACTCGCCATTCAATCCGAAATCTTACTCGGATATACGATCCTCCCGCAAAAATCTGACAAGGCCTATTCTCGGCATTCCCGCCGTCCTACCCGTTGAGCAGTGCCTCGCGGAGCTTCTCCGGCGACGCCTTGCAGCCTTTAGGAAGGCTCAGCGCCAGCGAGCAGTTCTCCGGGCGGAATATCTCCGCGGCAAGCGCCTGCAACTCGGTGGCTGTGATGCCCCGAATGCGAGCTTCCTCCTCCTCGGGGCGAACTATCTTCTTGTACACTTTCAAACACATGTCAAGAACGCTATATTCGACCTCGCCGCTATCTTCATTCAGAATAATGGACAGACTTGCGAATTTCTCCCTGCGCCGCGCAAGCTCCGCCCTTCCGACCGGCTTGCGTATTAGTTCTTTGAGCTCGTGCCCGCAAAGCGAAAGTGCCTTCTCAATCGAATCTGCCGACACCCCGGCAGAAACCGAAAACGCGCCATGATCCGTATACGAACCGGCATCAGCGTAAACCGAGTAAGCAAGGCCATGTCGATCACGTATACTCCGATACAACCGCGAGCTTGAATCGCCGCCGAGTATGCTCGCAAGCAGCGTCTGCGCATACCGACGCGGATCGTCGCCAGTTACTCCGCGGAACGAGATTTTAAATGTCGCCTGAGCCTTATCGCAGTACTCTACGACAACCGGCTTGACAGGCCAGTCCAAGGACGCCGGGCGGTAACGCGGTTCTGGAGCATCCGAGAGCGCACCAAACACGTGGTTCACGCGTTCGACGATTTCATCGTGGTCGACATTGCCTACGGCAATAAACATTGCACCTCGCGATGTGTAGCGCGTGACATGGAACGACTTAAGCGATTCGGTGTCAATGGCTGCGATGGACTTAGGCGTACCGATGATCGGCCTGCAGATTGGATGACGGGGCCATAATCCTGCCTGAGCGAAGTCATAAAACTCCCTGCTTGGTCCATCATCAATCATCTTCATTTCCTCAAGAATAACCCTCCGTTCTTTTTCAACTTCTGACTGTATGAACAGAGGATGCGCGATTGCGTCTCCAAGAACGTCGATGGCTGTACTCATTCCATACGCTGGCACATGCGCATAATACTTCGTCCACAGTTTCGACGTGGCCGCATCGCATTGTCCGCCGAACCTTTCCATGATTCGATTGACGATCTTGCTCGACGGATATTTTTTCGACCCCTGCAGGACCATGTGCTCGGCGAAGTGACTCCACCCTGCCTCGGACGCCTTCTCGCGGCGACTGCCCATCGGAATGTAAAACCCGAGACGGCAGGCGTTTGAACCCGCTCTCGCCGACGTCGCGACGCACGCCCCGTTTTCAAGCTTAGTGATCTTCACGTTCTCGAACATTTCTCCATTCCTGATTTCTTGCCGCGAATTCACTATTCATACCAGGACGTTCGAGATCGCGCCCCCGTTCCAACACATTCAAGACCTCTCCCTCCAGAACATGTTTTCTTCGCTCCTTTGTTTAGCTAAACTGGTCTTGCGGACCACATAAACAATTAATCCGGCGCCAATGCAAAGAGCAAGAATAATCACGCTGTACTTCATGCCATCGACTATGCGATTGCCATCAACCGGCGGACCTTCTTTGATTTTGACTCCAGTTGCGACAAACGGTTCCGTCGCTCTAAAAGCAGAAACAATCATCGAAGCCGACAAACCTCCCGCCATGATTTGTTTCGCATTGACCTCAAAAACCTTATCGAC
>Ga0256405_10003050_pt1 | contig 35886 bp, 41 predicted proteins | sample RumenRJG_02DNA_FD_189096 | JGI IMG/M metagenome (GOLD analysis project Ga0256405, IMG submission 189096) | Bovine rumen microbial communities from Lethbridge, Alberta, Canada - RJG_02 | ecosystem: Host-associated > Mammals > Digestive system > Stomach > Rumen | place: Canada: Alberta...
CCAGCCGTAGCCGCACCACTATCGCCAGCCGTAGCCGCACCACTATCGCCAGCCGTAGCCGCACCACGATAGCCAGCCGTAGCCGCACCATAATTGCCAGCCGTAGCCGCTTCGTGGTCGCCCGCTACCGCGGGTTTTCCGGGCTCTGCATTGTGCTCGTTTGTACAATGCTCCTTGACATATTCAAATGTGAGTTGGCAGATTTCCGGCACTCCAATTTTGGCACCGATAGTAATCTTCTTCCCTACACACTTGGTATTATACTCACGCTCTGGAGCGACATCCTCAAGTTCTACTTGATGATATTCACTTGTTGCTGGAGCATAGTGACCGAAACACATCACTGGACTCTCGCAAGCATGGAAGCCTTTCTCGCAAAGTTTTGCTTCCTGCTCCTCATACGTCTTGCCCTCTTCATATTGAAAATTACGGCAAGTCATATTTTTGTTAAAACCTTTGAAAGCTTTCATAGCCTATTCCTTTCCGTCAAATAAGTTACCGCAGTCCTGCGGTTCTGCAGGATCAGGCTCGATGTCCTTCACTTCTTTCTTACTACCTGCCTCGTTGTCGAGGAACTGGGATGCTTGATCTGCGGAGTCAGGTTTCTGATTGTCGATGTAACGAGCCGTGCCTTGCTCGTCAATAATGACGGATTGGTCGTACTTGATGGCCTGCTGCATCTGAACACTCATCGGAGCGTCACCCTTGTTGAGCATGAGTTTGAGGACTGTCTTCTTTGCCATAGCATCGAAGTTGTCTTTCCATACTCCGTAGCCTTTCTTGTAGGTCTGCGAATACTGCACGCCGTGTTTGTCCAACTCCTCAAGAGACCAATAGGACTCTTTCTCGTAGCCGTTGAGCAGTTTGAAGTAGCCGAGATAGCCGATGACCTTTGCATCGTTGCGTTTCTTCTCGTCTTCGATCCACTCAATCGTGACATAACCGGTACGACGGTCACGTCCTTTCAACTCGCCATCACGGACATCCGTCACGTTGATGGTCTTGAACTGACCTGAACGGATAGAGAGCTGCGCGATACCCTTGTAACCAATTTGGAACTGTGCCTCGGTGATTCCTATCTTGTTATTCTTGAACGGAATAACATGGGCGAATCCGAGGTTCGGGTCGAGCGGTAAATCCAATGCAGTCGCTTTGAGGGCAGCGAACAAGAGAGTCTTCGGCTCACACTCTTGCAACTGCGCATTGTTTGACACCAAAGCGGTGATGTTGTTAACGAACTCCGCTTTCTTCTCACCGAGGACATTTTGCAGATAGGCCTGCACATTCGGCGAGGTAATTGTTTGGTTGAATAACTTTAAGTTACTACTTGCCATAATTGTTAATAATTATCGTCCATTTGATAAAGGCTGGACTTGTTGCCTTTGCGGAGGAAGTAGGATTCGAACCTACGGAACATTTCTGTTCGCCTCGTTAGCGGTGAGGTGCTTTCGACCACTCAGCCATTCCTCCAACCGGATTATTCCTTCTTTCCAAATCTCCCAAAGATGAAGATGAAGAACTTTGCAACAAGCACGCATACTCCGATTATAAGTAGGATAATAATCGGGGACGCGAGCCCGATAAGGATTGGCGACAACACGGACCACCATGACCACAGGATTGCCTGACACAATCTGAGGATGATGAACACTAATGTCAATACAGCACCCACTTTGAGTGCGATGAGCCACAAGGCAATAATGATTTGCGCTAATGTTTTTTCCATTGTTTTAATTGTTTCTAGTTGTTAATAGTTTATCTGCAAGGGTAGAGAGAGTCGAACTCCCATTCACGGGTCTGAAATCCGCTGTCCTACCATTGGACGATACCCCCGGGCATCTGCGTATAATCTCACGACTGCCGCAGAGCGATGTATTATGTCACAATTACCCCTTTCGGGATTGTGGGTAGGAGCCGAACCAACGGCTCTAATCAGGATTTTTCGGTTGCCGGTAAAGTAACAATCTCATGAATTATCTGATCTTAACCTTATGGCTAAAAAAGAGTTGCAACCTGCGGAACCTCTCTCATTATTCCGCCTTTTCTACCCGTTCGCGATCACCACTTTGGGTGTCTGTAATTCTTTCTCATGGTCACGTATAAATGCTTCGATGGGCCTATGGCGCACACATGCGTCATAATACCAGTTCTTCCAATTATACAATGCCTGATTGATTGCTTGCTCGTTTGCTCTGAATTTTGACATCGCCTTGAACTTCAAGAGCCATACCTCTGTGCCTCGTTCATAGTTCTCGCGGAGAATATAGTTTCGTATCTTCTCACTGCGCAGATACTTTGCTTTTGACACGCGATAGACCTTGCGTCCGTTCGGCAATATCAAATACTCGGCATTGAGCATACTAACGAATGCGTTTTACATACGTTCCGTCCACGCCCTTGATGGTTATCTCAAACCGCATATCGGTAGATTTCTCCAATCGCTTAATAGTAGGATAGAGTGTAGTGTAACGACATTGCGAGTCTTTAAATACGTGGGACTGACCGACCTCGAACCCTAAAAGTGTCTGTCGAGGTGAAATTTTTCGGATTAAATTTGGAGATGTCATAAATTTTTCGTATCTTTGCACAATTTTTATAAAATTGACAATGATTAAGACGCGCTTTATTACGGGTCTAAATCAAAATCGAGTGCAAAGATAGTACAAATTTATGATATATGCAAATTTTTGAGTATAAATTTGTGATATTTTTTCATTTTTTATGATATTTAACCATTTAATAGTACAAAATTATGACAAACGAGACTGATTTCCGCAAACGGGTGCAATTTGTGCTCGCTGCAAAGAACCTCAATCCGAGGTCGTTGAGTAATGGGGATGATAATCTCTGGAAGAAATTGTACAACCAAATCACAAAGGAGAAGACTATCACGTACTCACTAATTGAGGCATTGCTCAATCATGTGCCCGATATACGGACGGAGTGGTTGTTCCGTGGAGAGGGTGAGCCATTCCGCACGGGAGAGTCCATTGAGGACCAACTTGCCGCTATTCAGGATCGCCTTGCCGCTCTGGAGGGCGAGAGAAAAAACGACTTATCAGAGGATTGTCCCGCTGCTGCGTCTGCATAATCATTATTAAAATAGCCCTTTCTATAGCCGTGGTGCATCTCTATATGGGTTTGATGATAGCTGTCGTAGAGATGACGTAAGCCAGTGTGATCCGGCGGGATAGGGCGGGATCCGACTGGAGACACGTCATCTATTCAAGACATGCTACTGAACGGTTCGGCTATCCAAAAGAGCATTGTTGCGTTGTTTGCTATGGTTCGGAACTGCGCACGGGTTTCTCACTATAACGAATTGATAGGAGGATGGTATTGGATACTGATTTCCTGGAGGTCTCCAGTGATTTCGGTATCTATTATACCATCTGGAATGAAAGTATTGTGCGCCCATTCCGGAAGGCAGTTGCGTATCGGCTGTTCTCTATAGGTGTTTGATATTGGATGATCCATGCGAAGGATGAGAGAAGCTCAAGAGAGCTTCGCCCCTCATCCTTACGTTAAGGATCATGCAGTGAACATAATATATGCGCCACTACCTAACCATCGAAAGATTACTTATTCTTCATAGCGTACCATTCGTCACGTTTGCGCTCGACATTGAAGCCGTTGTCGATGATGAGTTGTTTGAGCGCACCCAACATCCAATAGCCCTCATTCAAGTGCTCGTCTGCCCACTCGTCGAGTTTCTTGAGCGAATCGTCCTTGCTCAACTTGACCGGTACTACGTTGGCTTTCTCGTCCAACTTCCTGCCGATAACGATGCGGCAACCATGGAACATGATGAGGTTCTGCATGGAGAAGTAACCTCCATAACCCTTATAGGCGTTCTTCCAATCCTCGCACGGCGCAATCTCCACGCGGTCTTCGCGCTTCTTAATCTCGGACGCATGGTACGAAAGTTTGCCAGGACGTGCTGCATCCATGAACTTGCATAATGCAACATACAAGTCCTTGATGGTTGTGGCTTTTGCCAATGGATTGCGGAAGGATAACAACTTCTTGAACATTGCATTTACCTCGTCACAATAGATATAGCCGGTAGCACTCTGCTTCTTCGGAACCAAACCGTCCACACCTTGCAAGCCGATATACTTACGTCCTTTGTGGTTGCGCTCACGGAGCACTTTACAAAGGTCGCGCAACAGTTCTTCGTGACGGTCAAACATAGCCAACACCAACTCCTTGTCGTACCAACGGCAGTCCTCGGTCAGAGACTTGTTGTCGCCGTGACGCTCCATGGCTGCTTGACGTTTCAGTTCGTCGCGCACTACCTGCCATGAATAAGCGTAGTTCATGTAGTTCATGCGCTCTGTGAAGTGCGACATATCGAAGCGACCTTTGTAGTCGCGTTTGAGACCGCCGTTCTTATAATCGTACTCGGTCATCATCTTGAGCACTTGCGCCAATACATGCTGCTTGAACAGATGGGCGTTGTGCAGACTTCCTGCGTCCATAATCTTCTGCACGATTGGGTCGGTTGCTTCGATAATAGAGCACGATCCGTCCAATTCCTGCTTGGCTACGATTGTTTCTTCTCCATTGCCGTCTTTCATGCAGAAGAAACGGCTCACGTCCATACCGGCGGCTTTCATTGCGTCTATGCGCAGTTGAGCCTTGGTCTTCTTCTTGGGCTGCTCATTCTCCGATGGGAGTTCTACTCTTCCGAGACCGCTATCCTTACCGATAACGATACCGATTGCTACGTGCTGATGTTCAGCGATTGCGAAATGTGTGCCGCAATTCGGGCATACTAATGTTGTGTTCTTTGCCATAATTGTAATGATTTTTTTGATGGTTGATATTTCTGTTTACTTGCTCGGTTCGATCCACGAGCGGAGGATTACAAGACCATTGGCTCTCTTGCTTTTCCAAAACCAATGGTGGTCAGACATAGTAGGCTCGCTCCATGTGAGTTTGCCTGTCATAATAGCCGTGAGTACGGAGTATTCCAATTCAAATCGTGCTTCGGCTCGGTCGGCACCGACAAGACGGTCTTCGTCTGTCAGTTCGTCATACTTGAGTGCCTTGAACCACGGTCGGCTCGGCTCTCGTTTGCCCGGGATGGAATGACGATAGACATTGTAGTTGTCCTCGATACGCTCTAACACATAAGCGATATTGTTAGGCATACTCTCACCCAGTTCTACGGTGATGAGATTGTTTTCATTGAGCACGACCTTGTTGCCAATACGCATGGTGCGCTCCTTGAGGTTGATGATTACGGGCACGCCGTTCTCTACGGCTTCGATGCCCATTTGATAGATTGTCATGTTGTTTCAAAATTATGCACTCGTCAGTCTGCTGCGACATGACTGTAGTTGGTTGATATGTGAAGCACACATCAGACCTCTACACGACGCTACTACAGGACGAAGACCTGTAGGACGTCGCGTCCTCATCTGATATGGGCTTTGCATTGAATATACAGACCCAATGAGTGCGGTTACTTGTCGAAGTATAGTTATAACTCAACCGCTCGGTGCATGACTATACGCTACTGATGATTACAGTATTGCAACTTCTGGGTCCACGAGAAATCACTCGTCGGCCCCAGAAGTACGTCATAACTGTATTCTGAACGATTGCGGTCTTGTTATCGGATGGTTGCACTACCTATGAGGTTTGTCCTCCCGTTGGTTGACGCATAGATATAATCGTGTGATATGGAATCAGGACGTATGTCCAGGTTCAATTCAGGAGGCGAGTCCTCGACTGCCTCCCGAATCCTGATTACATGAACTAATTACAACGCTCGGACAATGGCGCTGCGCTGCGCAGGGTGTTACATCTCCAATCGGATGATAGTCTCGAACATGTCCCGGCTCGTATGCAGGTTATTCGCCATGCAAGTGATGGTGTAGTAGCCTTCGAGTGTCGGCACTTTCTCCTTGTTGGCTTTGACATTTCTGCCTGTTCCTCTTGCGATACAGCCGTTCTTTTGCTCACGGACGTAGCCGAGTCCACCGACCTTGCGTTTGCCTGTCAGAACGGCTCGCAGGCAGTCCATGACGAAACCATTGAGCACGATGAGGTCATGCGGTACGTTCACCACACGCAACACTCTCGTTGCCCATGAGTGTCCGTCATAGCCTTTGTAGAGTGCCCGATAGACCGCATGGAGAGCCGATTGGTACGATGCGTTACGGCGGTCGATGGTCGCTTCCTCAATCGCTTTCTGGAACTTCTTGATGCCGTTCGATGAGAGCGATATATCATTGCCCTTGATGGAGAAACCGAGGAACTTGAACCAATGGTTGCGGTCGATCATTTCCAACTTCTTCGGGTTGAGCGCCATGCGCCTGTTGATGAGTTCGGCACGCAGTATGCCCAATGCTCGTTCGTGATCCGGACCGATGAACACAAGATCGTCTGAGTAGCGTTTGTAGATACCCTGCAGCACGTCCAACGGCTTATCGACATCGTACAGCACCACATCCGCCAGCCATGCAGCCACGGCACAACCTTGCTTGAGCGATTGGTACTTGTGGCATAGCACGCTGTTCTCGTCAAAATACAAGTCCGAGTGGTAGTACTTACGCAGCACGTCAATGAGCGCAGAGTGTCCGTTGCGCACCTCGGCTTCGTTGAACGCCCAGTCGATGAACTCAATCGGCACCGAGTCGAAGTACTTGCTCAGGTCGGCTTTCCAACCCACGATAGCATCGGTATGCCACCGCTCAACATTCTTCGACACTTGCTCTACCACCGTTCCGCACGACAGCCCTTTCTGATAGGACATACATGCCGGATGCACCATGTCCTTGCAGGTGTCAAACAGCAGGTCGTTGATGAGCGAGAGCAGTACGCGGTCCATCGGCTCGTTCACATAGACGGTTCGGAACTGTCCCGGCTCGTCCTTTGGTATCTGTGCGGTGTGCGGCGGTGCTATCTCGTAGGTCCCGTTGCGGATGGATTGGTATATCTCCACACGTGTCTTCTCCGAGCATAGTTCGCGCAGCACCATTTTGTTGATGCCTTTGCCAAGTCCTTTCTCTATGGCTGCTCTCCATCGTTCGGGTTCGGTGAACGCCATTTCTAATAGTTTATCTTTCATATAGTCCTTTCTACCCGCAATAGAGCGAGTTATAATTGGTTTGAAACTGATAACTCAGCCGCTCATTCGCATTGAGCGCGCTCGTTTCGATACGCACATTCTCCAGCATGGTCATTCCTCGGTTACTTCGGTTATGGTTAATTCCAGACTTGCCCCATCGTCCGAGTCGTGCGCTTCCCATCCGGTAAACGTGAACTCCTCGTAATAGCCATTCTCGCCGTCCACACGATCCGCCGTCCAATGGTTCGACTTGATGTCGTCGATATGCTCACGCAGATAGGTCTTCGCTGCTTCTTCGGTAGCAAAGAGCCGATTATCCACAGGGTACGCATCGCTGTTGTCGCGGTCGTAGTTGTGGGCTATGATGATATACTTTTGGGGCTTTGGCTCCGAGCCATAATAGTGCATACTGATGAGCGATTTGTCGCCCATACGGAAGCCGAAGTCGGTACACTCACGTTCCCATAGAACCTCGGTGTGAATACCGATTTGGCTTGTATGCAGACTCTCGTTACCCTTCATACCGTTCAGTATTTGTTCTGATACGTCTTGCAACAAAGCAGCCATTTGTGTATTGCGCGATTGCGAGTCCTCCTCGCCTTTAATCTCGACCACTACTCGGTCGATAAGTTTCAATTCTTTCATAATCGTTAGTATTTATTGGTTATACAATCGTCCGTCCTCGGTGAACTCGAAGTCCTGTCCCTCGATCCATTCCTCGACAGCATCGTCCTCGAAATAGCACATGCAGTCATCGTTGATTTTCTCGCAGAACTTGACAATCATCCAAGCCACGTTCTGCTCATAGCACCTGCGTTCGCAGTACGGATAGTTCTTCACGATGTCGAGCATTATCCGGTCACACCACAGCATCTCCTTGAATTGCTTGATATAGACCTTGCGGAACTCCTCGAACTCGTCCTTGTCGGACAGGTCGTAACGCACATCTCCTCTGCGGAAAGCGTGGTTCACGTAGAAGCCCTGCGAACTCTCGTTGATGTCGCAGCGCACACCAGCCGTTTCCTCGACCGTCTTAATCGTTGCACGGGCATCCTCCCACGTCCATTCGGCGTTGGCACAGTAGCACCGTTCACGCAGCAACTTGACAGCCGTTTATTTTGCCTCTTGGTTCAGTTCTCCGAACTCATAGAGCGTTGTTTCGATTGTTCTCATAACTCAATCCTTTCTTGATATTTCTATCTTGAACTTTCCGATAGAGATAGTATTGGTTGCACAGTCTATTTCCATATCATCGCCAGCGTGCTTGTCGAGAAAAGCCTGCTGCGTACACATATGGTCATTATGCGCCAAGACATCATAGACATCGTTGGCAAACTCATATAATTCCTGGTCCATAGTTACGCAGCTTTACACAATTCGTTATACAGCATTTGCACGTTCCACAGCGGGATCACATGGCATCCCACCTGCACATAGTCCTTGTTGTTCGCTACAACTCGGTACGCCTCGCATTGTTCGCCGATGATACTCTGCTTGGCTTTCCACATAGTCAGCAGCCGTCTCACGGTAGGTATCTCTACCCGCACACCTTGTGACGTGCTGATATGGTCTTGCTCCACGAAGACATAACTTGCTCGTCTCGTTCCGGTCGCAGTCTCGTATTGAACGTCTGTGAACTGGTTGCGTATCTGGAGCAGTTGTTCGCGTACCTCGTCAGTGATGTCGGCACGCCACGGATGGACGCATTGCCAAATGAGCATACTGTTGATGGCTTTCTTCGCGTTGTACTCCGCAATGACCGCCAATGCCTGCTTGGTCTTGATGGTTCGCCTGCGTTTCTCCGCAATCTCCTTGTTCTGGCGTATCTTCGCCAAGCGTGCCTGCTCCTGCTCGTACTCTGCCTCGGACAACTGATAGTTCGCCTTTGCTCTCTCGAAGCACTTCTTGCGGTTCGCTCCCTCAACAGCCAAGTCGATGCACAACTGCTCGTAAGTCGTTATCAGTCGTGAATTGCGCAGGTCCACAATCTCGTCCAAGCCGCCTACTCGTTCTTGGTAGTAGTCGAACATCTCCAGCAGTTGCAGGAACCCTTTGCGTTGGTCGGCATACTTGAAATAGTCCAAGCGTGTTCCGTGCTCAATCGTGTAGGCTTCCAATGCTCGTTTGAACGTACCTACCATATCCCTGGTCTCGCAGTCCGGCACTCTGATGATGGTGTACGGACTCGCCGACGCAATCGCTGACACGTGACCGCTGCTCGTTACGGAATAGTGAGCGTTCGTCAGCAACGTCACTTTGCGACCGTCTCGGTCATGCACTACCCGTGCAACAACAGTCGAATACGAATAGATAGCTGTCTCATCGTTCGACTCATAGTGTGTGAAAGACACACGGCAACCTGTATAGTCGCCGCGCATTTCGGGGTTATAAAACGCCCTGTGACATAATGTTCTGTAGTCCATAACTATCCTTTCTTTGAAATGGTTAGATTATTCTCTTTGCAGAATGGTTCGAGGTACTTTTTCATCAGTTCATAGTCCTCGTCATTCACTTTGTCGGAGAAGTTTCTCCAGTTGAACGCAATCTCGTTCTTGTGCTGATAGAAGATGCTGTTGTCGATGAGCAGAATCGGTTTCTTGAACTCCGCCACGTGTTCGCATATAATATCCCTGAGCGCACACTTGAACTTGATGTCCATTTCGGTTTCGTCAATTCGTCTCTGCAGGCACACCATGGAGTTATTCAGACTCTGCATACACGCATTCAGCGTCTCGTTCTCCCGATGTTGTCCGTATCGTTCGGGCGTATAGTACCCGTCACGGATGAGGTCACGTTGCGCACGGATCGCTCCCTCGGTCACATCGTGCTTGAAGTACCAATGCCCCTGCTTTTTGGTCGCGGTACTCTCAAACTCAATGTCCCTGCCGTTGATGATGGCTTTGATGGCTTCGTTCGCCTCGTTCTTCCAACGGTCGATAATGCCGTTGTCGAGCAGCCACACGTACAGACCCAGTTCGTCGTCTATACAGAACGCTTGTTTGGCTTCCTCGTCCGTTAGACGCAGATAGTCACGGAACACTTCAAAGCCGCTGTTCTTGGCATGATAGATTGCGTTTGCGGTCGGGCACATAGGCACGCCGTTCATGTCGCTCAGATGCACTCGTTCAACCGGTTCAAGTCCGAATGTGCGTATTGCCTTGCGCACAATAGGGTCATCGTTTCCGGCAGCGCATCCTCCTGCACACCATGTCTTATTCGACACTACGTTCTCCCACATGTCATAAGTCAGTCCGAAGTCCTCGTGACCGTTATTGCATTCGTCGTTCAGACGTGCTTTTATTGTGATGATGAATTTTTCAATGCGCATCGTCTCCGTGCGCCCGATATTGTTCGTTTTCATACTATTCTCCTTTCGTTAAATTGTTATATACTGATTCGTTTAGTGCGTTGGAAGTCACGCAGTTTGCCAGTAGGCGTTGCAAAAGTCGGTTGAAGCGTATAATACGCACTCCACCCATAGACGTTATAGTAGAAAGTCATTCGCTTTCGTCCCATTTTGCGCACATAATCACGCGCTTGTTCAAGCGTGAATAGTTCGGGTATCATACTCTTGTTCGTTTATACAGTTTACCATCCATGAATACTATTCCATTACGGAAGTTAGTCGCGCACTCGTTCGTGCATAACGTCAGATCGCTCGGCATGTCGTTCATCTGACGCATCGTCCGGACTGCTATTATCGCAGCCTTACAGTCGTTCGTACACAGTCTATGCACAAACTGAGTCGTTGGAGATACGACCCAATACAAAATGCTTTTCATCGTTCATCCTTTTCTGTAAATGATACGTAAACAAGGCACAAGCAGATAGCCACAAGTACCCAAAATAACGCTATAATCGTTCGGTCAGTATAGAACGGATCAAACGTAATATGTGCTGCGTAATAACCTGATAACGCAGTCAAAACAATACTAAAGAATTTCATACAATAGTACCTTTCTTTTGCAGGGTTTTTCTTTGGAAATAGTTATTGTTCTACAATCAAAAGTTAAACAGTCGTTCAACCTGTACAACAATACAAAAAGACAGTCGTTCATTCAACTGTTAAACATATACAACCGTTTATTTATAACAATTCGTTAAACAATTATTCTATCGTTTATTAAACTGCTATACAATACTGTACAATACACCGCCAAAAAAGGCGGTCGCCCCGTCCGAATTTGTCCGGTCGTTCAGATCGTTCGTTCGCCTGATGCACGGACGCGCCCAGTCGTTCAGGCTCAATTCGTTCGTTCTGCTGCGTTCTTTTCGTTCGGGTGGTATAGTTTACCGGAAACAATGAGAAAACGCGCCAAAATGGAGAAAATCGGCACGCAACCGGCACACACAACAAAAGCGGGCACACACTTTGCACCCGCTTTCGCTCTATTTGTCCGGCTTTTTATTTGGTCGTTACTTGCTCGCTCGCTTTCGTTCGGCTGTTGCTCTTCTTGCGTACGTTTTCGCCCTTTGCCTTGCTTGCTCGCTCGGCTTGCTCGGCTTGCTCGGCAGCTTTGCGCGCTTCTGCTTCGTTCACGATTTGCGCGGCTTGCTCGCTCGTCATGCCCTCGGCAGCGCGTACCTCGGCGGCTTTCTTGGCTTTCTCTTGTGCGCGCTCGCTCGCTTTCTTGGCTTGCTCTTGTGCTCTTGTCGCGGTATTTGCGGCAGTACTTGCGGCAACCTCGGCAGCGTGCACGGCTTTTGCGGCTTTTTCGGCTAATGCTTGGGCAGCCTCGGCAGCAATTGCGGCAGGGATACCACACGCGGAGAAGAACGCGCCAACCATCTCGGCAGGGGTGAAAGTGTCCGCGCGCTTGGTGATGTACTCGCGGAACGTCACGACCTCGTAAACACGTGCGCCCGTTTTCTCGTCCACCTTGTAAACCTTGCCGGCTGCCCCGTTATCAGCAACCACAACCGGAACACGTTTTGTACGCTCGCGGAAGAAATAAACCGCGCGCCCTTTGCCCTCGCCCATATTTGCGCCCAACTCGGAAGAAAGCGCGCCACAATTGCGGAAAGCGTCCGCGCTTGTGCCCTCTTCGAAAGTGAGAGCTTTCTCTTTGTTAGTGGTGAAACAAACACCCCCGACGGCTTGAATAGTGCAGGCAGGCAGTAACGGCAGCATATTTGCACGCGCCCAACCAACCAACGCGGAACGGCTTGCACCCTCAGCAGGAACGCCAGCACGCTCGAAATAAGAAGATAAGAACGGAACGCGCTCAGCAGTCAGAACGGCAACCGCGCCCACGTTAAACGAACGGAAATTTACTAAAATTTGCTTTTTTTGTGCGCTTGCACTCTTTGTTAATTGTGACATAATAAATAAAATTTTGTAGTTTGTATTTTGTTTACTTGTGCCCTCTTTGGCACTTTGTTTTTTTTCATTTTGTATAGATATACGACACCCCGACACCCTAAAAAACGCTAATAAGGAGGAGGGAACGCAACCGCCACAAACGGCAGCGCGTACAGGCAACGAGAAGAAAGGAGAAAGGGAACGAAACGCGACCAAATAGGCAGCGCACCAAAGCGGACGGAAGAAAGCCCCACCGCGACCAAATAGGCAGCGAGAGAGCACCGCAACCGCTTGCACCTTTGCACCTTGTCGGCTCTTGCTCTTGTCAGTATATCGGAGAACGCTTGCACCCTCTTTCGAAATGCAATGCAAAGGTACTGCTTTTTTTTGACATATGCAAATTTTTTGAGGGAAAAATAGCGACTGTTTTTTCACGCTAACGCGCTCAAAAACAGCGATATAGCGATATTTCGCAATATCGGCTTCGCTTTTGTACATCACGCATTCATCTTTGCCCATTTCTGTGATCCAAAGGTTTCTTTTTAGTGTTAAGAGTCTTCAAAACACCTATATACGAGATTTGGATATATAAAACTCGATTTTTTTCTGGAGTAAATTTTGGTTTTGTAGTACTTATAAGGTCGATTATTAGATCAGATATAGCGTATATAAGCAGTTGTATGGAGAGATGCTGTATTTTTTCAAAAAAGATTCGCCAAAAGGCTCATTATATAAGAGCGAGAGTTGTTATGATGATACGGTGACGTTCGGGATGCGAACGTGATGCGAACGGTAATGGTCTAGGATTATAAGGTAGATGTATCGTTGTACTACAGTAAAAAACCACACCTACTTATCTCAAGCTGGTGTGGCGTTATTATGTCACAATTAACGCGCAAAGCGCTAATTTCGGTACAAAGGTAGTAAAAATTCTTGAAACCTCCAAATAATTCTTAATTTTTTATGCGTTTTGAGCATAATTTCGTTGATTTTAGTGGGCATTGCGTGTATTTTTGGTTGAAAAGTGCCAATTTTGGTAATATGCGTAAACTCTTGTGTGCATGGTTGAACAGCAGTACTTTTGCGGCGAAATTCACAACACAAACCAAATTTTTGACATTATGAATTTGAAAGAAAAGATTCTTGCTGCATTGACAGCGATTAGTGGACAGTACAATCTGCCGAAGGAGCAACTGGAGAAGATTGCTGCTCTTGCACCTGCCGATTTGACTGAGGACAAGATTAGTGCTTGGGCTGAGTCACAGAAAGGCTTGATGGCTATGATGCAGTCCTACGCGGATTCTCGTGTAACGGCGAACTCAAAAGAGTTGGCAGACCTCAAGAAAGAGGTTGAGGACTGGAAGAAAAAAGCCGAGGAAGCGGGAAAACAGCAACCTACTACAGTACCTGCTGATTTGAAAGAGGCACTGGGTGCTATGAAGAAGGAGTTAGAGGATGGCTTCAATGCCAAACTCGCAGAGTTAACGAAACAGAACAAGGATTTGCAGGATCAGGCTAATGCCAATGCCAAATCCGAAAAAGAGCGTCAGTTCTTGGAGATTAAGAAACGTGTAGCCAAGGAACTGGGCTTGACGGACAAAGCGTTGGAGCTGGTTGAGGGCAAGCTGACGTCGGACATGGACGAAACGAAGATCAACGAAGTCTTGTCGGCACAGAAAAAAATGCTGGTTGAGATGGGGTTGCACTCCGTGGAGGATGGTTCGGTTTCCGGAGACCCGACTGAGGCTGCAAAGGCTCGTGCTAAAGCTTATCTCGACGAACTCGAAAAGAAACAGCAGCAGAATGTTAACCAATAGTTTAACAACGTAAACAACAACAAATTATGGCAGTAGTTTTTGAAAATACTGACGCTTACAAAGGACGAGTTTATTGTTTCCATGAGGAGCCTGCTAAGCGGGACGTCATGGGTTACACACTCACCAACGTAGCAGAAGGTGATGTTATTCCGCAGGGTACACCCCTTGTTGTGAATGACAACGACACCAACGGAAAGAAGACCGCCGTCATCTGTAAGTATGCCCATATCACCAAAAAGACTTCGACCACGAAGTTTGAGTTGGACTATATCGGCTTCCTCAAGGTTGGCGACAAAATCTTCAAATCCGGTCAGGACAGCCCTTCTCTTTCAACCATCAGCGCCATCAACGGCAAGGAGATCACGTTAGCAGCCGCTAACTCTCAACTCGCAGCCGGTGATACCGTGCTCGAAGGTAAGGAAGAGAACAGCTCTGTTGTTCCTGTATCTATTCCGAACCGTATCGCAGCCCGTACTCAGAAGATGACGGCAGTCGATAAAACCATCTCTGCGGCTCACCAGGCTCTTGTTATCAAGAACGTTCTGGACTACCCGGCAGAGTGGCTCAACGAGACAACCTTCCCAGGCTATTGCTGCTTGAAGGGATGTCCGCTTCTTATGTTTATTAACCAATAATGGAGGACTAAATTATGCCAGACGAAAGTTTTTTGAGTAGCCTTTTGTATCAAGAGGCAGTTGAGGAAATCCGCTTCCGCATGGATGGCGCTTCCGAGCGTAATATAGCTCTGTTCGGTCAGACGTGGTTTAGTAGGCACTTCACCATGGCAGAAAACGCCCGTACAGAAAGCTCCTTCTCCTCTATCCTTGGTCAGTTGCATGCAGCTCCCGCAGCTTCCACCATTAACCAATTCTCGGCTCGGCCTATCCGTAGCCTTGAGGGCTTTGGTAAGAAAGCATACGAGATGCTGACCGCAGCACACACCTACAAACTGGAGGCAGAAGACCTTCGCGACATAGCGCAGTTCATGCGTATGTATCCTGCGGCTAAAGACCGTCAGAAGGTGCTCAACTACATCATCAAAAAGTTGATGAATGTACGCGAGAAAGCTATCAAGGGTGTGCAAGAGCATATCGACATCCGTACTCTTACTCTGCTGTCTAACAACGGTAAGTTCCTGTTCACTGAGACTAACGACCCGGGATCACCGTATATCGGTACCGAGTTGGATTTCGGATTCGATCCGGATCATGCCGGAAAGGTTGCGACCGCGAACGACAAGTGGATCGAGGCGAACGCAGGAACGGTGAACGTGTTGGAAGACTTGCTCGCAATCTGCGACCAAGCAGAAGGCAACGGATATTCCTTCGAGAAAATCCTGTTGCGCCGCGAACAGTTGATGTACATGCTGACGACTGCAAAGTTGAAACTGTACATTAACGGCTCGGACAACGCATCGAAGCCTATCACACTGGACGACATCAACACCTTCTTCGCGAAGTATGACATTCCGCCTTTCGAGGTAGTACGCCATATCTCCGAGACCGAAGCTAAGGGCGGAAAAGTTCACAACCGCTTCCAACCGTGGAAGGAAGGCAAACTCCTGTTCGTTCCGAGCAACAACTTCGGTACGATTGAGCACCTTATGACCGATGCTGACCTCGTTGGTAAAGACAAAGGCGTTGAGTACGCTAAGTACAACCACATCGAGGTTACCAACTGGGAGCAAGGTATCAAGGAGAATACCAACCACACGGAGTTCGTGTCGGCAGGCTTGACCTACTCGCCGGTAGTGGACACTATCAAGGACATGTGGTCGTTGGATGTATTAACGTCGAAAGCGTAATCATGGCAGCGACAAGCATGACAATCAGGCAAGCGTTGGCGGCAGCAATGTCGCCATACGCACTGCCGAAGCAGACCGTTGAACTCTTGCTCATCGAGCAGGGGTTTGACGGCGATGCTGAATACAAGGCGGATATAGACAAGAAACAGTTTTATACCGCTGTTGTGGATGGTCTGTACAAGGTGATCACATTAGAGAAGGAGAAAGACCCGGGGACGGAGAATGCCTATGATACAGACAAAGTAAAGGAATTGATAAACTACTATCAAAAGAAGTATGATATTGATGACCCGACCGATTACGAGTTCATCAACAGAACAGAAGAGTGGTAATGAATAGATTCTGCGACCATATACGTATCTTGCGCAAGAAGGGTAATATCTACGACCCTTTCGCCGGAAGAACAGCACCTCCACCAGATAACGACCCGAGTGGTATCTACTCTGAGTTGGTGTGGGAAGGTGATTGCAAGGGCGAGGCTACGTCGCAGCAGTCTATGTTGTCTGTTTCGGACCGCATGACCATTACCATCTATATCAACGAAAACAATGTCCCTACGGACAACCGAGATATAGCTTATTTCCAGACGAACAGCGAGGGCGATCCAATCCGCCTGCAGATACTGGAGGTTAAGCACTACGAACATAATACAATCATTAAAGCAATGCACCTCAAAGATGGCGACAATAAGGAAGTTTAAGTCGGCGAAAAACAACCAAGCAATCAATGCTTTCTTGGATGTAGTTGTAGGAGCCGTGAGAACCGGTTCTAATAGAGCCATGCAAAAGATTGCGCAGAGAGGTATAGATACTCTTGTACGACACGTGGCTTCTTTCGGCGACTACACTGGCGAGATGATCAACTCCTACCAAGCAGCCATATTGAGAAACGGCAATCTTCCGAAAGGCGGAGGCGCTTTCACCGCTTCCGGAGAGCTGCGAGGTACAACGACATACGAGAGACAATTCCGAGGTCCAAAAGGCGATATCAAACTTATCACGTCTTATGGGAAAACCACAAACCCTATATCCTATAAGAGTGTGGACAGAAAAGGACGCTCGGTTGCCTTGAGGAATGATCCGCAAAGAAATGTCAATCCGGATGTTGCTCAGTCAATCAGGATGCCGAGGCATAAGCACTATCAGGGCTTCGGACGCGATATCACAGCAATACGAACATATAATCCTACAATGAAGATCGGATATGAGGTAGTATTCAACAACCCTACTCCATACGCACAACACGTCATGGAGAATAACAGAGGAAGCCATGTAATGCCTATCGGAGGCTCTATGGTACTACTGGACAGGGGAACGCTTGTTGCCATAACCGACTCTGAATTGATGAAAGCTATACAGAGAGCTAAACGAATGAGGAAATAATTATGGAAGAAGGAGTATTGAAATATCTGTATGAGTATGTCAAAGGTCTCAATATAGACGATTGCGACGTGTATCTGAACCGCCCGACGATTGTTGGAGATCAGGAAGATCGCAATACCTCGTATGTGATTATATCCTTTCCGAATGGGTTTGAGTATATGGGCGCTTTTGCTCGGGCAAAAGGCATGATCACCATCGGAGCCAAGGACGAGATTCTTGGTCTTCCGATGTCCGGAGAGATAACTCGCATCTCGAACATACTGCGAGGAATGTTCCCTCTCCTTACAGATGATTACTCTGTTCTTGACTTTGAGTTCTCTTCTGATGATTCCACCGGAACAGGATGGCATGAATACTACTACACGTTTCAAATATACATTAACAAATCAAACTAATTGACTTATGGATAAGCAAGTTAGAACAGCTAAAGCCATTGTTGACATTGATGAGGTACACTTCCTCAAGCATGTCTGTGGCGAACCCATTATCACCCAGAACCTCATCGACGGTCTGGAGGCAGACGGTGTAACTCCGTTGAACCCGGGTTGGTTCTCTGCGGCTACCATCAAGGGTACTGTAGAAGTGACGCAAGACCCGTTGTCTCTGACGAAGATCAACATCGACCAGAGCAACATGCCTATCGGTATCTCTACAGAGCCGGGCGACTTCAACGTCAACTTAACCATGCCTGACCTCCGTGAGAACCTTGTCAAGTGGTTGGACAGCAACAAGGACGATGCATCCTACACTCCGTTGCGTATCGGCAATGCCGAGGGCTATGGCTACGATTTCAATGCCGATCTCACCGAGATGGTATTGGCTATCAAGGCTAAGACCGGAGAGTGGTTCATCTTCCCGTGCATCCAAGGTTCCGTTGCTTTGCAGTATTCGGACAAAACATGGGGTCTGCACTTCCAAGGTATGGTACTCGGCGCGACCAACGAAGCCAACAACGACGTTTACATTCTTTCCAACAAAGAGTGTAAGGGTGGTGGTGACGACGACGATCCGTCAGGCGACCCGAGCGGAGACGCATGAAGAGTGGCACTCAAAGCGGTCAATGGTCGAAGTTTATCACACGAAACATCGTCTGTAACCAAGAAATCTGCTTTCGAGTACGAGGTATCAGTCAATGACTACGGTCAGACGTATGGTAACGCACAAGTAGTAAGGCTATCTTGTGTGACAGACGAGAAAGTTAGCGACATTAAGAACATCGAGTTCTATATTCCGAAAGGATATAAGGGCAAGTATGTACTTCAAGCTGGCGAGAAACTGACGGATGAATGGTTACTTCATGTCGATGCAATCAATACCGTCGATGAAGATGTGACAGTCGTCCTGAAAGTAACGTTCAGGAACGGAAGAATTTCATACGACCACGCCGTCTTTAAGATACGCAACAGCAAAATCTATTTTGACACACCGGAGTTATCTCTCGAAGAAGACTATGGTGTCACAAAAGATGAGTATGGAGTGTATCATACCACAGAAGGCAATCCGTATAACGGGGTCGGGAATTTCTACCTTGGAGTATCGTGTTTAATCCCTCGCATAAAGAACTCCATCAAGTTCGTATCGAGCGACGAAAGCGTGATAACTGCGGAGGCTCAGACTGTACAGAGTGGCGATATCAAATCGCGTAAATTCTATGTCAAATTCCATGCAGCAGGTGTAGCGGTGTTAACCGCAAAAGCGACTGATGATAGCGGAGTGGAAGTTTCACAATCTATCACGATATCAGTTGATCCTACAGAAGAAGGCGAATAGGAACAATAGAGGGGATTGTGGAAATCCCAGTCCCCTCTATTTTATTTCACAACACAAACACAAAAAAAATCATGGAAATCAAAGCACCAAAACAAGCTGACCACGAAGCGCAGAAGGCGCAGCAGGAACTGGTAATGAATAAATCGACTGAGATTGAACTCTCAACCGGCAAAAAGGTAAAGATAGGTCTATTGCAGAACTATACCTGCGACAAGATTGATGATATCATCGTCGAGCATGACGATATAGCCAAGTTAGTCAACGACGGTAAGATACCGACTAATAAAGCAAATAAGAAAACTCGTCAGCATTTTGCTAAGATTACCGCCGCTATTCTCCTTAATGAGAAAGCAAAGATATTCTTCTTCTGGTGGATCAAGTGGCGCATCATCTATTATTGCTGGAACATAACCGGCGAAGATTACATGAAGATCATGGCGGAAGCAAAAAAAAAAGGACAGGAGCGCGAGTACTTAGTGGCTATGGCATTCTCGATGACTATGGCAGATACATGGACGATGATGACGAAAAAAGAAGCAGAAGTATTCCTTCGCGAACTAAACTCGGGAAGAGAGCAGCAGCGATAGAGAAATTTCCGTCACTCGGGCAACCGTTAATTCTGTTTGGCGGTCTGATAACAATACCATTTTGGGTGTATGACCACACACCGGCTGCGGTGATAGAGGTGATGATGGCTGATCTTCCGAGAGTTGAGTACATCGACCCGGATAAGATCACCAAAGAGGATGTTGAAGAAGCGCAGAGAAAGACAAAGGCTCTGCAGAATCGCAAGACCGGAGGTATAGGTGCTAATCTCGGTAATAGAATAAACACCAGTGCATTTATCAAAAGCAAATTAGGAGGGGCAAAATAACCCCTCCTTTTTTATTCTACTACGATATCTGCTATTCCGTCGTGTCCGAGGTATGAAATCTCATAATGCCCTTCAAACACATCGAGGTTTCCGGACTTCACAATGAACGGCAGATAGAGCACACCAATACGAAGCATGATACGCTTCTCTGGACCGAAAAGGGTTATATGAGCGCACTCGTTAGAATTTTTTTCAAAATTTTTTTCACGATAGATTTTCCCACGCTCGCACGGAATTTCTTCCGCGTCGAAATGCGCGTTTAAGAGGTCGTTAAAATCAACCTCAACTTTTACTAATCCCTGATTTTCCATATAGTTCGAGTGTTTTGCGAAATTTGCTGCAAAGGTACAACAAATTTTTGATATATGCAAATTTATCTTAAACAAAATCTTAATACAATGGTTAAGATAGTAGTATAAAATGCTCATTTTCAATTTGTTAGATTGGTTGAAATGCTGTAATTTTGCACCGCAAAATTCACGACACACTATGGCAAATAAACAAAAAATCAGGAAAGAACCAACGGCGGAGGAGATGAAAAAAATGCGACTTCGGTCGTCAACTCCGCTAAAAAAAGTTGATGATGCGCTCAACGTGAACGACATCATAAAGGACGACGCTATGCTAATCAAGGTGCATTTCGTGTCCGGCCTGATGGTAAAACACATGAGTAATCAGGAGATTAGTATTGCGTTTGAGCAACAGTTCGGAGAGCAGTTGCCTATTAGCAAGATTCCAAATATGAAACGTCTTGTCAGGGCTGTATATATGGCTGAAATCTCCAAGAATAAAGACGAGATGGTGGCGGAGGAGTTGATGCACGCCGAATGGGAACTGCGCGAACTGATGGCGTATTGGGAGAAATCCAAGAACCCAAAGAAGAAGACTGTCAAGCATGATGCTAATAGTGATGGTACGGAACTCACTACGTACGATCTGCATGAGACGACTGATACGACCGAAGAACAGATAGGCGATCTTGATGCTATGAAGCGTATAGCAAGTGTCCGGGAACGTGTTATCAATCTTCTCGGTCTCAATGCGCCAAAGCAGCAGCCTGTAGAGGATGTTAATAAAGGTCCGAAGTCTATTACTGTGAATATAGTCGGAGGAATGAGAGAAGTTAAAGTTGAAGATGTGCAAGAGGTAAAATAATGGGTGTACAAGTAAACATATTAGCAAACATCTACAATAACATCAAGCGCGGTATTGCTCTTGGTAAAACGCTCATTATGGAGCAGGGATCAGCTCGTAGCGGTAAGACGTACAACACTGTAGAATATCTCGTTTTAGAGTGCGTAAATAACCCTATTCGTGAGCGTGAGATTGTCGATCCAGCAACCCTAAAGAAGATGAAGATTCGGGAGCCGTTGAAGGTTTCCATTGTCCGTGAATCATTGCCGGTTATCAAGCGTTCTGTGTATGAGGATTTTAAGACAGTCATGTACAGCATGGGTCTATGGAATGACCGCAACATGAACAAGACCGAGTATAAGTACACGTTTGATAACGGAGCGGTTATAGAGTTCTTCTCTGCGGATGACGAGCAGAAACTGCGTGGTCCATGGCGCCATATCCTCTATGTGAACGAGGCGAATGAGATTTCCTTCTATGCGTTCTCGATGTTGCGCCAACGTACCTACGAGTACACCATAGTAGACTACAACCCTTCCTTCACAGAAGAGCACTGGCTGTTCCCATTGATGACTGACGAGAGATCGTACCACTTCATATCAACGTACAAGGAGAATATCTTCTTGCCGGAAGCGGCTGTGCATGAGATTGAGTCCTATAAAGACACGCACCCAGCATTGTGGGCTATATTCGGCGAGGGTAAGTTTGCAATACTTGATGGTCTGGTGTTCCCGAAAGAAAATTGGGATATTATTCCGGACGATGATTATCCGGATTGGAAGACGGAGGAGAAATTAGGTATTGACTGGGGATTTGTAAACGACCCAACTGTAATAATCGGTATGTGCATTATCGGAGAGGACATATACATAAAAGAGTATGTGCGTCGAACCGGTTTGCTATCGAAAGACATTGCTAAGGTTCTTAATCTTCCGCAATTCAAGGACAAGGACAAACATTGCGATATCGACAACCGTCTTACTACCGAACTTGAGGAAGCCGGTGTATCGCTACTCTATCCAACAAAGAAGAACGGTGATAGTATTATGACCGGTATCAGGTTAATGAACCAGCGTAAGATACACATCTGTTCGAGCAGCACAGACCTTATCAAGGAGTTTCGTAACTATGTCTATAAGAAAGATCGCCATGACGAGTATCAGACAGATTTGGTTCCTATAGACAAGTTCAATCACGGAATAGATGCAGCGCGTTATATCGTACTGGCTAACTTTGCTGATAGCTATATGGTGGAAGACAGACCTGTATCTAAGCGCGACCTCGGACTATTCATGTAATCAACAATATAAAAAATCAAGGGAATATGACAACAAGAGACATCGTAAAAAACCTTCGGACTCCGGGTAAGGAGCCATGGTTGAGAGCCTTACGGCCAGCAGCATTTTTTATCCTATGCAAGCGTGGCTATCACGTACAGCACATTGCTACTGCATTCAATGTGAATTACTACACAGTACAGCGAGCACGCGAACGAATGGAGGGGTATATAGAAGTTGGCGATAAGATCGCTATACGTGCAATGGAAATCATGCAAACGCACATTATCGACCTCATTCCGTACTTTGAAGGAAAAACAAAGAAAATAAGGACATACGTTAAAATTGACAACATAAAACTATAGCGCTATTATGAATGAAAAAGAACAAAAAGTGGTAGGTATCCTTGAGCAGCCGCCACGCCCTGTAGAGGGCATCAAAGGCATCGTTATCGACAAAATCATGGCCGGTAACGTAGAAGATGCCATAAACCTGTTCGAGAACCACACGGAGCAGGTCGAGGAAGCTATTCGTGAGTACAACACAAAGACGCACAGTATCCTGGAACGCAAGGACAAAGTTCGTAAGGATAAGTCCGAGTATCGCACATGGAAATTGCCGCGCAACTGGCAACAGTACATCAACGAGATTGAGCTGTACTTCCTCTTGGCTAACGGTATCAAGTGGGAGATGCTGAATGATGATCAGGAAAGCAACGAGAAACTGCAGAACGCCTTCAATCTGTTCAAGAAGTTACTCAAGAAGTTGCATTACGACTCCCGCACACGTGAGTTCAAGCGCCTGGCAGGCGCAGAGACCGAGTGTGCCAAGCTGTATGCCTACTACAAGGACGAGGGCGAGGCGAAACTGCGTATCGTCATATTGGCCCGCTCAAAAGGCTACCGTCTGCGTCCTCTGTTCAATCTCTATGGCGACCTCAAAGCGTTTGCCGTTGGCTACGATGTAAAGGACGGTGATGGTAATCTGTTGCATCGTTGGGATGTTTATACATCCAAGATGTACTACCATTGCACGCAGAATGAAGTGGGTTCTGATACCCCCGGTTGGACTGTAACAACCGAGGTAAACCCATTTGGCAAAATACCTATCATCTATGCTCGTCAGAAAAAAGCGTGGGCAGGCGCCGAGGAGCGCATCGAACGTGATGAGTGGCTTGACTCAAAGAACGCTGATTGTAACGAGTACTTCGCCGATCCTATGCTCAAGATGTCTAAATCAGTGAAGAACGGCTTGATGGGAGCAAAAGAGGTTGGTAAGGTTATCCAAGTAGGCAACAAGGATGATGTGTTTGAATACGTCACGCCGCCTGATGCAAGCGATATGAAGGAGAAGGAGAAAAGTCTCTTGAAGGAGTCTATTCTTAATAGTACCTTCACGCCGGATTTATCATATGCGAACGTGAAGGGTCTTGGCGCTTTGTCCGGCGAAGCAATTACCAAGGCGAACATTATCGCCTATATCAAGCGTCTCAATAATATGGAGATTTACGATGAACTCTTTGAGCGCGACGCAAGTCTTCTTATTGAGATAATGGCTACTGTGCTATATCCGGCAGATCGTAAAATCTTCCGAGCAATGGAGTTGAACCACAACTACCAAGACCCGGCAATCGGTCAATCCGACAATTCCGAGGAGATTGCACGTTGGGCAGATATAGGCATGTCAGACGAGGCTATTGTAGAGGCAAACCGCAATGTGTCCAATAAGCAGCTTGAGTTGAAACGTCTGCGCAAGAAACGCGAGGACGAGGCACGGATTGCTGCGTCTAAAAACAACACCGTAACCGAGTAAAGGAGGACTGATTATGGCAAGTAGCGCTAAAAGACCAAAGAACTACCAACCTTTCCTGATAGCAGTCGGGGAGGCTGGTAGTTACAAGGAAAGCATGGTGTATCAGAGACCGTTTGATACGCTTGATAAATATGGGCTGTTTATCAAACATGCACCATACAAAGCATTTCCGCAAATTAAGAATCTCGTCACGCAGGACTGGCCTGACGAGAATGGTGAGGACGTATGGTTGCCGAAGACCGGCATTGTGAATAAAGCATATGATTTTGATGCCGAGTTTATATACTATGCGGACGACGGCATGGCTACTGAAAACATACGTGCTTTCGCAAATGAGATCAAGGGTAAGTGGTTGCAGATTTACGACACCTATACCAAGATGGGTCGCAGGGGTGTGTATGTATCAGAGTTTGATGCTGATCCTCCGTTCAAGCGTAGGAAAATTCAGACGAGAGAGTTGGATGAGAACGGTATGCCTGCTATACGCGATTATGTGTATTTCAAGGTTAAGTTCCGTGTAAATGACCCGAATACAGATGTAGTATTAACATTGTAAAAAGAATAAAAGATGAAAGTCTATCGCAATAACAGATTTATGGTTAGCCATGTAAGTGATCTTCCGTTGTTTTACTCCGGAGGAAAGTGGACTAATCAGCAAGGCAATAAAGTTGCATTTACACCTCAAGCCCATACGATAATCTATACAGGACCTGAGTTTGAAGGAATAACAGATAACGAGCACTTTGACGGTATAATTGAAGGGAATGAGATGGTCATCAGTGCTTCGACCTATTATATCTATGATGGTAGGGTTCAGTACGAAGGGAATGTATGGATTGCCGTGTGGAAAGAGGCTACGGATGCAGAGGTAGCAAAGTACGAAGCCATACCTATCTTCAACATTATGAAAGGCACATATACCGGTAAGGATATGGGCGAGCGTTCCATTACGGCGCAGATAGACTTTCCGTCGAGGATAGACTTTCAGATCGGAGACTATGTGAAGTTTGAGATTGCCAACCTTATGCGTGCTAATGGAGTTGCCGGTGGCTACGGGGAGGAGAAGTTCTTCATCTACACCAAACCGACAATCAAAAAGGTTGCACGACCGCAGTCTCATGGCAAGGCATTCCAGCACACCGTAACCTTCTATCCGTGCCAATATGAGTTGGCTACCGTCAAGATGCGCGATGTACTGCAGGAGATTGCGAGTGGTGTAATCTATACCGGGTATGACGAGTTCTCCTTCTATGGTGGTGCCAATACGCTGATGAAGCGTATTATGGCTGTCTTGAATGAGCGTTTTCCGGGTACTGGTGTGGCAGGTCGTGATTACTGGTCGTATCAGATTGCCGATGGAGTTAATGAAGACCTGAATACTGCGCTTGAGAAGTTCCAATTTGACTTCTCCGATAGCAGCGTCATGGACGCATTGCTGAAACTGAATGATGCAGAAGGCATCAACACCAAGTTCTTCATCAATGAGCGCATGATCTATGTGGGCTACAAGCGTCCGTATATTACCGGCGTAGATGCAAACAACATCCAACGATCTGTGCCATTTGAGTTCATGTACGGAAAGACATCGCATCTGCCAGGTAGTACGAATTACGGCAACTTATTCACTCTAACCAAAGCCAGCGGTTCTAACTCACCTATCACACGTCTGTATGCCTACGGATCAGACCGCAACCTGCATCGCTTCTACTGCTCAGACCGCATTAAGACTGGTCGCTATGTAAACAAACTCATGCTTCCGTCTTTTGAGGATGACGGGCGTACGGACTATATAGATTCTCCGGAAGGAATAGCAAAGTTCGGAATCCGTGAAGGAACGAAGACGTTTGATAATATCTATCCGTCTCTGCGGTTCTTCTACTACGGCAACTTGCGCGACGTCAAGTACTGTATCAAACTGATGGGTAGCGGTCTGGAAAGTGATGCCGATGGTGTTTACGATAACGTAACTACCATTAACAAGGCGAATATAACGCCAGAGCAGATTGAACGTGTGAAAGCGCAGGTTGACAGATATAATGATGGACAAGTAGAGGCAAACACACAGTGTATCATCACTATAGACGGAAAAGACTACACGCTTACTGTTGCACAAGCAGATGTGCTCATCAATAGTGGCACGATTAAGATAGAAGACACGTCTCGTGAACCATATCACTATCCTATTGCACGTGTGCAATGCTATAGTGTGGTAGAACAGTATGCAGAGGACGAGGATCATAATCTAAAACCAACTGGCCAGAATGAACTTGTTGAGTGCGCTCCGCCGACAGACTTGGCGGTGTTCTGCCATGCGACAGGTAAGGTCGTAAAGGTGGTGCTTTATGCAGATGATGGACAACCATCACAAACACCAGGCATGACACGTTCAGAAGAACGTCAGCTTGAAGCAGATGGCAAGATACCTACTCATACGCAAGATGGAACGGACTACATTGTCGGTTCCTGCTTCGCCGTACATGATGCAGATTTTGGATGTGGGCATACACACGCTGGTAAGTCATATGATGGGCTTCCTGATAGCGATGAACGTGCTGCTTGGTTCATAGACGCTGATAGTATTAGTATCTACAGCGACGATGCACACAAGGTTATTGATAAAGACAAAGAAATCTACCGAAACGAAGTTTCTATCCATCAGATTCACTACACCGACGACCATTGGATTACTGATGTGTATGAGTTTACGGGTTACAACCAACAGACCTTCAACCGTCAAGGCTACTCTGCGTACTGCTGGCCGAGAGTGAATAAATACTACCCTGATAGCCAGTCTGACAATATCGAGGTCAATGCTGTTGTGGATGTCGGTCCTGTGATGATCGAAGACACCGACCTCAATATGTCGCAAGGTCAACAACAAAAGACATTCGATATATACCTTCGTGATGTTGGCTTCAAAATCAACGAGCAGACATGGTTTGGGGATAAGGTATTCCTGTTTGACACTTGCCATATCAACTTCTTGGATGGCAAGTTAGCGGGGTATAGTTTTGAAATGCCAGCCGAGAGTGATCAAGCACAACTTGGTAGTATCTATGTACCTGCTCTCAAGCCGGACGGAAGTCTCAATAGCGAGTTCTTTGATTTGGCAGACAATCCGCAACAGGCTTATGATGCTTATGCTCGTGGTGCTTTCTGGCGTATTGTAGCCAAGCGCCAAGAGACCGAGGTGGATCGGTACTATGTGCCCAATGTGATGCTTAATGCGTCCAGAGGTGACCATGTTGTCTTCCTAGATATATTCATGCCGGATATCTATGTGCGTGTAGCAGAACAACGTCTTCATAAAGAGGCTAAGAAATACCTCGATGCTAATGACGATGGCGATATTCAATACAGTTTCGATATCGACAAGGTACGACCGAACGAGCAGCCTATCTTCGCCATCCAAATGAGGGAGGGTGCTATTATGCGCGTTGTTGATGATGACCTAGACGTTGGAACTGTAAACAAAGAGGCTATGCTTTTTGACGACAAATACGGATTGGTGTCTTTGGAGTCAATGCTACGCACAGAGACGGATGTTATTATCAACTACGATGTAATCAATAGAACCAGAGAAGACATTATAGGCACAAGCATACAAGGCAACCGCATTGTCAAAGATGCCGGCGAATGGTATCTGTTCTTTGATACGCTCACGCAAGATGCTAATAAGGAACTATACTACGAGGATGGCATAGATATCTACTTTGATTATGCCGGTGGACCTATCCGATTCCATATTGACCGAGAAGAGATAAAGACTATCGAGCACACTGGAAGCGGAGCTACAGTCGCTCTTCATAAACTGCGCCTGCATAATGTCAATTTCCTTGGAACACACCAGCATAATTGGTTGGATCGAGATTGGCATGTCGAGTATAGTTTCAAACAACAGATGATAACGCCACAGACGAACCAATCCGTACTTCCTGTAGGGGTGCGCCGGTACTGCGCGGCTAATAACTTGACAGAGTTCAAACCAAGTAAGTACTACGAGGTGCTAATTGACACTTTGGAGCCTGACTTAGCTGTAAGCGAGAATGGCGTGCCTTGCTTTGCTCTCGTAAATGGTCTTGGTGACGGTCAGACTATCTTCACACCGGAATATACGGCTGAAATCAAGAGCGAGGAAGGTTCTCCGGTTATGAGCGTACTATACAAGTTTACACTATCTGATGAGTTTGACGATAGCAAGGATTACTACACTGCTATTCTCTATCAGTCCGACGGAGAAACAGAAGCGGTACATGTCCGTCTATGGTCTATCCTTGAGCGCGACGATGAGCACCTTGGCGAACTGAATTATGTCGATCTCGCTATTGATTCCGTCACGATTAACTTCAACGACAATACACGTGAAGCAGGCGTATCGTTACAGGACGGACAGGAACCGGAGCGACTGACTACCAATCAGACGGAGATGGTGCGCGAGGTTACGGCTACAGTAAAGGAGGAAAGCCGTGCTTCTGCATGGGCACAGTTAGCACAACGGATGGACGCAGCGGAGATACTGCAAGAGCAGACGCTGGACTTCTACCAGAACCTCGTCAATCAGGCTCGACAGCACTATATCCAACTACTGAGTCTCAAGAACAACATCTTTGATCCGGATGGTACGTGCAAAGACACCTTCTTGCAGGTGATGATGTTGCAGGTTGGTGCGGATAGCATGAACTACCAGCTCAAGTACACGCACTATGGCATGAACGGACAGACGAGTAACTGTGGTGTTTACAAAGGCGAGTCGGAGCAGACTGACCCTGATAGCGGAAAGTTATACTTCGACAGTTTTGTTATTGAAAACGCCGAGGAGGTAATGGATCACTATGTCTATACGAAAGACCTTGCAGGTGGTCGGTGGTATCCGGTAGAGCGCAATGTACAATTCCCGTTACACAAGGTTCAACAGGAAGGACAAGAGCAAGAGTCTTATCCGACCTACTTTATTGCCCTGAAAGCATCCACAACTGACTCTCGCGATTGCCATTGGGTGTGCGAGCCGATACAGCATAAGGTGAATGAGTTATTGAATGATGACAGCGCCGGTTATTACTATTTCAACTGGGGTATTCTTGTGCCGGACGCAGACGGTCATTATGCGTTAACAGAGACGCGCGGTAATGCCTATATGTATGGCGACAACCTTATCTGCGGACAGATTAGCACGCTTGCAGGTAACTCGTACTTCGACTTGACGCATGGTAACTTCGTTTTGAGTAATGGCGATGAGACCGATGCAGCATTGTCGTATATCAACGGCGTTCTGACTATCAAAGGCTTTGCGAAGGATTCTGATATCACCAATATCCTTGTGCAGTTGGGTCTTGTTGAAGATAAGGCTGATTCTGCTATTATTGCGGCGGAGGCTGCTGCAGCGTCTGCATCTGCGGCTCAGCAGGCAGCGAATGCAGCTCAACAAGCGGTTGACAATGTGACTAACGATGGTATTATCAGCAAGGGTACGGAGAAGCAAGAACTGAACCGTGAGTTTATTATCATTGCCGGAAGCAATCGTGATGGAGAAGGTACGGACGGATCGTACTATAAAAACATTACGCAGGCTGATGAGTATGGGATTAACCACTCAGCACTCGATGATGCTTTTGCTGACCTCTACGAGGCTATGAAGGTTGTTCTCGGTGTAAACCAGAGCACAGGAAAGATTGATGGTAGCAAAATTCAGCAGGACACCTATATCGGTGGCTTGAAGAATGGTACTGCGACATACGACATCAATCAGCCGTATGGCGAAAATTTGTACGTTGGCAATAATCCGCTTGTCTTAACTAACAAGTACTACACCGGTATAATACCGGAATACGACAAGGAGTACATGTTGAGCATTAAGCGCGTCGAGGGAAATGCTTATGCTCTTGCAGTAATAAAGAAGACAGGTGAAAGCACTTCTGAGGATATAGCCGTGCTGATATCAAGACAGTCAGAAAACGACCCTACTGTATATACAAATATCAAGCAGAACATAACTCATGTGAGCGAAGAACTTGGTTTCAGGTGTGGGACAAGCACAGGTGGACAGCAGTTTGAAGTCACCGGCATCAACATTCGTCCATGGACTAGCATTGGTATAGACGAGTTTAACGCCTTGTGGAAAAACTACTATGATGCGGAGGTTGAACTTCTCAATCGTATATCGAATGCCATTGATGAGCGCGAGATAGGCGGAGAGAACCTTTCTATTCTTAATGGTGGTAAGTATGAGTATGAATATACGTTTAAATCCAATAGTATTATGTCCGGCTATATAGACTTGCTGCAAACTGGCACTACTGAATCCGGAGGCACGATATTCACATACCTTCCTGCAGGTAAATATGTATTCTCTGCAAAAGAGATATATGGTATGATTTCAGATGGAGACGGCATACGTGTAGGTAGTGTAACATATACTTTGGAGGCACGAAAGGAGAACGATAGCAGCTATAGTCCACATAGATCAATTCAGATAGCCAATGGCGACAATGTAGTTATACGGCTTGAAACGGAATACCCATGCACCTTCCGTATCAAATACGCTTATGGTATCGGACAAGATCAGACTGTAAGTATGCGTCTCGTGGACGTAATGCTCCAGCGTGGCACTAAGCATACTTCCTATCAAGACTATGTGAAGCACCTTGCAGATGCCTTGCATGGATCAACGGAGATATCCGGAGGATTGACAATGACCAACTTGCTTATGCTTAAAGATGAGGGTGGAAATGTGCAAGCAGGTATGTCTGGTCTTACGAAAGACAATGAGAATGTATTACTATGGGGAGGAGCTACATATTTGCAGGCACTATGGGCTTCATTGCATGGTTATCAACTCGAAGAAGGTAGTCCGAAATTGATCAGTACGTTACTGAAAAAAGACGGAACTGGCAAGATAGGATGTTTTAGAGTTGTGAATGAAAATACCGTTTCTATAATGAGTTCTGACGGCATAAGCGAAATAGTTATATCAGCTGGAGAAAATGCAGAAGACACAAACATAACGATATTCCAAGGAGGAGTAGCAAAAGTTATAATATCTGGAGATCAGATAAACAGAAATGCAGTTAGTGGTGTTACTGTTCAAGGTAGGTATAACTCCTATTCGTACATTACTAACAAGAATCAAAACTTCGTAATTACACAGATAAATCTATCTGGCGGTTCAGGTTCTTGGACGGTGAATTTTGATGCAGACAAGATAATGTTTATGTTTGAAATTATGCCGATCACAACCATTGTACAGGTTAGATGTTATATTGACATATACATGTGCGGAAAACTAATAGCTTCTTCTACGTTATGGACTAGCGATAGTGTTTCGTCGGAAACAAGTTTCTCTCAATCAGTTGGAGGTATAATGAGTATGCGTAAATTTTATAGTGCTAATTCTGCCATGCAAGATGTAGAAATAAGATTGAGAAACATAGAAGTAAGGAGAGGTTCTGAATGGTCAACTAATTTTAATAATATGTTACGAATTGCATATTTGAGATTTTGCAAGAAGACAGGCTCTGGTGATTATACGGATGCTTCTGTGTATTTCTCTAATGTTGCTTCTGATGATATTGTACAAATAGGACGTAATGGAATACAAGTTTCACACAAAAACGGTGGATTTGTACAAATGCTTAATGACGGCGCAGAATTGTACATGAGAATGTTCGGATTGCCAAGCCAACCTCCCACAGGAAGCGATGTGTCTGGAAGAATATATAGCTCTGGAGGATATTTGCGTATCGTTTAATCTTGTTATTTACGATAGAACTTTCGTCCAGCATGTATTATATAATCACCATATGATATAACATGAAGGTCTGAATCCTTCTCGTGAGGTGGAACGTCATAGACTACATTGTAGATCGTGACGTTCTGCTTTTTTTGTTCGTATTTTGCATTCGTCATCGTGCCATCCCAGAAGCCATCAGGAGTAATAGAATCGAATCGCAGAGTGACTTGAACATAGTCATCGAAGAAGATGAAATTATAATACCCGTATGTGTCTTCCGAGTAGGTATATTCCTTGCCTTTGACGGAATAATCAGGTTCATTCTGATTGCAAGAAGCAAAAATTGCGATAGCAACCATAAGGAAAATAATCTTTTTCATAGACATAATACATTTCAAAAACGCTGCAAAGGTACGGAAAAATCCGCATATATGCAAATTATACGCATAATTTTTTACGAAAAGCCTTATTTTTTTGTTCGGTTGAAAGACATTATCTTTGCGCCAAAAATTAAAACAAGCGCAATATGACAACTGTTTCAATCATCATTTTGGCAATCGTAGTACTGGCATTGGCGGTACTGGTAATCGTGTCTAAACGTCTCGACAAGCGCATGGAGCAGCTGGAGAAAGACATGGAGTTCCTGAACGCAGGTTACGACTCTCTGGAGAAGCAGAACGCCGAGCATTACGCCAATGAGGGTACGCTCGGAAACAGACTTGCTTTCATCGAGAGCAAGATGGTTAAGACAACCAAGAAGCCCAATAAAAAACAATAACAACCGCCAAAGGCAGAGAGCGTGTTTACCCTTGATTTCACGTTTCTCTGCTTTGTCAGTGTTGTGGCTGAGTAGTCTGCCGAGGGACAGCCAAGTATGGTAGCGTGCCCTCCGCAGGCGAAAGGTAAAAACAGAATAGATATATGGCAAATCAACAAGTAGAAATCAAAAGAGGTATCGGTTTTAAGATGATTATCGACACCGCAATCTATCCGGCATTGGCTACAGGGGCTACGTGGAAAGCGTCTCTTGTCGATCCGTCCACAGGAATGCGTTATAACGCTACCGTGACGGCAAGCGGCACTGTTCACACCTTTTCATGGCCGAGCGGTCTGGTAGATGATACCGAGAGTGCGGACTATTGTAAGATAGACGAGAACACGAAAGACGGTACGGCGCACATGAGCGTCGGTACTTACGACTTTGAGTTGTACACGAGCGACCACACCGCTATGGGTACTCTCTACGGTCGGTTCCGTGTAGTTGATTCCAACCTTATGTCGAAGAATGCACCTGCAGGAGAATAGGAGGCGAGTATGGACTTGAATATACGAACAGACATAATCACATTGCCTATCACGATGGAGTCCGGGCTTGTGCTGAATGTGCAAGTCCCGCAACCGGTCGTGCTCCAGATGAGCCAGATTGCCTTTGCAGAATGGGGCAAGATTGTCGGCGATATGAAAAACCAAGCAGACATCATGGCGAAGTTCCAAGCCGAAGCCGAAGCAAGGCAGGCAGGAGACCAAGCCGTGAGAGACGACCTCCTGCAGTTGATTTACGCAGCAATGGTATTATAACACAAGCGATATGAAAGAGATAATCATTAACATAACAGCCGATGCGACGATGGCGAGCGGTCACAAGGTGGTCATTCCCAATGCTGCCGACTACGCAACCTTCGGCAAGAACAACGTCCTCGGTATCCTGAACAAGACCCGGACGCAGTCGCACTTCACGCCGATGCAATGGGCGAACCTCACGTCGGTGGTCTATGACAGTTCGGCGCACACTCTCACGCTCAACCTCGCAGCTGCGTCCTATCCCATCACCGCAGGGGATGAGTTGTTTATCAAACTCTACACCAACGAAGAAGGCGGCGGTGGCGGCATTGAAATAATGACAGATGATGAGTATGAGCCTGCTTTATCAGACCTTGAAAATATGCTCGACGATATAGATGTTACTGATGAAAACTAATAATAAAAGATTATATTATGGCTAATTACGACAAAGATCACGCGGCGACGATTGATTATGTAAATCAAACAGCCGCATTAGCATTTGAGAAAATGCAAATCTGGGTTACACAACACGCAGACGAGCTTGATGTTGTAAAGCACATCGGCAACCTAATCAATGCTGCGAATAGAGTTGCGTCCGACTCTCGACCTGTTGCTACAAGAGCGCAGTCCCTCGTAGCGTCTATTGATGCTATCGTAGCAGCCATGACGGAGTGCGGTGTCGATATGGAAGGTGTTACGACTGCACAAATAGCGCAGTTTATAACGACTATCGCTGATGGTGCAGGCACATGGATCGAGGATGCAGATGGAGTATTGTGGACTGCTGCGTCTTGGGCTTACGAGAAGCAAGAGGCAGGCGGTGTTGATCCGGCAGTATTCCAAGGCATTGTGCTTACAAATAGTGAGCATGAGATATACATCGCTTCTCGCAACTACGGGCCGATGCAGTTTGGTACGAACGGACATGCCATACCGAGTTTGCAGGCCACAAGTGGCGGTCCTTCCGGAACGCCTGTTGATGGCGAGTATAACGGTCGTATGATCCTTGCGGCTACGAACCCCGATGCGCTGCGTCCGTTCGGATGGGCTATTGACTATTTCGAGGGTTTGAAGCGTACCGATTTGGTAGGCAACGACGGCTTAAAAGTGAATGTCGTTTTCTTTCCGGATCAAGCAACGCTTACATCATGGGCTACCGGTCTTGGATTGCACGAGATGTCGGCCATAGGTCAGGCTATGATATATGCCATTCCAAACGATGCGAACGACCCGACGAACGGCTATTATACGCTCAAGTATTTCAATGGCTCGAACTCGATTTCGTTCGCTAACCGAGAGGCTATTGTCCCGTATACTGACAACTACGGTCAAATAGGGTGTACAGCCGCTAATGCTTGCGTGGAGCATAAAGAGTATCCGGAAGACCCGCTGTTCTGGCGTAACGGTTCTCTGTTTGAGTTACTGATGATGATAATGAACAAGAAGGACATCGACGCTTGTAGAGCGGCTATAGGACAACTCGCTCTCCCGTCCGGTGCTGTCTGGTCGGGTCTTCAGAACAACTACGGCAGCGAGTATTACTTTAGTTTGGCAGATGGGAGTTGGAGCAGCTCCAGCAAGAACAACAGTTACTCCGTCGTTCCGGTTGCCTCACGAAAAAAGGCGTAAGCCCGGGTGTGCGGAGCACGCCCATACACTAATAAAACCGCAATTCTCCTATGCACCAGAATGTGAAGCGATATTTAATGCACCCTTTGATTGGTAAGGTAATCGCACTTAATCAGTACTTGATGAAAGTGCGCACCTTGCCTGAAAAGAGTATTCAGCATGTGTATGTCGAGACGCTTATGAAAGCGGCCGACACTCTTTTTACACAAGCCATGCGCGAGGTAAGAGGAAAGGATTATATCAAGCGCGCTACCGAGACCATTGAGGAGATTACCGCAAGGAATTATCTAATCTATTCCTTACGTGGATGGTCTAATAAGGTAACCGCAAGGATAGATGCCATGTGCGAAGAAATTACAGCAGAGTTGTATAAGGCTGATGCTGTAAATAAAAATAGCCAGAATCATGAAGTTCAAGGACGAACATGAGCGAGCATAACTCTTGTGAGGGAGACTCCGCTTGCATGAAGCAAGCAAGTGAAACAGCGAGTCTAATTCCATCCGTCGCTCTCCCGTCCGGTGCTGTCTGGTCGGGTCTTCAGAACAACAACAACAACGAGTATTACTTTAGTTTGGCAGATGGGAGTTGGAACAACAACAACAAGAACAACAGTTACTACGTCGTTCCGGTTGAATCAGAAGAGTTAGAGAATCTCATTTTTGGTGCAGAGGAGGATTGTTGGTCAAATAAACATACATCTTGGGATGCGGCAAAA
>Ga0256405_10003051_pt1 | contig 35872 bp, 75 predicted proteins | sample RumenRJG_02DNA_FD_189096 | JGI IMG/M metagenome (GOLD analysis project Ga0256405, IMG submission 189096) | Bovine rumen microbial communities from Lethbridge, Alberta, Canada - RJG_02 | ecosystem: Host-associated > Mammals > Digestive system > Stomach > Rumen | place: Canada: Alberta...
TAGGGGAGACTTTTTCTAAAACTGTGCTATAAAGGGAGTATGAGTGTGATAAGAGGGGTATTTTCGGATACACACATCCCTTTTCAACATCCGAATTATCTGACGTTTCTGAAAGACACGTTTGCTGAATGGGGAGTTGAAGAGGTTATTTGTCTTGGAGACCTCATAGACAACCATGCGATCTCTCGGTTTCAGAGCGAACCGTGCGCTGACGGAGCGTACCTAGAGTTAGCGAAAGCGAGAGAAGCGGTAAAGGAACTGACGGAAGCGTTCCCGAACGTAAAGATGTGCCGTGGCAACCATGACGATATAGCATATCGACAGGCGAAGACGCTAGGCATCGGGGATGTATTCATCAAGCCGTTTCGTGAGATATACGGCTTACCGCACACATGGGAGTTGGAAGACGAGTATGTGATAGACGGAGTGTTGTACACCCACGGAACAGGGCGAGGTGGGAAACACGCAACGTACAACATAGCGGTAGACGAGCGGATGTCGGTATGTAGCGGACACACGCACACAGGCGGTGGGGTAAACTACATAGCGAACAAGACGGAGACGATATTTAGTTTAAACACGGGCGCACTATTGAATCAATCGGCTTATGCGTTTGAATATGCCAAGTATTCAAAGCATCGCCCAACGCTCGGATGCGGTGTGGTACTTTCACCGCATGAAGCGTACTTCATTCCTATGACAGGCAAGTACTTGCAAACTTCATAGGAAAACGCAAATGTTTTACATTTATTCATAGTAACATCGCAATTGTTACCAACCTCGGCAGATGTTACGATTGCCGAACTTCATTCAAAAAACAGAATAGGACTCGTGGGCAATGCACGAAGCCGTGAATACACAGGGGTGGGAGTGTGGCTTTGATAGATATTAGGCAACTTCCGTCCGTGATTGAAGCAATTAACACAGGACTCTCCAACAAAGAGATTGTTGAAGTTAAGGTCGAGAACAAGGGTGTCTCTGTGGTTTGCATCCACAGGACGGTCAAAGTTATAGAGAAACAACAGAAGAAAGATTGATGCACCGAACTTGATGTGGTGCTAAAAACCTAACGGTATGAGGTTAAGGGGTATATCCCCTTGACCTCTTTTTTTATTTGCGAGGTAGAGATGGCTGACAACACAGTAACAACTGAACAGGAAGTCTACGGCAACGGACTGCACAGCCTGTTTGGACGCAGACAGATATGGTGTACGACTGACGAACTCACCGAAGACAACATCGTTGCCGAGGTGAACAGCGCATTAAGCATCCATATACAGAACCTGTTGGAGATGGAATACCTCTATTGGTATCGCAGAGGGTTACAGCCTATCCTCAACCGCAAAAAGGAAGTGCGCCCCGAAATCAACAACAGGATCGCAGAGAACCATGCGGATGAGATCGTGGCGTTCAAGAACGGCTACTTCCTTACCAAGCCTGCGTTCTACGTCTCTCGCAATGACGAGGAAGAAGCGAACGAGGAAGTAAAGGAACTTAACGAGTATCTGTACCGTAGCGGTAAGCAGGATGCAGATAACGCCATCGTGGATTGGTTTCACACGGTCGGCAGGGCGGTGCTGTATGTCACCCCGAACGATGACAGCGATGTGCCTGTCCTAGCCTATGCGCTTGACCCTCGGTCTGCGTTTGTAGCGTATGACTTAACACCGAGCCATTCCCCGAAACTCGCCTGCAACATCGTGGTCAACAACGGAGAGTTGAGCGTGGATGCCTACACCAAAGACACGGTGTACAGGCTGAAAGGCACGACCATCGGCAGGTTCATGACGAACGACCCGACCTTTGTGGCAACGGTCACCGAGTTGGTGGGAACAGAACCGAACATCCTAAAAGAGATACCGATCATTGAGTATCAGTACAACTCCGTATGGATGGGCGCATTCGAGTCTGCCCTCCCCTTGCTTGACGCAATCAACACCGTAATGTCCAACCGAGTGGACGGTGTGGAACAGTTCATTCAGAGCCTCGCCATCGCAGTCAACTGCGACCTTGACGATGATGTTACAGCCAATGACATCAGACAGGCAGGAATGATTGTCCTCAAGTCCATAGGCGAGAACAAAGCGGACTTCAAGATACTGTCCGAACAGTTGAATCAGACCGAGACGCAGGTATTGGTTGACTACCTCTATCAGCAGGTAATGACAATCTGCGGAATGCCTAACAGCCATAACAGCCGTTATGGGGGCGCGGACACGCAGTCAGCGCAGTTGGCAAAGGATGGTTGGTATCAAGCAGATACCGTAGCACGGAACACCGAAGACCTGTTCGTTAAGTCTAACAGGAAGTTCGACAAGATATTCCTCGACATCCTGCGCAGAAAGAACCTCACGAAACTGAAACCGAGCGACATCAAGTTGCAGTTCAGCAGGAATGAGACAGCCAACGTACAGAGCAAGGCACAGGCGGTATACACCCTGCTTGGCGCAGGACTTGCCCCCGAACTTGCGTTCTCGAAGAGTGGCATCTCCAATGACCCTGTCACGGATGTGGCTCTGTCCAAGAAGTACTTGAACCTCGTATGGGGAGATCCCGATGCACCGATTGAGAAGACGGTTGAGGGTGCGTTGATTGCGAACCCCGAAGAGAACACTCCTAGCGGAAACACACCTGCGCAAGGCGCAATGCCACAGGATGACCCCCAAGCCACAGGCGAACAGGCGCAGGTAAGAAAAGCGTTAGGACAGCATTGGGTGCGTGGGTATTGGAAGAGTGACTGATGGCACTAGCACAGTTTGACGAACTGAACATGTTGGAAGACCGCATCACAGAGTTTTCCGAAAGCGTTGGTACAGCGACCGAAGCGGAGAGCCGAACACTTTCTGCTTCGGCGGTGGAAGACGAACTAGAAGACCTGCTGATCATGGCATACACGATGGGCGTTGACTACGCAAACGATGTGCTAGGCACGGACATCAAGGCTGACATGCAGGAAATGGAAGACACCGTATACCGCAAGATAGACGGCAAAGACTTCAAAGACCGTGTGCGAGAGCACATGGCAGACGGACAGTACGGACTTGTGGGAAACACCGCAAGAACAGATGCGCAGATGGCGTACAACCAAGCGGTGCTGAACACCGCACAGGCTAGTGGCAAAAGCGGTATCCGCAAGAAGTGGTTCACGATGGGAGACAACCTTGTGCGTGACACCCATTGGCAATTAGAGGGAGTGACCATCCCGATCGAAGACGAGTTCTACATAGACGATGCCCATGCGATGAGACCGTGTGGCTTCGGAGTGCCCGAACTTGACTGTAACTGTAGGTGCTTCCTGCAACTACTGACATAACACGCAAGTGTTCATATATCCGCTGTAGAGAAACAGCGTCAACAAATCGCAACTACATCGTCAGAGAAGACGGAAATCGCAAACATAGTCGGAGATGACTTAAAAGCGCAAGGAGAACGAGATGAAGATTGATGTGACGAAAATCGAAAACTACGAAGCAATGACCCCCGAAGAGAAACTCGATGCAGTTCTGAACTATGAGTTTGAAGCACCGCAGGTCGAACCGCCCAAAGCGGATGACACAGAGGTGAACAAACTGAAGCAGAGACTGAACGAAGTAACGAGTGAGTCTGCCAACTACAAGAGACAGTTGCACGAGAAGATGTCCGCTGACGAACGTGCGAAAGCCGAGCGTGAAGAGCAGGAACAGGCACTCCGCAACGAACTGAACACCCTGCGCAGAGAGCGGACGGTATCCATTTACACTTCCAAACTGATGGAGAGCGGATACGATGCACTAACTGCAAAGACGATGGCAGAGGGGTTGCCCGATGGTATCGGCGATGACTTCTTCACATCGCAGAAATCGTTCTTGGAAACCACGATTCAGAACACAAAAGCACAAGTCCTCAATCAGCAACCGCAACCCACACAGGGTTCTCCGCTGACAGGCAAACAAGCAGAAGACCTCGAATACGAAAAACTTCGTAAATGGGCAGGTCTCAAATAACAAAAAAATAATTAGGAGAAAAAGATTATGGCAACAACTATGACAGCACCTGTGAACAACAGCATCGCTCTTGCACAGAAGTATCTGCCTATCCTCGACGAGATTTACAAAGAGGGTTCTAAAACTTCCATCCTCGATACCGCTGAATACAACGTTCGTTGGATCGGAGCAAAAACAATTCAGTTATTCAATAGCGCATCCGTTGGTCTTGCCAACTATAGCCGTAACGCAGGTTACCAAGTTGGTGATGTGACACAGGCTTGGGAAAACTACACTCTGAACGTTGACCGTGGTCGTTCTTTCAGCGTTGACGTAATGGACAACGATGAGACTCTCGGCATGGCGTTCGGCTCTCTGATGGGTGAGTTTGAGCGTGTACACGTTATCCCCGAAGTAGATGCATATCGTCTCGCCAAATACGCAGGTCTCGTAAAGACAGGCGCAAAGACCTCCGCTACCGACCCTGCAGGAAGTGGCGTAAACATCGCTTCGCAGATTGACGGGGGCATGGCTTACATGGATGAACTTGAAGTTCCGCACGAGGGACGTATCTGCTTCATCTCCCCCAAAGCCTATGAGAACCTCAAAGCAAACGTTACTCGTTACACTCTGAACCTTGAGAAAGACGTCAACAACAACATTGAGATGTACAACGACCTCCGCTTGGTCAAAGTACCGCAGGCTCGTTTCGCTACAGTTTGCACCCTCAATGCCCCGACAACTTCTTCGGGCGCAGGTGGATTCACCTTGAGTGGCAACAACATCAACTTCCTCATTGTCGATCCTAGAGCGACCATGCAGGTCATCAAGCACCTCGTTCCTCGTGTCTTCTCCCCCGAAGTCAATCAGGAAGCAGATGCTTGGAAGTTCGACTACAGAGTTTATCATGACTGCTTCGTACAGGCACAGAAACTCGATGGTCTGTACCTCGGACTCGGCACAGCGATTGCTTAATGTTTCGCATATTAGCAGACGGTTCTATCCAAGTTGGGATTCTTCCCAACTTGGAGTCTGCCCCCGAAAAGGCAGAGCCAAAGGAAGAGCCAAAGAGTGCGCCTAAAGCAGAACCCAAGAAGAAAAAGAAATAACTCGAAGAGGTAGACCAATGGCAGACGAACAGAAAATCACAATGCTCAAGACAATGCTCTTCCCCGATGGGGTCGATGCAGATGAGGTTGCTACTGTTGAAGCGCAGTTAGGGGTCTACCTCGACTTGGCTCAACAGGCAATTCTCAATTATAAGTACAGTTACTCTTCGGCAGGTATACCCGAAGAGTTGCCTAGTGAATACGATGTGATACAGGTCATGGCGGTAGCGCAGGGATTTGCGCAGATAGGTGCGGAAGGGCAGACTCTCTCCATTGAGAACGGCATCCACCGCCATTGGAAGTATGAAGACATGGTGGCTTACATCTACTCCCATGTCATACCGATAGCAAAGGTGACAGGATGAGAGACGTACAGCGGAACAAACAGACCCTCTACTACGCCCTGCGCACAGGAAGCGTGGAGAACACAGATGAATACGGCAATGTCACGGGAACGTTCCGTGAGGTCTACGGTGAGCCTGTAAAGTACCGCAGAAATGTGAGTGCTCCAAAGGGAACTATTGACCTAGAGCGTTTCGGTCTCGACTCGCAGTACACGAGAGTGATTGCGACCACGGACATGAATTGCCCTATTGCCGAAGACTCAATCCTGTGGGTGGGCATTAAACCTACCGATACAGAGGGAAACCCTGTGCCCCACAACTATGTCGTTCAGCGCATCGCACCGACCATCAATCAGTTGCTGATAGCAATCAAGGAAGTCCATGTCTCGTAGAACTATACGCATAAGCCTCAACGTGCCTAGCATCAACCACGCCATCCATGCGTTGGAGTATGAGAAGCGCAGGCTGAACCGCAAGAAAGACGAGTTCTTTGACAGGCTCGGAGAGAAAGCGGTCAAGGAGTTGAGACAAATCTACAACGGAAAAGCGAACGTTGACTATGAAGTGGGTGACGGATTAGTAGTCATCAAAGCGGATGGCGAGGGTCTGCTATTCGTTGAGTTTGGTGCAGGTGTTCCTGCTGACAGCACTCAAGGTGTGCGCTTTAATTTCGGGGCAGGCTCTTACTCCATAACCCACGCACAGACCTATCAAGAATGGTTGGCAAGCGGTGGAACAAAGTGGTCTGTTGACGGTCACTACGTTTATGACCGTGAGGGACTAGACGCTTTCATGCAGTTGGAAAATAAACTTCACGACATTATCAGAGAAACCGCAGACGAGGTATTTGGAAAATGATAGACATAGAAAACACCCTGTTCAATGCGGTGGCAACACAACTCCGCACGAACCATGAGGGCATCAAGGTTTACGGAGAGTACGTTGCCGAACCTGCGAGTTTCCCTTGCGTGAATATGTGGGAGAACTCCAACAATGTCTACGCACAGTTGGAGAGCAACACTTCCCTTGATGACTATGTGAATGTTGGGTACACCATCCAAATCTTCACCAACACGCAGACCAAGAAAGAGGACGGCAAAGCATTGGCGCACGAGATAGATGACATCATGCTCCGCTATCGATTCCGCAGAGTCTTTATGCAACAGATACCGAACATCGACCGAACCATATACCGCATCGAATTAAGATACACAGGCACAGTCAAGCGAACAGATTACGGTGACGAGAACACCACGATCTATAACGTATACCCACGATAAATCTAACAAGGAGAAATACGCATGGCACTTGAAATCAGTACCGTTGGAGCAACAGTCAAGTATGCTATAGAGACCACGGCAGGAACTCGTCCTACAACGGGTTACACCGAGATTCCCGATGTCAATGAAGCACCCGACTTCCCGATGGACGTTGAAGTTCTTGATGCTTCCAACACCACAGACACAATCACACGCTACATCGCAGGTCGGCAAGACCCAGGCGGTGACAAGGAGTTCACTCTGAACCACACCGAGAACGTCATTACAGTTTGGGAGACGATGGTCACGTCATCCGAGACGGCATACGCACAGGGCAAGCAGACATGGTTTGAATATGTCTATCCCGATGCAACGAAGTCGTTCTTCTTCTCTGCTATTCCGCTGTCGCTCGGCAACGGTGGTATCGCACAGAACGAGGTTGACACCATCCCTGCCCATGTCATCTGCACAGGCATTGGCGGTTGGGCAACGAAGTCTACCACTTAAGGTTTACAGCATGAGGTTTCCTCAATAACCCCATGCACCACCACAATTTATTTTATGTAGGAGATGAGAAGTATGGCGAAGTCCACGATTGAGAAAGAGAAGAAAGAAACCGAGAGAATCAAACCTATCCGTCTGATAGACAACGAGACAGGCGATGAGTACATCCTAGATTTTGATCTAGAAGCGTGTAAGTTCTGCGACAGGCAGGGCATCGATGTAGACAGCATCCTCACCCATCCTGCCACACAGGGAGAGTTGTTCTTCTTCTGCGCATTCCGCATGCATCACAAGAACAGGATGCCCAAAGAGAAAACGGACAAAATCCTGTGGAACGCATTGGGCGGTTTCAACGAGAAAACAGCGGATGTGTTCATGAGACTAGTCGAACTGTACTACCAAGCGCTCGGTGTCTTGAGTGACGGTGAAGAGGAAAACCCTCGGATGACGGTGGAACTGTAAGCCAAGAGCCTACAGGCAAGCCGTCTCTCTCGACAGTATTGAATCAGCAATGCGCTTATTACATGAGCATTGGCATGACATGGGAACAGTTTTGGCACGGAGACTATGACATATATGCAATCTTCCGTGATGCAGAGAACTACCGCAAGGAACAGCGCAACTACGACATGTGGTTGCAGGGGTTGTACATCAACCGAGCGGTAAGCGTTTCCTTGAGTCAAGCGTTCAGCAAGAGTAAGAACGGTGCATTGAAATATCTAGACTATCCGATTGCAATCACCGCAAGGGAGAAGCAAGCGGAGAAACAGAGAAACATAGAACGAACCCGAAGATGGTTCATGAGTGAGGGTAAGGATGGCAACAGTACAGTATGACGATATATTGCTGAACATTCGGTCGGCAATGAGTGCCGATGGCATAGATAAAGCAATAGCAAATCTTAAGGCGATCAAAGGCGTATTCCCTATCGAGGGTCTTTCCGAGTCCGCTTCTGATATGCAGGCTTTTGCCAATGCCATCAACTCCATCAACAGCGACACCCTCAAGACGATCTCGTCAATGAAGCGCAGGTTAAAAGGCATCACAGGTGGATTGACCATCAATCAGCAGATGCCCTCCCCTGCCGTTGATGAGGCAACCAAAACAGATGTTGGTGCACCCGATGCCGAGGCTTTGGCGCAGAACGCAGAGAAAGCAAGAGAGGGTCTGAACGAGGCAAGCGAAAGCGCACAGAACCTCTCCACCAACATAAATAGCGCAAGCAAGCACTCTACTACCCTGCTCGGCAAACTGAAACAGATAGCAAGATACCGCATGCTTCGTGCCGTGATTACAGGTATGGTCAACGCCATGAAAGAGGGCGTAAGCAACCTTGAAGCGTGGGACAGGCGTGTTGGTAACACAGGGTTTGCGGATGCTATGGACAGGGCGAGAGAATCCTTGCTAGTCCTCAAGAACAGCCTAGCCGTAGTAAGCGCACCGTTCATCGAGATTCTTATCAGAGGCTTACAGCAGATTGCATCGTGGGCGATGACAGCCGCCAACGCAATCTCTAGGTTTTTTGCGATACTAGGCGGTCAGTCCACATATCGTGCTGTTAAGTGGGCAGACTACACCGCCAATGCGGTCAAGGCTACCACAGGCGCAGTCAAGAACGCAGGCAAAGAATTTGAGCGTCAGTTGATGAAGTTCGATGAAATCAACAACATTACCGATAAGAAAGGTAGTGGTGGTTCATCGGGATACGGCAACAGCGGTTACTTCAACTATGATGACATGTTTGAGGAGCGTTCCGTTGGGCAGGTGAGCAACGTAGCCAAAGCGTTCCAAGCCATCATCGACAAGATAAAACAGGTGGCAAAAGAACTTCAGCCTGTGCTGAACAAACTGAAAGACATTGCCACGGAGATAGCCAAGCCTGCGTGGGAGGGATTTAAAAGAGTTCTTGAGTCTGTCGCAGGACTATTCATCAACATAGTAGACCTTTGCGGTTCTATGGTCGATGCAATAGGAAGAGTTGTTATCGGCATCGACAAAGCAACGCAAGCGTTTGGCGGTCTTAAAACGATAGGTCTTCTTCTCAAAGAGGCGTTCGATAAACTAGCGTTTGTCATAGATATAGTAAGCGCAGGTATCCGTGTGTTGTCCTACGTTGTTGAAGTCGCAGGGCATTACTTTGAACACGTTGGCGATGTGGTAGGTCACTTCCTCAACTTGCTTAAAGGAAAAGAAAGTTTTGAAGAGTTCAAGAGCAACCTGCGTTCTTCGGCAGATGAATTGCAGGGGCGTGTAAAGAAAGCGGTCAATGACCTCAAGTATGACCTCGACAGAACGTTCAACCACACCTACACGCTGACAACGAAGTGGGACGAGATCATCAACAGAACGGTTCACGTCAACGAGATATATAACCAAATTCAAGGCAAAGGCTACAACTACTATGCCAAGTACGCAACAGGTGGTTTCCCCACACAGGGTCAGATGTTCATCGCTCGTGAGGCAGGACCTGAACTAGTCGGTACGATTGGCGGTCAGACGGCTGTCGTGAACAATAGTGACATCGTGGCATCCGTATCGCAAGGTGTTGCCCAAGCGGTAGCATCGGTGCTTGGCGGTGGTCAGCAAGTCAACGTCACCCTAGAGGGCGATGCGAAGAACCTCTTCAAGGTGGTTCAGCGTGAGGGCAGAGCCTACTCCGCAAGGACAGGGCAACCTGCACTAGCATAAGGAGATAAGATATGGCGGTAGTTACATTAACAGTTAACGGTACAGAATTACCCGAACCGCAGGAGTTCTCGGTCTCCGTGCAAGACGTTGACTACGAGAGCGGTCGTAACCAAACAGGATATATGTTCAGAGACAGGGTTCGTGGGGGAGCGAATGCTCCTCGCAAGTTGGAATGCAAGTTTCCCCCACTAACCATGAGCGAGGTATCTACGGTGCTACAGGCGGTGAACGGTGCTTCGATGTACGTCACCTACCCCGACCCATACACAGGATCGTTCCGCACAGGACAGTTTTATGTCGGTGACAGGAAAGCACCCCTCTATTGGAGAAACGGCAACGATTACCTTTGGAAAGACCTAGCGTTCAACTTCATCGAATATTGATGGCAAATTGTCTAGGTTTTCGGCAGAGATGCATCGAGAGGTAAAGTTACTCCACCTCGCAATTTCATTCGCTGAATCGTGGCTAGTAGCGTAGCCAAAAAGATTTGCAAACAAAATAGGAGCAATTAGATGTACGTTCCTGTCACTACAGAAGATTTTGATACTTGGATTAAAGCGGAGTCTCGGACATTTGAGACCCGATGCGATGTCATCATCGGGAACACTACCTACAGATTGTCGGGTAGCGGATTGAGCGGTGACATCATCTCCATGCAATGGAACAATGTGGTCTGTTCCAATGACGGACTACAGATTGGAACATCATGCATGGATGAATTTAGGATGGAGTATCGGAACAACGGTATTCCGTCCTTAATGAATAGTGAGATACATCCGTATGTAGGATTAGTTATACCCCATGAGAACACAGGCGATGTAACCGTGTGGATACCTCTTGGGGTGTTCTACGTTACGAACACAGAGTCTAATGACGAGGATAGAACATTCTCCGTGACCGCATACGATGGGATGCAGAAACTATTGGGGGACTTTGATGCTACGGAGATCGGAGTGACATTCCCTATTACCGCTTGGAGTCTCCTCTCTGCGATTGCTACCTATTTTGATATGACCGTTACCTGCGATGAGACGGCAGACGATACTCTCGATGAGATAACCTTTGATGAAGCGTATGAGGGAACATACAGAGATTACGTTGGATGGATCGCAGGACTTGTCGGAGCGAACGCTCACATGGGCAGAAGCGGAGACCTCGCCCTCGTCACCTACAAAGACCATGATTTGACCGTTCCTCGCATCTTGCAACACATGGGCGGTGCAACGGTAAACTATGGTGGCTCGGTGTCATATACCGCAATGGTCAGCGGTGTGGCAGAAACACCAATATATCCCTCTTCTAGAACAGGAAACCCTATCACCTATACAAACCCCTACATCACAACAGAGGAACTCGACGCCGTGTGCGATACGGTGTTGGGAGAGAGCGGTATAACGGTCACTCCATGCAACGTGACATGGCGAGGAGACCCTCGTGTGGACGCAGGCGACATCGTAAACGTTGAGGATAAAGACGGCAACTACGCCCCTGTCTATGTGATGGAGAGGGTGATGAACATAACAGGCGGTCTGTCGGAACAACTTAATTGCTATAGCGAAACGGAGATGGGAAAGACGTTGAACCAATCTCCAATGGAGAAGAAAATCACGCAGTTGGCAAAAGAGACCAAGTCATTCGCTGATGCCATCAACCTCACAGAGGGAACGTTCAAGTTCGTTCCCAACGCTAGTGGTGGTAATAGTGGGTTTGTCATCGAAGAGACTGACGGAGTTTCGATCTTGAGATGCTCCGCAGGTGGCTTGGGTTTCTCCCCCGATGGCGGTAGCACATACACCAACGCAATTACCAAGAACGGCATCAACGCCACGGCAATCACCACAGGAACGCTGAACGCTGACCTCATCACGGCAGGAACTATCAATGCTAGTCTCATCAAATCGGGAACGCTAGATGCGAGTTTCATAACGGTCGAGAACCTCTACGCACAGGGTGTTCTAATCGACAACGGAAGCGGTGCTAGGGTGTTTGCCATTGATATAGACCCACAATATGGTGCGCCTTTCATTCAGCAATATGACACAGAGGGCGAGATGATATTCTCCTCGACATCGTTGAGGACGGAGACCAACCTCGACACAATATTCCGACTTCGTCATTCGGCTTCTGACTACTTCGCCATCACCGCAACAGGAGACCCCACAGATGACACAGGGGCAACGAGCGCAACCCTACGGTTTGGTGCGCCTAACAAAACCTACCCTACTAGAGCAGAGGGCATCTACTTCTCCTCTAACCCTGCTTCTACAACAACGAGCGTTGACCGTGAGTCAATTAGTCTAGGGGATACCACATCGGGAGCGTACTTCAAAGTAAGGCACGTCATGAACGGTACAACGGAGGGTGTGCAATTACAGTTGCACAACGCCAACGGCAACCAACGCTTTGCCATATACCTCGGTGGAAATTACACCAACCCTCAAGTCTATCTGTACAATTTGACAACACAAAGCATGGAGTGGCGGTACATATCGTGGCTGGATGTGACCATTAACGGACAGGGATATTACCTTATCGGAACAACTCATAGTTAAGGAGAAAGAGATGAACATAGACAAGAACGAAGTGAAAGCGATCCTCGACACGTTGAACACCATCGAGGTCAAAGGGAAAGACAACCTCAACAAGTTGTTTGCGATAATTAGTCTGCTTGAGATGAGATTGGCTGACGAGCAGAAGAAAGACGAGGCGCAGGAATGACACTTGACTTGACCACCATTTCAATACTTATCGGGATAATTGGAGGTATTGTGAGCATCTTCGGACAATTAAGCAATATGCGTAAGTCTCAAGATGAGATGCTGAAAGCACAAGCCGTGCGAGATAAAGAGATGGAAGACAGACTTAAGAGCATAGAGAAAAAGGTAGAGAGCCACAACAACTATGCACAAAAGTTCTCGGAACTCACCGAAACCATTGTGGAGATGAAAACCGACATCAAGTGGATAAAGGAGCAGAAGTGATGGCGTTTACTACACATGACAATGCACCCTATCTGTATCGCAGAAGCGGTGGCGGTGGGGATAAAGAGATTGACAAGTTAGTCGGTGGCACGATTGCGTGGAATCAGTTATTCCAATCTGGAGCAAATGGAGTTAATTCAAACGCCGGAACTAAAACGTATGACAGTACAACAAACACTTTTACCGTTACAAATTCAACATCAGTATCGTGGCTCGGTGTTTATACTCTACGAGCAAACATTTTATCGACTCCGAACCATAAATATCTGATTTTTGTCAAAGCAACTAATACACTTGCTACAAATCTGATGTTTGGTACAGATACTTCTTACAAGGTACAGAGCGGTTTCACGGCAAACACCGAAAAAGCGTGCTCCGCAGTCATAAGCCCAACCAATAGTGGCTCGTTTATCTTCTACTTTAACAATGCAAGTTCCGTAAAATTCAGAGACATTCAGATATTCGACCTCACCCTCATGTTTGGTTCTACCATCGCAGATTACGTCTACTCGCTTGAGCAATCCTCACAGGGTAGCGGACTCGCATGGCTGCGGAGTTACGGATTCTTCACGGAAGACTACTATGACTACAATAGTGGCGAACTCAAGAGCGTGAGCAACCTCGTCAGCCATGATATGACAGGGTTCAATCTGTGGGATGAGGAGTGGGAAGGCGGTACGATAAACACAAGCACGGGAGTAAATTCCGATGTTGGCTTAAATACGAACATCCGAAGCACCAACTTTATATCAGCGTTACCGAATACAGAGTATTATTTTTGCCGTCAAAATTTTAACGGAAACATCTTTGAGTACGACAACGGCAAAAATTTCATCCGTGTTGTTCCATCGCCTACAACCTTTACAACCGCCGCAAACACTAGATTTTTGAGGTTCTATATGGGGACGGCGTATGGCAACACTTACAACCACGACATTTGCATCAACTTCTCTTCATCTCGCAACGGAGAGTACGAACCCTACACTCTCCATTCCTATCCTCTCGGAGATGTGACCTTGCGAGGATTGCCTAAACTCAACGGCAACGCACTCTACTATGACGGAGATAGTTATGAGAGCAACGGCACGGTGACACGGAAGTATGGAATTGTTACCTTGAATGGGTCAGAATCATGGGGAATGAATGTCACTTCGCACAATGGATATGTTTCCATGAACTCTGTTAAAAGAGTCTCTGATTATAAATTGAGCATGGTATCGAGTTATTTACCTGTTGAGAGACAGGCGGGAGACCTATCTACTTCTGAAATGCCATCATGGGTTAGTGCATACTACAACAATAGTGTTAGCGTAGGTCAAAACTGGATATATGTGCATATTGACGGAATTACGACCGTTGATGATTTGAAGGCGTATTTGGCGAATAAACCGCTGGCGGTTGTCTACGAACTTGCCTCACCCACCACGGAAACCGCTGACACCTACACCAATCCTCAATGGGTAGACCCGAACGGAGCGGAGAGGTACACTCTTTCCTCTAATGCTTTCCCCATGCCTGTCGGTCATGAGACTACCTACAACACGGACATGGGTAGCAAGACGGTGAACACGCAAGTGAACCTCTCCATGACAGAACCGTCCGTGAGACAGATTTACGCAAAAGAGGGAGACACGGCAAGGGTGCTGAACATCCATTTAGATCAGACGGAAGAGGACGGAACGCTTCGCATCTTGCGACCCGACGGAACGGAAGTGACCACAGATGCGGTGCTTGTTCCCGAATTCTACGATGGATTGATGGCAGAGATACCGCCCGATGCAACTTCCGTAGTCGGCAAATGCTACTGTGATGTGGAGCAAAACGGAGTGAGTTCCATGCCGTTCACGCTGAATGTGAAAAAGAATGAGAGGGAATCATGACTACTACAGTATCAATCACGCAAGACCTCACCGTTCCTGTCCGTCAAGTTATCTATAGCAAAGTAGGCGATACCTCACGCTATGTGGAAGTCACCTTATTCAATGACGGAGTAGCGTGGGAAGTGCCAAGCGGTGCGACCGCATCCGTCCATGCGGAACAGATGGATGAAACCTATGTGGAGAGTTCGACCTCGACCATAGACGGAAACACCATCACCGCATTACTCCCGACCTACACCTGCGAGGGAACTACGCCCACGGAGATAGCCATCGTGAGCGGTGGACAGACCGTAGCGACCTTTGACTTCTATGTGGAAGTCTTGAAATCAGCATAAAGGAGATAACGCAATGTCAAACAAAGTCTATGATAGTTTAAAATGGCTATGCCTTATCGGCATACCTACATTCACCACTTTCTTCGTTACATTGGATTCCATTTTCATGTGGGGATATGGTGACACAGTTGCCAAAGTCTCTGCGGCAGTATGCGCTTTAATCGGTGGATTGATTGGCATATCTTCTGCGCAGTACTACAAAGCAAACGGTTCTCTCCCAATGCCCGAAGATGAACAGGAAGTAGACAACAACGAGGTGGGCGAGGGATGAACTTCATCTATCCTTTGAGCCGATATATCAAGATAACCCAAGTCTTTTGGAGTGGCCATCTCGGAGTGGATTTCGGATGGAATGACGGCGCGTACTGTAATCAACCAATCGTAGCAATCGAGGACGGCACGGTAGTCGGATGCGCTGACGGTTACGGCAACACCTACCCCAACAAACGCATCTACGGAAACTACGTCAACATCTCGCATGGCAACGGATGGTACTCCATGTACGGACACCTCCTAAAAGGAATCACCGTCCAAAAGGGGCAGACCGTCCGCAAGGGACAGGTCATTGGCTACATGGGCGATTCGGGATTTTCAAGGGGGCAACACCTGCACTTCGAACTCCGCAAGGGTAGCAATGCCAAAGCGAACTCAATCGACCCTCTAAACTACCTTTTTGTCGAGGACAGGACAATCTTCGTGAATCCGTCCTCTAAAGAATATGACAGGATCAGATACAGAGACACATCCCCTGTTCAGCCTGTCGAGCGAAACACGGCTATTGACCAAATCGAAGTTGGTCTCGCTTTCCTCAACTGTCGGGACAAGCCATCCCTCAAGGGCGAACGGCTCGGTTTCTTGGCAGAGGGTTTCTACAATGTCGGCGAGATTACCGAAGCAGAGGGATACACATGGTATCGCATCGGCTTGGACAGATGGTGCGCTCAAGTGGACAAGGTCACGTTCCACAAAGGTAGTTTGTCCAAAACGTACAAGGTACTGTTCCCCTACGTTTCTGTCGGTGACCGTGATAAACTGATAGACCTAGCACAGGAAGCGCAACTCCGCATCATCGTGGAAGAGAACTGAATCGGATTTTTCCGAACGACTTTTCCCCACCATTTCGGATTTTCCTAGCGAGAGCGGTAACAGTAGCGGTATCAGTAGAAGCACTACTCAACGCTACTCAACACTACTCAACGCTAGAGCGCAGAAAATACCAAGATACAACAAACCCCTATTCCATAGGCGTTTTTGCCTATTTCATAGGGGTTTAATTTAGGGCAAAAAGAATACCCTGTCTCTGCCGTCTGTCCCTAGATAGGGGTCGAACGAATGCCTATTTTATATTACTTTGTGGCACTCCCCGGTATCAGTAGAGAGACAGTAAGTTAACTTAACTATTTAACTGTCAACTCCAAGCCTAAACAATATATTAGCACAAGAAAAGACACCTGTGAAAGGAGAAACAGGTGTCTTTCTTTTTAGGAGGTCAACTAATGCAAGAGGATACCATTGTGCAGTAAAGGAATTGGGAATGCTTGGAATATCATCTGACACTTATATTCTACTCGCTTTTAGATTTTGATGCATTATTTGGTAATAACCTGTCACTAATTTCTGTGTACTCTGCATCGATAGCGTACTTGTCCGCAATCTGTTTTAGTTCTTTATCTGACTTCGGGAGACCGAGGGGCGAGATATTCTCCACCACCACATGTTTATCCTCTCGCCAACCGAAGTTTGCTTTCTGCGAGAAGATGGCGAAGATGTTATTGGCATCTCCATTCAAAGCGGCTTGAGACAGCAGGGATGAGAACAGTTCCTTTATCTGTTCTAGCCACATCTTGGTCGGATCAGTATCGGGTCTTGTCCTTATATAATATTGTATAGAAGATGTGGTGTGCCCCAACGCTAGGGCGAATGACTGATTGTCGGGCAGGACACCGTCTTGAATACATTGCTCAAGGTAGACCATGCTCTGTTCCTTTACCCTGTCGGTATCGGAGAGCGGTATCTTTCCCATCTCGTCTGCGTTCAGCAGGGCGTTCCTGCCCCTGTCGATGAGAGCGGAGATGCGTTCTTCCCTGCCCTCTAGGTTCTTACTCTTATACACTCTAGTTTCCTTTCTCCGCATATTATCTGTGTGTATCTGCGCTTCGGTCTGCGGATAACGCTTCGGCAGAGAGCCGTTCATTTTATTTGAGCCGTCATTCCTCGTGACATGCTCGTGCTTTTCTTCTCTACTCATGCCCAACCTCTGTCGCTCCCTGCCAACACGCAAGCGTAGATTACCACAGTGATCGCACCGCCCACAAACATACCTATAACAAAACTCATACTATTTCTCTCCATTGTTCATATTCTTCTTCATACGGCATGATGATGACCTCTGTTCTAGGGTTGGTCTTGGAATAAAAGGTCTTGGCATCCGCTTCGGCAATGATGTCTCGGTTGTCATCAGCGAGAACCTCGGCATCGACTAGAATATCCCACAAGGCTTCCTGTAGATTGACGGTATCGACTCTCCGTCTGCTCGGCATGAAGAACCGCACATCGATATGACAAGGGTATGTGATGGGCGTGTCGGGTATGCCCTTTGCCCGAATGATTTTCTCGCAATCTTTGGCGTACTTCTTGTACCTCGCAGATTGAGCGATGAACGGTCTTTTGGTCTTGGAGTTGGTCAGAATCTGTTGGGAGTTCTTCTTCCCCACAGGGGGCATCGGGATTTCGTAGACATAGTTAGTTGCCATCTGTCACCTCTTTCGGTTCGACAATGAGCGTTGGAATCCCCTCAACGTGTATCTCATATCTAGGCAACTCGTTGATAGATGCCTGTATCTCAATCGAATACTCTTGCGGTCGGTTCGCATAGACGAAATCCAATACCCCATCAAGGAACTTGCTGACATTCTCTTTAGTCACCACGACATTGTATTCTTTAGCCATTCAGCCACCTCTCTCCTGTTTTGCGTGATTCGATTATGGCACGTTCTACCTCATCAACGTCTATTGGCACATTGAAGCGTCTGCCGTCTCGGAACTCAATCCCACCCTCGCTTATGAAGGAGAGGTCATTCGCATTGACTAGGTATGCGTATCCGTTCTCGTCTCGAATCTTCAGCCATTCAACCATAATTCTCTCTCCTGTTCGCTAGTAATTTGTTTACCCCACGTTTCGCACCACTTAAGTATCTCTTTCACGGCATCGTAATCGATTTCTCCCCCCTCATTCATCTTTGAGAGTTTTTTCTCTAGTCCGTCAACGAAGACCACCCTATATCTGTTTTCGTCCATTATTCTCTTTCTCCTGTATGTCTGTATATCACGGTCTCGGTGTCGGTATCCTTGACAGGGATGTCGATGAACCCGACCTGCTCGATAATCTTTTTGATCTCGGCTATGTTCTGCGCTCTCTCCAATCTGCCTGTCAGTTTGGAATACTCGATGTCGGCATCAAGCCTAGTAATCAAATCTTCTAAATCGATATATCTTCTTTTCATCCGTTACTCCAATCTTTTTGGATTTGGTGGAGCGTAGTCACCGCCACGCTCCATCCATTCTTTCGTTGTATCCGTTTGCCACCCTAGCCTTGTAGGCTTCGATGGCTTCTAGTTTTGTGGGAGAGCCTTTGAGGTCATCCATCCAAAAGGCGGTAATCTCCCAATCGACACCGAAGAAGTATTTCCTCGGTTTACTTTCTTGCTCTTTCCACACCATGTGGGGAGCGAGATTGTTAGTATCTGTCATCGTCATCATCTCCGTTGATTATCCTGTCGGCTAGGTCGAACACAAGGCTCAAGATGAACCCGACCATGATGCCGTCTATGCACAGGAGACCTAGCACCTTAAATGCGTTCCACAGAAAGTTAATTATTGTTGTCATTCTCTCCACCTCACCCAAAGAGCATTACCCCGAACATCCCTGCCACTACAAGCAATAGTCCAATGTAAGTCATCCACATGAAAAACTCAGTCATCTTCTTCCACCTCGTCCATTTTCGCTCCGCAACTTGGGCAATAATTCCACTCCCTACCAACAGGAGTTGTCACTAAACGATATTGCCCACATTCAGAGCATCTGTATTCTTTTGACCACTTCCAATCCTCATGCTCTTGTTCGACCCAATGCCCATGCTTCACAGGGTCGGCATCGGCGGTCGGCGCATCGTCAAGTTTCATCAGTACTGTATCAAGGCAGAGGACATAGTCATCATTCTCTCCGTATGTTTCCGCAATCCAATTTCGCCATTCTTTAAGTCTCTCTGCAACCCAATCAGCGTCAATTAGTCTCATCTTCCGCCTCCATCTTGCAGAAAATCACTTGTGCCACTTGCAGTAAGCACATCAAGTCGCTCTCTTTAACATCTGTTCTCCTGTCTATAACAGGGCTTATTGTGTCCATTAGCGTTTGGCTTGTCTGCGGTAAACTGATTACTATTTGGTTTCGATTGGGATAGTAGTTGAGATAATAATCGTTACTTGCTATCATCTTCTCTCCTTTCTCCCCAAGAACAAAAGTCATTATCGTCTTGGGCAACTACACTATAGTCCTTGAATTCGCACATCCCATTTTTCATTCTGTGTATGCAATCCTTGCACCGCACCACTTCCACGGCATCTACTGTTGGTTGTGCTTCTGTCACACGAACGCCCCACTCAATCATCGCCTTGTACCGCGGGTCTACGGTTGCCAAGTCGGCACACATAGCGTCTGCATCAATCAGTCTCATCTTCTCTCCTTTCGCCATTTGCACAAAACCAATCATCATCAGGCATCCACGAATACCAATAGTCCTCGCATTGACAAGGACATATCTCGTCTGGGAACTCCATATCGTGCTTGTTTCTTGTTCCTCTCGGTTTGTGAATGCAATCCTTGCACCGCACCACTTCAACGGCATCTACTGATGGTGCATTATCCACGTCATCTTTATAAAACACTTCTACATATTCATACCCACCATTTTCTGTGGGAATAATAACTTCGCCACTTTCAAGTTTGTCAGCATCAATCAGCCTCATTTTCTTTCCTCTCTTTTAATCATGAATACTGCCCACAACGCCACAAGCAAGTCGATAACCATTCCAACCCACAATGGTGTAAACACCCATATCCATCTCCAGTTAATCACCTTGCAGAGTTTAAGGACGAGGAATACTAACTGTAATGCTTCTAAGAATCCTATCCCTTTTATAGTGTTTGAATTATCTTTCATCTTCTCTCCTTTCTCCCCATCCGCAGTAATTCATTTCACAAGTCGCTCTATCGAACATGTCGCACCAATAGCCGCCTGTCTGCTGATTAAATCATCCATCTTGTTCACCTACCCTCCTGTTCCATGCTTCGATTGCTTCCTGTTCTGTCTTCGCACCTATTCCAACATAATGAGTGCGCTTATCGGAACTGTCCCACGCAGAACAATCAATTCTTGTTCCTCCATTCCAACTCCACTTATGCGCAGGCGCACCGCAGAACGGACATGGTTTTAATTCACTCATCTTCTCTCCTTTCTCCGTTAAGGAAAATAGCCTGTGTCGTAGTCAACAATATGGCAAGTTCTTCGTCCTCAACATCTATTCTTCGGTCTACCACCGAATCAAGTGTGTTAGTAAGCGTCTTCTCTGTCTGTGGTAGTCTAATAACTATTTGATTGAGATTTTTGTAATATGCGAGGATATATCCGTTACTCGTCAGCATCTTCTTTCACCTCGCAAAAACCTCGAAGTCCGAACCGCACCAATCCCTCGTCTCAAGGTCACGACTTGCGAACAAGCGAACGCACTTGCTCTTGCGTAAGCAATCCATGCTCCAATCAACTCGTTCAACCGTGCCTGTTGCTATTCCTCTTTCCCAATCCTTGCCGTAACCGCCAATTCCGTTAATGTGTATCACATCACTCCCACCGCCTATCACACCAACGACCTCATGGCAATCGCCATCCCAACGGAGAAGAATGTATTTCATGCAACGATACCCACTATCGTGAACCTCTGTCATTGGCACAATAATTACCGATGAGAAAGTCTTTTCTTTTATCGGCATATACTCCATTTCTCTCAACTCACTTAACGTGTAGAGATTTATGTCCTTATCAAGTTTCATCTTCTTCCCCCTCAAATTCTTTCTCAACGTAGTATTTCGATCCGAACACCACAGGGTCTTCGCTGAACGTGTCAACGATGTCCAAGCGGAAAAGGTTTTCTTCTAGGCTGACCATGATAGCGTACTGACCTACGTTCTCTTTCGCCTGTTCCTCGTCTCGCAACAAGGTCTTGATTACGTCCATCGCATTGTCGATGTTCTCAAACAACAGGGCGGTGCTATGGTTATCTCCTATCGAACTAATGTATGCCATTCAGTAAACACCTCCTCTTTTGCTTCTATGGTTTTCTTCGGTTTGGTTGGCATTTGTTTAAATTCCCACCACTCTGAACCGTCATACTCTGCCCTCTCAAGCCACCAATCTTTGCCTACTACCTTGAGCGAGGATGACACCTCGGGCATTCCGTAATCCTCATCGTATCGTTGGTCGGCTTCTTTCCAAAAAGACTCCATGTCCAACTCAAACTCTTCGGGCATCTCTTCTTCGTACATCGGATACCTAGTGACCATGACGAACTCGACATCTTTGGGGGTGTATCCTTTTTCAGCCAAAGCCTCTATCGTTTCTTGCTTTAGGTTCTTCATCACTTTCTCTCCCACCAAATTTCCTCTTTACCGCAATGGATGCAACGTTCCAAATGGACTGTCGCATTCTCCACGGTCTCGTACTCCTCAAACACATGGGGTGACAGTTCGTTGCCGTCTGCCAATGTGACGGTCACGCCATCTCCGCATCGGTCGAGGTCTGCTTCTTCGATGTAGTGCATCGCTAGTTCGATGCCCTTTTCAACTTCTATAGGTAATAAGTTACTAGTAAGTAGAACATGAAGTTTACTTAATACCTTGCTTCCATCAACTGTCATTCTTTGTCCTTTCTCTGCCAAACGAGCAGAAGTCGTAAGGCGATACACCGCCTAACCATGATTTGCAATAGCCGTCTTCCCTGTAGTAGATGCAGGTCGAACACGTTGCAGGGATGCTTGGGATGTTGTCGATTATGTTCAGCAGGTTCTCTTTGCTTTTGATCGGATGCGTCTCGATGTACGCCTTGAGAACCTCTGCATCTATCTTTCTCATTGCTTCTCCTTATAATGGGAGACCTGTGCTTCTAGTTGGCTGATGCGCTTTGACATTGCTCGTAGCACCTCTATTGTGTCCTGCATCAGCAGGTCGATGCACTCGTCTCCGTAACCGATATGCTCCCTCTCTTCTGCGATGTCTTGATAGATGCAACCAACGCAGAGGTCTTTGTTGGCGCATCTATTTAGACTTTCAATCAGCATCTTGGGTGTCTTTCGGTTCTCTTCGTTATACGGTCTATGCGTACTCATTTGCTACCTCAAAGAACTGTTGGTGCAGTCCGTCAAAGCGGAAGTCGATGATGCCTGTCTCCCCCTCTTTATTCTTTTCCACGATAACGGAGTACTCGTTGTTTTCCTTATCGTTGTAGAGCAGGATGATAAGGTCTGCATCCGCTTCTATCTGACCGCTCTCTCGCAGGTCGTGCATGTTGGGCATCCTGTTGCTACCATCGGGTCGCTTCAACTGCGACAGGCACACGACTGTGATGCCCGAAGTCTGTGCTAGGGTGTGGAGTCCGAGCGAGGTGTTGGTCACCATCTCGTACCTCGACTTACCCTTTGCGTTTATCAAGCCTAGATAGTCGATGAAGATTACATCAGCGTGTAAGCGTATCGCTTCTGCCTTAATCCAATCCACAGTCTTACCGCTTGCGTTGATGATTTTGATTGGCAGGTCTGCTATCTCTTGGTGATGCTCCGCTATCCCGTCTATCTCTTCTGCGGAGAGTTCCCCTCGTTTCAGATGGGAGAAGTCCAACCCCACATAGTTCGTCACCAAGCGGTCGAAAATCTTATCGACCGCAGTTTCGAGCGAGAAATACACGCATTTATACCCCTGCTTTGCCATGCGTATCATCATCGAGATGGAGAATGCCGTCTTACCTGCGCTCTGTTCTCCTGCAAGTATCACGAAGTCACCCTTGTCTATGAACGTGTACTTGTCCAACTTGGAATACCCTGTCTTGATGTGCTTCTTTGGGGAGTCTATCCTCGAATAGAACTGCACCATGAGGTCATCCACATCCTGCGCTACTTCCTTGACTTCGTGCTGTGTGGCTCGGATCAGATTGCTCTGTGCTTCAAGCACGTTCTCTAGGCTCTGCGCTACCAACAGGTCTGATGCCACGCTCTTTGCCTGTTCGATGATGTTGCGCTCTTTCAGTTTCTCGACCGCTACCTGCCACTCGGTAGTCACTAGGGTGTCAGCGCACAGGAAAGCGTATTCCTTTTCCTCTGCCTGCATGGACAGGGCGATGATGCCCAAGCCTTTCGTGTCTCCCGAACGTGACCACTCTTTCTTCATCGCAGAGTACACTCGCCTTGCGACAGGACTAGAGAACTCGGTCTCGTCAACTTCTGCCATTATCTGCGATGCACCCTTATCCATCATGATTAGACCGATTAAGGTGGTTTCGTAGTTCGCTTCAAAATTCTCATTCATTGCCCACTCCTTGTTGCCATATACATTCCGTATGACATCCCCAATCTATCTGCTTCAGCCACATCCTCTGCTAGAAGTCTCATGTTCTCTTCCCTGCGCTTGCGGACGGATTTGTTGTAAGCCACATTCCTTATCTGCAACTGCGTTGTTGTCGGTACGTCCGTCACTCCCTCACCGCTCCAATCGTAGTGGTCATACTCTCTCGTCAGTCCAAGCGTTCTCTTGGCTTTGCCGTATCCTTTGGACGCACACTCAATCGAACAATAAACTTTGTGGTACTCGTTAGGGTGGAACATCTTACCGCAGGTCTTGCACTCCACAGTCTTTTTTTCTCGCTTCATTGCCCTGTATTTCTGCTTAAACTCTGTGTTCCTTGCTTTCCTGCATTCATCGGAACAGGTCTTCATGTTCCGTGTTCTGCTGACAAATTCCTTACCGCATTGAATGCATATCATCTTGTACATTAGTAGGCGACCTCCGTTCCGAACGGTGCGACTAGAGCCACATTGTAGTCGAGGTAATCTTTCTCGGTTCTGATCCTACCGATAGCAACGAGCCTTTCAGCGCACCGCTTCTTTATTTCCTTATCTTCCTGCGTGGTCTTAAAGAAGTTGCAGGGATGTCTGTCTCCCATCTGTTTGGCATAGCCATCCTCTAGCACCCTGCACGACTGATGCAGTTTCTTATCGACCATGCAATTAACGCAGTCATAACATTTACCGTTCATATCAGTTTCTTCTTCCTCCCATTATCCTGTGCTCTCTGTGGGTTGCTCTGCTTCCATGTAGACTCCCAAGTAACACAGCATTGTTTCCAATTCTTAACAGGCTTACCGTTGGCTTTATGCCATCCCGATGCATCGTAGTAGTTGAAGAACTCATCGGGATTAAAGTGGTAGCCTTGAGCCTTGATGTATTCCCGAACCTCTGCCAATGTTGGGAACTTCTTTGCTTTAGTTTCTTTATCTATATTCTTATTACTAGTCTCTATATACTCTGTCCGCAGAATCTGCGAGGCAGGGTCGCAGTTTTTGCGAGGCAGATAGGAAAAATCTGCGAGCCTGCTCCATAGAGTTCTGTGCCTACCATCGAACGCTTTCTGCTCGATGTATCCTAGTTCCTTTAGATGGGTTAGTGATTGGCTTATCTTCCTGTCACTACACCCACAGAACGAGGACAGATACTCGTTGGTAGCGAAGCACCCCTCTCCGTATCCTGCTCGGCAGAAACTGTCTATCCGCATGAGAAGTATCTTCTCCGTGGCATCGAGCCTCGTGTCATTGAACACTTCCAACGGCATCGTAAGGTATCTGCTTTTCTCTTCCATCCGTTACCTCACATCAAGTACTGTGGGGAGATTAACTCCCATGTTTCCGCACCAAGTATCTCTGCTAGGTGGCGCAGGGTTTCGGGGGTGGGTAGCACCTTGCCGTTCTCGATCCTGCTCAATGTGGGGGAGTCGAACTGCGGTTCGTACTCTTTCATCCTGCGGACTAACTCCATGCCTGTGATGCCCTTGCTCTTCCGAACATCAGCCAACTTGTTGTACTCTCCCTGCCCAACCAAACCTAATGCCATGCGTGTCTGCCTCACGGCTTTCAGTTGGGAGAACGCTCTCTTCTCGTTGTCCCGAATGCTCTTCTCTATCTCATCGACAGCAACCGCCCACTTATATCCCATCGTGGTGTCATGGCATACATAGAATGCGCTCATGCCAATCGACCACATCCTGTTATTTGTCTGCACTTCCTTGCGGAATGCCCTCATATCATCATCTACATCGAAACCCTTGCTCTTGAGTTCCGCACAAATCTGACGCTTCGTTTTCCAATCACGAAGATTTACATGTTCTAGGTACAAGACGGTCTCCTTTCTATTTTCTTTGCAAATCTTTTGGCTTTGGCTAGTAGTGGGAGTTTGGGGATTGAAGTTGTCGCAACCTCAAACTCCCTTGCCGAATCAATCGTTGTTTTTAGCCTGTGTTTTGCGCACCTCTGCGAGGCGAGAACGCATCGCTTCTTTCTGCTCCTCTGTGTACTCTCTCTTGGTGCGGAATGGATTCTTACCGAAGCGATAACTCCATAAAGGACAATCTTTTATAGAGCATCGTTTGACTTCTTCTGACGATCCGCACACGCAAGATAGGCAATATAGCCGTATGCTTTTAAGTGGTGATGGTGTTTTTGTCATATTTGCTCCTCGTGTTATTGGCTTGGGTTATCGAGTCCGCCCACCTACAGTTGGTCGGTTCGTAGTTGCCATAGGGGTTAATCCTGTCGATGGTGCATTGGTGGCTGTACAGCGGAGTTGTCTCGTCATAACCGTTTGCGTATGCCCACTCACGGAAAGCACCGTAATCGTGCAACCACTCATCGCACATCTTTATGCCCTTGCCCCCATACCATTTCCAATCAGCGTTATTGGGGTTGTAACACCTAGACTTTATCCCTGCATAGATTTGGTACAAACGACTAGACCAACCGTGACGAGTGCCCCCATGTGTGGTGTGCGATAGTCGGGCAGACTCTCTTTGCAAACATCCGCAACTTCTTGTCTTGCCTCGAGTCAACTGTGCCGAACGCACAATCGCCGTGTTTCCGCAATCGCATTTGCAATTCCAATAACAATCTCTGTTGGAGTGGTCATAAGAAACAACGGTCAACCTGCCGAACCTTTGACCTCTTAAGTCAAGTCTCTTTCCCATGTCCTGCTCCTTTAGAACGGTAAATCCCCATCGAACCCTGTCACATCGGCAAACTCTTTGTTTGCTTTGGTGTCTACGGAGTTGACCGCCTGTCCGTTCTTGCGGACTGTGGCTTTGGCATAGATCGTGACGTAGGTCTTGCCGTTGTAAGGTTTGCTCTGCACCCCTGTTATCTCGGTAATCTCTACCTCTGTGCCATCACCTTTCTCGCAGGGAAAGTCTCCATCGATGCGGACGGTGTACCATTCCCCGTTGACCCATTGGTCGTTGACCTTTCTGCTGTCCTGCACGGAGAAGTCCGTGGTTGCGCTGTCATCGTTGTGCCATACTTTGCTTCTATAGGGTTTGAACGCTTTGCCTACTCTAATCATCTGTTATGCAACTCCTTTAAAACTTTGTTGATAATGGCGGTAATCTCGTCTTCTTCCTCTTCCTCTTCCTCGTCTTCATCTGCGAAGATAGCGGACAGCCTGTCCCAAAGATTATCGGGACGGTCAATCTCCATGCACTTGAGCAGGAGTTCTTCGCAGAAAATCCTGTGCAGTCTATCCGTTGGAGTGAGGCATCTGAACGAGAGGTCTGTCAGAATGTCTGCGATGCCTCCGCAGATGCAGTCCACGATGGTCTTCATTATCTCCTCTGCTTCGGCGGGGAGTTCCGCATCTTCCCAAGCAGACTTGATGACTCTGCGCTGATGGTCAAGCATGTCCTCATAAAGTTTCTCTCTAACGTTCATTAGTTTTCCTCCTGCAACCTTGCTACGATTTCGTCATACATCTTCTGTGTGATTTCATTGGTGCTCTCAATGCCGAACTTATCCTTGAGCCATCCCTTGAGTTCGACAGTTCCCATTGAGTAGGTCTTGGCGATAGCGAACAGCCTCTTGCGCTGTGCCTGTGTGATGGTGGTGTTCGGATCGGTGTTGTCTACCTGCAGGTTCTCGACCTGTTTGTTGAACCCCATGTCCTCGATGTCCATCGTGAATGCGCTAGAAAGTCCGCTGACTGCGATGGTTGCTGATGTCAACGCACGCTTCTGCGCCATCTTTAGGGTGGAGTTGGCAGAGTTGAATGCATCGTTCCTGCCGTTGCGTTTCTCCCTCGTGTTGGCTGAACCATATGCGGTAGAGAAGATGTACTCCTTGCCCTCGACAATCTTGCAGAGGTCACAGCGTACTGTGTACATGAAGAACGGTGACTCGCCATCCCAATTCTCTACGCAGGACACGACATCGTAGTGCTGAAGCAATCCGTATCCCATTGCTATCTTCTCTGCTCCGCTCTTGAACAGGCTCGGTCTTGTTGTGTTGGGGATGACACCGAAGTCAACATCCCTGCGCAGGAGCGTCTCCACTCCGTTCACGTTCAGTTTGTAGTTCTTGCCTTTTGCTGTTAAGGAAGCAGGCTTCGCTTCCGCTACCATTAAGTTATCCATCTATATCTTTCTCCTTAATTCTTTGAATCGCCTTGTAGGCTGACAGTATGTCTCTTGCTGATTGCCACAGTTGGTCGTGCATGTTCTCGCTCCACCATGCCCTGCAATCGAACAGTCGGTACTTGCCGTCTTTCTTTAGGAACAGGGCGAACAGCCGTGGGTTCTCGTAGTCCAAGCAGAGACTGTATAAGTAGGTCTGCAAGCAAACCTTGACATACGTCAATCTGTTGGGTGACCCGATGGTCTTGATGTCTAGAACACAGGGCGTGTTCCCTATCATGCCGTGGCGGTCTATCGTTCCGCAGAAGCCGTGCTCCTTATTGAAGACTTGCTCTTCCACTCCGTACCAATCGGGGATATAATCACGAGAGAAGTCCATGTAGGCTTGGACATACGGCTCGGTCTCTGCGTCTACTTCTGCATAGCCACCGTAGTCAAGGTTCTCTGTGGCTTCGTGAATCGCTGTACCCCTGCGTGATGCGGTCTCAAGCACTCCCTTATCGATGTTGGCGAACTCGGTGTAAGTGAGTAGGTCGAGTATCTGTGTCACGCTTGGGTACTTTTTTTCGTCCACGAAATACTCATGCGTTTGCTCATTGAATACAATGTCGGGCATCAATATCCTCCTTTCTCCAATCTTCATATGCCTGTCTGCACACCGCTTCTTTGATGTGTTCTAGACAGTTGTTGATAGAAACGTAGCCATCCCATTTACAGTCAAGGTCTTTTATCCTAATCTCGTACATCTTCATGACCCATTCCATCACGGTATCGTGAACGCTTACCATCCTCTGTCTCTCCTCCATTTCCCGAACGCTTCTGCCCTGCGCTGACTGTAGAACACGAACCGCTCGATGCCTGCATCGACCTTGCCGTCATACGCTAGGCTCTCGATGTCCTGTCTCTCTTCCTCTTCATCGAACAGGAACTGTTCAAGTTCATCCCACAGGTTGTTGTCCTCGATGAAATCGATCGCATGGTCTGTGTCGAATTCCTCCTCGGCTATCTTCAGATAGTCGGGTTCGTATTGGTCTTCCTCTTCTTTGTATTGGCTCTGTCTGAACCAATACTCGTCCTCTTCATCCATCCACATTCTCGGCTCTCTCCTTTCTTTTCTGCGTGTAGTAGTAATTGGTGTTCCTCTTGATTAACCTCTTGTACTTTGCGTACTTCTCGCATTGTCCGTGACATCCTAGTGTGCGCTCTGTGCATCCCTTGCAGGGTGCGTAGGCGATACCGCCATGACTGAACAGGTTCTGCGTTGTTCCGTTGTTGCCTGCCATATCCTTACCCCCACAAAGCACAGTTGATTTCAAGCGTCACGATGATTTCCAAAATAATGATTGCTAGAAACACTAGCGTTGATTTAACCTTTCCCATTTGTTCTCCTTTCGTTCGTGAGCCTTGATGAATGGCTGAAGCGCATCTTCGCTTATCCGCACAGTCCGTCCGAGATGGATGGAAGCAATCTCTCTATCCTTAATCCATCGGTACACCGTTTCTCGCCTAACTCGCAGAATGTCTGCGACTTCAGCCACCATCAAATACTTCACTTATCTACCTCAACATAGATTTTTATTTACAGGGAGTAATAACTGTGATAAATTTAAGGTGAAAAGGAATTAAATGTGTCACTTTATTGCCCCCTGTGATTATAGTACCACCGAGGATTGTTAAAGTCAACCACTTTTTTCACTGATTTCACAATTTTCTCGGAGGAAACTGATATGTTTTATCAGAAACTTGTTGCGCTTTGTGCCAAAAACAACATTTCTGTATCCAAGATGTGCAAGGATATAGGGTTAGTGCCGTCCGCTTCCGCTCTTTCCTTTTGCAAAGGGATTATTTGAGTTTCCTACCTGCTGACAACTCCGTGATGTCCACATCAACCTCGCTGTCTGCTACACCTAGCGACTGCACTTGGTCTTGGATGAACTGTGGTAGTCCGTCATACACATCGACCAATGCGTTGACCAACCTGTCTCGATCCGCTTCGACCTGCACGTTGAGGTTGCCGTCAGCATCTAACTCGTCACTCTGAAAATATCCGTACACGTTAATCTTATCAGCCATTGTTTTTCTCCATCTTCTCTCTTTCGATATCGTCTCTAATCAATCCCATGAGGTATGCCCTTTTGTTGGGCACTCGCTCAAGTTTCTCGATAATGTCTCCCTCGCTTTGGAAGAAGAGCGTTATCGCAAAGGTCTTTGCATTCTCTTTGTTGTACTTTTTTACCGCTCTTACATGAGCAGGGGAACTTGGTCTTACAGTCATTTTAATCACCTCTCTGTTTCTTCATCTCCTATCATAGTTTATTATATCTGCAATGTCAAGTATTATGACATCGTCACGCTTTCTGCAAAACGCTCAAGGCAAGCGCGTATATCGTGCAGTACTCATCGTTTGTAAGGTTTTCGTCTTGGGACGCTGTCTCGATTAAGGCATTCAGCCTTTGCTCGTCCGCTCCGATGAGTCCGATTAGTTCTGCGTAGTGTTCCATCAATTCCTCTCCTTACCCCATATACTCTTCGTCAGCGATGCTTGCAAAGAAGTCTCTGAACTCTTTGGCTTTGTCCATCATGCTACGCACGACCTCGCCACCGCTTTCTCCATACGACTTGGCGAACTCTCGATACTCGTTGTCGCAAAACCTTGCCAACTTTCCTGCATCACTCTCTGTGATTTCGATCATGTATAACTTCTCAACTCTTTTCATTTCCAATACCTCATCCTTTCCTGTTTCTCCTGCTCTGTCGAGCATGCCATCTGTTGTAACTTAATGCCGTTGCTGTTCTTGATGTAGCCATACCCATACTTGGGCAATCTCTCCGCTCCTGCCTGTCCGAGTATCAACCTGCTCTCTGTTGCTGTCGAGCAATGCAGGGCAACCTTTGTGTTGCAGTTCAACTGAATCATCGCAGGGATTACTGACTTGTGCGGTGCTTGGCTACAGGCGATTACGAATATCTTGGATGCTCTTGCCTTTTGCAAAAGTTTTTGTAACTTCTGCGCTATCTTCTTGCCATTCGGCGCAAGCATTAGGTCAGCCAACTCATCGATGATTAGGAACACGCTTGCCCCTGTGTACTCCCTTACTCCCTGCACTCTCATCTCTGCGTATCTCCTCTCCATGAGATTGAGCGCTCTGTCCATCATCTTTTCGATCGCTTCGTCTGTGTCAGCGTATGCGATGCAGGACTTCAGTTTGCTGTAGGGATACAACTCAACACTCTTGGGGTCTGCCAACATCATCAAGATGTCGCTGTGTGCCAACATGCTGTGTATCAATTCCTGCACTAGCATTGACTTACCACTTCCTGTTGAACCTACCACAAGCACATGGTCTTTACTCTGCAAGATGTCCTCGCAGTAGGTGTAGTTGCTCCAATCCATTTTGTATCTCCTTTCTCGATTGCATCCTCATTGTATCATAGTTTATGACATATGTCAAGTTAGATTTCAAAGTCGTTTCTCATGATGTCGAAGTAGTAGTCACCGATACATGCTCCGTTGTAACGACCCTCATGTTTCTCGTGCCATGTGCAGAACTCTAACAGTGTCTGCTTGGGGTCTCCAAAGTCATCCTGTGTTTTCGAGCCGAAGTAATCACAGTATTCATCGTATGCTCTCTTGTTCACTTCGTATAGATTCGTTCCTTGAATCGGTGTCATCTCATTGCTGTAGTTGTCGTAGAAAATGTACTGATATACTTTCATGTTATTAATTCTCCTCATCGTTATCTATGCTGTAGTTTTTAATCGTGCTTGCGAGAGCCTTATGAAACTTCTCGTCATGCTTGGTCACCCATGTGTAGTAGTTTCTGCTGTTCTTCCTGCGCAGTTTGCCGTATCCAAAGGCTAGTGCTGATAGTTGTTCTATGCGTCCGTCCTTGTAGTAGATTGTTAGTATCATCTCTGCTCTCCTTAATCTAGGTAGGGTTGGTAATCCCACTCACCAAATACTGCGACTCTTGGATAACTTCCTGCAGGACTCTCCTGCCATCTCTGCTTCTTCTCTGACCATCTGAATGTCAGTATTGTTCCGTTCGGATCGTCTACGATATCATCTGCAAGGGTGTCATAGTATCGTGCTCCGTAGAAGATGCATCGTGCTTCTCTGATTTTGATTGTGTTGCCTTTGACTTCTGCTACTGTGTAAGGGTTGCGTACCATTCTCACATAGTACATGTTGCATGGTGTGTAGATGTAAAGGTGTTCTCCAACTGTAGGTGTATGTTTCATGTCTGTTCTCCTCTCAATAATAATTAACTGTGTTTGGAAAGTTAATGCATAGGCTCTGCGGTGAAATCATGTTCTCGGAAGTCTCTCCAACAATCTTGTGCCCATATGTGTAGACTTGAGTTTTGGAAATCAGTATCTCAAGAGCCTGCTCCTCGTTCTCTGCTTTTATAAAACCGCTCCTTTTTCTCTTTGCATAAGACCATGTCGCAAGGTATAGTTTCATGTTTGCTCTCCTTTCAAACTTCAATGTCATTGTCGATGCAGTAGGTGTCTACATAGTCCTCAATTATCTCTGCCCACACATCTTCCTCTGCTAGGTATGTTTCCATCTTGTCCTCAAACTCATCTGCTAGGTACTCATAGTCTGCATCTGCTTTGATTCTGTTGATGATGTCCTCATCAATGTCTGCATCACACTGCCAATCCCACAGATGATTCTCTAGGTGTTCTTGTGCGCTCTCTTTGGTAAACTCTCTCAACACTCTGTAGAATGTGTTGATGTCTTCTTGTGGTACTTTGCTCATGCTCACTCCCCCTTGCTCACTACTCCATCGCAGTACAGTCCACCATCCTTGTATGCTTCTCGCATCATGAACAGGAATGTGTCCATCAAGTCTGCAAACATCTCGTCATCTTCGTAGTAGATATCCAAGTTTCCATCGTCATCACCACCATCGAGGTCACCATATTTGATGTCTGCATCTGCTACTCCAATGGTGAGCCATGTTTCAAACACGTCTTCATTGTTGACCTGCCTTGCAATGTACTCCATTGCTTTGACCATCTTAATGCGCTCCGCTCTCTTCATTTCTGCTCCATAAATCGATTGTTCATGCGGACATCGAGAAACGCATATTTTGTGGTGATGGTTCTTCTGCTTCTGCAGGGATACCATCAAAGCCCGGTGCGGTCTGCTCAGTGAACAAATTGTTCAATAGTAGCATTCCGCTCATAGTCCATAATGAATGCCAGGCATTCGCTCATGCATCCGCATTTCTGCATCAAAATTTTGTGCTTCTTTCTTCCTCGCTCTGCATCCCATTCTTCTTGCACTCGGTACGCGTTAAACGTCTTGTAGTCCGTTTCAACCCTGTAGTCAAAACAAGGCATCTCAATTTTTGCTAGTGTCCTGCTCATTTTCTGCTCCTTTCTGTTGTGCGGTCTGTCTCATCAGTAGCAGTAGACCATCTCTGCTATATGCCCTGCTGTGCAGGACATTTCGACTCATTACACCACCATCCAAAATATGTCAAAGCAATTATTGTCTCTCAACTCCTGCAAGAGGTCTTCCAACTCCTCAAGGCAGGTGACTGTCTCCGTGCATCTTATCTCCATGCAGACCCAATCTCCGCTTTCGTCTATGGTTTTTGCTTCATAGGTGAAGAACACTTTATACTTATACATGCTATGTCTCCTTTACTTTGGTGTAGCCTGTCTCGTCAGTAGTGGTAGGCTGTCTCCACTAGAACCCTTTGCAGGGTTTTCGACTCTCCTTTCTGCTTAGTGAATTGCACAAACTATCTTGTGATACTTGTCTTCTTTGCTCCAACAGTGTCCGCATGTTGCGCAGTCACTGCATCTGCAGACGTCATACTTTGGATATGTTTCTTCTGTGATTTTCTGCTCATCGTCTGCAGTATAGATTGCGATGCCGTACTTTTCTGCAAGGGCGATGTGCACAGGATTGGTGTCTGCCCACACGCTGAATCTTAAAGCGAGATTGCTCGGCAATGCTCCATTGTCATTGATGTACTTGATGACATAGGGCAATGACTTTGTGTAGCAGATGAAAGTGATGTTAGGAACATTCTCAAAGTGCTTGCAGACCTGCATCCACTTGTTGAAGTATTCCGCATTGTAGTAGTCTCCACTCTCATGAATGCGCACGACCAACTTCTTGTTGTGCTTGAGATTGTAGACATTCTTCTTCTCGATGTAGGCAATTGCCCAATCCGCAAATTCTGCAGACCTGCTGAATGTCCAATTGCGATTTCTGCAGGGATTGCAGTCGGGATAGAGGTCTTCCGCTTTCTTTGCATAGCATTTCAGTTTGCACATTTCCGTTGCAAAGGGACATGTAATTTTGTAAGGAAGATTCCAAATCAAGAACGCTGTCTCTTTATTCGGAACGAGTTTGTGATTGCTTGCGGAGAATTTTGCGAAAGTCTCCAACATTTTAATCGCCATACTTCTAAACATCTCTTTTGCTGTCATGATGATACCTCTTTCACTGTTTGATAGTGTCATTACTTGTGACACTTTTGGTAGGAGACTGTTCTTTTACCTGTTCAATCTCCGATAGAAAACAGGCCAAACAGAATGTATCACCAAAGCACTAATATTCAATTATCAAGGTACAAAGTTTTGATTGACTTTGATACTCAAGACTGTCAATCTCTATTGTGTCTCTATTGTATCATACTCTATGATACTTGTCAAGTACAATTTTGAAATTCGATTGCGATAATTTGGCTTCCCTTGAATACGCTTTGTATAAGGTCTCACGCTTTCGCCTCTCTCTATTGTGTCTTTATTGTATCATATACTATGATATTTGTCAAGGCTTTTTTTAGAGATTTTATAATCTTTTTTCAAAGTGCGGTTTGTGTCAACTTGCGTTTTTCACTATCAACATTGTATCATATTCTATGACTATTGTCAACACTTATTTTTTAAATCGGTTTAATTTGGTTGACGCCTGTCATATTGTGTTATCAATGTTTCATTGTCTATATGTTATCATATTCTATGATACTTGTCAACACTTCCGATGATATTGTAACTTTTTTGTTACTTTTGGCTTTTACCTACTATGTTAGTAGGTTGATACTGTCTATTAACCTATTAACCCACTAGGTATATATACATATATAGCGTGACAGGTTTAACCCTAACACTCATCGACACGACACGAAACATGACAGACAGTATCCTTTTTAAACTAGATTAGTATCGCTTTTAAACCATTTTTGGCACTCTGACTATGAGACTGCCAAATGATTTAGTCACTTAACCGTTATGACAGACCGTCAAAGCGCCGCCTAAAAGGCTCTGACTGTCTCAAAGTAAAATGATACTGTCGAACCAAAAGCGTTTTCTAGTGCCTGTTTTGCCTGTCTCACAAGAGGCGCATCGGTTTTTTGAGGCATGCGGGTGGTATTAAACATCATATAACGTATTATGTTTTTGTGCTGCCCTGCACAAGGCCACCCATCCCTTGCAGGGAGAGCGGAGAGGGGGCGGCTTACGCCTCTATATACCCGAAATAATAAAAAGGCTACCTAGTTATATATAAATAGATCAGTCGAGGTGTTTTTAAAAATTCCCGAAAAATACAAAAAGACCCTTTAGGGCGGTAAAACAGCCTAAAGGGAGACTTTTCTGTAAAGGGGTATACCCTTAAAGCATGGAAGATTATAAGGGCATACAGGCATATTTAAGGAAACATCCTCATTCTCTTGAAGCATACGAAGATTGGTTCGAGTTAGCGAGAGCGAATGGGGATATAGATATATGCAGGGATATATTAAAGGGCGTAACTAGTGTTGTAGGGAATCCGCATACCAAGATCGAAGAGAAGTATCGGGGTCACGACCTCATGAAGAGGCTGAACTTGATGCTTGCCCCGAAGTATTTCCATCATTACTGCATCTATTTGGAATGGAACAGAGACCCGAAGAAGCGTTTCTATCAGCCTAGAATGAAAGCGTTGTATCCGTTGGCGAGGGAAATGCAGAGATTGGAGGACGATGACCTCGACCTGCTGTGTATCTCGTTGCCACCGGGAGTTGGAAAGGCTCTC
>Ga0256405_10003052_pt1 | contig 35869 bp, 36 predicted proteins | sample RumenRJG_02DNA_FD_189096 | JGI IMG/M metagenome (GOLD analysis project Ga0256405, IMG submission 189096) | Bovine rumen microbial communities from Lethbridge, Alberta, Canada - RJG_02 | ecosystem: Host-associated > Mammals > Digestive system > Stomach > Rumen | place: Canada: Alberta...
AAGTGAAAAATCTGACATGGCAAAATCCTGAGCAACTTTTTGTTGCTCAGGAACTTATAAATAAAGTTAAATCAAAGTGTTGCGGAATTAAGGTTATATATATTAAATGTAAAACAATTTAAATGTAAAACAATGAAATCACTCTATTCAACACTTCTGGCGGCACTCTGCATGATAGCGACCGCCACATTCACCGCCTCATGCAGCGATGACGACCCTGGCAATGCACCAACCACACAGGAAGAAACCAAGAACATGATCATAGGCCTGTGGAAGAGTACAACCTTTTTTGACAAGGACAATCCTGTTGACGGCTACTATTGGGAATTCACTGCCGACGGCCAATTGCTCCGTTCTTTTCATGTAAAGCCCCATGCCCAGGGAAAGTATGCCCAGTTTCAAGGGCAATATGTTGTTTACGACCAAGCGCACTATTCCCTCGGCTTTGGTGGGAGATCCACCCCTACCAGTTTTTCTCTCTGGGAAGAAGGGGCATCATCCAACCTGTGGATTCACGAATTCACGGACAAAAAATTCAATTACTCATACCCGGAAGGAAAGTGGGTAGGCGGATCTGTGGGAATCCACTACGATTGGGTGGATGGCGGCACCTTTGTGGCTGTCAACAAAAGCTTTGCCTACACGGTTTTCCTTACAACAGAAGAGTATCTAGAATGGCAAAGATCAGACATCGTCAAATAGAAAAGTAGCCACGCAGTAGCATGAATTTGCGCAAAGTCGAAGAGAGGGACACAATTACTCGCGTCCCTCTCTTGTTTTGTATTTGCTTTCCGAAGAGAATCGCCCAGCGCGTGGGCAGGTTAATCAATCTCCTCGTCAGCCTCGTAGCCGCCCATTTCGCGGATGGCGTTCTTCAGCATGGTGTATTGCTGGAAGAGGTGGTTGACAGGCTCCTCACCCTTCGTGTAGTCGTGCATAGGAGCCTTGAGGAAGAAAGAGAGGAAACGCTGAATACCACTCTTGCCTGCACGTGCAGCAAGGTCGCTGAGCAGGCAAAGGTCGAGCAACAGCGGTGCGGCAAGGATGGAGTCGCGGCAGAGGAAGTTAATCTTAATCTGCATGGGATAGTTCATCCAACCGAAGATGTCAATGGCATCCCATCCCTCCTTGTTGTCGTTGCGCGGAGGATAGTAGTTGATGCGCACCTTGTGGTAGTACTGGTCGTCGGTGTCGTTGCCGTGGCCGTAGAGGTCGGGCTGTGCATCGGGCTTGAGGATGGTTTCGAGAGTGGAGAGTTTGCTGACCTCCTTCGTGCGGAAGTTGGCAGGCTCGTCGAGCACAAGTCCGTCGCGGTTGCCGAGGATGTTGGTAGAGAACCAACCGCTGAGGCCCAGACAGCGAGTGCCGATGATGGGGGCAAAGCCTGACTTCACCAGTGTCTGTCCCGTCTTGAAATCTTTGCCGGCGATGGGCAGGTCGAGTTTCTCCGACATTTCCCACATGGCAGGAATATCGACGGTGGTGTTGGGCGCACCCATGATGAACGGTGCACCTTCAGCCAACGCTGCATAAGCGTAGCACATGGAGGGGGCGATGTTCTGGCGGTCGTCGGCCTTCATGGCTGCCTCCAGATGAGCCAGCGTGTCGTGCACCTGCATGTTTGGCTCCACATAAATCTCGGTGGAAGCCGCCCAAGCCACCACGATGCGGGCGCAGTTGTGGTCGGCCTTGAACTGGCGGATGTCCTGACGAATCTGCTCCACCATGTCCCAACGCGTCTTGCAATCCTTCACGTTGTCGCCCGTCAGTCGCTTGGCAAAGTTCTTGTCGAAAGCAGCCTTCATCGGAACAATCTTTTCCAACTCATCCTTCACAGGCAGGATGTCTTTCTCTTGCAGCACCTCTGCATACATGGCACTCTGGAAAGCGTTGGCGGGATATACGTCCCATGCACCGAACACGATGTCATCCAGTTTTGCCATCGGCACAATTTCGCCATAAGAGAGATACTTCTTGTCGGCGCCACGACCGACGCGGATTTTGTCATACTGAGTCATTGACCCCACAGGCTTGGCAAGTCCCTTGCGAGCCATCAACACGCCTGTCATGAAAGTGGAAGATACGGCACCAAGGCCCACGACCATGATGCCCAATTTACCTTCGGCAGGCTTCACATTTTGATTTTCCATTTTTATCTTTTTGATTTTACTTACCATGCTATTTCTAGCAAATACATCCATACTACAAAACAAAAACTCTACGGATTTCGTATTGCCATTGACGCTTCTTTTTCAGAAAAACATATCGGCTACAAAGTTAAGCAAAATCAGACAAATAAGAGCCTTTCAATACACCGCATTTCTTCCTCATTTCTCGCATTTAACAATGTTTAACCGCCCACTTTACCTTAAAAGACAAAAAGTTGCCGCTTTAACAAAAAATAAGTGCTTTTATTTTGATGAATGAATGGTTTGTGCTAACTTTGCAACGTAAAGACCAATTAGTATCGTACATGAACGAAAGCGACAGCATAGTTATTATACCAACCTATAACGAAAAAGAGAATATAGAGAAGATTATCCGTGCAGTGTTTGCTTTAGAAAAGTGCTTCCATATTCTCGTGATTGATGATGGCTCTCCTGACGGGACCGCAGCCATTGTGAAGGGGCTGATGCAGCAAGAGTTTACCGATCGGCTATTCTTAATAGAGCGCACGGGCAAACTCGGTTTGGGCACAGCCTACATTGCTGGATTCAAATGGGGATTAGCACAAGGATACGACTACATATTTGAGATGGATGCAGACTTTTCCCATGCACCAAGCGACTTACCACGATTATACTCCGCCTGTGCCGACGAAGGGTACGACCTCGCCATTGGCAGCCGTTACATCTCAGGCGTCAATGTGGTCAACTGGCCAATGGGCAGAGTTTTGATGTCGTATTTTGCCTCTAAATATGTACGATTCATCACAGGCTTCAAGGTACACGACACAACAGCAGGTTTCAAGTGCTATCGCCGTCGTGTGCTGGAAACGATAGATCTTGATGCCATCCGTTTCAAAGGCTATGCCTTTCAAATTGAGATGAAGTTCACCACCTATAAATGCGGCTTCAAAATCAAGGAAGTGCCTGTCATCTTCGTCAACCGTGTTGAAGGTGTGTCGAAAATGAACAGCGGCATCTTTGGTGAAGCCTTTTTCGGGGTCATGAGATTAAGATGGGACGGATGGTTCAGAAAGTACCCCAAGCCCGTAGATAACAAAACGGCACAGGCCATTACTGGAGAACAATCAGAGAACAGCACTAACCGAAAAAACAATCTATGAAGACTATCATCAGAAATGCGACAATCGTGAACGAAGGGCGTAAGTTCATCGGTTCTGTAGTGATTGAGGACGAGATGATTCAGCAAGTGCTGGAAGGCGATGATTCGACACAATCCTATGACATGGAAATTGACGCGACGGGACTCTACCTCTTTCCCGGTGTCATTGACGACCATGTACATTTCCGCGAACCAGGCTTAACCCACAAGGCAGACATTGCCAGCGAAAGCCGTACAGCTGCCGCTGGCGGGGTGACATCCTATATGGAAATGCCCAACACCAACCCACCGACTACAACGCTCGACTTGCTAGAAGAGAAATTTCAAATAGCAGCAAAGAACAGTCGTGTCAACTACTCTTTCTATTTTGGAGCAACAAACGACAATGTCGAAACCCTGCCACGGCTCAACAATCAACGAGTACCAGGTGTCAAGGTCTTCATGGGTAGCAGTACCGGCAATATGCTCGTTGACCGCAAAGAGTCCCTGTACCGTATTTTCGCCACATCACCCTTGCTGCTGATGGCACACTGCGAAGACACAAGTATCATCGAAGCCAACATTCGAGCATTCAAAAAGAGGTACAAAGGCCAAAACGACTTCCCCGTACGTTACCACTCTCGCATTCGTAGCGTGGAAGCCTGCTATGCATCTTCCGCTCTGGCCGTGCAACTGGCAAAAGAAACTGGGGCGCGACTTCACATCGCCCACCTGTCAACAGCCAAAGAACTGGAACTGCTTGAGCGCAAGCCCATCGAGGAAAAGCAGATAACCGCTGAGGCTGTCATTGCTCACCTGATGTTCAGCACCGAAGACTATGACACTTTGGGCACACACATCAAGTGCAACCCCTCCGTAAAAACTCCAGAAGACCGTGCGGCTCTCCGCGAAGCACTCACCAACGGGCTCATTGACGTGGTGGCAACAGACCATGCACCCCATCTGGAGAATGAAAAGATTGGCGGGGCTCTAAAAGCCGCATCGGGCATGCCTATGATACAATTTTCACTCGTTTCCATGCTGGAAATGAGCGACAATGGGGTACTACCCATTGAACGCATCCCAGACCTCATGTCACACAACCCCGCCAAACTCTTCCATATTGAAAAGCGCGGATTCATCCGTCCTGGCTATTATGCAGACCTCACTCTTGTTGACCCTAATGCCAACTGGCAGGTGAAGGAAGGACGCTACTACACAAAATGTGGTTGGACGCCCATGGACGAAAGAGTGTTCAAATGGCGCGTACGCCGCACCCTCGTCAATGGCAAGACGGCCTACCTTGACGGCATTGTGGTCGATGGTATCCGGGGAAAGGAACTGAGGTTTAATGTATCATGAGGAAAAACTACCGCATCAGCGATCTAAAAGACTACATCAATTGGGTGTACTTCTTTCATGCGTGGTCACTGCCGCAGCAGTCAGAAGAAAGTAAACACCTCTTCGATGAAGCACAGAAAATGTTGCAACGCCTCCAGCCCTACGTCAAGGTCAAGACGGTCGTGGAACTGATGCCTGCATGGAGCGAGGGTGATGACATCGTGGTGCAACCCATGCGTCCTTGCGAATGTGGGCAGAGCCATCCATGTGGAGAACCCATTCGATTGCCAATGCTTCGGCAGCAAGTGCCAGGGAAAGACGGCATGTGCCATTGCTTGAGCGACTTTATACGTCCCCACTCTGCCATGCGACAAGACAAGATTGGCATCTTTGCCACTTCCACCAGCATTGATGTACACAAGACATTCCCCGATGATGATTACAGCCAGATGCTCTTGCAGACCCTTGCAGACAGACTGGCAGAGGCTGGTGCCGAACGATTGCACGAAGAAGTCAGAAAGACCTTATGGGGATATGCCCCTAACGAACAACTCACGATGGCAGAACTGCATCAAGAGAAGTTTCAAGGCATCCGTCCAGCAGTAGGTTACCCTTGTCTGCCCGACATCTCCATCAACTTCTTGCTGGACAAACTGATCGGGTTCAAAAGCATTGGCGTGACCCTCACCACCTCCGCCATGATGCAGCCTCATGCCTCCGTCAGTGGCTTGATGATCAGCCTTCCGCAGGCACACTACTTCGCAGTCGGCAAAATTGGTCCCGATCAACTCGCTGACTATGCTCGCCGACGCCAACTGCCCCCCGAAGAAATCCATAAATATATATCCACCATTGACATCTAACATTTGACACATTCAGATGCTACTAAAAATACTTCCACTCATCATTCTCCTGCTCGCTTTGCCCGATGCCTACATCTACTGGATGTACATCCGCCATTGGACAAAGCAACGATGGTTACGTCTGCTATGGTTCCTTCCCTCTTTTATCCTTACCATTGCTTGCGCCATCATCATCTACACCAATGATATGCTTCCCGAGCATCAAGTGTGGGCAAGCATTTTCATGTACCTATTTCTCCTCTTCTGTGCACCCAAAACCCTTTTTATGGTCTTGGACGGCATCGGGCACTTGATCAACGGACTCGTCACAGGGGGTGCCAAGACCCGAGAAGGCTACGACTGCCTCTTCGTCCGCATCTTCCGCATCATGGGCATGGCACTTGCCCTCTTTTCCATTGCCCTGCTCAGTTTCGGCTATTTCGTTGGGCGAAGCCACTACGTCGTACACCAACAGACCTTCTACTTCCCCGACCTGCCCAAACAATTTGATGGTTACCGCATCGCCCAGTTCTCCGATCTTCATATCGGCACCCTTCGCGATGGACATGAAAGTGACGCTCGTACCATCGTTGACCTCATCAATGCTCAGAAGTGCGACGCCATCCTTTTTACCGGCGACCTTGTCAACCATCAGAGTACAGAACTCGACGGGTTCCGCCGCGACCTCAACAAACTCCATGCCCCCGATGGTGTCTATGCCGTGATGGGCAACCACGACTACAGCATGTATCTCAACTACCCCAATGAGAAAGACCGTGAGGCAGACGTAAAAGAATTACAACAACGCATCAGCAGTTATGGTTGGACGCTCCTGCTTAACGACCACCGCATTCTCCGTCGAGGTAAAGACTCGCTGGTCATCGCAGGCGTGGAGAACGACGGGCTTCCCCCTTGGCCATCCTTAGGTGATCTGCCCAAGACCATGAAGGGACTCAAACGCAGTTGCTTCACCGTGCTCATGAGCCACGACCCTACCCATTGGCGACGCAACATCATTCCACAAACCGCCATCCAACTCACCCTTTCCGGCCACACCCATGCAGGGCAATTCAAAGTATTTGGCTGGTCACCCGTTGCTTTCCGATATAAAGAATGGTCGGGAGCCTACACAGAAGGCAACCAGATACTCAATGTGAGCGACGGCATCGGAGCCGTACTGTTCCCCTTCCGCTTTGGTGCATGGCCCGAAGTCAATGTGATTACGCTCAGAAGGAGTGAAAAGTGAGGAGTGAAGAGTGAAAAGTGAAAAATCTATATTACCTGCCATCCGGAGTGTTCCTTGTTAGCAACAAGTAACTTAGATTTTTCACTCTTCACTTTTCACTTTTCACTTATTTTCCTTACCTTTGCACAAAAATATAGCATGATGAAAACCATACTCAACATTCTCTACAAAATTTACTCCTTCACCATCGCCCTCCCCATCTTCGTGGTCATCACCATCTTTGTGGCGAGTTGTGTGATCATTGCTGGTTTCCTTGGGGACACCGACGTGGTGGCATATTATCTACCAAAATTCTGGTCGAAGTGCGCTTTCTGGCTGTTCCTGCTTAAAGTGAAGGTAGAAGGGCGTGAGAACATCAAGAAAGAAGACAGTTATGTCTTCCTCGCTAACCACCAAGGCTACTACGACATCTTCCTCGCCTATGGCTATCTGGGGCGCAACTTCAAGTGGATGATGAAAGAATACTTGAAAAAGATTCCATTCGTCGGATATGCCTGTGTCAAATCCAAACACATCTACTTGCCAGACGGCATTTCCGGCATAGCCAAGGCCGTGCAGCAAGCGCGTGAAACTCTGCAAGGCGGTATGTCCATGATTATCTTCCCCGAAGGAACCCGTACCCGAACAGGAAAGATGGGGCCTTTCAAACGCGGCTCCTTCATGTTAGCCAACGAAATCGGGCTTCCCATCGTTCCACTGACCATCAATGGTTCCTTCGATGTGTTCAGTCGCAACCATAAGTCTGTGCATCGGGGCACTGTCACCCTGACCATTCACAAACCCATCACAGCAGAAGAACGTCAAGGCAAGCAAACCAAGGTCGTCATGCAGGAAGTCTTCGACATCATCAACGGAGGGTTAGAGGAGAAGTATCGCTCATAACCATCTATTCCACACAAAGATAGGCTGACACATTTCTATACTATACAGCCTTTTTTCATTTCTTAGTCCGGTGACGGATGAATAGAAGGAACAAAAACAACACCACAATACCAAACACGAGAGATATCCATGCACTTTTGGTGAAACCCGCTACGAGGAATGTGAAGAATGACACAGAGGCTACCGTCAGCGCATAAGGCAATTGGGTCGCGACGTGGTTCAGGTGTTCACATTGTGCTCCTGCAGATGACATGATGGTAGTGTCAGAGATGGGCGAACAATGGTCACCACACACCGCACCTGCCATGCAGGCTGAGATGGAGATAATCATAAGTTGCGGATCAACCTCGTGGAAACACGACACCACGATGGGGATGAGAATGCCAAACGTGCCCCACGAAGTGCCCGAGGCAAAAGCGAGCCCCACAGCTATGGCAAAGATGATGGCGGGCAGGAAGCCCATGAGTTCACCAGCAGAGTTCTCCACCAGACCAGCCACATAGGTTGCCGCGCCCAAGTTGTCGGTCATGCTCTTCAGCGTCCATGCAAAAGTCAAAATCAGCATGGCGGGAACCATCTGCTTGAAACCTTCCGGCAGACACTCCATACAGTCCGCGAATGAAAGCGACTGGCGCAGCAGATAGTAGGCAATGGTAAGGATAAGTGCCACGGAAGAGCCAAGCACCAGACCCACAGAGGCATCGCTGTCTGCAAAGGCATCGATGAAACTCTTGCCTCCGAAGAAGCCACCAGTATAAATCATACCGATGACACACCCTACAACGAGAAACACGACGGGAACCACCAAGTCCGACACCCTGCCTACTTTCTCCTCCTGTTGGCTCTCTTCACGGACCTGTTTTCCCTTACCTGTTGTAAAAAGGTCGCCTTTGCGAGCATTGTTCTCATGCAACAGCATGGGACCATAGTCCACCTTCATGATAATGATGAAGACCATCATCAACAAGGTCAGCAGTGCATAAAAGTTGAAGGGGATGGACTGAACAAAGATGCTAATGCCATTTTCCTCTTTGACGAATCCCGACACTGCTGCAGCCCATGACGAGATAGGGGCTATGATGCAGATGGGTGCCGCTGTTGAGTCAATCAGGTATGCCAACTTGGCACGACTTATTTTATGCTTGTCGGTGACAGGCCGCATGACAGAACCTACGGTCAGGCAGTTGAAGTAATCGTCAATGAAAATCAGGCAACCCAGTAGCATGGTTGACAACTGCGCCCCTGCACGGTGTTTAATGCGGTTGGATGCCCATGCGCCGAAAGCCGCCGAACCGCCCGTACGGTTCATCAGTTGCACCATCATGCCCAAAATGACCAGGAAAATGAGTATGCCTACGTTCCACTTGTCGGCAAGCACGGTCATGACACCATCCGGAAAAAGTTTGTTGAGTCCTCCCACCAGATTGAAGTCCGCATTGAGCAGAGCACCCGTCAGCATCCCAAGAAACAGAGAACTATACACTTCCTTGGTAATCAGTGCCAACGAGATGGCGATGATGGGTGGCGTCAGTGCCCATATTGTATCTTTCACAGGCATGTGGTTGATGCCTACAGCATAACTCAACCAACCTAAAAACAGAACCACGGCTATCAGTGACAGATATGTCAACCGTTTAGGGTTTCCAGGCTTTACAGATTCTACTAGTTTCATTTTACAATGGTTTGATTAGGTTAAAAGTTTTGATTTATTAGCGGAAAGGATAGATGGTGACACCCACGCTCACAGCACGGTTCTGATAGAGTCCAGCAAGTTGCGACCTGTAACCAGTGGCGTAGCCCGCCAAATCGTGGAATTCAGCAAAAACGTTACATTTCTTGCCCAACTGCTTGTTGGCTTTGACGACGGCAAAGAGATGGGCATGTATGTCATCCATCGAGCGTCTGCTGCTGTAGAGAAGGGTCGAAGACAGGCGGAATCCGCGGGAAAGGTTGAGGACAGGAGCAGCCTTGAGCGTGACGAAATTGTCATTGTCGGAAGCTGTGCCAGTGCCTGCATTTAAGTGTTGGTGGTAATAGTTGGCACCGAATGTGAGTTCCCATGGTCCAGTTTTCCAATAAATGGAATTCCTGAAGCCCAACTGAAGGTGGTTAGAACCAGGAAGATGGCTATACCAAGTATTTTCCAAACTGGTGTGCAAAAAGAAATTCTTCTGCTGATACGAATAACGCAACACACCCTGATGCGCAAGGTTAGTCCTATAACTGCCGGCATCGTATTTCAAGGCCGTTGTTGGCGCTGACTCATCAACCAGAAAATCGCTCATCTCGGGAATGTAGTAACGACGAGTGAACAATGCCTGAAAAAAGTGGCGACCATTCTTGTAGCCTACACTGGCAAGATAGGAATGGTTGTTGCGTTCATGAGTCCAAAGACTACGGTCCTCTGAGTCATACTGACGGTTCCAATAGTTCATCATGCGGTAGCGGTCACCGAGCGTCAGCACCCAGGGACCGTGCGCATAGTCGAATTGCGCATAAAAATCAGTCTTCAAGTACTGTTCGCGGTTCTGACTCATGTTCCAAGTGTTCTCATAATCCATCTCAGCACCAACCATCAGCCAAAGATCGGGGGTGAAGATGGGGGTATTGAATTCGACAAAGCCGTAGGGATAACTGTCACCCATCTTGAAACCATTATCGAAAGACCTGGTGTAGTCGCCTCCCATCTCAGCAAAGAGAATCGCATCATTCTTGAAGGTGTGGGAGTAAGAAAGTACAAGATTGATGTAACGGTTATAGTAGGAAAGAGCTTCGGTAAATTTCGGATTGAATAGCTTCTGTTTAGTATTGTCAAACGTTTGGGATGTTTTGATGATGAGCCTGTCGCTCGGACTAATTTTCCAATCCAGATTGAGATGCACGTTTTCTGCCAATCCGCGATCAGTCATGCGGTGTACATCAGTAGGATAAGCCTTGCCATAGGAACTACGAGCCAAGGCATAAGCTTGCACCGTGAGTTTCTCAGCCCTGTTTGCCACATCAGCATACAGCATTCCATTGCCGTAGGTACTACCTGCCAATGCCACCTTGCCATTGGTCTTGACGTCTTCGCGATAATAGATGTCAATCACACCTTTTGTGCCTCCCACTGCTTTTGCCACAGAACTGTTGCTACAAATCTGGATATGGTCTATCTCACAAGCCTTCACATTGGCTAAGAATGACTCATAATCAATGATGACATCTATGTTGTCAACACGTATCGTGTAATTGAGGTCTACCTTCTTTCCGTTGATTGACAAAAATTCGGGACAAGTGTTCAACACGTCCAGCAAAGTCATCTCACTATCGGGTTCCATCTTATCCACATGAATCACATAACGATCTCCCTGGAATTCGATGATATCATCATCGGCTGCATGAGCAATCACGCTACACATGCTTAGCATGCACAAAAGGATCCAACCTTTCAAATTTCCACAGTTTTTTCTTCTCATGGTTGTGTCGGTATTAAACAGGTTTATAAAGTTTTATTTTTCTATCTATTTTTGTAAGGCTATTCAGTTTCGCATGTGCTGAATTAATACGGCTATGCAGTTCTTCGATTTATGGTTATACGGTTTTTACACTCTCCTTTGAGAGGAATGGTCAAGAATCACCACCATCAAACCACAAGACCATCAAGCAACCGTAAAAAATGAACGAAAGGGGGCTTGCGATAATTGAACAAGGTTAAACTTCATTTGCAAAATTAGTTAATTTTTTTCAAACTCCATGCTTTGAATACAATTTATTTGTGCTTTTTACAGATTTTGAAACATTTTTACAGATTTTGGAACATTTCTTTTAGATTTCGAAAGGTTTTGCCGTTACAAGCAACTTACTCCTTCCACACGCACCACACCATGTTGCCCGTATGCACCACTTTGACTCTTCCACAAGCGTCACTACGTATGTGGGGAACACGTCATGAAATACAAGTAAAAATTTGATGGAATATAAGCCTGTATTCGATGAAACACAAGTGAGGATTTGGTAAAATCACTATTAGATTTGATTAAAAACTTCCCCAATAGATGAGAATGCCTATCCTTGCCTCAGAAATGGATAGCGGGATTTGTTACCTGACTGATTCCACTAATTCTACGACAAAGATAGGCATTTTATCGGACATGGATGTGTCATTTTCCACAAAATGACACATCCATTCATAAAGAAATACAGGAAGGAAAGAGCGCATCTCTACTTCAGGAAAAACTCCTGCCACACCTTCAACACAGAACTCTCATTAGTGGAGATGATCTCTGCCGAACGGGTGAAGTTGCGGTATTCCTGCTTACGTTTGGGGTCAATGTGGGAGAGGATATTTTTAGGGGAGGCTTGGAAAATCTCGCCACGCACTTGAAAATAATACTCATCGGCCATAGGAAGTGGTTGTTCTTCCATGACGATTCCATCATCGGCTCCGGCTATGTCGGACACATCGAAGGTGGCTCCCTGCAGAAGGTTGCGTGTCTTGTTGATGTAGTCAAGATATTTTTGGTCGAGTTCTTTCTGATTCACAGTCCTGACACAGATGACGCGTGCTATCTTGCCAGCGATGGAGTCTTCACGAACAATACGTCCAAAACGCTGTTCAACCCCCACAGGCATGTAACTGTCGCCATTGGGAAAATCCACTCGTAAGACAGAACCCGGGATTGCCTCCATCAGCGTGTCATTTTGGCTGTACCACAAGGTTTGCTTACCCACATGAATGTTGCAAGGCACCACCGTCTTGGTACGGTTGAAGATACCAGTATAGACAGTGGCGGTGCGGAACTGCTGATTGATGAAAGGCCACACACCTGTAGGCACCCAATCCTCATTATTTTGCGCGAGGACGGGCAATACCGCGACAAAGGTCAGTAGAATCACTATTAGTTTCGCTTTCCGCATAATGAGTTTATTTCACTTTCACAACAAGGTATTTGCTGACGCTCCAGAACTTGGCAACATCGGTGATGCGGAGGGTGTATTCGCCCTTGCTGTCCTTGAGGAGTGTGTAACTACCAGCCGGATGGTTGGTGAGCAAGGTTGCTGACTTCGACTCGAGGGGAATGACATTGACCTTGCGGATGTCAATCTGCGTGAAGTAGTTCTTATTGTAGTTACCTTGCAGAACCTCGCCTTTGCTGAGGATGCCTTCAGCCTTAAGTTCCTTGTTAGTGCCGAAGACATACCAAGCCGTGTTGAGTTGAGCATCTTGATTGCGGGCAATCTGCGCGGTCTCATCACGCTGCTGCTTCACTTGGGCATTCTCGTCCTGCAAGTTGTTGACAGTGCCAGTGAGTTCCTCAATCTTCACATCCTTTTCTGCAAGTTGGGCACGGAGCGTCTCGAGTTCGGCATTTTTCTCGTTGAGTTGCTGAGTGAGACTGTTGATGGCTTCCTTGAGTTTAGAAGAGTTGATGGAACTGGACTTGAGTTTGCCTTGCAATTCCTCAATCTTGCGCTTATTTTCATCGAGAGTCTCTTGGATGAACTGGATGTTCTCGCGGATGTTTTCAGCGGCGTTGCTATTTTCTGCACCTTCACGCATCATGGAAACACGCCCCTGTGCCTCGTTGATGAGGTCGAAGCCCTGTTGGATTTCATTGAAAGTGCCCATGAGGTCATTGAGTTCATTGTCCTTTTGGTCAATGACATTGCGCAGAGAATCGCGCTCGCGATCACTGGCTGAATTACCTTTGAATCCTTCATTGCAACTGGCAAGCATCGCAATGATGGTTACCATAAAAATAATCTTTTTCATGTCGTTCCTTTTTTATTGATACTTATTCTTTTTCTTGCCTGTGCCCATCAACATGGAGAGTTGAGAGTTGACAGTTGAGAGTTGACAGTTAGGGTTAACGTCAGGGTTGGGGTTAACGTTCCCGTTCTTCCCTGCCAAGATGAGTACGATTTCCCCCAACGGCTCGTTGTGCTGAAAGTGGTCCACCAGTTCTTGCAGGGTGCCACGCACATGTTCTTCGTGCAGTTTGGATATTTCGCGCGCCACACTGGCTTGTCGCTCTCCGCCAAAGACTTCAGCAAACTGCTGGAGAGTCTTGAGCAATCGGCGTGGCGACTCGTAGAAAATGATGCTGCGCGGTTCGTCTTTCAATGCTTCCAGTCTTGTCTGCCGTCCTTTCTTTTGTGGGAGAAAACCTTCGAAACAGAACTTGTCGCAAGGGAGTCCGCTGCTGACCAGCGCTGGCACAAATGCCGTGGCACCAGGAAGGGTTTGCACCTCTATGCCATGACGGACACATTCTCTAACAAGCAGGAAACCTGGGTCGCTGATGCCAGGAGTGCCTGCATCGCTAATGAGTGCAGCCGTCTCCCCTCCTTCTATTCGTCTGACCACCTGCTGCACGGTCTCATGCTCATTAAACTTATGGTGGGACATCAACGTGGCACGAATGTCGTAGTGCTGCAAGAGAACACTGGAAGTGCGGGTATCTTCCGCCAAGATGAAATCGGCTTCCTTCAATATCCGAACAGCCCTGAAGGTCATGTCTTCCATATTTCCCACAGGGGTTGGCACCACGTATAGTATTGACTTCGTCGAATTAAAAGTTTCCACCATTTGCAGATTTTGATTGCAAAAGTAGGAATAAAAATGCTCACAACGTGAATTTTTACGTCAAAAACAACTTTTTTTCACATTATCGACAATGAAACAACATTTTTTTACGTATCTTCGTCGCTAAATTTTTCATTTCTTCATTTTTTCATTCTTTCATTTTCCAACAATGAAGACAAAGACTTTCACTTTCGATCGCGTGGTGCGTATTCTCATCAGCATCATCATCATGGTGGGGGCTTACTTGCTGATCCAACGGCTCAGCGGCGTGCTCATCCCCTTCCTGGTGGCATGGCTCATTGCCTATTTGCTCTACCCCATCGTGACATTCTTCCAGTATAAGTGCCATGTGAAATCGCGTGTGCTCAGCATTCTCATCACCGTGCTGCTCATCGTGGGCATCATCGTAGGAGGCTGCTATCTCATTCTCCCTCCCATCATTGAGGAAACAGGACATCTGAAAGACATCATCGTGGAGTATGTCACCACTGACTCGACAGTGGCATCGGTGTCGTCGGAAGTACAAAACTACATCAAGCACAACATTGACATCAACGAAATCAGCAAGGCACTAACGGTGCAGGACGTATCACAATTCCTGGAGGAAAAAGTGCCTCAGTTCTTCTCCATCATCAGCAGTAGCGTGAGTGCCATTGTGGGCTTTATCGCCTCACTCATCGCCATTATCTACCTGTTCTTTATCCTGCTCGATTACGAATTGATGGCAGAAGGGCTCTTCAAACTCATGCCAAAGGGACAGCGAGGCATCGTACATGACATCATGATGGATTTGAAAAAAGGCATGAATGGCTACTTCCGTGGACAGACCATTATCGCCATGTGTGTAGGTGTGCTCTTCTCCATCGGGTTCCTCATCATCGGGTTCCCCTTAGCCATTCCGCTTGGACTCTTCATCGGATTCCTCAATCTGGTTCCCTATCTGCAAGTCATCGGCTTCATTCCCACCATTGTGTTGGCACTGCTGAAAGCCTACGACACAGGGCAAAGTTTTTGGGGCATCATCCTCTCAGCCCTCATCGTGTTTGCCGTGGTGCAAGCCATTCAAGACTGGGTGCTCACACCACGCATCATGGGCAAAGTGACAGGACTCAATGCCGCAGTCATCCTGCTTTCGCTCTCCATCTGGGGTAGTTTGCTCGGGTTCATCGGACTCATCGTGGCACTGCCACTCACAACCCTGATTGTTTCCTATTATAAAAGATATGTATTGGAAGAAACTGAGGAGGACAAAGAAGATATCAAGGAGAAAAAATGAAAAAGTTACTATCATTGCCGCCTAATGCGGTCAAACAATACCTAAACATTCATCATCTGTCAGAAGAGGCATACTTCTGCACATCTGACCCCGTGGGACACAAACTCGGCAGTGGAGGCGGCACTACATGGCTGCTCGAACAGGCTGCCCGTTATGAGAAAGCCACATCGTTCAGCGCATGGCTCCCAACAGAAAAACGTATCCTTATCCATGCCGGAGGTCAGTCACGCCGTCTGCCCGCCTATGCTACAGGAGGAAAGACATCCATTCCCATTCCCGTGTTTCGATGGATACGCGGACAACGCATTGACCAAACACTGCTTGACCTGCAATTGCCACTCTATGAGAGCATCATGCATAAGGCACCCGACTCGTTCCACACACTCATCGTATCAGGCGATGTGTTCATCCGTTCATCCCTTCCCTTGCAGCCCATCCCCGAAGCAGATGTCGTGTGCTACGGACTTTGGGTTGCCCCATCTTTGGCAAAGAACCACGGGGTCTATTTCATGAACCGCAACACCCCCGATCTACTCGACTTCGTGTTGCAAAAACCATCCACAGCACGTCTGACAGAACTATCACAAACCCATTTTGCCCTAATGGACATCGGTATTTGGCTTCTCAACGACCGTGCAGTGGAATTACTTCGCAAAAGATCGCATAAAGAAACGCCAGCACCTCTGGAAGCCACCGAGTCGCCCGAAAGTTACCGTCCCTACGACCTTTACTCCGACTTCGGCACAGCACTTGGAGAACATCCCACTTCCTCCGACCCCGACATCAATGCCCTGCGTGTCGCAATCCTTCCCCTCGAAGGAGGCGAATTCTACCACTACGGCACCACTTCTGAGATGATTTCCTCCACGCTCACCCTACAAAACCTTGTGCTCGACCAACGCATGATCATTCAGAAGAACGTGAAAAAACACCCTGCCGTATTCGTACAGAATGCCCTTGTCGAGACTGAACTGACCGAACAGAATGCAGAAATCTGGATAGAAAACGCCCATGTGCCAGCCTCATGGAACCTCTCCTCCCAAAACGTCATCACGGGTATTCCAGCCAACAACTGGCACATCGTCTTGCAACAAGGGCAATGCATTGACATACAAGCCATCAGCGACACCTCTTACGCACTCCGTCCTTATGGTTTCCGCGATGCGATGCGCGGCGACATCACCCACCCCGACACCCTCTATTTGGGAAGACCGTTCACAGAATGGCTTCAGAACCACCACATCAGCATAGACACCATCACCAACCAACACGACTTGCAAGCCGCCAACATCTTCCCTGTTTGTCACGACACCGAACAGATGGGACGACTGCTGACGTGGATGCTCTCTCCCCACCCCTCCGAAGACCTCAGCCACGAATGGACCGCCCTACCACGCCTCTCTGCCGACGAGATAGCCAACCAAGCCAACCTCGTACGGCAAAACCTGCAGCGCACCACCTTCCTCGCCCATAACATACCAACCTTGGCACGCAACTACCACAAATCCGTTTTCTATCAGATAGACCTCAAAGACGTGGCTGCAAAATGTGCAGCACAGCACATCGAACTGCCACCACCCCTGCTGACTGAAGGCACCCCGATGCAGCAAATCCACGATGCAATGTTTAGGGCACAAGTGCAGAAACAATATGGCGAAGCAAGCGACCTCAACGAGCGAAGAGCCTTCGCCCTGCTACGTGACCAGTTGGTCAACACAGCCATCCAACACCCCCAACTGCCACAACTTAACGCCTACAAGGACCAAATCGTCTGGGGACGTTCTGCCGTACGCATTGACATTGCAGGCGGATGGACCGACACCCCACCCCACTGCCTTTTGCGAGGCGGAAACGTGGTCAACCTCGCCATCGAACTGAACGGGCAACAACCTCTTCAAGTCTATGTAAAGCCTACTCCAGAACTCCACATCAAATGCCGTTCCATCGACCTTGGAGCCGTTGAGACCATCACCACCTACGAAGAGTTGGGACAGTACAATAAAGTCGGTTCCCCCTTCTCCATTCCCAAGGCAGCACTGGCACTCTGCGGATTCCTACCACAATTCTGTGCAGAACAGTACACCTCGCTCCACCAACAACTCTCCGCTTTTGGCTCAGGCATCGAAATCACCCTCCTATCAGCCATTCCTGCAGGTTCAGGACTCGGCACCAGTTCCATCCTCGCCTCCACCCTCATTGGTGCTTTGGCAGACTTCTGCGGCCTCGGATGGGACAAGCACGAAATTGGCAATCGCACCCTCATACTAGAGCAACTGCTCACCACTGGAGGAGGTTGGCAAGACCAATATGGAGGCATCCTTCCCGGCATCAAACTCCTGCAAACCCAATCAGGTTTCAGCCAACGCCCCATTGTTCGATGGTTGCCCGACACCTTCTTCCGGCAGCCTGACCTTCAGATGTGCCACCTGCTCTACTACACAGGAATCACACGCACCGCCAAGCAAATACTTGCAGAGATTGTACAAGGCATGTTCCTCAACTCAGCCACCCACCTCAACATCCTTGCACAAATGAAACAACATGCCCTCCATCTCTTCGATGCCATCCAGTTGGGCAACTTCCACGAGTACGGCACCCTCATCCGCGAAACATGGCAACAAAATAAGGCACTCGATGCTGGCACCGAGCCACCCCTCATCACCCAACTCTGCCAACAGATCGACGACCTCTGTCTGGGCTACAAACTCCCAGGCGCAGGTGGAGGCGGCTACCTATACATGGTAGCGAAAGACCCACAAGCAGCGGCACGCATCCGCAAGACACTCACAAGCCATCCACTCACCCCTTCATCACGTTTCGTTGATATGACCCTCTCCGATAAGGGACTACAGATTTCACGGAGTTAGAGTTTAGGGCTAAGAGTGGAGATTTATGGTTAAGGTTGAAGAACAAAATATAGACAAAACATAAAAAAACTCAAAAAAAAATTGGTAGATTCCCAAAAACTCCCTACCTTTGCACCCGCTTACGATAAAGCACTGGCGCAAAAACCTGCTTTTGGGTTTCACACATAACCCGTATCGCAAGCCTATCAGGTAGATCCGCTAGCTCAGTCGGTAGAGCACAACACTTTTAATGTTGGGGTCTTGGGTTCGAGCCCCAAGCGGATCACTTCAACAAAGGGGAGGATTTCATGAAATCCTCCCCTTTGTCATTATTTCTCATGTGTTAAACACTATTGAGCGAGTTTCGGGTTATTCTTATGGCGTTCTTTGTCACGGGTAGTCTTCTTGTCGAGATTACGTTGCAAAGCCTCGGTCAAGTCAACCCCTGTCTGATTGGCAAGACAGAGGAGCACCCACAACACATCTGCCATCTCATCCGCAGGGTCTTGAGGCTCACCTGGTTTGAAGGACTGATCACCATACTTGCGTGAGATGACACGGGCAAGTTCCCCCACCTCTTCAGTAAGTACAGCCATGTTGGTGAGTTCGGAGAAATAGCGCACACCATAGGTGCGAATCCAATCATCCACAAGCTGCTGTGCCTTGCGGATGGTGATGTCAGCATGTGGAACAGAGTTTTCTTCTTGCATATCGTCACCTCTCCTTCCAATCCTATTTCACATTCATGATGAACTGACGAAGATTTTCAAAATCTTGTTCATTGGGATGTCCAGCATGGAGAGGTCCCATCGAACCTCTACAGGTGAAAGAACGCTCATCGACAGAGATACCTTGCGCTTCCAGCAGTTGACACATCTGGGGAACAGGTGACTTGATGATGGCACATGAGCCAAAACAAACCACACGCCTCACCATGTCAGGCGAGAGGGTCTTGATGAATTTGACCATGTCGCCACTGATCTTGCCCAACATGACACCTGAACCCAAATAGAGCGTATCGACGGGTTCGGAGAGGGGTACAGCCACAGTTTCTGGCACTCCGCCAGTCACTTGGGACACGATATTCGCCATCTGTGCAGAATGGCCAAACTTGCTGAAATATCCAATTGCTATTGCCATTTTTATATAGATTTTAGAGATTGATTATATGACCATTTTTTCGATTTCCTTACGATGTTCAAACAACGTACATCCGCCTGTATGCTCCCATCCGAGTGCCTTGGCAGCACGAATCTTGCGGAACAAGGGGGACTTCAAGGCTTCGCGCACTCCCATCTCCGCCACATTGCTGTCGCTGAAAGGCGAGAAGGGGCAAAGTTCGGCCGAACCATCGGGACCGATGTGGAAAAAGCCACGTCCTGAGGCGAGGCAGCCGCCAAGGGCTTTCTCGTCGCCGGGGAAAGAGAGAAAGATGATGTCGGCATACTCGCTGCGTCGCTGTGCCAGCAAGGTCTCCATCTCAGCCACTTGTTCGTCGGCAAAAGCCAGATGCTCCGTGCCGGGGTCGATGGGTATATATTCCACATAGAAGACAATCTTGCAGCCGTAGGAGCGCAACTGGTCGATGAAGTCAGCCGATGTGACCAAGTGCATGTTCTCGGTGGTCACCGTGATGCTGGTGCCGAAGAAAAGGTCTTCCTCCTTTAGCATCTGCATCGACTGCATGGCCCGCTTGAACACCCCACGTCCACGCCGTTCGTCCGTCCCCATGGCTGTGCCCTCGATACTGATGATAGGCACGATGTTGAGGTTCTTCTTCAGAAACTCCATGTAGGAAGGACCGATGAGTGTGCCGTTGGTGAAGACGGGGAAAATCATGTCCTTCACCTCAGCCACCTTCTCAAGAATGTCTTTGCGCATCATAGGTTCTCCACCTGCCAGCAGCGAGAAGTTGATGCCCATCCCAGCCGCCTCGGTGAAGACAGCCTTCCACTGTTCTGGTGCCATCGTTTCCCTACGTGCCGACTCCTTGTCCTCGGCAATGCCGTTACTACGGGCATAACACCCTTTGCAATGCAGGTTGCAGGTGGTGGAGATGCTGCTGATGAGGAATGGAGGCACCTCCAACCCTTCTTCTTCCAGCATCTTCTGCCGCCGCTTCTCCGACTTCTGGAAAAGCGTTTGCATCCGATAGGCAAACTTCGCCTCACGCGGGTTGGAAAGCACATTCTTGTAGGCTTTAGCCATGATGCGGCGAATGCTTTCGCTCATGTAGGCCCCCAGGTCTATTGTTGTGTTTTCCGCCATTCGCTCTTACAGTTTCATTATTCGTTTCATTTCCAGATTCTCATAGCCTTCAGGACAGTGAGTGGAGAGATAGACGGTAGGATGCGCACCCACGAACTCACGCACACGGTTGAGCGTCTCGCGGGCAGCCTCTTTGTCTTCAAACACAATGCTGAGTTTGTTGGCCTTCAGGGCAGCATCGCAGTAGGTCACATCGCCGTGAAACATGTAGAAGAGGTCGCCCACTTCGGCTATGACGATGCTGTTGCCTTTGGTGTGGCCCTTGGCTTCGATAAAATAGATGCCCTCAGCCACCTTCTCCGCTTTGGGGAAGTTGTAGTAGGCTCCATCCTGATAGGCACAACGCACAATGTTCTCTCCCTCCAGTTTCATCGCATCGGCATCTTCGGGGCCAATGTAGATTTTGGCATTAGGGAAGTACTGCAAGGCAGCCGCATGGTCGGGGTGCTTGTGAGTGACGAGAATTTTCGTCACCTGTTCGGGCTTGTAACCCATGGCAGCCAAAGAGTCCATGTAGTCGGCCACTTTCTCACCCATATAGAGCGGTGCGCCCAACTTCTTGACTGGGGCAGGATAGTCGTTCTGGAAGCCCGTGTCCACCAGAATCACCTCTTCACCCGTGTCGATGAGAAAGTTCTGTAAACTGCTGCGGTAGATGATTTGGTCGTCAAATGCGTCCTTGCCCTCTTCACCGCCAAAGGCAAACGGCTGGTTCATGAAACCACCGTCAAACATTCTAATTGCTTTAATTTCCATTTTATCTTTACATTTTTAATAATTATTCTTCTACGAAAAAAACGTTCTATCCAAGCACCACATCGAGCACCATCATCAAGACAAAGCCAATGGCAAAGCCGATGGTGCTGAGGTTGGTGCGCTTGCCTTCGGAGGCTTCGGGGATAAGTTCTTCCACCACTACGTAGAACATGGCACCTGCGGCAAAAGCGAGCATGTAGGGCAATACGGGAGTGAGCAACGAGGCCAGCAACACGACTGCCAATCCGCCAATGGGGTCTACCGCACCACTAAGGCTGCCACCATCACGCCCGACGCAAAGCCGAGCAAGGACTTCTGCACGCGCTCGGGCATGTCGTTCTTCATAAAGAACACAAAGGCCGAACCGAGCATCGTGCCCAGCAAGGGTATCAGTAATCCAATTGCGATAGTCGGCATAAATAAAGAAAGGGGTGACACGGTCTGGTGTCTTCAGCGTTGCCGTTTAGTCACTCGTACCTGCACCCCTCGGCATACAATGGGTTTATTGTTCTTGTGGCGTCATCTTCACCGTCACGATGCAGGAGACCCTTACTGGGCAGGTTCCCACTTACAGCGGACTGGAGAGACTATGGCGCCTTCCTTTTTCAGTTCGGCAAAAGCCTTATCCACTTCCTTGCGGTCAGCACCCAGTGCCTTGGTCACATCGCCAGCCGAGACGGGCTTACCTGCCTCGCGCATGGCCTGTAATACTTGCTCTTTCATATCGAACGACAAATTAGAATTTCACGGTTTCATCCAGTTCCATCATCTTAAAGAAGTTGGCGGTGGCATCTTTCAGGTAGTACATCACACCGTTCTCGCCGTTCTCGCCCAAAGCAGGCTTCAGCACTGGCATCTTATCAACGAGGGCCTTACCCACTTCAGGACGGTTGTCCTCCACGAGCTTGCACTCGATGCGGAGAGTCCGACCCTTGAAGGCACAGATTTCAGCCTTCTGATTGGCAGCAATCTGACGAGTGGCATTGGTCTTGCCAAAAGCCATGATGTAGATTTTGCCCTCGAAGAAAAGCATGGCTCCGTAAGGACGCACACGGGGTTGGTCGCCTTCCACAGTGGCGAGGTAGAACGTCTTGGCATCCTCCAAGAAGTCATAAACTTTCTTTGCTGCTTCCATAATCTATTATTTTTTAATAAATGATGATGATTGACGATAAATGTCTCTCTCTTACAACTGAGTGAACAGCCAGTTTTGCTTGCCAACGCACTCAATCATGTCGATAGCACCTTGGCTCCAGTAGAGGTCTTCCTCCTCATCTGCCAAGTAAGCCTTCATGATGTCGTAGGTGGTGGGGGCGTTAATCAGCCCCTCGCAGCACTTGTAGAGCAAATCTACACCTGCCTTCTGAATGTCGAGGTCGGCCTTGATGTATTCGACGGGATCGCAGATGAGAGCGCGGCTCTTGGCACCGTCAAACTTGATTTCGCCACCGAGGTCGAGAATGCGCTCCACGAATTTCTCCACCCATTCCATCTCCTCGTTGAAGTGGTCGATGTACTTCTGTCCGAGTTTGGAGAAACCCTGTGACTTAAAGATTTGTCCCTGCAACTTGTGCACGAGTGCACCTTCGGTCAGTCCTGTAGCGAAGAACTGCAATGCTTCAATAGATTTTTTGCATCCATAGTGAATAATAAGATTTAATAAGTTATAAAAATGTGAAATTGAATTTCGAGTGCAAAGTTACGGCAAAAAAATGAATACTTTCTAATCTGTAATGACACAAAACTTGTCTGAAACGATACAATATCAAAAAAACTTGTACCTTTGTAGCCGTTATGTATAGTTTGAAAGAAGCATGGGTGCTCATGCATGGTGAGCATCCCGTAGAGAATTGGGACGGCAGGATGTACTGCGGCGAGACAGACACTGCCATCACCTTCAGAGCTAACGAGACGCATGGCTTCATGGCTGCCTACACGTTCACGCTGGTGACAGAGGGGTGGCTGAATATTGACTATAACGGACAGGAGTTGACCCTCCTGCCTGACGACCTTTACATCTATTCTCCGGGACTGCCCATAACCATCATGGCCGCCTCCGATGACTACCACGGTATCTGCCTCTTGGCCGATGAACACGTAACCATCGAGTCGCCCACAGTCCACGACCTGGTGAACATCGCCTACAGCCCCATCGTGCAACTGCATGAGCCAAAAATGAAACTATCCCACGACACCGCCCTGCTACTGGCGGCAAAAATGCGAGAAATCAATGGATACCTGCACTCCAATCACATCTACAAGGAAAAGATTCTGAACATGCTTTATGCTGTCTTTCTGCTCGACTTGCAGAATGCACAAACACAAGCCATATCCCATCGTTCGGTGCCCCAACGTGTGGAGGAAATCTTTCTCGACTTCATTCGTCTGCTACCCGACCACTTTGCGGAGCATCACGACATCGTTTTCTATGCCTCTTCTATCCACATCTCACCCGTCTATCTCTCACGGGTGATTCGCCAAGTGACAGGACGCACCGTCATCGACTACATCAACCAAATGCTGCTGATGGAAGCCTCTTTCCTCCTGCGCACGTCCTCGTTGAGCATTGCCCAAATCGCTGACCGGCTCCATTTTGCCGACCCTGCGTCTTTCAGCAAATTCTTTTCACGGCTGAAAGGTGTGTCGCCAAGGGATTATAAGAAGATGAAACTTTAACCCTAACGCCAACTGTCAACTCTCAACTGTCAACTCTCAACTCTACTCGCTGTAGTTGTGGTCAACGATGATGGAAAAGTTGTACCCGGGGAACTGGGCATGAAGGTCGGTTGCCATGAGGTGGGCAAACTGATTGCTGTCTTTCACGTCGTCGGTCGGCACAACGTCAATCGTGACCAGTTGCTTGTCTTCATAATAATAGAAGGCATGTGCTTGCATGACTCCTTCGTGTTGTGTGGCATATTGCATGACGGCTCGCTGCAACTGCGCTATCTCTGTGTCGCCTGTGCTGACGGCATAGATGCCCACGGTGAGGATGACCCCGAATTTGTCGTAAACACATTGGGAAATGTGGCGCGTGAGGCGATGGACATCGCGGGCTGTAAGTGTGTCGGGCACACTGACGTGGAGGGAGCCGATGATGGTGTTGGGGCCATAGTTGTTCATCACGATGTCATAGACTCCCATAACTGGCTCATGGCTTTTCACTTCCTTCTTCAGGGCTGACACAAATTCTGGCGAAATGCGGCTGCCCAAGAGTTCGTTGACGGGCGATGCCAACATCTCCACACCTGCCTTGATGATGACCAGAGAGATGAGTGTGCCGAAGATACCGTCGAGGTTTACTTCCCAGATGAGCATGATGCCAGCCGACACCAACGTGGCGAGGGTGACCAAGGCATCGAACAGGGCATCGGCACCGCTGGCTTTCAGCGCATCGCTCTTCAGTTGTTCGCCAGTCCGTTTCACAAAGAGTCCCAACACAATTTTCACCAGTATGGCGACAACAATCACCACCAGAGTGAGTGTGGTGTATTGGGGCACTGTGGGTTCAAAGATTTTCTGAACCGACTCGACCAAAGAGCCTACACCCGCTGAGAGCACGATGACGGCGATGATGATGGCACTGAAGTATTCAATGCGCCCATGCCCAAACGGATGTTCACGGTCGGCTGGCCGTTCGGAGAGTTTGGTGCCCACAATGGTGATGACCGATGAAAGGGCATCGCTCAAGTTGTTCACGGCATCCATCACAATGGCAATAGACCCTGCCAGCAATCCCACCACTGCCTTGAAGGCGGCCAACAGCACATTGGCAATCACCCCAATGATGCTGGTTCGAATGATTTTTTTATTCCTATCCATCTTTTAAGTAACTACACTAAATTATCTTATACAATGATGTCTCTTCTTTTCGCCGCAAGCGGCTTGTTTTCTCGGACAATAATTTCCAATAATTGACGATAATTTTATCCAATAATTATTATTGGAACCAATTTTTGGAAATTATTGGTAATTATTGTCCGAGAAAAATGCGGCTTGCCGCATCATATAAACTATTTTTGTTCACCTACTTATTATTTAACCTTAACCATAACGCTAACCTTAACTGTCAATTCTCAACTGTCAACTCTCAACTCTCAACATCCTCTGCTGCAAGGCTTTGTTCTTCCTCCACATCAAAGTCATAGGTCAGTTTCGCTCCCTGATTCTCCAAGGCAATGTAGTTGAGCGTGCGAAGCAATCCCTGCAAGGTCCTTTCACGCTCCTTAGGCTTAAGCTGGCACTCCCAAATCTCGATGGTGTGCCATCCTTGTGCCTTGAGTGCCAAGAGGTTCTTGTGGTCGCGCGCTTTGTTGCGCTCTATCTTACGTGTCCAGAAATCCACATGCGTCTGAGGAATCTTATACATGGAGCACCCCTCGTGTCCGTGCCAGAAGCAGCCATTGATGAAGATACAAGTGCGAAGCCCGACGATGGCAAGGTCGGGAGTGCCAGGCAGAGACTTGGCATGGATACGGTAGCGGAAGCCATGACTGAAGAGGAAACGGCGCACAAGCATCTCGGGTCGTGTGTTCTTCGACCTGATTCTGCGCATGCAGTTACTGCGCTGCTGGGGTGTCATCTTGTCTGCCATTATTGTCACTCTAAACTCTAACGCTAACCCTAACTATCAACTGTCAACTGTCAACTATCAACTCTCACTGTTTCTCCGTCATATATTTCCAGTACCTCCGAGGCATGTCGTTCAACTGCTTGCGTGGGTTCATCCGCTCCTTGATGCAGATGGCCTTGAAGTAGGTGCGCCAGAGGTCTTGGAAGAGTTTGTCATCCTCGCTCAGCATCTCATCACTCAATTTGCCCGTGCCGAGGTCGAAGGGAAGCGCATCCCCGTTCTGAAACGTGATGCGTGTCACCTCCTGCTGGTCATAGTAGAAGCCATAGTTTCGCTTGGCATCATAGAGAAGCCAAGGCTGGTCGCCAAAGCGGTCTTTGAAATGAGCAACCACCAAAGGCAACACATTGTGGTCGGGCGACACCACCCCCAAATAAGTTCCATCCTTCGCCTTCTGAAATCGCACAAACTGCATCATGCGCAACCGTTCGTGCATCACCTTGCGGAAGATGTTGGTCACTGCCAGCACATCGGGGTCGGAGAAATTCCGCTCGATGCTCCTCGTTCCTTCTGGCTGACGAAAAACCTTACATATATAATTAAAGAGAGGGGTGTTCAGTTCGGACAGTTCCGACTGGAAACTGATGGTAATCAGCCGCAATGCTTCTTTCGACACCCTCTTTTCCAATCCTGCCCACACCCTCTGTGCACGGTCGTCGGCTGTCTCCACCTCATGCACTTCCTCGCAGAACAGCGGCAACGGTTCCCCCTTCCCAATCAGTGCGTCGGGTCGCTGATGCAGGGAGAAAGCATCGAAGACGGCAGAAAACACCCCGTCCAATGTTCTGTCGAAGGTATAGACAAGCATCTTTTTCATGTACAATTTGACAATGTACAATGTACAATTTCCTCTTTCTTCCCCTCCTCGAAGTCGAGCGTCAGTTGCATCTCTGCTGCCGCCTTCTTCTGCTGCGCCTTCGAGATGAGCAAAGGTTTCAGGCGTTCGGGATGCAATTCGTTGATGCCCACGATGGGATTGGCATAGCCATCAGTGAGTTCGTGGCAGGTGATGAAAAACTTAGCTTTCTTCATCACCACCCCCATCTTCTTCAAGTGATAGGACGTGATGCGGTTGAAGCGTCGGGAATTGACAATCATCATGGCCGACTTCACACCAATGCCCGGCACACGGAGAATGCGCTCATAGTCGTCGCGGTTGATATCGACAGGGAATTGCTCTGGATGCCGCAATGCCCATGCCAGTTTGGGATCCACTTCGAGGTCGAGGTTGGCATTAGCCTCATCCACAATCTCCTCCACCTTGAACTGATAGAAACGTAAGAGCCAGTCAGCCTGATAGAGACGGTTCTCTCGCACCAAAGGAGGTTGCTTCAGCACAGGCAGACGCGAGTCGTAGGTGTTCACGCTCACATAGCCCGAATAATAGACACGCCGCATGGTGGGCTGACTATACATGGCCGACGACATGTGCAGGATGTCCCTATCCGTCTCGTTGGTTGCCCCCACAATCATCTGCGTGCTCTGTCCTGCTGGCACAAACCTCGGCACATGCCTCAGGTGTTTCCTGTCCTCCTTATTCTCCAACACCCCTTGCTGAATGAACTTCATCGGTGTGAACACACTCTGGTGGTCTTTCTCGGGAGCCAAGAGTTTCAGCGATTTTTCATTGGGAATCTCGATGTTCACGCTCATGCGGTCGGCATACTTTCCCGCCTCACTCAAAAGTTCACGGCTTGCCCCCGGAATGCTCTTCAGGTGGATGTAGCCATTGAAGTGATGCACCGTCCGCAAGTCCTTGGCTATCGCCACCAAACGCTCCATCGTGTAGTCAGGATTCCTCACCACTCCACTGCTCAAGAAGAGACCCTCGATGTAGTTCCTCCTATAGAACTCCATCACTATTTCTTCCAACTCATGCACCGCCAGCGTTGCCCGCTTGATATCGTTACTCCTTCTGTTGATGCAGTAGGCACAATCATACATGCAGTAGTTCGTCAGCATCACTTTCAGCAGCGAGATGCAACGTCCATCATCCGCAAACGAGTGACAGATGCCCACACCTCCCACCGTGTTCCCCACCATACCCTGTTTACCATCACGCACAGTGCCACTCGACGAGCACGACACATCATACTTCGCCGATTCTGCCAAAATGCGCAACTTCTCCAAGGTCTTTTCTGTCAGCATAAATATTGCAAAAATGATTGTGCCACAAAGTTAGTGTAAATCGAGCGAAATACCAACATGGAAAAACTTTTTTTTGAAAAAATAGAGCCGCTAGCAAATATTTTTTGCCAACTTTGTATCTTCTTAGCAGGAATGTCTCAAAATGAGGCTATGATTCACCTAATCTTATATCAAGACAATGACCCAAAGAAGCCATTCACCGCAATGATGAATGGCTTCTTTTGGTCGGGAAGACCAGACTCGAACTGGCGACCACACGCCCCCCAGACGTGTACGCTAACCAACTGCGCTACTTCCCGCTTTTTCAAACCGAGTACAAGTCGGAAAGCAATGCCAAACTCGTTTAAGCAATGCAGAGACACAGCCTCGATTATTCAAATCGAGTGCAAAGGTAGTGCAAATTTTAGACAATACAAAATAAAAGCCCGTTTTTCTTGCTTTTTTTCTTCGCTAATTCGTAACTTTGCCCCAACAAATGGATACAAAATCACTAAACTGGTTATATATGAAGAATTTTTTTGTCATATTGTTTTGGGCATGCGGCATGATGTGCATGGGGTGCACTGACGGAGGACAAGAAACAGAGGTGGTGTTAGAAACCACGATGGGTGAGATTCGGGTGAAACTCTACGATGACACCCCCGGACATCGGGACAACTTCGTGAAGAATGTGAAGGAGGGAATGTACACAGGAGTGACATTTCACCGAGTCATTCGCAACTTCATGGTGCAGACAGGCGACCCGAAGACACGTCCTGAGGGATATGAGGTGCCTGTGACACCAGATGGTGACACCATTACAGAAAGGATTCCCGCAGAAATTGTGTGGCCTAAGCACTTCAACAAACGGGGTGTGCTGGCGGCTGCAAGGGATGGCGATGAAGAGAATCCAGACAGGGCAAGTGACAAGTTCCAGTTTTACATCGTGACGGGCAAGACGTGTTCAGAGGCAGACATGGATGGGTTTGAGACCGCCAGAGAACAACGCGACACAGAAGTGCTCTACATGAAGAAACAGATGGCAAACAAGGAGAAATTGGATGCAATGCGACAGGCTCGTGACCGCGATGGAGTAAGCAACCTGCTGGAGAAGTTGCTGGACGAAGCAAAATGGGACATATCGGAAAATCCTCCCATCACTTATCCACATGATTTACGAAGAAGTTACGGCATACATGGCGGTGCACCCTGGTTGGACAATGAATACACGGTGTTCGGCGAAGTGGTGGAAGGCATGAAAGTGGTGGAAGCCATCCAAAAGATCAAGACAAACGCACAAGATGTACCACTGAAGGAGGTGAGAATCGTCAAGGCGTATGTGAAAGAATGAAAGATTTCCAGAGATTGTCGTCAGGCAGCGGTGCTTCGACGACAATTTCTTTTTTGCTGACAGGATGGATGAACTGCATGGTGCGGCTCAAAAGGGAAATGCTGCCATCGGGGTTGCTACGTTTGGCACCATATTTGAGGTCACCCTTGATGGGACAGCCGATTTTTGCCAACTGACAGCGAATCTGATGATGGCGACCTGTCTTCAAATCGATTTCCAGCAGCGTGTAGTTGTCAGAACGACCGATAACACGGTAATCGAGCACAGCCTTCTTACTGTGAGGCACTTCATGGTCGTAGGCATACGATTTGTTTTGTTTCTCGTTGCGCACAAGCCAGTGAGTGAGTGTACCTTCCGGCTCTGCAGGAGCATCTTTCACAATCGCCCAATACTTCTTCTTCACTTCACCATTTGCAAACATGGCATTGAGACGTGCCAATGCCTTAGAAGTACGTGCAAACAAGACGAGTCCGAATACAGGACGATCAAGACGATGAACAACACCAAGGAAGACGTCGCCTGGTTTAGCGTACGCTTCCTTGATGTATTGCTTCACTGTTTCACTCAGGGGCTTGTCACCAGTCTTGTCGCCCTGCACAATTTCCCCCGATTGCTTAGAAACAATGATGACGTGATTATCTTCGTAGATTACATTTACCATTCGACCATTTACGATTTATATTCTATTTAGCTATTTACGATTTCATCCACGCCGCATGGCAAATTGTAAATTGTAAATCGTCAAATAGTAAATCAATTTTACATATTCATGCCACCGTCAATCTGGATAACCTGACCAGAAACGTAACTGGACATGTCAGATGCGAGGAAGAGACACACGTTAGCGATATCCTCCACCTGACCACCACGACGGAGTGGAATCTTCTTCATCCAGTCAGCACGGATTTCCTCTGGCAACTGTGCAGTCATGGCTGTCTCGATGAAGCCAGGAGCCACAGCGTTGGCACGTACACCCTTAGGACCAAGTTCCTGGGCGATAGACTTAGCCAAGCCAATCATACCAGCCTTTGATGCAGAGTAGTTGCACTGACCCGCATTACCATGAACACCTACAACGGAAGACATGTTGATGATAGAGCCACCACGCTGACGGAGCATGATCGGAGCACATGCGTGGATGAAGTTGAAAGCAGACTTCAAGTTCACATTGAGCACAGCATCCCACTGAGCCTCACTCATGCGGAGCATCAAACCATCCTTAGTGATACCTGCATTGTTGACCAGCACATCAATAGAACCGAAGTCCTCGTGAATCTTCTTCACCACAGCCTCTGTCTCAGCAAAGTCTGCTGCGTTGCCAGCATAAGCACGACACGTAACGCCCAATGCCTCAATTTCCTTGCGAGTGGCTTCAAGACCAGCAGCCATGTCGTCGTTCAACACCAAATCAGTAAAAGCGATGTTTGCACCTTCCTGGGCAAACTTCATAGCGACAGCCTTACCGATGCCGCGTGCAGCACCTGTGATGAGGGCTGTCTTACCAGTTAAAAGTCCCATAATTCTTTATTTGAGTTGTTGATATGTATATGCTTTAGTATTTCCCGTATTTCGGCGTTCTACAAAAAGCCTTGAGGACCATGCTCCGCACATACGGATAGAGTTCTTCGGCATTCTGAGCAGCATAACGTCCATAGATGTAAGGCACCTCACAGCCTTTCAGACAGTAGTGCATGATCTCTGCAGCAAGACGCACGTTGCGAATCTCAAACACTCCCTTGTCGATACCCTCATTCATGATGCGACGGAAAAGATTGATTTCATTCTTGTCAAACGTCTTGCGCACCGACTCCACCTTCCACACGTCACGGAAAAACTCGGCACGCAGATTACCATTGCGATACACAGCCTCCTTCATCACCTCCAGATGAGCAAAAATGAGTTGCACCATCTTCTCCTCAGGCGGAATGCTCTTACGAGCCACCTCTTCCATACGCTCATACAGACGTTCCAACTCCGTCTGGATGACTGCAAAATAAATCTCCTCCTTACTATTAAAATAAGTGTAGAGTGTACGGCGACCTCGGTTTGCATGAACGGCAATGTCGTTCATCGACGTGTCCTCGAAGCCATTCTTTGCGAACAGTTGTCGAGCCACATCCACCAGAAGTGCTCTTGTCTTCACAGTCGACATAATCTTCTTTCTTTTTGCGTTCTTTTTTGAGTTTGCGATTCATCCGACACATGATGCCGAAATTCGAGTGCAAAATTACACAAAAAAAACTTATTCAACAAAAAAAATTGTGCACAACTTTTTTTACAAAAATTACAAGCAAAACAAAATCAAGCATTTACCAAATGCACAAATATTGTTAAAAGAGTTCTTTTCACCCAAATAGTTCCCGCAACGCCTCTTCCACCTTCCTCACAGGCACAATCTCAATCTTGAACTTGCCTTTGTCCAACCCATTCATGTTCGCCTTAGGAATGATGATTTTTCGGAAACCCAACTTGTCTGCCTCGGCAATACGCTGCGCGATGCGGCTCACAGGACGCACCTCACCGCTCAGTCCCACTTCACCCGTGAAACAGATGTCTCTCGGTATGCCCGTATCTACATTGCTCGACAACACAGCCGCTATCACACTCAGGTCGATGGCAGGATCGGTCACACGAATTCCACCAGCGATATTGAGGAACACATCACGCTGAGGCAACTTAAAGCCCACCCGCTTCTCCAACACAGCCAAGAGCATATTCAGACGTCTCAAGTCAAAACCCGTTGCCGAACGCTGCGGAGTGCCGTATGCTGCTGTGCTCACCAAAGCCTGTGTCTCAATGAGCAAAGGGCGTACACCCTCTATCGAACATGCCACTGCCACGCCACTCAATTCCTCACCCTCCTTCACATCGCTCAACAGCAACTCCGAAGGATTCTCCACAGGGCGCAAACCGTTATGCACCATCTCGTAGATGCCCAACTCTGCTGTCGAACCAAAACGGTTCTTGATGGCACGTACAATGCGGTACATATAATGCTGGTCACCTTCAAACTGCAACACCGTATCAACCATGTGTTCCAATATCTTGGGACCGGCTATCGTACCCTCTTTATTGATGTGTCCAATCACAATGACAGGCGTGTTCGTCTCCTTCGCAAACTTCAGCAACATCGCCGCACACTCACGAATCTGCGTCACACTGCCAGGCGACGACTCCACCGTTTCCGTCGCCATCGTCTGAATCGAGTCAATCACCACCAAATCAGGCCCCACAGCCTTGATGTGCTCAAACACCGTCTCAATCATCGCCTCACACACCACAAGGACATTCGAGGGCTGAGAACCAGAATCATGGTCAAGGTTAGGGTTCAGATTTATCCTATCCGCTCTCAACTTCAACTGGCGCGCACTCTCCTCCCCACTCACATATAGCACCTTCATGCCCTTCAGCCTCATCACCGTTTGAAGAATGAGCGTCGATTTACCAATACCAGGCTCACCACCCAGCAGCGTCATGCTGCCAGGCACCAACCCGCCACCCAACACACGGTTCAGTTCGCCATCCCCCATGTTGATGCGCGGTTCCTCTTCCGTCTCAATCTTCGACATGGAGATGGGGCTTGACTTCACATCCAGCCGAAACTCCGACGCTACAGCCGACGTCGTTTTCTTTCCCAACTTCACCTCCTGAAACGTGTTCCACTCCCCACAAGCGGGGCACTTCCCGATCCATTTAGGACTATCGTAACCGCATGAACTGCACACGTATGCAGTCTTATCTTTCGCCATATTCCTTCTTTTTGCCCACAAAGGTACAAAAAAGTTGAGAGTTGAGGGTTGAGAGTTGAGAGTTTTTATGATTTGATGTCTTTTTTTCTACAAAAGTACAATTTACTCTCAACTCTCAACCCTCAACTCTCAACTTTTTCTTACCTTTGCACACAAATTCACACGCGAAGAGCCAAATGAACAAATCAAAGGTGACAGACATCATCCGAATCAATGCCAAGACACTCTTCTTGCTCCTTTTAAGCCTTATCATGAGTAACAGCATTCTGGCCATTGAGCCAGATTCCATTTGGTATGACTCTATCACCAATGTTCGCACCCACCTTCAGCGTCCCGACACACTCACCCCTTACACCTGCTCCCTTCACTTCTTCGGAAAGAACAAGAACGGAAGTCCCAAGGCACCTGGACTTCAAGCACTCATCGAAGATCTCAGCATCAATGCCCTCGTGTTGGGATGGGACCACTTCGTGACCGACCGTGAATGGGCACGCATCACCAATGCCACCCTGCGGCAAAACCTCTCAGGTGGCTGGGTGTGGGACAACGACAGTTTCTCCGGCAACCAGTTTGCACATCCCTATCATGGCAGCATGTTCTACAATACCGCCCGCGAGCACGGACTCTCCTATGGCGTGTCACTCCTCTACCCCCTGGCAGGTTCCCTCACCTGGGAACTCTTCTGCGAGACCAACCGACCCGCCATCAACGACTTCCTCTCCACTGGTATCGGAGGAGCCGCCATCGGTGAAGTGACCCACCGTTTGTCCGACATCTTCTTCGACGACACCAAGCAAGGCCCCCAGCGTGTTGTCCGCGAAATCATCGGCTCCTTCCTCAACCCCGTGCGCGGCATCCACCGCATCATGTCAGGCGAGATGTTCAGGGTCAACCGTTTCAATGCAGGCAAGAAAGAAGAGCCCATGCCCTACACCTTCCAAATCGGCACGGGCGGACGCTACATCTACGACCGCGCACCTATCCATCCACGGACAGGCATGCGCTATTACGAGACCATCCCCTACATCGATTTCCGCTTCACCTACGGCAACCACTTCAACCACCTCGACGAAGGGAAAAGTCCTCGAGCCTACGACTACTTCGAACTCTACTCCCTCGTCAACTTCGCCCCCGACCAACCCACTGTCGGCGAACTCGACATCCGTGGACGCATCGGCTCCCTTCAGTACCAGTTCCCTCATCAGTGGAAACTCGACCTCGGCTTCTACCAGAACATCAAATACATCGACCACTACAGCAAGGAAGACAACGAAGACCCCGGCAACCTCGCCCTCATCTCCGAAGCAGCCAGTTTCGGCGTAGGACTCTTTTTTGAGCGTCCCTACTCACCCCCCTTCTGGGGAGGGAAGAAGGGGGCAACCCTCACCCACGACTTCATGCTCTCCGCCGTGCCCCTCGGAGGCAGTGCAGCCGACTACTACCCCTTCCGCCGTTACAACTTCGGCACAGGCACCTCCATCCGCTACCGCTTTCAGTTCACCCTCAACCGTCGCTTTTCCATTGGCAATGACTTCTATTTCATGCGTCTCTTCATCCTCAAGGGTAAGACACCAGAAAAACTTGCCCTCTACACCAGTGACGAACATCGTTACAAGAAAGAAATGGAAGACGGCATCAACGCATGGGGCGACAAAGGCGAACAAAGCATCTTCCAGAACCGCCTGTATTTCCAGTGCCACTTCAGTCGCAACCTCCATCTCACCCTCCAGCACGAATTCAACCTCCGCCACGGCAACTACCGCTACTACCCCTCCATCACAGGCAAGAGCCACGAATGGAAAGCCGGCATCAGTTACGCACTGTAAAGGCACAACGCACCCCATTGAGGGCATCCATTCTTTCACCCCAAAAGTCGGCACGGTGCGCATCACATTTCACGCACCCAGCGCATAATATTTCGTTCACTCAGCGCATAATATTTCGTGCTGAGTGCCGATATTCCACCAACATTCCAGTTCTCAAACACATACGGACAAATCGCATAAAGGGCGGCACATCCACACCGATGTGCCGCCCTTTGCATATCATTTGAATGGCATCTTGCCATCCTGTCAAGTCATCACCAAAGCAGTTCATTCAGTTCGTCACCGAAGTCCTCCCTTCCAGGGGCAGAGGGGTCTTTGAGTCCACCTGTATCTATACCACCGAAACCTCCTCCGCCAACACCACTGCTGCCTTTGATACCACCGCTCACACACAGAGGCAGAACATATTGCTCTGCTTTAGGGTATATAGCGACAAAAATAATTAAAGATTGGCCCAACTCACGCAAAAATATTTGCACGAATTGTTGTTATTTAGTATATTTGCAGCAGATTTAAGTGATACTGGCGCAAAAATATTTGCATGAGTTATGATTATAGACAGTTTTATCATTGAGGGATTTTCCGACATTGAGCATATACGTTTGGACATTGGAGAGATAAACGCCCTCATCGCCCCTAACGGTTATGGCAAGAGTAACGTTCTCAGTGCCATCAGTTTGGTTTGACGTATCTGAATGCCAATGAAGAAACAAAAGGTCAGATGCTTCGAAGCCGCTTTCTCCCCATTAATGTCTCCATCAGGAAAAAGAAGTTCCACTTTGAGATCCTTGGCAGATTACAGCGTGATGGACGTACAGAACTCGTGCAGTATGGCTATGAATGCCAATGGGCAGAGGGCGCGATTCCTGGCTATGTGCTTTCGGAGTGGTT
>Ga0256405_10003053_pt1 | contig 35861 bp, 34 predicted proteins | sample RumenRJG_02DNA_FD_189096 | JGI IMG/M metagenome (GOLD analysis project Ga0256405, IMG submission 189096) | Bovine rumen microbial communities from Lethbridge, Alberta, Canada - RJG_02 | ecosystem: Host-associated > Mammals > Digestive system > Stomach > Rumen | place: Canada: Alberta...
AGCCAACTACTTTCTGTGCCATGTATTCGCACCTCCATAAATGTGGTAAATGGCGAGGCAAGAATTATTTTACCTCTCCCACTGAACCCCTAAGCTAATGGGTTCTTTTGTGACCTGAATTAATCCTCTACCAGTACGACCTGACTTATAGGCAGGGTAGTAGGGGTTTCACGACCAAACATAGATACAAGAAGATCTACTGAGCGGTCGTCGAGATTGATATTCTGAACAACGCCGATGAATCCGTCCATAGCAGTACCCGAGATACGGACACTGTCGCCCACCTTGAAGTTGACTGTTACAGATGCAACCTCAATGCCGAACAGCTTCTGTACTTCCTCTTCGGAAAGAGGTGTAGGCTCTGAAGCAGGTCCTACGAAGCCTGTACAGCCTCTGGTATTTCTAACGACGTACCATGAGTCATCATTCATTATCATTTTGACGAGAACGTAACCGGGATAGGTCTTGCGTTCTACTTCTTTGGTTTTGCCATCTGTGATCTCAGTAGCTTTTTCTGTCGGGACTCTGACCTCTTGGATAAGTTCATGAAGCTTACGGTTTTCTACAACCTTCTCAATATTCTGAGCTACCTTATTCTCATAGCCTGAATATGTGTGGATAACATACCACTTTGCTGCTTCTGACATAATATTCCTCCTGATCTCCTTTAGAAATTAGCCTGCGTTATAGATAAGACGCAGTACAAAAAGAAAGCACTGATCGATAACGCCAACAAGTACAGCTGATGCGACTATAACGCCCACAACAACTGAAGTGTTGTTGACAACTGTCTTCTTGGTTGGCCAAACCACTTTTTTGAATTCGATTTTGAGGTCCTTGAACCATTTGCGGAGCTTTCCGCCTTCTTTTTTCTCGGACTTCTTTTCTGAAGTTGTATTCTTAGCCATAAATACCCCTTCCGATTACTTAGTTTCCTTGTGAAGAGTATGCTTTCTGCAGAACTTGCAATGCTTCATCATTTCGATTCTGTCAGGGTCGTTCTTCTTGTTTTTCTTGGAAACATAGTTGCGCTGTTTGCACTCTGTGCAAGCTAAAGTAACCTTTACTCTCATATCGGCACCTCCTGAATTAGTACTTCCTTCGTTACCGAAGGTAGGTTGTTTGCCTCCCTCGCACTGGGACAAAAAAATAGACCCCCAACGAGGTACTAATATTGTAACATATATATGACGAATTGTCAAGCCTTTTTTTGCAATTTTTCAGTATTCAGCAATTAGTGATTAGTTGTTTGAGAAGTGTTTTTGATGAGATGCAAATGAAATGCCGCTTCCATTTAGTTTAATGTTGACTTTTATTGTTTAAAAGTTTATAATGATATATATACCAAAAGCAACACCGCGGAGGAGATGAGAGTTTCTTGGATAATATTGCTGTTTCGATCATCATTCCTGCTCATAATGAGGAAAAATACGTGGCAAGGTGTATCGGCTCTGTTAAAAAAGCGGCAGAGCGCGTTAAATGCGGAGTTGAGATCATCGTGGTATGCAATAGGTGCACAGACCGCACGGCTGAGATAGCTACACAGAACGGAGCAAGTGTCGTTTACGATGAGTGCAGATGTATTGCGAGTGTCAGAAATACAGGCATAAATGCTGCCCGCGGCAAGGTGATAATTACCATAGACTGCGATAACCGCATGACGAAGGATACTATCCGTGAGGTGCTCGGTATGCTTAACAGCGGCAAATTTATCGGCGGAGGCGCTCCTATACGCTTTGAACGTTATTCCTTTCCGCTGCTACTCAATGATATTATGTGCCGCGTAGGATTCAGGCTTACGGGACTGTACTGCGGTATTTTCTGGGCAGAGAAGTCAAGCTTTGATGCTGTCGGAGGCTTTGCCGACAAAAAGGCAGGGGAGGATATCGCTACTGCAAAGGCTCTTAGAGCGTACGGCAGGAAAATCGGGAAGAAGTACGGCTGCCTGAGAAAAAATCATCTTATCAATTCCACGAGGAAATACGACGATATGGGCGACTGGCTGTACTTTAAGCTTATTTTCAGAAATGCAGGTGCGCTTTTAAAGGCTGCTTTCGGCGATCGCCGCGGCTATGATAAGCTCATGGACGAGCTTTTTTACGATTATAACGATAAATGATCTACGAACGGAGGACATATATGAAACTTGCAGAAGCATTACAGGAAAGAGCTGACCTTAATCACAATATCGAACAGCTCAGAGTGAGACTCATCAATAATGCTCTTGTTCAGGAGAACGAGAAGCCTGCGGAAGACCCTGAAACGCTTATTAAGGAGCTCGATGACTGCACTTGCCGCCTTGAGGAGCTTATGCGACGTATTAATCTTACTAATTGCTCAACTGTGTCCGACGGAAAGTCTATAACAGAGCTTATTGCTCATAAGGACACTCTGAAAATGAAAATATCCGTTTACAAGGACCTCGTGGCAAATGCGAGCCAGACCGCAAGACGTGCGAGAATGACCGAGATAAAGATACTAAGTACTGTTGATGTTAAAAAGCTTCAGAAGCAGATAGATGATATGTCAAAGGAACTGCGTCTGACCGATAACAGGATACAGTCTCTTAACTGGTCAACTGAGCTTATATAATCATCAGCACAAAAATACCTTACGTTTTTTTAATATTTATGGTGTAGTCTTGTTCAGGGCGAATGCGAAAAAAGTCTTATCGAAAGGTAAGCATTCTTTATGGTTGTGCTGAGAGCGGCACTGGGGTCCGAATCCTCATATATCGTTATGCTCAGACAACGTACAAACGCATATTTACAGCGTATGGTAATTACCGTGCATTGACTGTCAGGACGAGGGCGTGGATCGGGGATCAATGTTTTGTTTTGCCGTATCTCGGCATTTTATTTTATCAGGGAGGTATGTATGAAGCTAAAAAAATTTTTATCAGCAGCTCTTTCAGCATTGGTTTTGATCGGGGCTTTCCCTTCTGTAAATTATATTGGCGGAAGCGCTGAACAAAATGCTGAAAGTACTTATTCTGACATTTCTGTCGGAGATATTGTATACCGCAAATACAGCGATCATATTGAGCTTTATAATGGTACATCAGCCAAAAACGATGTAAGTGTAGCGCAGAAGATATCAGGACTACCTGTTACTATGATCGGTGAAAAAGCCTTCGAGGGGGCTTTGCTGGATTCTGTCGTCATTCCTGAAAGCGTTGTGGAAATAAAGAAGGATGCATTCAGAAATTGTCCGAATCTTGAAGAGGTTGATATCCACTTTGAAGATTGCAGGATATATGAAAGTGCAGATACTATATGCAATATCGCTTCGGATAATGAAAAGCCTGCAAGATATAACGGTATAATCCGCGGTCATAGTGGTTCGACTGCACTTGCATATGCGAAGAAGTTCAATTATATCAGCAGAACTATCAAGCTGTTTTCCGAAGTGACGACTACATCAACTACCACTACAACTACCACGACCACAACAAGCAAGACCACTACGACTTCAAAGCCGACTACCACGACTACAACGAGCAAGACCACTACGACTTCAAAGCCGACTACTACGACTACAACGAGCAAGACCACTACGACTTCAAAGCCGACTACCACGACCACAACAAGCAAGACCACTACGACTTCAAAGCCGACTACCACGACTACAACGAGCAAGACCACCACGACTTCAAAGCCGACTACCACGACTACAACAAGCAAGACCACTACGACTTCAAAGCCGACTACCACGACCACAACGAGCAAGACCACTACGACTTCAAAGCCGACTACCACGACTACAACGAGCACGGTCGCTACCACTTCAAGTAAGCCTGCTGAACAGGGAAAACCCGAATTCAGACTCAACGGCACAGAGGTCGAAATTGAAGCGGCAAACGGTAAAAAGGAGCAGATCGTTATTTCGGTCGAGGGCGCTGATAATCTTTACTGTGATACCGTGATATATGTATACTTCGACAAGCGCCTGAAAATCGGCGATATCAAAAGCGGTCCCGCCATTGAAGGACTGATCTCGGCAAAGGCTTTGGGTGATACGGGAGATTTTCTGGTGCTGAGTACTGTCGGCAGCTCCGATGTCGGCAGGGACGGTGTTATGTGGACTATCGATGTTACTCTTCCTGACAATTGCGAAGTAGGGGACGAGTTCGTCTATGTTGTCGGACAGTCTAAATATGGCAAGATACAGCCTATCTTTACTAATTTCGCCTATGATGCGAAAGGAAAGGCTATGACTGAGCATATTTTCGGTGGAGGACTCATAAAGGGCAGTATAAATGTTGTTCCGAATGCTGATTACATTACAGGCGATGTCAATAACGACAAGCTTGTTGATTCGGTTGATGCTTCCGCTGTCATGAGGGAATACGCTGTGTTGTCTATCGGCGGTAAATCGATATTTTCCGACCCGAGACAGGGAAAAGCTGCCGATGTTAACGGCGATAGTAAACTCGATGCGGCAGATGCCTCTGTCATACTGGCGTTTTATGCCAATTTATCGGGAAATTCTCCCATAAGTGATATCAGGGAGTTTATAAAAAGCAGAAAATAAAAGACCCACAGGAGCTAACAGTGATGCTTATATAGAAGTTTATAGTTAATTATCGGGGGAACCCTTTCTGAGGAAAGGTTTTCCCCCGAACCCCTTTCCAAAGACTTTTATCTGATTTTTTCCCTTATAGGGCGCGTATAGTTAATAAAAAAGACCTGTAATATACAGGTCGCGCTCTATAAGGGAAAAAATAAAACCAGAAGTTTTCGGGAGAGAGTTTGAGAGAAGCCCCTTTTTCAAAAGGGGTTCTCTCAACAATCAGCATAAAAAGCTTCTATATCAGTATTGCCATTATTTCCTGTAGGTCTTGCAGCAACAGGCGCAGCGTACGGACGTTGCGCCGTTTTTCATTATGATTGAGGTCAATTCACGGAGAGTGCTTCCTGTTGTACAAATGTCGTCAATGAGCAGCACTCGTTTGTTTTTCAGCTTTGTGGAGTCCGCTGTAAAAGCGTTTTTGAGGTTGCGTGTCCTGGAAAGGCTGTCAAGCTCTTTTTGTGCCCGAGTGCGGCGAAGTTTCGCAACGGCTTTTTCGTCAACGTCTATCCCGAGCTCTCTTCCGACTTCACGGGCAATAAGTACCGCCTGATTGAAGCTCCTGCGCCATATATCCCTGCGGTGCATCGGTGTCGGTATTATTATGTCGATATCATTTGCAAAGCCCTCTGCTCTTATCCTGTCGGCGAGTGCTCCGCCAAGCGCATAAGAGGCATTGCCGTCGATCCCACGCTTTAAGAGAAATATTGCAGGCTTTACCTGATCGTCATACCTGAATGCGGCTGTGAAGCTCACAGCGCCTTCTATACTCATCTTGTCGTCGTAAGGAGCAAGAGCTGCGGCGCAGTCAGAGCAGAAACGCTCCATAGCTCCTATAATATCACCGCATATTGGACAGCGCGTCGGGAAGAAGAGGTGAAGCAGCTTCCTTTTTAATGTATATCTCATATTGCCACCTAAAACGAAAGCTCCGCAAAAAAAACGGAGCTTTTATCTTTTAAAAATACATATATAACTGGCACTTTATCATGCCGTTGTAAAGTTTTCTGCGCTTATGAGCATCTGCGCCGAAGAACTTCTCAAACTCTTCATGCGGAGAGATGATATAGCTCTGTTTGCTGCCACCCTTTCCAAGAACTCTGCCCATTTTGCGGTATATGTCCTCGGCTTCTCTCAGCTCGAGGAGTCTCTCACCGTATGGCGGATTGCAGATTACTATGGAATCATCAGGTTGTACGAATTTTGTGATATCCGCCTGTTCTATCTTTAGTCTGGATTTGATGCCTGCCTTGTGAGCGTTGTCGAGAGTGAGCGCTACTGCTGCATCGTCGATATCTGCGCCTATTCCGTGGAACTCTGCGCTGCGGTCTACGTTGTCGATCGCCCTTTTGCGCTCTTCCTGCCAAATCTTTGCATCAAAGCAGCTCCACTTTTCTGCTGCAAATCGTCTGTTGATACCGGGAGCTATTTTCAATGCCTTCAGTGCGGCTTCTATCAGAAGTGTACCGCTTCCGCAGAATGGATCGCACACTATCGAATCGGGACGTACTCTTGCAAGATCGATGATCCCTGCTGCGAGAGTTTCCTTTATCGGAGCTGCGTTGGATATCCTTCTGTAGCCGCGCTTGTGTAGTCCCACACCACTGGTGTCGAGGTATATCGATACAACGTCTTTAAGTATGCTGAACTTTATCTGCACTGTTGGTCCGCTTTCGTCGAACCAGCTTATGCCGTACTTTGATTTGAGCCTTTCTACTGCCGCTTTTTTGACTATGGACTGACAGTCGGGAACGCTGTGCAGTGCAGAATTGAGAGAATAGCCCTTTACAGGAAATGCGTCCTGCGGTCCGATATAGCGTTCAAGCTCTACAGCCTTGACTCCCTGAAAGAGCTCCTCAAATGTTGTAGCCTTGAATTCTATCAGCTCGATGAGAACTCTTTCGGCAGTTGAAAGACAAAGGTTTGCACGGGCGAGGATATTCTCGTCGCCCGTGAAGCTTATCTTGCCGTCGCTGACTTTCAGGTCAGTTCCGCCTATTTTTTGAATTTCATATTTTAATACGCTTTCCAGTCCGAAATGACATGGACAGCACAATCTGATCTTATCGTTCAAAATATCACCCGTTATCAATATTAAACGCCGCCTGTAGCATTTCCGCCCGCAGCATCGCCGCCTGTGTATCCACCGCCGGCAGCATCGCCGCCTGTAGCATTTCCACCCGCAGCATCGCCGCCTGTGTATCCGCCGCCTGTAGCATCGCCGCCTGTAGCTCCGCCAGTTGCGTCGCCGCCTGTATAGCCGCCAGCAGCACCACCGGTTGCGTCGCCGCCTGTTGCAGCTCCACCGGTTGCAGCACCACCGGTTGCATCGCCGCCTGTAGCAGCTCCACCTGTAGCAGCTCCGCCGGTTGCAGCGCCGCCTGTTGTTGAGCTTCCTGACTGAGTTCCGCCTGAGTAACCGTGAGCACCTGCGCAATACGGAGGTGAGTATGTTTCGGTCTGCTCTGACTTCCAGTATCCTATCGCACCCTTGCCGCAGTACTGACCTGCGATCTGGTTGGTCGCTGTACACATAGGAGCTTCGATTACCGACTTTACAGCATCAAAGTCACTTGGTGTATCAAGGAATTCGTTATCAGCGTACTCGCCGATGATGTTTTTCCATATCTGAGCAGATACAACGCCATTAAGGTTGAGGTTATCGTTGTTGTACTTATAACCCATTGTCATTCCGCTTACAAAATCTCGTGTAAGACCTACGAAGCATTCGTCATACCAGTCCTCAGTAGTACCTGTCTTGCCGACTACGACCTTATTGCTGAGTCTTGCGGCTGTACCTGTACCGTTTTCAACAACGTTCTTGAGGAGTCTGTTCATTACCCATGCTGTTTCGTCTGATACAGCCTGTCTTGGGTTGCCGTTGTTCTGGTAGATGATCTGCTGAGCGCTGTCCTCGATACGTGAAATGATGTGAGCTTCGTTGTAGATACCGCGATTTCCGTAAGGGAGGTAAGCGTTTACGAGGTTTTCAAGGGTGACACCCTTGTGAAGAGCTCCGATAACCAGCGGAGCGTAATCCTTGTCCGCAGGAAGGAGTTCGAGTCCGAGTTTTTCTGTTGCAAATTTGAATACTGCATCCGGAGTGTACTTCCAGCAGAGCTGTGCAGGAGCTGTATTGTATGATTTCTGGAGAGCATAGTATACAGGGAGTGAGTTTCCTGTTCCTGAAACTCTTCCGTAGTTGAAAGGCCATATGCTGCCGTTCTCGCCTACAGGGATACCGTAGTCCTTGATAGATGAACCCCAGCAAATGTCACCTGTTTCGATACCGTAGCCATAGGTGGTGATCGGCTTGATAGTTGAACCTACCTGACGACCGTCTTCCTTACGTACAGCGTAGTTTGTACCGAGTGAGCCGACCTTTGGTCCTATATCGCCGACTGCACAGAGGACCTCGCCGTCGTAGTTCATTGCGACGAAAGCGATATGCGGGAGATATTCCTCAGCAACGCCGTCCGCAGGAGCTATATCTGCGTATTTGCGTACCTGCCACTCAGGTATCATATTGTTGATGTCGAGGAGCCTTTCCTCAACGTAATTCTGCATTTTTGCGGAATATGTGGTGTATACCTTGTAGCCGCCCTTCTGGAGCTTTTCCATTGCTTTGTCATAGTCAAGGTCAAACTTTTCCATGAATATATCAACGGCTTCAAAGTACGTTGCATCGACTACCCAGCTGTATGAAGATTCCTTTTCTTCCAGCTCTGCTGCTTCCTGCTCGGGGTGAGCTTTCTTGTATTCCTCAGAGTCGGTGAAGATAAGAGGGGTTACTATATACTGCTGATACTCGTCGTAAGTAATGGCACCGTTCTCATAGAGCTTATAGAGAACGTATTCCTGACGGGGCTTGTTGTTAGCCTTTCCGTCTACGACGATAGGTGATGAGAGATCGTTATCGTCCTGACGATAGATAACGAATGGACCGTAGTCCTCAGGGCTCTTCGGGATAGCTGCGAGTACGGCTGCCTCGGGGACGGTGAGGTTTTCCACGCTCTTTCCGAAGTAATCGATAGATGCCTTCTGGATACCGTTTCTCGGACCGCCGAAGCTGATGTAGTTGAGATACTCTTCAAGGATCTCGTCCTTGGAGTAGGTCTTTTCAAGCTGCATTGCCGAGAAGATCTCACGTATCTTACGCTGTGGGGTATGCTCTTTATCACCTGTGAGGTTCTTTACGAGCTGCTGGGTAATGGTAGAACCACCCTGCTCGGTGTCGTAGAAGTGAAGGAACATATTGGCGAATGCCGAGAATGTACGCTTGTAGTCAACACCGTCGTGAATATAGAAACGCTCGTCCTCGGTGTATACAAAAGCATTGCGGACGTGCTGAGGTATTCTTTCGATATCCACGGGGATTCGGTTGATCTGGTTCGGTACTGTGTGAATGATCGCAAGCTCGACCTCGCCTGTGTTCGGGTCTATTTTTTCACCGTAGAAGTTTGTGTCGCTTCCTGCTTCAAGCTCCTGTATGGTGACGCTGGTGGAATCGTCCATAAAGTTCAGGACGTATACTGTCAGCGCCGTGGTAACGATCGTTCCCGTTATGATACAGACCAGCGTCAGCGAAAGAAGCGTGGTTGCAATAACGGTCATCAGCTTCTTAAAGATGAGGAAAGGCTTGCTGTGTTTTTTCTTTTGCTTTTTTTGTGGTGTCTTGCGCGCGACCGACCTGTTGTTGTCGAACTGGTCGGAGGGGGGATATTTTTTATCTTCCATTTTGTAAGAATGACCGCCATTAAAGAGGCGGCAGCTCCTTTCAAATTTATTTTTGCATATAAACAATGTATCCTCAATAACCTCCGTAAGGCGGTCATTGCCCTGAACTTTGTTCAGGGGCGCAAATTCTTTATAAAATATGGGATCTGCGCATCACATTCTTTGATGTCAGGCTCATTTTGCCATGTCGTGCAAAAGAAGGTGCAGGAAAAATTGTCGGAATATTTATTTTTTCTTGCGCCTTGACAGCTGAAAATTGGCTTTTATAAGCTATATGAAGCCGATTTTGATCTGTTGAGCAGACATTGAATATACATTATATATTATATCACGTTCGGCTTAAAATGTTAAGGCTTTTCCGAAAAAATCAGCATTTTGTATAATATCGAAAAATCGGGCGATAATATTTAAGGATATTTCGGCAAGGAAGTGATTTATTGATGCTGAAAAGTGCGAAAATGATATATTTTACGCTTCTGACAGCAATAACGATATCGGGCTTTATGACGATCTGTACCCTCGGTCAGACAGTTCGCAGGCACAATATCGAAACCAGGTTCGCAGCGGCTGCTGTTGAACAGGAAGAAGACCCACTGTACGTTGTCCGTGAGAGCGGCGGAAGAGCAGCTGTGTTCAGAAGAGGTGCGGAAAAGCCCTATCTGCTCATAGATGTGGATATATCGCTGCTTTCCGATTACGACAGGGAAATGCTGGCGGAAGGCATTGGCATTTCGTCCGATAGTGAGCTGAGACAGTTTATCGAGGACGTAACATCATGACTTTTTCTGCGGCGGCTTTTTGTGCTTCTTCTTTTTTCGGACGGAGAAGCCGAAGTCGCCGAGTTTTCTTCCAAGAGCAAAGTACTCGCCGTGTGCAAACGCCATAAGTCCGCACTGCTGCAAATTGAGCTTGCCCTTGCTGTCAATGTATTTTTCGTCAGCATCTATGCCGATTATCTCGGCAAGGAACATTGTGTGTGAGCCGAGAAGCTTTTCATCTACGACTCTGCATTCAAGACTCAGGGGACATTCTTCGATAAGCGGTGCTGCAACTTCATGGGCGCGGACTGTGTGAAAGCCGCAGGCTGCAAGCTTGTCGGTGTCCTTGCCGCTTTTGACTCCGCAGAAGTCTGTCTCGCGGCACATTGCCGACGTTGTAAGGTTTATGACGAATTCCCCTGTTTTTTTGATGATATCATGGGAGTATCGCTCGGGACGTACCGAGATATAAGTCATAGGCGGTCTTGTACATACTATTCCTGTCCAGCCGATAGTCAGCACGTTTGGCTCTTCCATTGTGCCGCAGGTGACCAGTGCAGCGGGGACAGGTGCAAGAAGTGTACTGCCTTTCCAGAATTGTTTAGCCATTTTTTCTCCTTTTGTGTGGATATTGATATGCAGCATAAGTGTAACAGCTTATGCTTTTTTTGAGTGGTCATAATAATACATATTACATTATATCACCAAATGCGGTAATATTCAATCGTTTTTTTAAAATTTAAACAGGGGAGCGGTTTCGACATATTTTTGAGTGCTCGGGTGGTATAATTGGGCATAAAGAGGCATAAGCCGTCATCAAAAAGGAGGAAAGGCGATGAAGATCGATATAAAAAATGAAAACGGAGCGGCTGTTGCGGTGCTGAGCGGCGAAATTGACCACCATAACGCTAAGGAGCTTCGCAGCGAGCTCGACCGTTTTATTGTAACTGCTCAGCCGCACGAGCTTGCAATAGATTTCAGCGGTATAACTTTTATGGACAGCTCGGGCATTGGTTTTATCATGGGACGGAGCAAGCTTATGAAAGAATGCGGCGGCATCCTTGAGGTGAGGAATCCTCAGCCGTACATAAAGCGCGTTCTGAAGCTCGCAGGCATCGAGCGTATTGTGAAAATAAGATAAAGGAGTAAAATTATGGAAATACTGAACGAGATAAAATTTACCATGCCGTCGCTTTCTGTGAATGAAAGTGCGGCAAGGGCTGTGGTATCCTCATTCCTCATTCAGGCTGACCCGACTGTAGAGGAGCTTTCTGACATAAGGACTGCCGTTTCCGAAGCTGTCACAAATGCGGTCGTCCACGGATACAGACATAAAAAAGGCAATATTGAACTGACTGTGAGACTTCTGCCTGACAGAGTGATATACATAAGAATCAAGGACAAAGGCTGTGGTATCGCAGATGTGGAGCAGGCTATGGAGCCGCTTTTCACTACGGCTCCCGAGGAAGAACGTTCGGGGCTGGGCTTTTCAGTCATGCAGTCATTTATGGATAAGCTGAAGGTGAAAAGTGCTCCTGACAAGGGGACAACTGTTACTATGCGAAAGAGGCTGTCAGCTCATGGAGACTGAGGTGAAAAAGCCGCTCGCTGAGGAAAATCTCGGACTTGTACACCTTTGCGCAAATCGCTTCCGCGGTCGCGGCATTGAATATGACGACCTCTATTCGGCAGGGTGCATCGGTCTGCTTAAAGCTGTAAAAGCTTTCGATAACGGCAGGGGAGTAAAGTTCTCGACTTATGCCGTGCCTGTTATACTCGGCGAGATAAAGCGGCTTTTCAGGGACGGCGGGGCTATCCGCGTAAGCCGCAGCCTGAAAGAACTGTCACTGCGTTTGCAGCGGTTCTGCGAGGAATTCCGACAGCGCGAAATGAGAGAGCCGACTATTGCGGAGCTGGCTAAGCTTTCGGGTGAATCGGAAAGCAATGTGTCGGAGGCGCTGTGCGTAAGTCAGCCGCTTATGTCACTGACTTCGGGTGATGATGAGGAGGGGCAGACCGATATTCCCACGGAAGCTCCGGATGAGAATATCACCGACCTTCTCGCTCTGCGTCAGATAATGGCAAGACTTGATGCGAATGACCGCGCTTTGCTGGAACTTCGCTATTTCAAGGGGCTTACTCAGTCCAAGACCGCAAAAGCCCTCGGTATGACGCAGGTGCAGGTGTCGCGGCGCGAAAAGAAGCTGCTCGCTCAGATGAGGGAAGAACTTTTGAGTTGATAAAAAATTGTTACATTATATAAGATATTAAAGAAATTATAATACGCTTTTATATAATTACTTTTAAAGATATCATCAAAATGTCTTCAATTATTGCTGAAATATACAAATATCGTTGACAATTCAATTGAAAGGAGGTATAATAAAATCATCAAATTTTTTTAAAGAGAGGGAATAATATGGCAACATCAATTTTAAAGAAGCTTATTGCAGCAGCTTCAGCCACAGCACTTGTGTTCGTGCCTACAGCAGATCAGCTCCGCGATACTAACGTCGCTGTTGCTGTAGATGACTGCCACGACGACTGGCTCCATGTTAACGATAAAGCACAGATCGTTGACAAGGACGGCAATGAAGTATGGCTCACAGGTGTAAACTGGTTCGGCTATAACGCAGGACGACAGGTTTTCGACGGCGTATGGTCGAAGAATATGCACAGTATGCTTAATCAGATCGCAGATCACGGTTTCAATCTGCTCCGTGTTCCTATGTCAACACAGATTCTTCTCCAGTGGAAGAACAAGAAACCTGATACCGGCAATGGCGTTGGCGAGGTAAATATGATGGTCAATGCCTACTCAAACCCTGAGCTTACTGTTGAGGGCGGCGTTGACGGTCAGGGTCAGTACACTATCAAGTACAGCTTCGATATCTGGAATATGGCTGTTCAGTGGTGTAAGGAAAACGGCATTAAGATCATGATCGATATACATAGTGCTACTTCTGCTTCTATGGGTCATCAGAAGCCGCTCTGGTACGATGAAAATTTCTCAGAGGACGACTGGCTTGAAGCTCTTGAATGGTTCTGCGATTACTATAAGGACGATGATACTATCGTTGCTATCGACCTCAAGAACGAGCCTCACGGTAAGCCTGAGGAAGGTTCTTTTGCTAAGTGGGACGGCTCAAAGGATTCAAATAACTGGAAGTACGCTGCTGAAAAGGGCGCTATGGCTTGCCTGAAACAGAATCCGAACCTCCTTATCATGATCGAGGGTACAGAGTGTTACCCTGATTTTGAAAAGGGTGCAGACTGGACAACTCCTGCTGTAGACTATGCTCACTATGACGAGCCTTCACTTATATTCGGCGCATGGTGGGGCGGCAACCTCCGCGGTGTAAAGGATAATCCTGTTGATATCGGCGAGTACAAAAAGCAGATCGTTTACTCTCCTCACGATTACGGTCCGTTGGTATGGAAGCAGAAGTGGTTCTATATGGACGACCCTTCAAAGACATTCAGCCGCGAGTCACTTCTTAAAGATTACTGGTATGATACATGGGCATATCTCGTTGAAGAGAAACAGTATCCGCTCCTCATGGGTGAGTGGGGCGGCTTTATCGACAAGGAGCACGACCCTACAGGAGAGAACAAGCACTGGATGCAGGAGCTCCGTGATTATATGATCGATAAGCGTATCAACCATACATTCTGGTGCTTCAATGAGAACTCAGGCGATACAGGCGGACTCGTTTATGACGACTTTGGTAAGTGGGACGAGGATAAGTATGATTTCGTTAAGCCTTCTCTCTGGCAGACAGAGAGCGGCAAGTTCATAAGCCTTGACCACCAGAGAGCTCTCGGTCAGGAAGGCAACGGCATCTCACTCAGCGATTTCTACGCTTCAGGTCAGGGCAGTAATATTGACGGCGGTACTAAGGGTACTCCTCAGCCGCCTAAGACTTCAACTACAACGACCACTAAGCCTGTTACTACTACAAGTAAGACAACTTCTACATCTGCTGCAACTACTTCGGTAACAACTTCTGCTCCTGAGGTAAAGGACGTTGTTTACGGTGACGCGAACTGTGACGGCGGCGTTGATATGGCTGACGTTGTTCTTGTAATGCAGAGCCTTGCTAATCCGAATAAGTACGGTATCAAAGGCTCGGAAGACAAGCGTATGACAGTTCAGGGTCAGAATAACGCTGATATCCCCGGTACAAGCAAGGGCGTTACTACTGACGACGCACTCGCTATCCAGGAATTCCTCCTCGGTAAGAGATCTATCGACGGAAAAGCATAATTGAATCTATCAAAGCTGCATGGGAAACTGTGCAGCTTTTCTTTAATACTCTCATAATAATTTATGCTTGTTTATTATCTCAGGTTTATTGTTTTATTATCATTTCCTTAAATGTAGTGAAATATATTGACAATACAAAAATGTTATGCTATTATAACAACATAATTTAGTGCACTAATTTTACAACATATTTGAAACATCTAACGAAGAGAGGTATTATCAATGAATAAGGTTAAAAAAGCAATTACTGTCGTATCAGCAGCACTTATGTGCGCACTTCCGCTCGCAAATGCATTTTCAGCTAATGCAGCAGATGACCGGTTTAAGGATTATGGAGCAAATCAGAAGCATACATACAGAACTTATGTGAATCTGGATACAAAGCATAAGAAGGTCTATGAATTCGATTACGACCTTTACTTTACAGGAATTTGCGAAAATAAAATGAACTTCAAGAGCGGAAAATGCCTTGTAGGTGCAGATGATTTCAGAGTAGAAGGACTTACACAGAACAGAACGGTTGTACGTATCGAATCAAGGGCATTAAATGATTTTGATGGTGCGGCTGCTTCTATGGTTTATGAAACAAGCCAATGGAATTTAAAGCCTGAGGATATTAAAAGCAACATCTCTACAGCTGTTTATGCTTTTAATAATTATGGCGCAGAACACGTTATCAGACAGTATAATCCAACTGTAACTGAGGATTTTTATCTTGTCGGTGATGCTGACGGAAATGGCGTTATCAAGATGAATGATGCCGTTATTATCGAACAGTATGTTTCAGGTATTATTTCAGACAAGAAGGAAGAATATGACGTTGACGGAAATGGTACTGTAAACTCATATGACGCTTGGCTCGTTCGTCAGTTCCTTATTAAAACTATCGATAGCTTTGCTGACTATCAGGCTTGATCCTGAATAATCAGAATGCGGACTTCTTTAACAAGGAGTCCGCATTTTGTTGGAAAAGGTATTTTTAATTATAAATTATGGGGCTGTCGCGGCTCCTGTTGGGAGGCGTTCCCTATGACAATTTCAGTTACGTAATAAAAACGGGCGCACGGAATACGCCCCTACAGGCTATCGGCTAATGGCTATACCCTAAAAAAACTCTTTACAAATCGCGCCGTTTCTGTTATAATTATCATGAGTAAATATGTTTTGAAAAGAGGTAAAACATTGGCTAACGATAAGATCAGAAATTTCTGTATTATAGCACATATAGACCACGGCAAGTCTACTCTTGCCGATCGTATCCTCGAGAAGACCGAGACAGTCGCTATCCGCGATATGGAGGATCAGCTTCTCGATAATATGGATATCGAAAGAGAAAGAGGTATCACTATCAAAGCCCGCGCTGTCCGCCTGAAATATACCGCTAAGGACGGCGAGGACTATATCTTCAATCTCATTGATACTCCCGGTCACGTTGACTTCAATTACGAGGTATCACGTTCACTCGCTGCCTGCGAGGGTGCTATTCTCGTCGTTGACGCTTCTCAGGGTATCGAGGCGCAGACTCTTGCTAACACCTATCTCGCTATTGAACACGACCTCGAAGTCGTTCCTGTTGTCAACAAGATCGATCTCCCTTCTGCTGACCCTGAACGCGTGTGCAGCGAAATCGAGAACGTTATCGGTATCCCTGCTATGGATGCTCCGCGTATCTCTGCGAAAATGGGTGTGAATATCGAGGAAGTCCTCGAGAAGATAGTTACCGATATCCCTGCACCAAAGGGCGATCCCGACAAGCCGCTGAAGGCTCTTATCTTCGACAGCTATTACGACTCTTACAAGGGTGTTATAATCTATGTACGTGTTAAAGAGGGCAGAGTCAAGGTCGGCGATAATATCCGCCTTATGGCTACCGGAGCAGTTTTCAACGTCGTTGAGGCGGGCTTCATGGACGCTTCAAATCTTGTGAACAACGGCTGTCTCGAAGCAGGCGAAGTTGGCTATATTGCCGCTTCTATCAAGAGCATCGGCGATACTCAGGTCGGCGATACCGTTACTAACAATGAGTGCCCGTGCGATGAGCCGCTCCCTGGTTATCGCAAGGTCAATCCTATGGTATTCTCAGGTATCTATCCTGCTGACGGCGCAAAGTACGGCGACCTCCGTGAAGCTCTTGAAAAGCTCCAGCTCAATGATGCTTCGCTTTCATTCGAGCCTGAAACTTCTATTGCTCTCGGTTTTGGTTTCCGCTGCGGCTTCCTCGGACTCCTCCATATGGAGATAATCCAGGAGCGTCTGGAGCGTGAGTACAACCTTGATCTCATTACTACTGCTCCGTCTGTTATATATAAGGTTACTTTCACTAACGGCGAAGTGCAGTATATCGATAATCCTACCAACTACCCCGACCCTGCTCTCATTCAGACCGCAGAAGAACCTATGGTAAAGGCAAGCATCCTTTCACCGTCTGATTACGTCGGTAATATCATGGAGCTTTGTCAGGACAGACGAGGTGTGTTCAAGGATATGAAATATCTCGATGACACCCGTGTTGAGCTGCATTATGAACTGCCGCTCAATGAGATAGTTTATGATTTCTTCGATGTTCTGAAATCCCGTACAAAAGGCTATGCTTCCTTCGATTACGAGATGATGGGATATGTGCCGAGCAAACTCGTGAAACTGGATATCCTGCTGAACGGTGAGATCGTCGATGCCCTCAGCTTTATAATCCACACCGATAAGGCTTATGCAAGAGCACGTAAAATTGCCGAAAAACTAAAGGAAAATATTCCGCGTCAGCTCTTTGAAGTTCCTATTCAGGCTGCTATCGGCGGTAAAATAATCGCCCGTGAGACCGTTAAGGCTATGCGTAAGGACGTTCTTGCAAAGTGCTATGGCGGTGATATAACCAGAAAGAAGAAGCTGCTCGAAAAGCAGAAGGAAGGTAAGAAGCGTATGCGCCAGCTGGGTACTGTTGAAGTTCCGCAGGAGGCGTTCATGAGCGTTCTCAAGCTCGACAGCTGAGAACGGGAGGCTTATTATGTTGAATTATATCATTTTCGGACTACTTGTCGCTAAATGTATTGCAAGTATCATAACTGTTGCTGCTGAACCGCTCGTGCCAAAGAATACAGGCGCGGGACGTATCCTTCGTGCTGTCAGGATAAGACTCCGCGAAATGTCGCGTACAAGCTTTTGCGTTACGACATTGGTATTACTGGTAATAGGTCTTGTTGCTGATAGTAACGATCATGATATTTTCGTGGCTATTGGTGTAATGCTGCTGACACTGATCGTTCTCCACCCTGAGGACTTCGCAGCTATGTTCAGAACACGGAAAAAAGCTCGGAAAAAAGCGCGGCTCGGACTTACTCCCGTGTTTGCAGGAAAAGTTCCGCTTGCAAAGCTGACAAAAGAGCTTGAACCTCTGGTCGTGGATACTACGTCCGAAGAAGGAAAGGAAGAAATATGAGTATTTATAACTGTCCGCATTGCGGCGAAAAAAGCTTTACCCCAATGTCAAAAGCTATGGCAGGAACTATGAAGTCGAAGGGAAAGGCTTGCCCTAAGTGCGGAAAGCTCTGCGTGAACGGCAAGGGCGCAACTATCTTCAATGCGATCTATTCCCTTGTTATGTTTATTATTGTCGGTTATGTGTACCTTCACGGCGCAGATAATGAGTGGATGTTCACACACGAAGTTCCTATCGTAGCGGCGATCATTATATCAATACTTGTCGTTCCGAAGATCGTAAGTGCGTTTTTCTTCAAAATGGAACAGTCTATCCGTATTGATGCATACAAATGAGCAGTCTCGGTATTTATATCCATGTGCCGTTCTGCGGCAGAAAGTGCGCGTATTGCGATTTTTATTCTGTAAACTGGTCTAAAGCTGCTGCGGAGGATTACACCGCGGCAGTTTTGCGTAATATACGCCACTATTCCGATAATTCACAGGCGGTGGATACGGTTTATTTCGGCGGTGGGACTCCGTCACTGCTGACTGCATGGCAGCTTGACTCAATGATAAACGAGATAGGGAAGGGCTTTTCACTTGATGCTGATGCAGAGATAACTCTTGAAGCAAATCCTTGTACCCTGAGCAGGATAAAGCTGACGGAACTGTATAATATCGGCGTAAACAGGCTCTCAATAGGTGTTCAGTCAATGATAGATGATGAGCTGAAAACTCTCGGGCGTGTTCATAGTGCTGCCCGTGCGGAGCAGGCTGTGCTCGATGCAGCAGCTGTCGGATTTGATAATATCTCCTGCGATCTTATGGCGGCTCTGCCCGATCAGAAGCCCGAAGCGCTTAAATATTCCATCGAGAGAATGGCGGCTTTGCCTGTACAGCATATTTCGGCTTATATTCTCAAAACAGAGAACGGCACTCCTTTTGACTGCGATGATATACGCAGAAGATTACCCGATGAGGACGCTTCTGCCGAGCTTTATCTGCAAATGGTGGAACTGCTCGAAAAGAACGGTTTTGCTCAGTATGAGGTTTCAAACTTTGCCAAAAAAGGATTCGAGAGCAGACATAATTGCCGCTACTGGAAGTGCGAGGATTATATCGGTATAGGTCCTGCTGCTCATTCGTGCTATAATGGCAAGCGTTTCGCGGTGGAGCGCGACCTCGGTGGTTTTGTAAGCTCTCCTGTGCAAAAGGTGACGATAACGGACGAAAGTCCCTGCGGCTTTGAGGAGTTCGCAATGCTAAGGCTGAGACTTAAAGAGGGACTGCGCTTTTGCGATGTTCAGGAGCACAGAGGGGATATCGAGAGGAAACTGCCGCCGCTGGTGAAAGAGGGCTATGCCGAGACAGACGGCGAGCGCGTGTGGCTCACGGCTAAGGGCTTTCTTATGTCGAACTCTGTTATAGAATACCTTGTTTTTTGACGATAAAAAAGAGCTTTGCGTATTGCAAAGCTCTTTTTATGTGAGATCGTTTACTATCTTGTCGAAAACAGGGAAGTCCTTGTCATAAGTCTCCTGCATATCTTCCTTGCTTGCATCCATGATATCCTTCGGCTTGCGTATCGCAAAGAAAAGATCATCGTCTATCTCCGACTTTGGTATGCCAAGACGCTCTGCAAAAGCAGTATCCTTCAGATAGAAATAGTAGTCTTTTACGTGTGGATTGTCAGGGTATATCTTGCTGAGATCAACAAGAGACTCCGACGGGATAAGCAGATCTTCGGTAGTTTGCTTATTACCGATGATTACCACGCCCTCTGCGTTGTTGAGGAATGTGGTGAGCTTGTTCGTTACGCCCTTGGTGTAGTTCTGGTACTCATCGTCACTGTACGGGATATAGTAGACCGATACCAGTACCTTGCCGTTTTTGTTGGTATCTTCACCAAACTCAGCAAGATAGTCTTCAAGATAGGTCGATGAGCTTACCGACTCGTTAGGACACAGCATGAGTATTACCATATCTGGATTCGGCTTAGAAAGCAGATCGTATGCGAGGAATATCACAAGACCAACAAAAAATACTCCGAGTCCAAGCCACCATTTGTTGTGATAGAAGAAGTTGACGATCTTCTTTCCGAATGACAGCTTTATTTCTTCGGGAGGCTCTTCCTCTTGTATGGTATCGCTTTCCTCTATCAAGCCCTGTTTCATGCGCATAAGCTCGATCCTCTCGTTCTGGAGCTGTCTCTCGTATGCTTCGCGCTTCTGCTTTTCACGTTCTGCGTGTTGGCGTTCTATCTCCTGCTGCTGCTTTTCTAACTCTTCCTCACGCTGTTTGCGCATCTCTTTATTGACCTGAAAGACGCTCTTTTGTATGTCGAGCTTTTCATCATTGCTGTCTGCTTCGGGAACGCGGTTATTCTCTTTATTTTTCATAAATATATCCTTTATGATAATGGGCGGCAATGAGCCGCCCGTATTGTTATTATTTATTCCTCGGTTTCCTTTTCCTGACGACCGCCGTTTGCTGGCAGGCTTTTCATAGTAGGGAAGAGGAGTACGTCTCTGATAGATGCGCTGTTTGTGAGAAGCATTACAAGACGGTCGATACCGTATCCGATACCGCCTGTAGGTGGCATACCGATCTCCAGAGCACGGAGGAAGTCCTCATCTGTGCGGTTTGCTTCTTCGTCACCCTGGCTGAGAGCTTCTTCCTGAGCCTTGAAACGCTCACGCTGATCGATAGGATCATTAAGCTCTGAATATGCGTTACACATCTCACGACCTGTGATGAAAAGCTCGAAACGCTCAACATAATCAGGTGCATCAGGCTTCTTCTTTGTGAGAGGTGAGATCTCGATAGGATGATCCATAATAAATGTTGGCTGGATAAGGTGCTCCTCAACATATGCCTCAAAGAAAAGGTTGAGGATATCGCCGCGCTTGTGACGGTCTTCAAACTCAACATTGTGCTCCTTGGCAACTGCACGAGCTTCTTCAAGAGTCTTTATTTCGTTGAAGTCAACTCCTGAATACTTCTTTACTGCATCGATCATGGTAAGTCTCTCAAAAGGCTTGCCGAGGTCAATCATGTATTCGCCGTAAGGAACGCAGGTAGTTCCGCAAACTTCCTGAGCAACGTGACGGAACATATTCTCTGTGAGATCCATCATTCCGTAATAGTCTGTATATGCCTGATATAACTCCATGAGTGTGAACTCAGGGTTATGACGGGTGTCAACGCCTTCATTTCTGAAAACTCTGCCGATCTCGTATACTCTTTCAAGTCCGCCGACAATGAGTCTCTTGAGGTAGAGCTCGAGACTGATACGAAGCTTTACTTCTTCGTCGAGAGCGTTGTAATGGGTCTCGAAAGGTCTTGCTGCTGCACCGCCTGCATTGGAAACGAGCATAGGAGTTTCAACTTCCATGAAGCCCTGATTATCAAGGTAGCGTCTGATAGATGCGATTATTTTTGAACGCTTAACAAAAGTATCCTTTACCTCAGGATTGATGATGAGGTCGGTATAACGCTGACGGTATCTTGTATCTGTATCCTTCAGACCGTGCCACTTTTCAGGGAGCGGAAGGAGCGACTTTGTGAGCAGTGTGATGCTCTTTGCGTGGATAGAGATCTCACCCTTACGAGTTCTGAATACGTAACCCTCAACACCGATGATATCGCCGATATCCCACTTCTTCTTGAACTCTTTGAAGAGATCAGCTCCGATATCGTTTGAACGAACGTACACCTGTATACGGTCGGAAGCATCGCGGACGTCGATAAAGTTAGCCTTACCCATATCTCTCCAGCTCATGATACGGCCGGCGATACGGATAATATTTGCGTTGAGCTTTTCAAGCTCTGCTGCCTTCTTCTCCTCGTCATCGCCTACAGCAGCGAGTATCTCAGCTTCCTTAGCCTCGAACTCCTTCTTGTAGTCAGCAGCGTGACCTGTAACGTCAAACTTTGTGATCTGGAAAGGATCCTTGCCGAGTTTCTTGAGATCAGCAAGCTTATCCATTCTGTCCTTCTTGAGTATATTTATATCCTGAGCAGGCTCTTCTTCTGCCTGTACAGGACTGTTTACTTGATTTTCGCTCATTTTCTGTATCCTTTCAAATTACTTGGAGATCTCTACTACCTCAAACTTCAGCTCGCCTGCAGGAGCTTCAACGATGAATATATCGCCGACTCTCTTTTTCATTGCTGCCTTGCCGATAGGGGATTCATCAGAGATGAGTCCTTCCTTAACGTTAGCGTGGTTTGTACCAACGATAGTGAATGTCTGTACCTTGCCGTTGTCAAGACGCTTTATAGTGATCTTGGAGCTCATACCGATCTCATCAACTGAGATGTTATCGTCTTCAACGATCTCAGCGTTGTCTATTGTATACTGAAGTTCGTTGATCTGAGCTTCGAGGATAGCCTGTTCGTTTTTAGCTTCATCGTACTCTGCGTTCTCGGAGAGGTCTCCGTAGGAACGAGCAACTTTAAGTCTTTCGGCAACTTCCTTACGTTTATTGATTTTAAGGTCATCAAGTTCTGCAACGAGCTTGTCGTAGCTTTCTCTGGACATCTTCTTTGTAGCCATATCAATACACTCCTTATATATCATTATTTCGGGAGAGAAAGAAACCATGTACTTCCCGAAGCTTTAAATAGCATTACATATAATTATACTATATCACGCTGAAAAAGTCAATAGCTGGTGTTCAGGAATTAGCGAGCGGTAAGAACGATCAGCTGCTGACGGTTAATGAGGGACAATGCTGATAATAATAAAAAAGAGCGGAATGCTCCGCCCTTTATCACGTATTTACTGCCCGAGCAGCATATTTGCTACTTCTATAGCCTTTTCATACTGTGCATCGTAATACTCATCAGTGTTCTCTATGGCATGATCGGGAGTGAGTCCCACGCCGTCATAGCACTCAGAAACACCTGTGCGGTATTTTGCAACAGTGAGTACCACTGCACCTCTGCTGTTCTCAAACTCTGTGGTCTGCTGCATTACGCCCTTGCCGTAGGTCTTTTCTCCAACAAGCTCTGCATTTCCGTAATCGCGGAGAGATGCTGCAAAAAGCTCTGCTGCGCTGGCTGTATTTCCGTTCACGAGAACTACCATAGGGATATTAAGGCTGCTCTCATCGGAATATACGATAGTTTCGCTGTGACCGTCCTTGTACTCAGCTGTTGCGATAACTCCTTCGGGAAGAAGCGGATTAACGCAGTCTGAAAGAGCGGTAACAAGTCCGCCTTCGTTGTCGCGTACATCGAATATCATTGCTTTTGCACCATTTGATGTAAGACGTTCAAGAGTGTCAACGAACTGCTGCGGAGTATTTTTCTTGAAGCTGTCTATTTTAATATAGCCGACGCGGTCTGAGATCATCTCACCGCTTACGGTTATCATTTCGATAGAGCGGCGTGTGAAGGTATAGTCCTTATCGATACCGCCGCGGCGTATAGTCAGCTTTATCTCAGAGCCTTCGAGACCTCGCATGGCTTCTACAGATTCGTCAAAGCCTGCTGCAAGTACATCAACTCCGTCGATGAGTGTTATAACGTCACCGACTTTGAGGTCGGCATCGAGAACAGGTGAGTCCTGCATTATGCCATCGATGCGTATATAGCCGTTTTCGTCCTTGCCGAGAGTTAGTCCGAGACCTATGAGCTGTCCTTCGTCCTCACTCTGCTCGGCTATATATTCGTCTGCTGAAAGGTATTTGGAATACTTGTCGCCAAGTCCTGAGATATACCCTTTCAGTATTCCGTCGCTAAGCTCACTTTCGTCGATATCGCCAAGATAGTGTTCTCTTACATAAGAATCCAGAGTTTGCAGTGAGTTGTATTTCTGGCTCTTTTCGTTTACATCGACTACTTTTTTGTTGAAGCTTTGCAGTGAAAAGAAAGAGGTCAGTATGAACGTTACCGCTGAAACGATAGCGATAAGGCTCAATGCCAGACCAAGACTGATCTTCTTATTCATGGTATCATCGCTTTCTGACAAAAATTCGGGCAGTTGCGTGAACTGCCCTGAATCTGTATATTTTATTGTTATGGACTAACGTATCCAAGCGGGTCTACACGGGAACCGTTAACACGTACCTCAAAGTGGAGGTGAGCGCCTGTTGACCAACCTGTTGAACCTATGTAACCGATAACCTGTCCCTGTTCAACGTACTGACCTACAGAAACTGCTGCTGATGCAAGGTGTCCGTAGACTGTTGAGTATGTACCGTCATGAGAGATAACTACGTAGTTACCGTAACCGCCGCCGCAGCCGCAGCTTCCGTCCTTAGGGTAGTCATGTGTACATGAGTTGCATACCTGTATAACGGTACCTGCCTTTGAAGCAACAGCTCTGCCGCCGTGGATTCCTCCGTCACCTACGTCTATACCGCCGTGGAATGAACCCCATCTCGGACCGTAGCCGCTGGAGATGTAGCAGAATCCGGGTGCAGGCCATGCAAAGCCTGATGCTGAAGGTGCGACAGGTACATAAGCAGGAGTACTTGGAGTGTAGCTCTGTCCCTGCTGTGCAGCCTGCTGTGATGCAGCTGCCTGAGCAGCGGCTCTCTCCTGAGCAAGTCTTGCCTGTTCTTCTTCATAGCGTCTCTGAGCTTCTTCAGCCTGACGCTGGATCTCAGCCTCGATAGCAGCGTTGAACTCATTGTTCATCGCTTCGAGTTCAGCCTTCTTTTCAGCAGTCATAGCCTCTTCCTTAGCGAGACGGTCGATCTCAGCCTGAGTCTGCTGCATTTTTTCATTGAGATTTTCAAGCTCTGAAGATTTTTCTTCCTTACGCTTATTCTGCTCATTGACTTTCATTTCGAGAGTAAGCTTTTCGGATTCGAGGGATTTCTTATCCTCCTCCATGCTGTCGATCTCTCCGAGAATGTCGTTAATAAGCTCTTCATCATAAGAAGCGATACGGTTGACCATTTCAACTCTTGACATAATATCATAGAAACTTGATGTACCTATAACAACTGATGCAAGGTTATCGTTTCCTGAGACATACATTGCGCAAAGGCGCTGTTTGAAGAGCTCTACCTTTTCGTCGATAGCTTTCTGCTGATTTTCGATAGATACGTTGAGGTTATCGATATTATCTTTTGCAGAGTTGATATCGTTGTTAAGGCTTTCGATCTCCTTATTCAGGAGGGCAATATTGTCCTGGATAACAGTTATCTGTTCGGTGAGAACGCTCTGATACTGCTGTTCCTGAGCCTTATTACCTGCGAGAGCGTCAAGCTCTGACTGTAATTCTGTTATTTTTCCTTTGTTTGCGTTGATCTGCTCCTGCATCTCAGCGATAGATTGAGCTGATACGTTGTGAGCGTTCTTTCCTGTTGTTGACGGATAAACCGATATAAGCGTAATGGTAAGAGCTGTGCCTATAACACAGGAAAGAGTTTTCTTGAAAATGTTTAACTTTTCCATAATTAAGCTGCGTATCGGACGATGCCCGAATGCACACTCCTTTCATAAAAAATCACATTATTTCTGGTGAATTAACGTCAGACATCAATATGCTTTCTTGTACTTACAACACTTCCCAAAGCACCGATAAGAGCGCCTATTACGAGATATCCTACAACTACATAAAGGCGTATATCTCCAAATGGGATAAGGCTGCTTACACCGAAGGTGTTCATGAGCATACCCTGTTCTTTTATCATGTCATAAGCTGAGCGATATATCGCCCATGTTATGAAGTAAGCACCTGCACCTGCAAAGAATCCTGTTACCATACCTTCTACGAAGAATGGCATACGGATAAATGCGTTTGTGGCACCGACATACTTCATTATCTGTATCTCCTCACGGCGGGCAAATACGCTTGCCTTTGTGGTATTGGAGATAATTATCATTGAGATGACTGAGAGTGCGATGATTATTGCACCTGCAATGAGTGATACGACCTTACGGAGCTCTCTGAGAAACTCTGCCACCTGCGGTGACGCGGACGCACTCTGTACATGAGCTATCTTGCTTATTTCTGCGGTGGTATCAGCGATCTTATCGGTATTCTTTACCGTTACGCTGAATCCGTCAGGCATAAAGCTTGCATCTGAGCCGATGTACTCATTGAAGATCTTCTCAGCGTTAGGAAGATTTGCACGCTGTCTTTCAAGCGCTTCTTCCTTTGATACAAATGTGACCTTATCTATGTTGGAAAGCTCCCTGATAGCGTTTTCAGCAGTTGTGTTTTCGCTTTCGGAAGTACCAACAGCCATAATGACAACGATCTCGTTCTGGCTTCCCAGACCCTTTATCATGGAATTGAGGTTGATATAAAACAGACCTGCTATTCCGACGAGAAGGAGAGATATGAGCAGTACGCAGAACGTTGCGAACGCCATCATTTTATTTTTCCATATATTTTCTACGCCTTGATCGGCGAGATATTTTATACCGCTTAGTTTCATTCAGCACCTCCCTCAGTTTTTTCTGTGAGAGCTGCCAGCAGTTCTTCTGGAGTAGCTGCCGTAGAAACGTTGCTTGTTTCTGTGAGGTCAACGTCTATATTGTCAGCGACCTTTGGCATGAAAGGGCTCTTAGGTTCGCTTTTGCCTTCGGGAACTCCTCCGATGGCCGATATGATATCATCGGCTGTCATATTCTCGATAGGGAGGTCGATAGCATCTTCGGTATTTACGATCTCTTCCTGTGGCGGATCGTTTATCCGTTCTGCCTCACTTATAGCAGCCGCCATTGCTTCTGACGGTATCTCTGTATCCATATCAGCGAGGATCTCGTCATTTGTACCTGTGATGACCTCGTCGAATACGATCTCGCCTTCGGTGATATTGATTATTCTTCCGCCGAAGTGGCGTACCAGATCGTGCTCATGAGTTACCATGAGTATTGTTGTACCCTGATCGTTGATACCTTTTAGAAGCTCAACGATCTCATAGGAGAGTTCAGGGTCGATATTACCTGTAGGCTCGTCTGCGATTATCAGCTGCGGGTCGTTTACAAGGGCTCTTGCTATTGCGACACGCTGTTTTTCACCGCCTGAAAGCTCGTCAGGGTAAGAATTTGTTTTTGCATGGAGTCCTACAAGGCTTATAACATAGGGGACTCTTTTACGTATATACTTGATCGGAGCATCAATAACTCTGAGAACGAATGCGATGTTCTCATATACCGTCATTGACGGGATCAGTCGGAAATCCTGAAATACAAAGCCGAGTGTACGGCGAAATTCAGGTATCTTTCTTTTTTTAAGCTTGTTCAGGTTATAGCCGTTGACGGTGACAACACCGCTCGTTGCGTCTATTTCCTTGAGAAGAAGCTTTATCATAGTACTTTTTCCCGCACCTGATGAACCTACTACGAATGCAAAATCGCCGTCGTTGATCTTGAGGCTGACGTTGTTAAGAGCATCAACGCCGCTTGAGTAGGTCACGGATACGTTTTTAAGTTCTACCAATGGGTTACACCTACCTTAATCTGTAAAGAGCGGTATACCGCCCGAAAGTTCTTGTTTGCCGCAGGGCTTATCAGAACTTGACAGGATTAGCAGACAGGTACTTCTTTACCATAAGAGCGATCTTGAAGATAATAGCGTGATCGAACTCACGGAGATCAAGACCTGTAAGCTTCTTGATTTTTTCGAGTCTGTATACGAGTGTGTTTCTGTGTACGAAGAGTTTTCTTGATGTTTCTGAAACGTTGAGGTTATTCTCAAAGAACTTCTGGATAGTGAAGAGTGTTTCGTGATCGAGAGACTCGATGCTTCCTACCTTGAATACTTCGTGGAGGAAGGTCTCACAGAGAGTTGTCGGGAGATGATAGATAAGGCGAGCGATACCGAGATTATCGTAGCTTACGATGACCTTGTCTGTATCAAATACCTTGCCGACTTCAAGAGCCATCTGAGCTTCCTTGAATGAACGTGCGAGATCCTTTACGCCTACAACAGCTGTACCGATACCTACATTGACTCTGGTGTAGAATTCGCTGCTGAGTGTATCAGCGATAGAACGAGCGAGCTTTTCGAGATCCTTTGAGTCTACTGCGCTCTTTAACTCCTTGACGAGAACGATATCTGTTTCGGTGATATTGAAAACGAAGTCCTTGTTCTTGTCAGGGAAGAGGTTCTGGATAACATCGTATGCAGAGATGTCGTTGGCAGAGATGATCCTGATGAGGAATACTGCACGGCTGATCTCGGCATTGAAGTGGAGCTCTCTTGCCTTGATAACGATATCACCGGGGAGTACGTTGTCGAGGATAACGTTCTTGATGAAGTTGTTTCTGTCGTACTTTTCATCGTAATACTGCTTGATATTTGAAAGTGCGATAGCAAGAATGCTTGCGTACTTGGCTGCAGCGTCGTCAACGCCTTCCACGAATACAGCATAGTCGGGCTTTACTCTTGAACCGAAAGGTTTATATGTGAAGCCGTCACGGATAAAGATATCGTGGGAATCGCTGAGGTCGAGTGAAACGAACTCGTTTGTTGTACCTACACGGGTAAGATCGCTGCAAGCGATGATAGTTGCTGTCTCATCGACTACACCAATTGTAGCATCGATTGAGTCGCGCATCTGATGAACTAAACCTTGAAATAATCTGTTGGACATGGTATACATCCTTTCTCTTAATAAGATCTTATTTTGAGCGGACCTTCAAGGAGAGTCCGGAGAGAGTATCTCCGTAACATATTACAAATTGTAACACATTTTTAGCTTGAATTTGTTAACAAACTGTTAACTCTCGTCTGAAGGCTCACAAACATGACTTACATATGTGTTCGATTTTGTTTAACTTGTACAAAGAGCTGTTTTTCTTTGTAACCAAGCTGTAATTTTTTAAGATTCAAAATGTAAAGTTTACATTTTCTCGGGTCTGTCGATATTGAGTATCTCAAGAACATTTCTGAGAGTCTGACGTACTGCGACACAAAGAAGGATACGTGCATTTCTGAGCTCGTCGCTCTCTGCGTTCTTTACGCTGCAAGCGTCATAGAAGCGGTGGAAGAGTGTAGCGAGGTCTATAGCGTACTTTGTGATCTTAGCAGGATCGTAGGTCTTTGCAGCAAGGTCAATCTCCTTTGGAAGTGAAGCAAGGTGACGGATAAGCTCTATCTCTCTTGCATCTGAGAGGAGGTCAAAGTCTGCGGAATCAGGAACATTTATGCCCTCTTCGGCAAGTGCTCTTATCATGCTGCATATTCTTGCGTGAGCATACTGAACATAGTATACAGGGTTCTGAGAAGTTTTCTCGATAGCGAGTCCGAGATCAAACTCAAATTGTGAATTTGCTTCACGGAGGTTGAAGAAGAATCTCGCAGCATCTATTGGTATCTCGTCAAGGAGAGTTACAAGTGTGATAGCCTTGCCGCTTCTCTTTGAGAGCTTGACTGTTTCGCCGTTGCGGACAAGTCTTACCATCTGCATAAGTACTACATCAAGCTTTGAAGCGTCAACTCCGAGAGCTGTAAGAGCTGCCTTTAAACGCGGTACATAGCCGTGGTGGTCTGCACCGAGAACGTTGATAGCCTTGTCGAAATTACGTGTTACAAGCTTATTGTAGTGGTAAGCGATATCGGGAACGATATATGTGTAAAGACCATTGCTTCTTCTGAGTACGAAATCCTTGTCAAGACCGTACTCAGTAGCCTTGAACCATATAGCGCCGTCCTGCTCGTAAGCCTTTCCTGCTTCGAGAAGCTTGTCAACAACGAGTTTTGTCTCATTCTTTTCGTGGACTGTGCTCTCTCTGAACCAGTTATCGTAAACGATACGATACTTTTTCAGGTCGCGCTCCAGACCTGCTATATTAATAGGAAGAGCATATTCAACGAGAGCCTTTCTGCGTTCCTCCTCAGAAACGTTCTCCTGTGCCTTTCCGTTGATATCATAGAAATTCTTAGCGTGTTCGATGATATCAGTTCCGAGGTAAACGTCTTCGGGCATCTCGAACTCGCCGCCTTCGCCGCTGCCTTCATAGATCACAGAGCAGAGCTTGTCGGTATCGTCCTTGTACTGAGCAATGAGCTCCTGTCCCTTTGCGGAGCAGAGCTGTAAGTATCTGAGCTCGAGTGACTTGCCGAACTTTTCGATCTGATTGCCTGCGTCGTTCACGTAGAACTCACGCTCTGCGTGATAGCCTGCCCACTGGAGAACGCTTGCGAGACAGTCTCCGATAGCGCCTCCTCTTGCGTTACCTATGTGCATAGGGCCTGTCGGGTTTGCGGAAACGAATTCCACAAGTACTCTCTTTCCCTTGCCAAGCTCGGTCTTTCCGTAATTTCCGCCTTCGTCAAGTACATTCCTGACAACGTCAGAGAACCATTTTCTGCTGAGGAAGAAATTGAGGAATCCCGGACCTGCAACTTCGGCTCTGTCAAATATAGTACCTTTGAGGTCAAGCTTTTCACAGAGGAGCTCTGCTATCTTGCGCGGAGGCATTCTGAGTGCCTTTGCGCATACCATAGCGGTATTAGCTGCGAAATCTCCGTGAGACTTGTCAGCAGGTATCTCAATATTAAATGATGGGAGCGGAACTGCTGGTATTGCTTCTTCGGCTACAAGTTTTCCGAGAGAATCCATGATTATCTCACGTAGCCTGATCGAAGCGGAATTGATAAGGTCTGACATTTTATCTATCCTTTCTTTAGCGTTCAGTTTTGCTGCTGAACTGTCATGATTATCTCGTTATCTGAAAGATACGAGGAATTCAGGTCAAGTGTATATTTGAGGTAGAGCCTGCCGTTCTCGGCAAGTGTATTCTCTATTGCGTGAGTATACACGCCGATCTGGAGGTTGCCGTAGGGAGTTCCGTACTGGCAGAAATGCTTGCGTCCCATTTCGAGGGAGAGGACTGAATTTGCCGTTCCCTCGCGTGTTATGGAGGCGTTTTTGCTGTTGTCAACTTTTATGGTGGTAACAGAGCCTTCAAAACCTGTTGCGGAGGTGTCTTCGTAAGAGATTATGTCCCATCCGTTCTTGCTTGTGAAGTTTGCCTTAGTCAGCAGCTCTGTTTCACTTTTTTCATTATCCTGCCACTGGATACTCGTAAGGGAAATCAATACGTTATTTTTCAAAATAATCTCCTTTATAAAAACGATATGATATCGCCGTGATGTCAATACGTTCTATCTGAGTTTTCTACAGCCTGTTCAAGCAGATAGTCGATAAGCTCTTCGTGTGAAAAGCCCATATGCTCCATGAGCTTAGGAAAGACGCTGTTTTTTCTTAGCCCGGGCATAGTGCCTATCTTATTGAGCAGAAGCTCACCATCATCTGTGAGGAAGAAGTCCACACGCGCCAAGCCCTTGCAGCCAATTGCCTTGAACGCTTTTACTGCGGTATCCTGAACCTTTTTGGTGAGTTCGGGAGAGAGCTCAGCAGGTATTGTAAGGTCGTCACCTGTGCTCACGTTGAAGTTATTAGGATCGTAAACTGTTTCAGAAGCAGTTATCTCGCCAACAGGCGAACACATCGGCTGATCGCTGCCGAGAACTGCGGCTTCGAGCTTGCGTCCGCTGATGTATTTTTCAACAACGACCTTATTGTCGTTGGAAAATGCTATCTTTACAGCCGAAAGGAGCTGTTCAGAGTTATCGGCAAAGCTTGTACCTACGTTGCTTCCGCTGTTTGCAGGCTTTACCACAAGAGGAAATCCGAGCTTAGCTGCTATCTCGCGGCAGCATTCGTCAAGGTGATTTATTTCTCGCTGGGTAATAAGCTCCCAGTCCGCAGTCCTGATGTCATAGTCGTCCATGACCATATGCGTATGGGACTTGTCCATGCAGGATGCAGAAGCAAGAACACCGCTTCCGACATAAGGGATATTTGCGAGTTCGAGAAGTCCCTGTATAGTTCCGTCGCCGCCGTGCTTTCCCATGAGCACAGGGATAGCCACATCGACCTTTCTCACAGTAGCTTCGCCGTTTTCGATAGTGATGATGCCTCTGTGCAGCGGATCAGGGGAAATGATCGCAGCGGTGCAGTCTGTATCCTGATCCCAGGTGCCGTCAGCTATATCTGAAACGTCTCCCGGAAAATACAACCAGCGTCCCTTTCGTGTTATTCCTATGCAAATGACTTCATATTTGTCTCGTGGGATATTCTGTATCACCTCAGCGGCAGAAGCAAGTGAAAGCTCATGCTCACGGGCTGTGCCGCCGAAAATAACGGCAGCCTTAATCTTTGCCATATATTTCTCCTTTATAAATAGTAGTCCTGATTTTTTATTGTCATTTTCAAGTATCACTATATTTTATCACAATTCACAAAAAACTGCAAGTATTTTTTGATGAAATGCAGAATAGGACGGTAAAATTCGCAATGAAAGTACATTGCAGACAATTTTCAACGGCATAATTTGTGCATTTTGACATCAGAAAAAACGCCTTTTCATCAAATTGACGGAATACCCCTTAGTAAAAATGACGAATAAAAAGTAAAAAAGGACTGCAATGCAGTCCTTTTTATGATGAAAGAAAGTGAGGTAATGATGATAGCTTGTTTATGGTCGGCACTAATGCTGAGAGGGAACTCACCTCCTGCCGAGAGTGTCGTCCTCAGGCTGGAGCTTGTCATACTTCAGGATATAATCGTATATTTCCTGTACAGTTGTGAATGCAACTCCGACATAGCTGTCTGCGCAGCCGTAATATATCGCAATGCGTCCAGTTTCATTATCGGTAAGAGTTGCACACGGGAAGCACACATTCGGCACAAAACCGCGCTCCTCATACCATTCCTCGGGGGTGAGGATATAGTTTGAACAGCGATGAAGTACGCGAGAGGGTTCGTTGATGTCAAGTATAGCTGCACCGATGCTGTAAACATAGCCGTTGCAGGTATTTACTACGCCGTGATAAAACATGAGCCAGCCCTTATCAGTCTCGATAGGTGCAGCTCCGCCGCCTATTTTAAGGCTTTCCCACCAGTTGCCTGAGCGCCCCATGACATGGCGGTGTCTGCCCCAGTACTCCATATCCTTGCTTTCGGAAAGGAATATATCTCCGAATGCTGTGTGACCGTTATCACAAGGTCTTGAAAGCATTACAAAGCGGTCGTTTATTTTTCTCGGGAACAGTACCGCGTTGCGGTTGTAGGGAAGGAAAGGGTTTTCAAGGCGCGTGAAGGTCTTGAAGTCCTTTGTGGCTGCAATGCCTATGGTAGGGCCGAAAGCGTCCTGACACCACATTATGTAATATGTGTCATCAACTTTGACAAGCCGCGGATCGTATGCATAGATCGGCATGAACGATTCGCCGTTCTCGTCAGTGAAAGGGATCTTTTCTTCGTCGAATTCCCAGTGAAGTGCGTCATTGCTCCTTCCAAGATAGATATGCGGTATACCGTTACGCTGTTCTCCGCGGAAAACTCCGATAAATCCGTTGTTGTAAGGCATTACGGCACTATTGAAGATACGTGCTACATCAGGAAGAGGGTTCCTGTTTATTATTGGGTTTTCGGTGTATCTCCAAACGGGAGCGGTGCAGCCTGTTGGCTTTTCCTGCCATGGTATATTCGGAAGAGCACTTCCGATGATTCTGATATCTGCCATAACTGACTCCTTTTTAATTAAGTATCGGGGAATCGATTAATTAAATTATACTATGATAATATGATTTAGTCAATAGAAATCCGAATATTTAAGTAATTTTGTAAGAATGCACTATTTCAGGTGGTATTATTTTACATTATATAATTTACATAATGTTATAGAATGTGAGTGCTGTTATAGTGTATAATGTTATAAAAGGAGCAGCTGTTATGAACTCGGCGCGGAGAGGCTGCCTGATATGAGCAATACGGTATCCGTGTGACAGGGGGCTTGCTCGGACACGTTCGGAGTCCGCTCCCGAGTGGCTTGCTGCTGTTCACGGTCTGCCTTTGAAAACGAGGGAGACATGGTGTATTATATGTAAATATCTGCTCATGAATTGACATGATCGCTTAAATTATCACTTAAAGGAGTTGGGTATATGAATATTTATGAACTTATCAACGGTATTTCAAACGGGAATTTTGATGAAAAATTCAGAATGTTGTACGGATTTTCCGAAAAAGCTGTTGTTCGTGCAAGAACAAGGTATCTCAGCGCTGTGGAAAAATTTTCAAAGCTTTATCCCGAATGTACGGAGATACGTGTTTTTTCGGCTTCGGGAAGAACTGAAATAGGCGGAAACCATACCGATCATCAGCATGGCTGCGTCCTTGCGGCGGCGGTAAGTCTTGACGTGATAGCTGTTGTTAAGCAGAATTGCGACAGAGTTATCCGCATTAAATCAGAGGGATATATGACGGACGAGATATGCCTTGATGATTATGAGGTGCGTGAGGCTGAAAAGGGAACATCTGCTGCACTTATCCGCGGTATAGCTGCGAAATTTGCGGAAATCGGTGCTGAAGTGGGCGGATTTGATGCCTATATGACCTCTGAGGTACTCAGCGGAAGCGGTCTTTCTTCGTCGGCTGCATTCGAGGTGCTTGTGGCAACTATCATCAATAAACTCTTTTACGGCGATAGGGCGAAAGCTGCGGATATCGCCAAGATAGGGCAGTTTGCGGAGAATGTCTACTTCGGTAAGCAGAGCGGTCTCATGGACCAGATGGTGTGTGCGGCAGGCGGCTTCGTTTCAATTGATTTTGCTGACCCGAATGAGCCTGAGATATCTAATGTGGATTTTGATTTCGAGAAGGCAGGCTATTCCGTCTGCATTACCGATACAAAGGGCAGTCATGCCGATCTTTCGGACGAGTACAGTGCTGTTTCTGCTGAGATGAAGCAGGTGGCAAAGGCTCTCGGACACAGCGTCCTTCGTGAAGCTGATGAGAAGGAGTTTTATGCGAGACTGCCTGAATTGCGCAGTTCATGCAGTGACAGAGCTATTCTTCGTGCAGCTCATTTCTTCGGCGAGAATGCAAGAGCTGTTGAAGAGGCTAAGGCACTTTCAAAAGGTGACACAGAGCAATTCTTTGAGCTTGTGAATGAATCGGGTACTTCTTCTGCGGAACTGTTGCAGAATCTCTATTCCTGCGGCAGTCCACACGCTCAGCAGATACCTCTTGCAATAATGCTGAGCAAGCGTTTCCTCGGAGGTGTAGGAGCTGTGAGAGTTCATGGCGGTGGTTTTGCAGGTACTATTCAGGCATTCGTTCCGAATTACCTTACTGCTGAATATGCTAAGGAAATGGAACGCGTTTTCGGCATCGGCAGCTGCTATGTGCTTACGATACGCTCTGTCGGAGGATATGAACTCGTACTGTAAAACAGGAATTGAAGCGATCAGAATTATTATTAATAGGTGATATAATGTCAGAGTACAATATTATAAATTATACTGATGATATGCAGGAGAGAGTCGTGGAATTCCTTACTAAGGTGTTCCAAGAGTCAGACAAGAGCTTTGAACCTGATGGCAGACACAGCGCTTTTGCAGATATAGAGCGGAATTTTATGGGGTTCTGGTGTGCCTTTGACGGTAAAGATATTGTTGGTACGGTGGCTGTCAAGAAAATAAGTGATACGGTATGTGAACTGAAAGGGCTTTATGTCTACGAAAAGTATCACGGTCAGAAAACAGGCTACAGACTGGCTGAAACTGCGGTGAAATTTGCGAAAGATCAAGGCTTCGGAAAAATCGTTCTTGATACTATGATACGACATGATAAGGCACTGAGACTCTATGAAAAAATTGGCTTTCGACGCTGTGAGCGGTATAACGACAATGATAAAGCTGAGATCTTTATGGAAATGACTCTTTAAATTTGTGATATCAATAGTTGTCTGAAGTTACGGAATATCTCAAAAGGACGCTCGCTATTTGTCAGCGAAAAGCGTTAATCATGTGCAACAATGAGAGAGTTTTGATTGTTTAGTTGACACATCAATACGGTGCGGACTCCTTGCTAAAGGAGTCCGTCAGCTTGTCAATAAACCCCATTTTTTTAAGGGAACGCCTTCACTTGCAAGGCGACCCTAATCGGGTCCGGCACCCTCTGTCAGCTTCGCTGACATCTCCCTGCACAGCAGGGAGTCACCCTCTTAAAAAACAGTCCACTGGACTGTTTTTCAATTCACCCTTTGCGAAGCGCTTTAAGGCTATATGTGGGGCTTTGCCCCACACCCCACCAAAGGCGCTGCCTCTGGACTCTGCCAAAGGAACACAG
>Ga0256405_10003054_pt1 | contig 35856 bp, 25 predicted proteins | sample RumenRJG_02DNA_FD_189096 | JGI IMG/M metagenome (GOLD analysis project Ga0256405, IMG submission 189096) | Bovine rumen microbial communities from Lethbridge, Alberta, Canada - RJG_02 | ecosystem: Host-associated > Mammals > Digestive system > Stomach > Rumen | place: Canada: Alberta...
ATCAGTAAGTTAAAGTTACAAAAAATAAAGCAGAACACCAAAAAATAATGATGTTCTGCCCTATTTAATGAACCTCCTCTACAAGTTGACTAGAGGGGTTTTTCAGCGGCCTCCGATTTTCGAGGAGGGAGTATAAGCTAAGTGCTGACTATCAAATCGTTAGCGGTCAGCGGGGATTACACCAACAATCATCGTCATCGAATCATGTCGAATCATAAAGACACGCCGGGCGGCCCCGCCGGGATGGGCTTCGGACGGCGTAGCCGCCCGCGGCTCGTGAGCGGGAGGGGCCCGCAAGCGCAGCGCAGTGGGAGGGATAGCCCCGGAGGGGCGTACCGTCCGAAGTCCACCCGGCCGGGGCATGTCTGCAGCGAGGGACTGCCGGGCGGGACCGTCGGAGAACCTTGTCCGACGATAGATTTGGAGAACAGGAAGATAATTGCTATCTTTCTGCATCATGCTGAAAATCGGAGACAAAATGCCCGCGTTCGAAGTCCTGGACCAGGACGGGAACGCCGTCCGTTCCGAAGACTTCATCGGAAAGGGCCGGAAGACCATCATCTATTTCTACCCGAAGGACAACACCTCCGGCTGTACGGCGGAAGCCTGCAGCCTGCGCGACAACTACGCCGCACTTACCGCGGCCGGATACAACGTCGTGGGCGTCAGCAAGGACAGCGCCAAGTCGCACGCCGGGTTCCGCGCCAAGCACGCCCTTCCCTTCACCCTACTCGCCGACACCACCACGCAGATGCTGCAGGACTTCGGCGCCTGGGGCGAAAAGAAAATGTACGGAAAGACCGTCTACGGCACGCTCCGCCGCACCTTCATCTTCAGCGAAGACGGCACCCTGGAACGGATCATCGAAAAAGTGGACACCAAGAACGCCGGCGCGCAGATCCTCTCCGAAGAAAACTGAAACGACATTTCACCATGAGCAAGAACAGAAAGAACACGACCATGTCGCGGGCAGACTTCCTGAAAGTCTCGTCCCTCGGGCTGGGCGGCCTGTTCCTCGGGCTGAAAGCCCAGGGAGCGGAAGCCGCCGGAAACGCCGCCGCTCCCCGCCCCGACGGAAAGAACCTCTACGAAAGCTGGCGCTCGCCCTGGCAGCCCGAAATTCCCAGACGGCTGAGCGGAATCACCCATGACCTGGCCTGGAAAGGGCTTTCCGGCGAAGTCGGACGGACGATGAAAGCCGTCGACTGGGCAGCGGACATCGACCCTTCCCTGCCCCCGCAGTTCCAGTACGCGGCCGCAGCAATGAGCGTCGCGGAACACGCCCCGCTGCGCATCCTGCCGGGCGAACTGATCGTCGGTTCCGCCACCCTGACCGAGGCCACCGCGGCCATCGTGCCGGTGCTCGGCGCAGGCGGCATCAACCATACCACCTTCGACTTCGAACGGATCCTGAACCTGGGTTACAATGGCCTGCGTGCGCAGATCCGCCGCCGTCTGGCGGGTGACACCCTCGATGCGCGCGGCCGTGAACTCAACGAGGCCGCCCTGCTGACCCTGGACGCCGCCGACCGCTGGCAGCAGCGGAACATCGATCTGCTCGCGCAGATGCGCGACGGCGCCGAAGCCTCGGGAAAGCCCTTCTACCAGACGATTATCGACACCCTGGAACGGGTTCCCGACGAGCCGCCGCGCTCCTTCCGCGAAGCGGTGCAGTCACTCTGGTCGATGTACGCCTTCAACCGGCTGATGGGCAACTGGGCCGGCATCGGCAGGATCGACCGGATGCTCGGTCCCTACCTCAAGGAAGACCTCCGCAAGGGCGTCCTCACCCTGGACGAAGCGCGTGAGATCCTCGCCCACTTCTGGATCAAGGGAACCGAATGGATCGGGCACCACAACTCCACCGGCGACGCCCAGTTCTACCAGAACGTCATCCTGGGCGGCATCGACAAGGATGGCCGGGAAGTCACCAACGAAGTGACCTATCTCGTCCTCGACATCGTCGAGGAACTGCACATCAGCGACTACCCCGTCGGCGTCCGCCTGGGCAACAAGACTCCCGAAAAACTCCTGCGCCGGGTGGCGGAGGTACAGCGTTTCGGTGGCGGCATCGTTTCGGTCTACAGCGAGAATACGGTCATCGAAGGCCTGGTCAAATTCGGATATCCCCTTGAAGAGGCGCGGGAATTCACGAACGACGGCTGCTGGGAGGCCATCATCCCCGGCAAGACCGCCTTCACCTACTGCCCGTGCGACATGGTGCAGGTGCTCGGCAAGACCCTCCGCCTGCCGGACGGCGGGAGCGTCGACTATCCCGATTTCGAATCGCTCTACGCTGCTTTCCGGCGCGACCTCCACGAGGACGTGGACGCGGTCCAGACCATGCTGGACGGTTGCTGGAAAGCGGAGGACTCCCCTTGTACACTCGCATCCATCTTCGTACAGGGCTGCCTCGAGAAAGGGCGCTGCTACAACGGCGGCGGCCCGGTCTACAACATGATGGGCATCCACTACGGCGGCGTTTCCGACACGGCCAACAGCCTGCTCGTCCTCAAGAAACTGGTCTACGAAGACCGCTACATGACCCTGCCCGAATTCCTGGACATCCTCCGGAAAAACTGGGAGGGATCGGAAGGCCTGCGCCGGCTCATCCAGCAGCGCTTCGCCTTCTACGGGAATGACGACCGCGAGGCCGACGACATGATGAACCGGGTGTTCGAGGACTACACGGCGATGGTCGCCGAAGTCAAGGAGCGGGCCGGCGTGAAGCGCCCCTGCGGCATTTCGACATTCGGACGCGAGATCGACTGGCGGATGAAGCGCTGCGCGACGCCCGAAGGCAGCCGGATCGGCGACATCCTCGCCACCAACTGCTCGCCGACCCCGGGCAGCGACCGGAAAGGCCCGACGTCCGCGCTCAATTCCTACTGCAAGATGGATTTCACGCGCGCACCCAGCGGCGCCACCCTCGAGCTGAAAGTCCTGCCTTCCTCCGTCCGGGGAGAGAACGGCATCAAGGCGCTGGTCGGCCTGCTGAAGACGTTCCGCGAAAAAGGCGGCTTCTACATGCATGTAGACGTCGTGGACACGGCCACCCTTGTCGACGCGCAGCGCCACCCCGAGAAGTACCCGAACCTGCCCGTCCGCGTATCCGGATGGTCCGCCCGCTTCACCACCCTTTGCAAGGAGTGGCAGGACATGATCATCCAGCGTACGCAACAAATCTGCTAAACAACCGGCTCAATGAATATTACACCCCTGGAGAAGAAGCGCGAAGTCTGGATTGACTGGATGCGCGTGATTGCCTGTTTCCTCGTCCTGGTGGTCCACAGCGTCGAACCCTTCTACCTCGGCGGTGAAGGGTCGCAGATGCAGTCGGGGACGGAAGCCGTCTGGGCGGCCGTTTTCCTGGCGCTGTCGAGGGCCTGCGTCGCCCTGTTCGTCGTCGCCTCCGCCTACTTGCAGTTCCCGCTGCACTACGACACCGGCACCTTCCTGAAACGACGTGCCGTCCGCATCCTGGTCCCCTTCGCCGTCTGGACCGTCTTCTACGCCCTGTACTGGGGGGACCCGGTGCAGAACTTCAAGGACCTGCTCCTGAACTTCAACTACGCGGCCGGACACCTCTGGTTCGTGTACATGATCGCCGGGCTGTACCTGCTGATGCCGCTGCTCTCTCCCTGGGCGGAGAAAGTGGGGCGGAAGGAACTGGCTTTCTTCCTGGTTCTCTGGCTGCTGACCACCCTGGTCCCCCTCGTGCGCGACTGGGCCTCGGGCGGACAGCTTGCAATGACCTACGGACCGGGCGGCATCCCCCAGACGGCGAAGTATCCGCTCTGGGGAGAGGCCAGCTGGAACAACTACGGCGTCTTCTACTATTTCAGCGGATTCGTCGGCTATCTCCTGCTGGGCCTGTATTTCCGCAAATTCGTAGGGGAACTGTCGTGGAAGAAGACGCTTGCCGTGGCCTTGCCGACGCTGCTCGCGGGCTTCGCTGTCACCGGAGGCGGGTTCCTGCGCCGGATCTACGCCTCTTCGGGCGGCGTGTTCCCGTTCAGCGGCGACCTGGCGACGGGGGTCTGGTGGGAGACCACCCTGTGCAACGACGCGCTCGGGACGGTGCTTGTCACCATCGGCTGCCTGCTGCTGATCCGGAAGATCGGTGCGGACGGAAGATTCTACAAACACATCGTGCTGCCCGTCTCGCAGGCCAGTTACGGCATGTACCTGGGCCACATGGTCTTCCTGGCCGCTTTTTCCGCCCTTTTCCTGGGCTGGCTGGGAACGGGGACGGACGGGCGCCTCGGCGTCTGGACCGCGCCGGCGGAGATCCTGCTGACGGCGGTCTGCTCCTACGTCTGTACGGCGGTCTGCGCCGTGCTGATCCGCAAGATTCCGAAAATCGGGAAATACATCATCGGCTGAGCCCGAGCGAGACGGCGAACGCATGCATCTCGGTCGCGGAAGGTTCCCGGAAACGGACTTCCGGAAGCCCCAGTTTTCCGCGCTTGGCATTGCCAAGCAGATGATAGGGAATGACTTCCGCCGTGCTGCCCGGGTAACGGTGCAGCAGGTCGGCCGTGGCTTCGGCGACCCCCGCGCGGCCATGCAGCTGCGGAATGAACAGCACACGGAAGCGGATCCCGGCTCCGGAAGCCGCCACGGCCTCCAGGTTTCCCAGCATCGTCTCCAGCCGGCCACCGACGTATTCCCTGTACAGGTCCGCATCCATCAGCTTGATGTCCCAGAGCCAAAGACGCACGAAAGGGGCGGCGGCCAGGAAAGACGCCCGGGCACCGTGCCCGGATGTTTCCACGGCTGTATGCAGGCCGGCTCCCACGGCGGCTTCCAGCAAGGCGCGTGAGAACGCAGGCTGGGCAAACGGCTCGCCGCCGGACAGGGTCAATCCTCCGCCGGAATGCCGGTAATACGCCTCGTCCTGCAGCACCTCTTCGAGGACGGATGCGACGGTCGTTGTCCGCCCAGCCACCTCCAGGCTTCCGGTCGGGCAGGCGTCGGCACAAAGCCGGCATCCGGACGGGCAGGACGCTTTGCGGGAAGGAGCGGAAGCGAGGATGGCCTTGGGATCTCCGGCGGGGCAGACAGCCTCGCAGGACGAGCAGCGGATGCAGCGCGACAGGTTCAGGAGCACTTGCGGCTCCGGGGACCAGGATTCCGGATTGTGGCACCAGGCACAGCGCAGCGGGCATCCCTTCAGGAAGACCGTCGTGCGGATGCCCGGACCGTCCCCCGTGCAGAAATGTTGGATGTCGAAAACCGTTCCTTCGCTGTTCATGTTCACAAAATTAGCTTTTTTTTAGCATCTTTGCAGAACAATCCGATCAGATATGAAACGAATCCCCCTGCTTTTCGCATGCTTGTGCCTGATGGCCGCAGGATGCAGCCGTCCCGCCGGCGACACCGCCGTCACCACCGTCACCGTCCAGAAGATCTGGGACGAAGGAACGCACGCCGCGTTCACCTCGCTTATCAAGTTCAACGGCAAGTACTACTGCTCATTCCGGGAAGGCTGGGGCCATGTCTTCGACGATGCCGGAAAAGCGGAAGGGAAAATCCGGATCCTCTGCTCGAAAGACGGAGCCTCCTGGACTTCCGTCGCCCATATCGGACTGGAAGGCGTCGACCTGCGCGACCCGAAGCTTTCCGTGACGCCGGACGGACGGTTGATGGTGACCATCGGAGGCTCCATCTACCGCGACGGCGCGCTCATCGGAGCCACTCCGCAGGTCTGTTTCAGCCAGGACGGGGAGCATTTCAGCGATTTGCAGCCCATCGAGATCGACCCGGCCGTGCGCAGCAAGGACGACTGGCTCTGGCGGGTGACCTGGCATGAGGGCACCGGCTACGGAGTCAATTACCGCAACGGCAAGGTGATGCTTCTCTCGACGACGGACGGCATCCGGTACGGTCTGGTCTGTCCGCTGGATCCGCCCGCGGAGATCGGAGACGAACAGCCGCTGAACGAATCGACGGTCCGCTTCCTGCCCGACGGAAGGATGGCTGTGCTCATCCGCCGCGACCCGGGGACCGCGCTGCTGGCCGTCGCGCCGGCGCCGTTCCAGGAGTGGACGTGGCGCGAACTGCCGCTGCACATCGGCGGACCGGATTTCCTTGTACGGGAAGATGGCAGCCTGATCATCGGCGGACGATCCTTCCTCCATCCCGGACACATCAGGACCGTGCTGTACAAGGGGACCGTGGACGGCGGGCTGGACGAACGGTACATCCTGCTGCCCTCCGGCGGCGACACAAGTTATCCCGGCCTGCTCATCGAAGGCGACCGGCTGTGGGTCAGCTATTACTCTGCAGAGGGCGCCAGCGCGAAGACGGCCATCTTCCTGGCCACGCTGCCGCTGACGGTCTTCGACTAGCGGAGCGAAAGCGTCACACGCGAACCGGCTTTCTTTCCGGCCGGCACCTGATGTTCGAAACCGACCATCGTGATGCCGGGGTTCAGGACGTCATAATCGTGCATGTGCTCGGTCGTCCAGGTCCTGAGCACGATGTGCTTCCCCTTCACGCGCAGCCAGCGCACCTGCCCGTCCGGAGCCGTCAGCTTGAACGTCCGGCGGCCCGTCTGCTCGACGGATGCCCTCGTGCACATCGCCCAACGGACCGTGGCGTCCTCCCTGCCGGCCTGCACGGCATCGTCGACATGAAGCGTCATCTTCCGGTCGAGCCAGATCCGTCGGACGGCCGTATCCAGGTCCGCCTTCAGGACCGGCGTCACATCCACGACGGCGCCGTAGCGGCCGTCCTCACCGTCCCAGGTCTGCGGGATGAGGGCGCGGGCGGTGACGGAAGGACGGTGCCCGTTCACGGTCAGGATGTTATGGCTCCAGGGACCGACCCGGAACACGTCCCACCGCTGGCTGTCCTGGCGGTTGTTCCACAGGTCGACGCCGCGTGATTCCAGGGAAAGATAGTCCTGCGACCCCAAGTCGACGGCCCAGCGGAATCCCTCGGACTCGAAGAGGAAAGAGCCGGCGTCCAGATGTCCGTGCGAGTCCGCCGCACGGCCGCCCTTGACGGCCAGGTATGTATCGAGCGGGCTGTTCCAGCCGCTCCGATAGATGAAGAGCGGGGTGGCGCCGCCGCAGGTGTATACATGTCTCTCCGGCTCGGGAATCGAGAAAGCGTCCTCCGCCATCCCGAGCTTCGCGCCGAAGATGGGGACGACGGGCATCAGGCGGTCCTCGTCGCTGGGTCGGTACCCGAAACGGCGGTACAGGTACATCTCCGGATACAAGACGGAGGCGTCTCCGATCCGCTGCGCCATCCAGGGTTGCACGTACGTGAACTGCGCGCGGGAACCGCAGTCGGAATAATTATAGCTGCCGCCCAGGGGCGTGCTCATGAACTGCATGAAACGGGCGGAACGGAAAAATCCCCCGCAGTCGTCGGAGATGCCCAAATCGCTTCCGAAGGCACTTTCGAGGGCGGCCATCAGCATGACCTGGAAAGAAGACCCGTATTTCCAATAGGAATAGCCCTCCGGATAGCAGCCTTCCGGGCTGTACTGGCGGAGCGGCCGGGTGATGGTCCGCAGGCAGCGGACGATCACCGTATCGGAAAGCGCCGGAACGTCTTCCCGGATGGCCAGGGCACCGTAGGCCAGTCCGGCGTTGCAGACCTGGTTCCAGTTGTTGGACCCGCGGTAGAAATGCGCCCAGACGGGGTTCTCCGCCGTTTTCAGGCCTTTTTCGACAATCGCCTCGCGGATCCGCGCGCGCTGCGCCTCCGTCATCCGGGAATACAGCCAGTCGTAGCCGATCGCCAGGGCCATCGTCATCTCCCCCACGTCCAGGTAATGCGAAGGGTTCCAATCGGTAAAGTCGCAGACCGCCAGCATTTCTTTCACGGCGCGGTCGGAATAGCGGTTCTCGCCGGTCATCCGCCAGGCATAGGACAGGAAGAAGATCCGCTGCAGGGCCTCCCTCGAAACGTGGAGCAGGCGCTTCCCCGCCATGGTCCGTTCAACCGGAGGCGCCTCCAGGTAGCGTTCGCAGCCGTCCATGACCAGCCGGTCATAACAGGACAGCACGGAATCCCGCGCCACCGAGCGGCGGACCGCCTCCTCTTCGCCCGCACGGAGCAGCAGCCGGGGATGCGGCGCATAGGTGGAAGGGATCCGCGCGGACAGGTCGTCGGCGCAGAGCCGGATGGAAGGCAGGAGCTGCAGCAGGACCAGCAACAGGCCGGTGATCAGACGATTGCGTTTCATCTCGTTCTTGTTTTTCCAAAAATAGGCATTTTTCCGTAACTTTGTGAAGATAAACACGGTTTCGATGCGACACTTCCTGATTTCCCTGGCGCTGCTCGCCACGCTGTGCAGCGCCTGCACCCAAAGCGAAAAAACGGCTTTGCAGACCGGCGACCTGGTCTTCGTCGGCCTCCCGATGGATTACAAGGCCGACACCACGTCCATCGCCTCCGGCATCACGGCGGCGACCGGGACGGATGACGGCATCAACTTCATCCACACTGCCATCCTGGAAGTGGAAGACAGTACGGTCTGGGTCATCGACGCCACGATCAAGCACGGCGTCGACCGCCATCCGCTGGACACGATGCTCCGCGACTTCACGCTGAAAGACGGGTCGCTCCCCACCTTCCAGGTCATGCGCCTGGCCGACAACGCGGACGCCGCAAAATGGGTGGAAAACGCGAAACAGCACCTCGGCAAGCCCTACGACCTGTATTTCCTGCCGGACAACGATGCCCTTTACTGCACGGAACTCGTCCAGACGGCCTATCTGGCCCCCGACGGGAAGCAGATCTTCAAGAGCGAGCCGATGAATTTCAAGGGACCGGACGGAACGATGCCCCCCTACTGGGAATGGCTCTTCGCCCGGCTCGGACGCGACATCCCCCAGGATGAACCCGGGACCAACCCGCAGCGGATGGCCGCCGACCCCGTCCTGGTGCCCGTCGACATCGACCTGACCCAATGCATGCACCGATGAAAAAGATCGTCTTCCTGTGCCACGGCAACATCTGCAGGTCGCCCATGGCCGAATATGTAATGAAATTCCTGGCCGCGCAGGCGCACCGGTCGGAGGAATTCCGGATTACGTCCGCCGCGGTTTCCTATGAAGAAGAGGGGAACGGCATCTACCCGCCGGCCCAGCGGAAACTGCGCGAAGAGGGCATCCCCTTCGGGACACACCGGGCGCACCGGATCACCCCGTCGGAATATGCGCAGGCGGACCTGGTCATCGTGATGGACCAGTCGAACCTGCGGCTGCTCTCGCGCATCGTCGGACCCGACACGGAGAGGAAAGTGCACAAACTGCTGGAATACGCCGGTTCTTCGCGCGACGTCGCCGACCCGTGGTACACGGGCGACTTCGATGCGACGTTCGACGACATCCTCCGCGGCTGCCGCGGCCTGCTGGCGAAGTTGTAGCAATCAGCCGACCATCCCGCTCCCGTGGCAGACGGGACAGGACGGATGGGTATGGGTATGGGCCGGAGCGGTCTGCCCGCATTCACTGCACCAGACACTGTTGTCCTCGCCCGTGTAGTTCGTCTGCCAGATGATCTGCGAGGTGCCCTTGCCCGTGCCGTGGCAACTCGGACACGTTCGCCGGGTGGATGACGAAGATGAATAGGAGGACGAGGACGAACCGGCGGATGCGCCGCCGCCATACGATCCGGTGTAAGGCACCGAACCCGCATAAGGGACGGACGGCGTGGTGCTCTTTTCAACGGTATACGTCTTCGAAAACTGCCCCACGCCGCCGCAGGTAAGGCACTTCTTGATCCCGTAACACTGCGGACAAGACATGGAAAAGCCCGTACCGCCGACCGAGAAGACTCCCGTTCCATGGCAGATCGGACACTGCCCGGTGCCATGGCACATCGAGCAGTGGAACGAAGTCGTATTCTCCTGGTGTCCGTCTTCGTATTCCCGGGTCGTATAGGTATAGTCCCCGTTTTTCGTCACCGTCACCGTCGGTTCTTTCGAGGCGGTCCGCCGGGGCGCTGCCGGAGCGGAACTGCTTCCGGCGGAAGAGGAGGAAGCCGCCGAAGCCGTGGAAGCGCGCGATGACGTTCCGGAGGAAGAAGGGGCCGACTGCTTCCGGCGCGAGGGAGCAGGAGCAGGCTGGGGTGGCGCTTCCCGCTTCCCTGTCGGAATCAAGCAGTCCGCATCGGTCGGGAAAAGGCCCTCCGCATAACGGATGGAAGGGTCTTTCGTATCGAAATCTACGAACTGGACGATCGACTGGAAATGCTTTTTCCCCTTGGATTTCGCATAGATTTCCGTCCCTTCCCGCCAGCCGATGCGCTTGAATCCTTCCTCCGCCAGTTCTGATTTAAGCGCGTAGACCACCTGGTCCTTCTCGTCGGCGGAAAGGTTCTTGTCGAAATGGAGCCGCGCGGCGTATTTCGCTTCGGCGGCCAGCTCTTCCAGGAACGCTTCGTCGAAGGCGCTGTAATCCGCTTCGGACGATTGGTCAAGCAGTTCCGACTGGCTGAAACGATCGAGATGAACGCCGTCCGTCGAAGAAAAAGCATCGTAAAAGGCGGAATAGACGGGCTCGGAAGGGGTTTTCTGTGTGTATATGGATAAACAGCCAAAGTATCCGCCAATGGCACAGGCAACGATGCTGGCCAAGCCGAGCGCACCGAGACCGAGCACCTTCGGGAAGGTGGCGAGCCTTCTGCAGAGATAGAAAAAGAGGGAAAGCTCCAGTCCGACGGCCAAGCCGGCAAACAGAGAGAGCCATATCCCCCCGAATGGGACGGCTTTATCCTGACTGTCCCAGTAGGCCAAAGCGAAGACGGCCAGGACGACCACGGCTTCCACCCCGAGCATGAACAGGATGATACGTCCTGCGCCGAAGGCATCCAGACGCTTCACTCCAACCAGATACGGGAGCGCAAGGCCGATCAGCGCACCGATGACAAAAAGAAGTAAAATCCACAACATGGCCGGGTATCGTTTCAGGAAAGCAAGAAAGCAAGGGAGCGTGCCGCGCCGGCGGCAGCATCGGCGAAGTCTTCGCCGGAAGAAGCATACAGTACTCCGCGGGACGAGTTGATCAACAGGCCGCCCCGGTCGTTGGCGCCGGCGGCCATCACATCCTCCGCGCTGCCGCCCTGCGCGCCGACGCCGGGTACGAGGAAGAAGTTATCCGGGCAGAAGCCCCTGATTTCCTTCAGTTTATCCGCCTTCGTGGCGCCCACGACGAACATCATGTTCTCCGGCGTGGAAATCGCCATCATCTTCTCCATCACCACCTGGTAAAGGGGTTTTCCGTCCTGGCCGGCAAACTGGAAATCCGCCGCAGAAGGATTGGAGGACAAGGCGACGACGATGGCGAAGCGCCCGGGATAGTCCAGGAACGGAGCGACCGTTTCGGAACCCATGTAGGGCGACAGGGTCACCGCGTCGAAATCGAAGGTCTCGAACAGGGACTTCGCGTACATCCGGGCCGTATTGCCGATGTCGCCGCGCTTGGCGTCAGCGATCAGGAACTGCTCCGGATGGTGCAGGCGGATGTATTCCACCGTCTCGCCCAGCACGCGCAATCCTTCGGGACCGAGGCATTCATAGAACGCGAGGTTGGGCTTGAAAGCCACACAGTACGGTGCCGTGGCGTCGACGATGGCCTTGTTGAAGGCCAGCACATCCTCCGCCGGGTGTCCGGTCCGCAGGTGCGGCGGCAGTTTGACATAATCTGTATCGAGCCCGACGCAGAGCATCGAGTGTTTCCGGCGGATCTGGCCGTATAATTCTTGCGTTGTCATGTTCCTTTCAATAAAGACGATAGAACCAGGCAATGGATTCCATGCCGGCCTCCCACTGGCTGATCAGGTAACTTTCGTTCGGCGAATGGATGGTGTCCCTTTCCAGGCCGAAGCCCATCAACAGCGGATCGATGCCGAGGATGTGCTGCAGGTCGGCCAGTACGGCGATGCTTCCGCCGCCCCGGCTCGGCACCGGCTTGACGCCATAGACCTTTTCCATCGCAAGGGAGGCCGCCTGGAACGCCTCGGAGGAAATGGGGATGAGGAAGCCCTCTCCCCCTTCGCATTCCTTCACGTCGATCCGGCAGTACGGCGGAGCGATACGCTCCAGGTGCTCACGGAAGAGGCGGGTGATGGTGGCGCTGCGCTGGTTCGGGACGAGGCGCATCGAGATCTTCGCGTGCGCCTGGGAAGGAAGGACCGTCTTTGCGCCTTCGCCGGTATAGCCGCCCCAGATGCCACAGACATCCAGGCAGGGGCGGATGCCGATCCGCTCGAGGGTCGAATAACCCTTCTCGCCGCGAACGGCCCGGATCCCGACGGAGGCATTGAAGGAATCCTGATCGAAGGGCGCGCGGGAAAGCTGGGCACGGTCGGCGGCGGACAGTTCCACCACGTCGTCGTAGAAGCCGGGCACCGTCACGCGGCCGTCGGCGTCGATCAGGCCGGAGACGAGGTCGCAGAGGGTCTGGATGGGGTTCGCCACGGCGCCGCCGTAATGACCGGAATGAAGGTCCTTGTCCGGTCCGGTCACCGTCACCTCCAGGTAGGCCAGGCCGCGCATGCCGCAGTTGATGGAAGGCACCTGCTCGGAGATCATCGTCGTGTCGGAAACCAGGATCACGTCAGCGGCGAGCAGGTCCTTGTGCGCTTCGGCCCAGAACGGGAGCGAAGGGCTCCCGATCTCTTCCTCGCCCTCGAAGATGAACTTGACGTTATGGCGCAGCTGCCCGCTCCGGAGCAGGAACTCGAAGGCCTTGATGTGCATGAACAGCTGCCCTTTGTCGTCGTTGGCCCCGCGTCCGTAAATGGCGGGACGGCCGCTCGGGTCGTCTTTCAGCACCGGCTCGAAAGGGTCGGTCAGCCACTTCTCCAGCGGCTCGGGCGGCTGTACATCGTAATGGCCGTAGACGAGCACCGTCTTCAGGGACGGGTCGACGACCTTGCTCCCGAACACGACCGGGTGGCCCTCCGGGGCATCCGCACCGCTTCCCCGGCGTGCGGGGAAGACGCGGGCTTCATCGGCACCCGCTTCGAGCAGCAGGGCCGCCAGCCGCTCGGCGCAGCGCTGCATGTCGCCGCGATGGGCGGCCTGGGCGCTGACGGAGGGGATCCGCAGCAGGGAGAACAATTCGTCCAGAAAGCGCTCCCGGTTTTCCTGAATGTACTGTTTCATCGGTCAGATGGCGTTGGCAAGTTTCTCTTTCGCATAGGCGGAGGTCACCGTAAAGGTCTTCTTGCGGGAAGAAGGTGCTTCGAACATGGCGTCGTCGAAGATCTTCTCGCAGATGCCGCGCAGGCCGCGTGCACCGAGCCGGCCCTTGATGGCCGTGTCGACGATGAGGTCCTTCACGTCGTCTTCGATCTTCAGCGTGATGCCGTCCATCTCGAACAGTTTCTCGTACTGGCGGAGGATGGCGTTCTTGGGTTCGGAGAGGATACGCAGCAGGGCGTCGCGGTCCAGGGCATCCAGGTAGGTGACCACCGGCAGACGGCCGATGATCTCAGGAATGAGGCCGTAGGCGCGCAGGTCCTGCGGATCCACGTACTGCAGGAGGTTGTCCTTGTCGATCCGCTGCTTGCGGGATGCGCCGAAGCCGATCACCTGGGTGTTGAGCCGCTGGGCGATCCGGCGCTCGATGCCCTCGAAGGCGCCGCCGCAGATGAAGAGGATGTTCTGGGTGTTCACATGGATGAACTCCTGTTCGGGATGCTTGCGTCCCCCCTTCGGCGGCACGTTGATCACATTGCCCTCGAGGAGCTTCAGCATCGCTTGCTGGACGCCTTCGCCGGACACGTCGCGCGTGATGGAAGGATTGTCGCTCTTGCGGGCGATCTTGTCGATCTCGTCGATGAAGACGATGCCGCGCTCGGCCTTGGCGACGTCGTAGTCCGCCTCCTGCAGCAGGCGCGTCAGGATGCTCTCGACGTCCTCGCCCACGTAGCCGGCCTCGGTGAGGACGGTGGCGTCCACGATGGTGAACGGCACGTCCAGCAGACGGGCGATCGTCCGGGCGAGCAGCGTCTTGCCCGTGCCGGTGGGACCCACCAGCAGGATGTTGGACTTCTCGAGTTCGACCCCGTCGGCGGCCTTCCCGGCCAGGTTGTGGTTGATCCGCTTGTAGTGGTTGTACACCGCCACGGAGAGCATCTTCTTGGCCCGGTCCTGCCCGATCACATAGTCGTCGAGGAAGGCCTTGATGTCCTTGGGCTTGTATTTGATGTCCAGCGCAGCGGCTTCCGTCTTGCGGTCCTCGGCCGCCGCGTCCTTGAGGTAGTCGTAAGCCAGTTCCACGCAGTCGCTGCAGATGCAGGCGTCGAGACCGCGCAGGAGGAAGGGAACGTCATGCTCCGCCCTTCCGCAGAACATGCAGTGCGATCCGGTTTGCTTCTTGGAGGCCATCAGCGGGACTTTTTGACGAGGATCTCGTCGACCATGCCGTAGTCCAGCGCTTCCTGCGCCGTCATCCAGTAGTCGCGGTCGGCATCGGCGAAGACTTTCTTGAACGGCTGCCCGCTGTGCTCGGAGATGATGTTGTACAGTTCCGTGCGGGTCTTCTCGATCTCCTTCGCCGCAATCATGATGTCGGAAGCCTGGCCCTGGGCGCCGCCGAGCGGCTGGTGGATCAGCACGCGGGAATGCGGCAGGCAGGAGCGCTTGCCCTTCTGGCCGGCGCACAGGAGCACCGAACCCATCGAAGCGGCCATGCCGGTGCAGATCGTCGCCACGTCGGGCTCGATCAGCTGCATCGTGTCATAGATGGCGAGGCCGGAGGTCACCTGACCACCGGGCGTATTGATATACAGCGAAATATCCGCCGACGGATCGGTCGAAGCCAGGAACAGGAGCTGGGCCTGGATGATGTTCGCCACATCGTCGTCGATCGGCACGCCCAGGAAAATGATCCGGTCCATCATCAGGCGGCTGAATACATCCATCGAAGCAACGTTGAACTTCCGCTCTTCGATGATCGTCGGGTTGATATAGGCGTCCGTGGCGCCCGCGTATCCTTCCAGCGTCAGGGAGTTGATCCCCCGTCCGCGGGTCGCGAATTTCTTGAATTCCTTATCCATAAAAAATATCCGGACCGATTAGGCGGCCCGGATACAAATATCGGAAAAAGCTGCGATTATTTCAACTTGCGGAACTTCTCCTCGGTGATTTTCTTCTTGGAGAGCGTCATCTTCTCCTTCAAGGCAGCGATGACCTTCTCGTTCTCGACATTCTCCTCGATATTGCGCATCTGGCGCTCGTCGGAGAGGATCTGCTGCGCGGCACCCTCGAGAAGCTGCTCCGGCACATTGCCCATTCCGTACATCGCATACTGATAGGCAGCATAAGCCTTCGCGGCCTCGTGCATGTCAGCCTCTTCGATCTTCAGGCCGTACTTGTCCATCAGGTAACCGCGGACCAGCTGCCAGCGGAAGTCCTCCAGGAAAGCGGCGAACTCGCTGTCGACCTGCTCACGGGAGAATTTCTCCTTGTTGTTCTCATAGAGCCAGCGCTTGAGGAATTCCTCAGGCACCTGCACGGCGGCCTTCTCCACGACATAGGCGCGGATGTCACGGGAGAGGCGCCAGTCCGTCTCCTGCTTGTAGTTCGCAGCCACACGCTCGGCGACCTTCGCATCGAACTCCTCGGCCGTCTTGACGACCCCTTCACCGAAGATCTTGTCGTACGTCTCCTGGTTCTCAACGGCCGGGACGAACGTCTTCACATTCACGATCTTCACGTTCCAGAGCGGTTCAAGCCCAGAAAGCTCTTCCTTCTTCACCTTCAGCAGGGCAGCGCGGTCGGTCTCGTTCTCGAAAGCCAGCGTCACGTCCACATCGAAGCTGTCGCCGGGCTTGGTGCCCAGGAACAGGCTGCGCGCGTCCTCAGCGACGTTGCGCAGGGTGATGTAAGCGCCCTCGACCTTGCGGTCACCCTGGGTCAGGTCGGCGATCACATAGTCCTCCTCACCGGCGGACTCCCCTTCCTCGAAGCCACCATACTGCTTGAGAAGGTTCTCCTTCATCTGCTGCTTGGCCTCGTCCGTCACCTCGATCCAGTAGGCCGGCACCTTGTCCTCCTTGCCGATCTCGAAATCCAGCTTCGGGGAAAGGCCCATATCGAACTTGAACTCGAAATCGTCACCGCTCTTCCAGCTGTTCTCCTTCTGCGACTCGCTGGCCAGCGGTTCGCCGAGGATATGCAGTTCGTTGTCCTTGATGAATTTGTCCAGCTGCTCGGAGACGATGCGGTTGACGGCCTCGTAAAGCGCCTGGTCGCCATATAACCGCTGCACGAGCTGCATCGGAACCATTCCCTTGCGGAATCCCTTGATATCCGCGTTCTTACGATAAGCGGAGAGGCGCTTCTTCTCAAGGTCGGCATAATCTTCCGCCTTCAGGGTGAGTGTCATCTCGACATTCAAGTCATCGATTTGTTTCTTGCTAATTTCCATGCTATTGATTATTTTGTTTTCTATTCTCGAAAAAAGCGCGCAAAAATAAGCATAAATCCTCAAACGGGCAACTTATTCGGATACACGACGCGCTCGTGGTACATCTGGACCAGATAGGACTTGAGCTCCCGCTTGAGGACCTCCATGTCGTGGAGGGTGATCTCCGCCTCGTCGAACTGCCCCGCATCGCGCTTCAACGCGAACATCCGCTCCACGAACTCGGAGAACGCCTGCTGCGAGTTGTCCTTGAGGGTACGGGATGCAGCCTCAAGGGTATCGCAGACCATGAGGATCACCTGTTCCGGCGTCCGCGGCTTCACGCCCTTGTAGAAGAAGGCGTCGGCCTGGGTCGGATCGCCGCCGCCCATCAAGTATTTGTTGTAGAAATAATTCGTATTGGACGTACCGTGATGGGTCCGGATGAAATCCTGGATCACTTCCGGCAGCTTGTACTGTGCCGCCAGCGCGAGGCCGTCGGAAACATGCGCGATGATATCCCGGGCACTCTGCTCGGGAGAAAGGCCGTCATGATAGTGCGAACCGCCCGGCGCCATGCTCTCGTTCTCGATGAAGCACAGTGGATTGCGCATCTTGCCAATGTCGTGGTAAAGGGCACCGGCACGGACCAGGAGGCGGTTGGCGTCGATCGAGCGGGCCGCCGCATCCGCCATGTTCATCACCTGGAGGGAATGCTGGAAGGTGCCGGGAGCGACGCTTTCCAATTCACGGAGCAGCGGGGTGTTGGTATCGCACAGTTCGCGCAGGCGGGAGTTCGACACCAGGTTGAAGACTTTCTCGAAAAGGTAGATGAGCGGGTAGCCCGCCACCGAGAGCATCGAACCCAGGAAGAGGAAGAGTACCGCCTGATAGGGGTCGTCGGAGGTCATGTCCACCATGCGGAAGGCCAGGAAGACCAGCATCAGGGTCACGAACACGATCGCCGCCGTCAGGAACTGCATCCAGCCCTGGTTGAAATAGCGGAACGTGAAGATCGCGAAGAGGCTCGCCGCAGAGAACATTACGAAGAGGACGGTGCCGCCGGGTGCAAAGATCAGCAGCGGGAACAGCGCCAGCAGGCAGACCGGCAGGATGACCTTGTTCTTGAAGAAGGCCTCCAGATAGAGGGCGCCCAGGGTGAAGGGCATCATATAGAGATACTTCGGCGCGTGCTTGCTCAGCACCAGCGCCGCGATTGTCATCAGCAGGTAGACCACCAGCAGGTACAGGAGCCGCCGGCGGTCGAGGAATATTTTCCGGTTCGAATAGTAGATGACCAGGAAGAGCATGACCGTCAACGCGAGCGCGAGCAGGGCGTTGCCCAGCCAGAAACGGATCGCAGGGCCGCCGTATCCCAGGTTCTTCTCGTACTCCGCCTTGTAGGAATCGATGATCTGCGCGATCTCTGCGGTCACGATCTCGCCCTCTTCCACGATGAGTTCACCGGCGCTCACGAACCCGATGGTCGGTGACACCTCCGCCGCATTCTCCGCATTGACAAGCTCCGTCGTCTTCGCATCGTATTCCAGGTTGGGCTCGATCAGGTCGTACACCCCGCAGGCACGCAGGACGGAGTCGACATTCTCCTCCGCCACGCGGCCGGAAAGTTCGGAGAGCAGCCGGGCGCGCGCACCGGACTCGCGGAGCACCTCGGACGCCGGATGCTTGGAAACCCGCTTGCCCTTCTGGATGTAGACGACGGCATCCGTGACATCCTCCACGCGGCTGTCCAGCTTCAAGCCGTCTTCCGTGACGATACCGGCCGCATAGATGCGCTCCAGCACGGGCAGCAGGGCCGTCCGGAAGGAAGCGGGCTGCCGGCCGAGGTCCATCTGACCCAGTTTCTTCACGGCGCCGGCCAGGGCCTCTTCCCGGACCCGGTAATAGGGAACCACGATGTTCTTCCGATCAGACCGCTCTGCACGCAGCTGCTCCCCGGTCTTGAGAATCGGGAAGTCGAACTGTGCGTTCAGGGTCTCGTGTTTCCAGGGAGACCCCTTCCGGTAGTCGGCATCGAACTTGGCGTTGCGCGGGAAAATCACCGTCAGGACCACGAACAGGGCCAGGAACGGCAGCAGGATCCGCATGTCGGCCGGGCTGGGGCGTTTGAGTTTCATCTTACGGACAAGTTACTTGAACGGGCTTCCTGCCTCCTTGGCGACGAAGCTGTAGGTCAGCCGGTCGGTCAGACGCGGGAAAAGGCGGTGGGCGATAACCGTCGCCTTGCCGAGCGGCGTCAGGATCATCTGCGAGCGGCGGCGTTCCAGGGCCTTTGCCAGGCGGGCGGCACAGTCTTCCGCGCTCATCAGTTTCTCTTCGTTCAGCGGCGTCTCTCCCTGGGCGGAACCGTCCGCCGTCAGGGCGGCCCGGCGGACATTCGAGTCGGTGTAGCCCGGTGCGAAGACCAGCACGCCGAGTCCGTCCTTCAAGTGCTCGATCCGGAGGGTGTCCAGGAAGCCGCGAACAGCATATTTCGAAGAGGAGTAGCCCGTCCGGGCGGGGAGGGCGCTGTAGCCGGCGATCGAGATCACGCCGACGACCTGTCCCTTGGCGGCGAGCAAGTACGGAAGGGCGTACTTCGTGCACTGGACCGTTCCCCAGAAGTTCACGTCCATCAGGGAATGGATCACCTTGAGGTCCAGGTCCTTGAACATCGCCCGCATGGAAATGCCCGCATTGTTCACCAGAATGTCGATGCCGCCGAAGCGGGCCACCGCCGCCTCCACGAGCGCACGGCAGTCTTCCTCGCGGGTGACATCGGTCTTCACGCAGAGCACCCGCTCCGGATCCGCGCTCACGGAGGGCGCCAGTTCCAGCAGTTTCTCGTAGGAACGCGCGGCCATCACCACGCGGGCGCCGCGACGGCCCAGTAACCGGGCGGAAGCCAACCCGATACCCGAGCTGGCTCCCGTCACGATCACGACTTTGTCCTTGAAATAATCAGGGCGCATATTTTCCGTCGTTTCAGATCACTGCATCACCGTCATCGCCGCGATGTCGTCGCCGTCGTAGGCGCCGGCATCGAGTTTGGCTTTGATTTCCTTGAAAGCATTGAGCGTATACGCCACGTCCTCCATCGTATGGGCGGCCGTGCTGACGATCCGGAAGATGATCATTCCCTTCGGGATCACCGGATAGATGACCATCGAGCAGAAAATGCGGTAGTTCTCGCGCAGGTCCTTGGCCATCTTGGTGGCCTGGGCGATGCCGCCCTTGATGTGGACCGGCGTCACGCAGGCTTCCGCCTCCCCGATGTCGAACCCTTCGGCCTTGAAGCCGTCCTGGATGGCGTGGGTGATCTGCCAGCACTTGCGGCGCAGCTCGTCGCCTTCCGGAGAATCGATGATCTCCATGCGCTTGATATTGCCGATCACGAGGGCCATCGGCAGGGACTTCGCATACATCTGCGAACGCATGTTGGCGCGCAGGTAGTCGATGATGGCGTGCGGGCCGGCCACAAAGCCGCCGATAGAGGCCATGCTTTTCGCGAAGGCGCCGATGTAGAGGTCGATGCCGTCCATCACACCGAAATGCTCGGACGTGCCGCGGCCGTGCTCGCCCAGGAGGCCGAAGCCATGGGCGTCATCGATCAGGATGCGGAAAGGATACTTCTGCTTGAGGGCGACGATCTCGTCCAGCTTGCCCAGTGCACCGGTCATGCCGTAGACGCCCTCGGTGATCAGGAGCACACCGCCGCCGTTCGCATCGGCCTCGGCGCAGGCGCGCGCAAGAACCTTCTCGCAGTCGGCCATGTTGTTGTGGCGGTATTTGTACTTGCTGCCGACATGGAGACGGATACCGTCCAGCAGGCAGGCGTGGCACTCGGCGTCGTAGACGATCACGTCGTGACGGGCGGTCAACGCATCGATCGTCGAGACGATGCCCTGGTAGCCGAAGTTGTACAGGAAGGCGTCCTCCTTCTTCTCGAAGTCGGCGAAGATCCGCTCGAGTTTTTCATGGTAGCGGGTGTGTCCGGACATCATCCGCGCGCCCATCGGATAGGCGAGGCCCCAGTCGGCCGCGGCCTGCGCGTCCGCCTTCCGGACCTCCGGATGGTTCGCCAGGCCCAGGTAGTTGTTGAGGGACCAGTTGAGCACGGGAATGCCGTTGAACGTCATGTGGGGGCCCAGTTCCCCTTCCAGGCGGGGATACATGTAGTAACCGAAACCCTGCTGGAAATACTGCCCGATCGGACCGCCGGCATCGCGGGAAATTCTGTCAAAGATATCAAGCATGTCGCAATGGTATTAAGCGTCGATATTGGCATAGTGGGCGTTCTCCTCGATGAACTGCCTGCGCGGCGGGACATCGTCGCCCATGAGCATCGAGAACGTACGCTCGGCCGCGGCCGCGTTCTCGATGGTAATCTTGCGGAGACGGCGGCGGGACGGATCCATGGTGGTATCCCAGAGCTGCTCGTCGCTCATCTCACCCAGACCTTTGTAGCGCTGCACGGTCACGCCCTTTTCGGAGCCCTTGCCCAGGCGGGCGGTGGCCTCGGAACGCTGCTCGTCCGTCCAGCAGTAGACCTCCTCCTTTCCCTTCTTCACCAGATAGAGCGGAGGAGTGGCCAGGTAGACGTAGCCGTTCTTGATAAGGTCGAACATATAGCGGAAGAAGAACGTCAGGATCAGGCAGGCGATGTGGCTGCCGTCCACGTCGGCATCGGTCATGATGATGACCTTGTGGTAGCGCAGGCGGCTGAGGTCCATCCGCTTCTCGCCGTTTTCATCTTCCTTGGCCACGGAAACGCCCAGGGCCGTGTAGATGTTGCGGATTTCCTCGCTGTCGAACGCGCGGTCGGTAGCCGCCTTCTCCACGTTGAGGATCTTTCCGCGGAGCGGCAGGATCGCCTGGATGCGGCGGTCGCGGCCCTGCTTGGCCGTTCCGCCTGCGGAGTCACCCTCCACAAGGAAGAGCTCGCATTTCTCCGGATCGCGCTCGGAGCAGTCGGCCAGCTTGCCGGGCATGCCGGCGCCGGACATCGCGCTCTTGCGCTGCACCATCTCGCGCGCCTTGCGGGCTGCGTTGCGTGCGGTCGCAGCCAGGATGATCTTCTCAACGATCAGCTTGCCCTGCTTGGGGTGTTCCTCGAGGTACTGGTCCATCGCCGCGGCAGTCGCCTGCGACACGGCCGAGGTCACTTCGGGGTTGCCCAGTTTGGTCTTCGTCTGTCCTTCGAACTGCGGCTCGGCCACCTTCACGGACACGACGGCGGTCAGGCCTTCACGATAGTCCTCCTGCGAAAGCTCGCCCTTGAACTTGGCGAACAGGTTGTTCTTCTCGGCATAGTTCTTCAGGGAACGGGAAAGTCCCATCTTGAAGCCCTGCAGGTGCGTGCCGCCTTCGATCGTATGGATGTTGTTGACGTACGAATAGATCTTCTCCGAGAAGCCGTTGTTGTACGAAAGGGCGATGTCGATCGGGATGATCTTGTCGTTCTGGACGCTGACCGGCTCGGGAATGAGCTGGGTGGCGCCGGCGTCGAGGTATTCGATGAATTCAGGCAGACCCTCCTTGGAGTAGAAGACGTCGCTGCGGGTAATCATCTTGCCGGTCGCCTTCTTGTCGCCGTTCGCATCGAGGATGTACTCCTCGACCTGCTGGTCGGGACGCAGGTCCGTCAGCGTGATCCGGATGCCCTTGTTCAGGTAGGCCAGCTCGCGCATGCGGGCGGCCAGGGTGTCGTACTTGTAGACGATCGACTGGACGAAGATCTCGGCGTCGGGATGGAAGGTGATGGTCGTTCCGGTGTCGGAGCAGTCGCCGGTGATCTCGACCGGGCCGAGCGGCTTGCCCTTGGAATACTTCTGGACGAAGATATGCCCCTCACGGTGCACCTCGGCGACCAGCAGGTCGGAAAGCGCGTTGACGCAGGAGACGCCCACGCCGTGCAGACCGCCGGACACCTTGTAGCTGTCCTTGTTGAACTTGCCACCGGCATGGAGGACCGTCATGACCACTTCGAGGGCGGAACGGTGCTCCTTCGGGTGCATGCCCGTCGGGATGCCGCGGCCGTTGTCGGACACGCGGATCGAATTATCTTCCAGGATGGTGACGGTGATATCGGTGCAGTAGCCGGCCATGGCTTCGTCGATGCCGTTGTCGACCACCTCGTATACCAGGTGGTGCAACCCCCTCTCCCCTACGTCTCCGATGTACATCGAAGGTCTCTTCCTCACGGCCTCAAGGCCTTCCAGCACCTGGATGCTACTGGCGGAATACTGTTCTTCCGCCTTTTTCGTCGCTTCGTTTTCGATCATAAAAGCAGGATTTGTATAAACATACAAATATACGCAATTTTTCTTAGAAATCCAGCGTTATTCCGGCCGTAAACCAAGGGCCTTTTTCCGCATAGAGCGGGACGCGCTGGATGGCCTGTCCGAGCAGGTTTCCGCTCTCGAGCCAGAAGCCCAGGACACGGCTCAGCCGGTACCCTGCCACCAGGCCCGGATCGACCCAGCCGGGGATCCGCAGTTCCGTGCCGTCCGTCACCTTCTCGGCATACAGGCCGGAACGCGCAGTCGACGCTGCGACACGTGCGCCGGCATAGACACGCGGATTGAACCAATACTGGAAACGCAGGTCGCCGCGGACAGCGGCCGGCGCGAACTCGATGGCGGGCGTCAGAGAAGCCGAACGATCACCGTCGAGACCGGTGAACACCGTCCGGTTCAGCTGCACGGCGCCCTCGATACTGACGCGGTCGGACCGCCAGGCGGCCTGCAGGTCGGCGTAGAGCCGGTTGCAATCGGCGAAAGAGACCACCGGATGCAGACGGGAGGTCGCGAAGAGCACGGCGTCGAACGGCCGGTTCTGCGACGCGGCGAAACCGCCCTTCACGGAGAAGGTCAGCAGCGGCGTGATATTCCCGCGCAGGCCGAGGCCGACATCGATCTTGTCGAAACTGTTGTCAACCAGCGGGCCCGCACCCGTCAACAGGAGCGGGTGGATGAAATGGTACGTGTCCGTCAGGCCGCTCCAGGAGTGTGCGGCACTGCCGCCGGTCAGGTAGGCGTAGAGGTTCAGGTGGCGTTCGATGGCATTGAACGATACGTGCAGGTCGGGCGAGAAGAGCCGGGGGCGGAAGAGCGCCACCGTTTTGCCGGGCAGCACCACGTCCATCCGGGCGCCGAGGCGGAACTGCCAGCGGCCCCGTTCGAGCTCATAGCGCGGATTCAGGACGATCCGGCCCGCATTGTCATCGAACAGGCGGTGCCAGGAGCGGGTCTCCAGCTGGAAGCCGACCAGCACCTTGCTGGATTCATCCAGGACGGGACCGACCGTTCCGTCCACGATGAAACTGCGTTCGGACAAGGACGGATCGACATCCGCCAGGTGGTCCTGGGAGACGCGGCCGCGGAAACCGGCGTCATAGTAGAATGTCGCGGCGGGATCGGTGGAAGTCACGCGCAGGCGGACCTCGCCGTCATGCCGGTTGCGGTTCCATAGGTTGTCCTTCGTCGAAAGACCGTCGTATTCCACCGCCGTGGTCAGCAGCATGCGGTTCCACTTGACGCGTCCTTCCAGGCCGAACCGGTTCGTCATGTCACGGCCCTTCCAGGGAGCGACGCCCCATTCGTCCAGGATGGCAGCGCCGGCCGCATCCGCAGGGTGGACGCCGATGTCGGCGAAGTTCCCGAAATAGGACCTGTGGTCGCCGTAGACGCTCATCTGGAAACGGCCCGGCAACGAAGGGCTGAACACAAAGGCGGCATCAGGATGCAGCGAATAACCCGCTCCCGCCCGCAGGAAGAGCGTCCGGCCGCGCCAGGCGTCCTTCTCGGGCCGCATGTCGAGCATGTAGGGAGAGAAGTTGTAGGCGCCCCGGTACGCCTTGTCGAAAACCTCGTAATCGAAGTCCAGGTCGAAACGCAGCAGGGAGTCGGGGACGGCCATCTCCAACTGGGGCTTGTGGATATCGGAAGCATCCCCCTGGTAGACGTTGGTCACCTCCACCGTCGGGTTGAAATTCTGTCCCAGAAGCCCGGGAGCGGCCGACAGCAAAGCCGCCGCAAGAATGTATATTCTGTTGAGTGTCTTCATAATCATCGGATTTTATTCGGCGTTCATCATGGATTCCAGCCGGTTCAGCCGCATCCGGACGAGGTCTTCGATATCGTCGTTCCTGCCCGTCGGCGTATAGCCGTCCAGGATGCTTTCGAAGGTTGCCTTGGCCTGTTTCATGTTCCCGCGCTCGGCGAAAGAGTCGCCCAGGGCGACATAGGCCTTCGCCAGCCAGTAGGACTGGGCGCCCGATTCGGGAGCAAAGGCATACACCTTCTTCTCCACCTCTTCGTACTTGCCCCGGTCGAGGGCGTCCTGGATCAGCATATAGGTTGCTTCCGCCCCTTCCGCCGTAGACGGAGAAGCGCTCAGGCGGGTAAAGATCTCCATCGCCTCGGCGCGGTTGTTCAGGGACAGGTTGGACTTGGCACTCACATAGTCGGCCTCACGCTTCTGCGCCTCCGTGCTGGCGGCGTCGGAAGCCACCCGGCCGGCGCAGGTGAGGGCGGTCTCGTAGTCCTGCCCGCGGAACGCAGAACGCATCATCCCCAGGCGGGCCGTATGGCGCGCCGGTTCGGCCTTCGCCCGGCCGAGCAGGGAAGAATAGCTCCCGTAGGCATCCTGGAAGTGCTCCATCTCGTAGGAGAGCGTCGCATAGTTCAGGACCGCCGTCTCGGAGAAGGAGCCTTCGTCGTCCTTCTGCAGGGCCTTCCGGTACCAGTCGCAGGCCAGTTCCTTCTTGCCCAGGCCACGGTAGCATTCGGCAACATAGAAATCGGCCAGGGCCACCTTCCGGCCTTCCGGATACCGCTGCAGGTAGTTCTGCAGGGAGGCGAGGGCCTTGCCGTAGTCTTCCGTCTGGAAGATCTGCTCGGCGGCATTGAAGTAGAGGTCCTCCTTCTCACTGTCGGACTTCCCGGCATTCAGGCCGACCGACTCGGCATAGTCGAGGTATTCGTCAGCCCGGCCGTCGGACTGGTAGATGGATTCGATCGCGAGCAGCGCCTCTTCGGCGTATTCCGTGCCCGGCATCTCGCCGACCACCTGCTTGTAGCAGGAGAGGGCGCGGTCATATTCCGACTGGTTGCGGGCGATCATGCCCATCTCGATCAGCGAGCGGGCGGCGATGGTCTTGTCCTTCGTGTTCGCACGGAGCCGCTCGAAGCAGCGCACCGCCTCGTCGGTCTGTTCCGTTGCCACATAGGCCCGGCCCAGCTCGAACAGGGCCTCGGAATAGTATAGTGCCGAGGGATCCGCATCAAAGGCATGCGCAAGGGTCTGGACCTTCTTGTCCCGCTTCCCCATCAGACCGTAGGCAGTGCCGGCGCGCAGCCAGGGATAGAGATTGTCCGCATAGCCGAAACGCTTCACCGCCTGCTCGTACCGGTCGATGGCCGCCGCGTAGTCCTTGCCGATGAAGTCGCAGTCGGCGCGGCGCAGGGCGGCATCCGGTCCGTCCGCCGGATCGCGCGCCTCGAGGTACATGTCGAACCATTTGGCCGCCTCGGCATACTCTCCGTTACGGAAATAGCAGTAAGCCAGGTCGTAAGGGATCCGGTTCCCTTCCTTCTTCCCTTCCAGGGCGGAGAGGTTGTAGAGTTCCTTGAACGCATCCACGGCCTCGGCGTACTGGTCGCTGCGGTAATAAGACTCCGCCAGCCAGTAACGCGACAGCTGGTGGAAGGACTCGCGCTTGTCGGAATAGTAGGAGGCCGCCTTCAGGAGCGGGACGGCGTCGCGCCACGAACCGCCCTCGATGAGCTGCTGTGCGCGGAGATAGTTCGCCCGCATGTAGTTGGCTTTCTGGTCGGAGTCGAGTTCATCGATGTTCGCATACGCCTCCACCGCACCGGCATAATCGCGGTTGTACAGCGAAGCCAAGGCGACGTAGCTGTAGATGCGGTCCCCCTGCTTCTTGTCGGGGTATTTGGCGATGTATGCGTCGAAGACCTTCGGATTGTGGTTCAGGTCGAACGAAAGTTTCGCGTAGTTGAAATGGGCGTCTTCCTGGATCGCCGGGTCGATCGGTGACTCCGAAGCGGCCTTGAAGGCGTCCAGGGCGGAGACCTTGTCGCCCGTCTGGATGTAACTGTAGCCCAGCTGGTAGTTGGCGACCTGGCCGATCGAGTCGGTGCGGTCGGTCATCATCGAGAAGTTCTCGACGGCGCCTTCGAAGTCGCGGGCGGCATACAGCACGGAACCGGCGAAGAAATAGTCCTCACGGCCCATGTCGCGCCGGTCGCCCAGGGCCTTCTTGTAATAGTCACGGGCCTTCGCGCTCTCCCCTTCCGCCAGGTAAGACTCGGAGATGATCCGGGCCAGGTGCGGGGCGCGTTCCTTGGGCGTGTTCTCATACATCGGCACCCCATGCTCCACCGCATAGGCGTAGTCCTTCAGCATGTAGCGGCACTCGACCATGTAATACTCCGACAGGTCCTTGAAGCGCGGGTCCTTGGCGGCTTTCCCGAACCAGCCGAACGCATCCTCGAAGCGCTCCTGCGTATAGGCGATGTAGCCCAGGGAGTAGCGCGAAGGGGCGGTGTAATCGGAATATGGCATCTTCTCCGCGTCGGCGAAAACCTCCGCGGCAGCATCCAGGTCGCCGGTCTCGAAGAGCGAGTAGCCCTTCTTGAACGTGAATTCGGACACTTGGTCGGAGAGCAGCCCCTCGGGCGTCACCTGTGCGAAAGCCTCGTTGGCCGCAGGATAGTCTTCCGCATCGAAATAGTTGAGCCCTGTATAAAAGCGCAGCTGGGCGTCAAGGCCGGTGTAAGGATGCTCGGAGAGGAAGGTCTGGGCCGCCTTGGCGGAGCCGTCTTCCTGGAGCCGGACCGAGCAGAGGACGCTCCAGCCCCGGGCGAGCACGTCGCCGCTCCGGTCATGGATGTCGTTGAAAAGGGCCGCTGCCCGTTCGAACATGCCGTTCTCGTACAAAACGCGGGCACGGCGGAAATCATCCCGCTCCGCCAGCGGAGCCGCGAAGGCGCCTCCCCCGAGCAGGAGGACGGCGGCGAGCAGGGTCACGATGCGTTTGACTTTCATATGGAACCAATTTTATCGTCTTTTTCAATAATCTACAAATTTACTCAAATAAACCCGAAATTTGAAGTATATTTGTGATAATTATGGAAGAGAACGTCAACAAAACAGCAAAAAGCGTTCCGCTGGTCCAGTTCCGCGATGCGGACATCGCCGGCGGCGACAATGTCGTCATCTATGGGCTGAACATGGAGGTCCGCGAAGGTGACTTCGTCTACATCGTCGGGAAGGTCGGCACGGGCAAGACCTCCATCATCCGCGCGATGATCGGGGAGACACCCCTGAAGAAAGGCACCGGGACCGTCTGCGGCTTCCGCCTCGACACCCTGCGCGAGCGCGACATCCCCTTCCTGCGCCGCAGCATCGGCGTCGTCTTCCAGGACTTCCAGCTGCTGATGGACCGGACGGTCGAGGAGAACCTCGACTTTGTCCTCCGCGCGACGGGCTGGAAAGACCATGGCGAGGCCGACCGCCGGATCCGCGAGGTGCTGGATGACGTCGGGATGACGCACAAGGCCCACAAGATGCCGCACCAGCTCTCCGGCGGCGAGCAGCAGCGCATCGCCATCGCACGGTCGCTCCTGAACCGCCCGAAGCTGATCGTCGCGGACGAGCCCACCGGCAACCTCGACGGCGAGACGGCCGACGGCATCATGCGCCTGCTCACGAAGATCAACCGTGAGGAAGGGACGGCGATCGTGATGGTCACCCACAACCGCGCCATCTTCGAGAAATACCACGGCCGGGTCTTCGTCTGCAAGGACGAAACCTGCGAGGAGAACATCGACAACGAGGTAATCGACCTCGCCCTCACGATCTGAGCCGGATGACCAAGAAAGAGAGATACGACGCCATCCTGGGCTGGTTCGAGGAGAACCGCGGGGAACTGCAGTCGGAACTGCACTACGTCTCGCCTTTCCAATTGCTCGTCGCCGTCATCCTGTCGGCGCAGTGCACGGACCGCCGGGTGAACATGGTCACGCCGGAGCTCTTCCGCCGCTTCCCCGACGCCGCCACGCTGGCCGCCGCCTCGTTCGACGACGTATATCCCTATGTAAAAAGCATTTCCTACCCGAACAGCAAGACGGAGCACCTCATCGCGACCGCCCGCAAGCTGCAGGATGAATTCGGCGGCGAAGTCCCTTCCGGCCTGGACGAACTGATGAGCCTCCCGGGCGTGGGGAGGAAAACCGCCAGCGTCGTCGCCTCCATCGTCTATGACAAGCCCGTCATCGCCGTGGACACCCATGTCTTCCGCGTCTCGCACCGGCTCGGCCTCTCCGACGGCAAGACGCCCGAAGCCGTCAGCGACGAACTGGAGCGCCGGATTCCCCTCCACCAGCGCGCCAAGGCGCACCACTGGCTCATCCTGCATGGGAGATACACCTGCACGGCCCGCAACCCCAAATGCGGGGAATGCCCGCTGAAATGGTACTGCCGCGACTACGCCGCCCGACAGCGCGCTTGACTTTTTCACACACATTCCCTAAATTTGCAGTCCCGAAACGGAAAACAACAACAAAAAACGCATATCATGAAGAGAATCGTACTTATCCGCCACGGCGAGAGCCAGTGGAACAAAGAAAACCGCTTTACCGGCTGGACGAACGTCGACCTCAGCGAAAAAGGCCTCCAGGAAGCCCTGGACGCCGGCAAGGCCCTCAAGGAAGCGGGCATCACCTTCGAGGTGGCCTACACGTCCTACCTCAAGCGCGCCATCAAGACGCTCAACAATGTCCTGGACGCGATGGACCTGGACTGGATCCCCGTCAAGAAGACCTGGCGCCTCAACGAGAAGCATTACGGCATGCTCCAGGGGTTGAACAAGGCCGAAACCGCCGCCAAGTACGGTGACGAGCAGGTGCTCATCTGGCGCCGCAGCTTCGACGTGGAGCCGCTTCCCCTCCCGGAAGACGACCCCAACAGCGCCACCCTCGACCCGCGCTACGCCCTCGTCCCCGACCAGTACGTCCCCCGCACGGAAGCCCTCAAGCAGTGCATCGAGCGTGTGATGCCCTACTGGGAGTGCGAGATCTTCCCCGCCCTCAAGGAGCATGACAACATCGTCGTCGTCGCCCACGGCAACAGCCTCCGCGGCGTGGTGAAGCACCTGCTGAACATCTCCGACAAGGACATCGTCGGCCTGAACATCCCGACCGCGACGCCGTACGTCTTCGAGTTCGACGACGACCTGAACCTCGTCAAGGATTACTACCTCGCCGATCCCGAAGAGCTGAAGCGCAAGCAGGAAGCCGTCGCCAAGCAGGGCACCGCGAAAAAATAATTCTTTCCGGCATTATTTGGCAAATCCGGAAAAAGGAATTATATTTGCAGCCGCAAAAGCGGCAATCTGGATGTAGCGCAGTTGGTAGCGCACCTGGTTAGGGACCAGGAGGTCGCTGGTTCAAGTCCAGTCATCCAGACAAAACACCCGCCCCGGGCATCCGGAGCGGGTGTTTTCGTTTGACCGGCCAGCCGGTTCCCTACTTCGCCGGGGCGAAGCGGAGCAGCAGGCTCGAACGCGGGTCCGGCAGCCGGAGCGTATACCCTTCGGCCAGCTGCGCGCCGGTCAGGGAAACCTGCGCGCCGGAGTCCGCATCCGTCAGCACATAGGTCCGCTCCGGAGTGAGCCCCTGCAGGCAGACCGTGCAGGAATCCTCCCGGCTCTCCGGACGGCGGAACGCCAGCACGCAGCCCGTATCGTCGGAAGGACGGTGCAGCTGGTAGGCGATCCAGCGGCCGGGCGAAGTGATGTCGTCCACGCCGGTGAGCGGATAATAGTCTTCCACGTAATAAGGCTGCAGCGAACGGTACTCGTCATAGACGCGCTTCATCTCGAAGAAATTAAAGCGGCCGTCGGTCAGCTTGAAGTTCATCACCATCGCGCTGGAATAGGCCGAGCGGGAGGCATAGCGGTCGGTCTCATAGACACCGGTCCCGTGCAGGGGAAGGAACCATTCCAGGCCGTAGGTCTGGTTCTGGTAGCCGTTCACCTCGCCGTAGGAATAGTCGGTCCGCCAGAGCGGGGCGCCACGGCCGATCAGCTCGAGGTCGAGCCGCCGTCCGCCGCCGGCGCAGTTGTCGATCAGCATCTGCGGGAAACGGGCCAGCAGGCCGTCCCAGTAGGCATAAAGCCCTTCGATGTACTTGATCTCCGTGATGCCCTTCCGGCCAGGTTCGTCCGTCGCCGCCCAGATGGGTGCCGGGTCGATGTTGAAGTCCTGGCGGTAGTAGTCGATGCCGCGCGAATCGAGGAAATCGCCGATATGGCGGGTCAGCCAGCGGCAGGCCTCCGGATTGCCCAGGTTGAGCAGGAAATTATTCTCCTCGCCGGGCACGGTGATCAGCCAGTCCCGGTGCGCCAGGTAGATGTCGGAGTCCTTGAAGACGCGTTCCGGCTCGAACCAGACCATCATCTTCATGCCGCGCTCGTGCGCCCGGTCGGAGATTTCGCGCAACGTATTCGGGAAACGGACCGGATCTTCCATCCAGGAACCGACCGTGTTGTACCAGTTCTTGCCGGTGCGCCAGTCCGCGGCGCGTTTGTACCAGCCGGCGTCCAGCCACATGGCATCGGGGGTGATGTCGAAGTCGGCATAGCGGTCGATCAGGAACTTCCCGTAGTCGGCCGTCATGCCCGTGTACTCATTGAGCGGGGCCGGTTCCCCCCAGTTGAATCCGCCGCAGAGGGGATACATCGCCGCCCGGCCGTCAATCTTGCGCGAATGGTGCGCCAGCACGAAACGACGGAACTTGTTGTTGCCCGTCATGTTCAACGCACCATGGCCGCCCTGCCAGAACATCAGGGAATAACGGGGCATCCGGACTTCCTCGCCTGCATGCAGGAAGGCGTCGAAGCCGCTCAGGCCGGACTGGACGCCGAGGCGGTCCGCATGGTCTTCCTCCAGGGCGAAAGAGGCCTTCCAGATGCCGCTCCAGCCGATGGAGAAGACGACGCCGACATCCTCCTTCCCCGTCACGATGATGTTGTAATACGGGAACGCGCCGGAGGTGGAACGGCCTTCGAGGGGCTGGAAGGTCAGGCCGGGGCCGGGAGTCAGTTCGTCATAGAAGGGAGCGAAATCGTGGTTCGCACCCAGGCTGCCGTTCAGGTGGTTGAGGACGAACGTTTCGGATGACGACGCCCGGCGGATCTGCAGGTCTGCCGCATGGACGTCGGAAATCTGCGGACTGTCGCCGGTACCGTCGTTCCGGAAGGAGACGACCCACTCGACCGCGTTGAAATCCGGGAAGAGGTCGACCTTGCAGAAGACGCGCAGGCCGGTGGAAGGGTCCTGCCAACAATAGGTCTTTCCGCCTTCCGGTGCGGTGGAAACGCTGAATTTCCACTTGCGGAGGAAGGTGTCGGAAGAGACGCCGTCCAGCCGGAAGGAGAAGGGAGGCAGGACGCCTTTCTTGAAATGCTGGGCCGCCCAGCGCTCAGCGGAGGGCATTCCTTTCTCCAGGGAAAGGTCCGAATGGGCGGAAAGGGCCGCCGGGGCGAGACAGAGCAGGCCGACAAGGGCGGCACGGAAGAAACGACGGAGATTCATCATAAGGATTGTGTGGTTGATTGTGTGGTTGATTGTGTGGTTGACAGATATTGATACACTTCTTTGCCCGCCAGCGCGAAGGCGGCGGTGCCATATACTTCGTTCTTTTCAGGTGTGATGTTCTCAGGAGCGTCTCCGATGGCCTGTACGGAGCCCAGCATCCCGTCGGGATGGACGGCGCGCACCAGGGCGTCCCAGGCCTTCCACGCCGCCGGGAGATACTCCCCTGCCGGCAGGACGCCGTGGTTGATCCCCCACCACAGGCCGTAGGCGATGAACCCAGAAGCGCTGGTTTCCGGATTCGGGTAGAACTCCCGGTCGAGCAGGGAGGTGTTCCAGTACCCTTCCGCGTCCTGCAGGGTGACCAGCCGGGAGAGCATTGCCCGCAGGAGCTGCTCGAACTTTCCGCGGTCGGGATCGTCCGGGGGCAGGTTTTCCAGCACCCGCACGATCGCGCCGACGGACCAGCCGTTCCCGCGGCCCCAGAACATCTTGGCGCCGTTGCGGCTGCGGATCGTCTTGTAACGCGTGTCCCGGTAGAAAAGATGCTCTTCCGTATCATACAGGGCGCGCACCGTCCGCCAGAACTCCTGCTTCATGAAATCGCGGTACCGGACATCTCCGGTGATATCGGCGAAGGCCGCAAAGGTCGGCGCCGCCATGTACAGGGCGTCGCACCAGCACCAGCGCACCTGGTTCCGGGACAGGTTGAAGTCCAGGTCGTCGTCCATCTGCGGATAGTCTTTCATCATGTAGTCGAGCCGCTCGACAGTCGGTCCGATCATCTTCCAGCCGCCCCGGAGCACTTCGAGCTGCCGGCCGTAATCCGCGATCGTATCGATCAGAAAGCGGGGTTTCGGGTCTTCCCGGTAGAGATTGGCGTACAGCATGCAGACGGCGATGTCGTTCGCCGGATTCAGCGTCCACGCCGCCGGTTCGTAGTTCACCTGCTCCGCCACTTCTTTCACCCAGGCACGCAGTCCCTCGTTGCCGACGGCCTGTGTCCATTCCGCCACGGCGCTCAGGAAGACGCCGTCCGCCCAGCCGGTATACCGGGGGTTGTAGATGGCACGTCCCCGGGTGGGCATATGGTCTTTCTGCCAGGAAACGGCCTTGTCGACGATGCGCCGGACTTCCTCGCAAGACCGTTCCGGAGCCGGTGCCGACTTCGGTGCCGGCGCGGCCGTCACTTCGAAGGAAAGGCTGTCGTGCGCGCGGTTTCCCTTGCGTGTGAAGACGATCCGGAAGATCCGCTCGCCCCAGACACGGGAAAGGCGGGGGTCGTCCAGCGGGATTTCTTCGACGCGGAAGTCGAGGCGGGAAGCCGGATAGGCGAGCCGGAGCACGGACCGGCCGAGGAAGAAGGACAGCGCGCCGCCTTGCTGCTCGCAGGGAAGGGGTGTCATGAAGACGATCTGCGATTCTCCGCTTCCGGTCAGTGTAAACGTGTCCGTGATGGTAAAAGCTTTCCGGCGCCGCAGGACGTATTTCCGGATCCAGGAGGAGACGCCGGCCTCCGCGGGATAGGCAGGGGCGATGTCGGCGGAGAATTCCACCTGCGAGGGCGTCGCCCGGAAAGTGCAGTCCGCGGCCCGGGCGCCGGAACCGGGATATTCCATCATCCCGTTGATAATCGGAAGGTTATGATAGCCGGACTGCATGGTCCAGATCTTATATCGGTCGGCGCTGAAGGTCTCCCGGGTATACGTTCCCACGCCCGGGTCGATGAAGACGGGCTGTCCGTCATAGTACAGGACGAAGGAGCCTACGTCGTTGTGGTTGTGGTGCTCGGCATTGTTCCCGCCCTTCGCCGCGAAGAAAAAGCCTTCCGTGGCATCGCCCCGGTCGCGTCCCACGGCCACTTCCAAGTCGGGCAGATAGGCCTCCGGTACCAGCACCTCGTGCGGAGCTGTTCCGGACGTATCATCGAAGAGATTCGAAAGGGCCTGTCCGATATCGCCGGACAGGGGCACGTTCCCCTCACGGCTTTCATGCAGGAAACGGCCGAAACCGGCCAGCTGCGCGTCGCCGACCCGCTGGCCGAACCGCGCGATGCGGAGCCCGTCATGGGCGATCTTCCCGGGGGCGTCCGCGAAATTGACGTAGTTCTCTCCCCCGCCGATATAGAGTTTGAAGATGTACCGGCCCATCTCGCTGATGATCGGCTGGTCGAAGATGCTGATTCCGCCCTGTGTGAAATCCTCCAGGAGGGAAAGGTAGTTGAACAGGAAGCCGACGGCATGTCCCCAGTAGGAGGGGCCTTCGTTGCAGCCGCCGTCTTCGGGATATGCGTTGATGAAGAGGTCGACGGACTGCATGGTCTTGTAGACGCCGTCCAGCCGCTTGGCCGGATCGTCTTCGATCAGGAGGATGGTCGTCAGGACATTGTAGTTGCACCATGGGGTCCAGTTGTTGACATCCCCCCGGTTCCAGCCGGTGATCCACCAGAGATCGTTCCGCGTGTAGAAGGGCTGCAGGACCTTCGCACGCAGTTCCGCGGTCAGCCGCTTGTTGATGATGGGGCTGACCTTGTCGAATTCCTCATGCAGGAAATACCAGATCCAGGAAAGCGTGGAGGCGACATCGCCAACGTACAGGTCGATGACAGGGTTCGAGGCGTCCGGAAGTTTGGTTTTCGGATGCGATTGGGAGTCGCCGTACTCATACAGGTAGAAGGTGGCGGACATTCCCCAATAGGTCTGCTCACAGTACGTGAAAACGCCGTTGATGATATCGTCCAGGAAGCGTCCTTCCCCTTCCATCAGCTCCGCATAGAATAGGGCGCGAAGGGCCGTGAGCCGGCGCGCGATCGCCTCATCGATGACTTGGCGATTCCCGGAGCGGCTGAATTCCAAATACATCGTCGGGAGCATGGCGGGCCAGGAATACCCGAGGTACTTCTCGCCTTCTGCGATGCAGGCGCGGCGCGTCGCTTCCGGGACCTGCTTCCATGCCTCGCGGTCTGCGTATGCGGGGTACTTTACCCAGTCGAAGCCATTGTTGCAGTGCCGTGCGACATCGGCTCGATTGTACCGGCCGGCCAGCAGATTGCGGCGTTCCCCGGAAAGGCCCGGAACGGCCAGGAGCAGCAGCAGGATCGCGAGGAGGATGGGGCGAATTTTCATGAGTAGGTGGATTATCCGTTTCAAAGATAATAAACTCCCTTGAAAAACAAAAGGGGGACAGGCAAGAGCATGCGGCTCCTGTGCGACACTTCCGGGCGCTGGGAGGCCGCCCGGGAAGGCCTGCTCCGGGGCGTTTGCACGGCAAACCTTCCGCTTCGCTTCATCCTTCCCACGACGTTCGGCGCGGGCCCCTCCCGCTCACGGGGCCGCGGGTGGCCACGGGTTTGCCTGTTCATCCCGCCCAGGAGGGCCTGCTGAGGAGGCTCAGACGTAGTCCCGGGCATATTTGCACTCGGGAGGGCCCGGTGAGAAGGTCCGTTGGCGAGCCTGAGGTGCAAACCCCCGGCCCGGTGCACTTGGGGAGGCTCAGTTGGCGTACCCGAGGTGCAAATCCATAGCCCGGTGCACCTGGGAAGGCCTGTCCCGGGGCGTTTGCACGGCAAACCTTCCGCTTCGCTCCATCCCTCCCACGCCTACCGGCGCGGGCCCCTCCCGCTCACGAGGCCGCGGGCGGCCACGGGTTTGCCTGTGCAACTCGCCCGGGGCTGACATAGCGATGACGGCAACAACGATGGGACAAAAAAAGGTCCGGGCCTTCGATGTGAAGGTCCGGACCTCGAAGAACGGCAGCTGCCTACTCTCCCACCTGGTGGGGCAGTACCATCGGCGATGGCGGGCTTAACTTCTCTGTTCGGGATGGGAAGAGGTGGATCCCCGCCGCTATAGCCA
>Ga0256405_10003055_pt1 | contig 35833 bp, 33 predicted proteins | sample RumenRJG_02DNA_FD_189096 | JGI IMG/M metagenome (GOLD analysis project Ga0256405, IMG submission 189096) | Bovine rumen microbial communities from Lethbridge, Alberta, Canada - RJG_02 | ecosystem: Host-associated > Mammals > Digestive system > Stomach > Rumen | place: Canada: Alberta...
CGTTTCTTTCCATAACCGGTCTGCTGATACAGCGCTATGACCCGGTCATAGTAGAGCTCACGCTTCTTCGTTTGATAAATAAACATCGTTGTCTCGTGTTTTACGAGTCAACTTTTTTCAGGGAAAGGACAGAAGGGGTCACTTTGCATCGGAATTTCCAGCTTTGCCTCGTGTCAGATATTTTTCGTACATTTGTTAATACTAAACAACGATTGTATGAAAAGATTTATCCCATTCCTTGTCGCTGCCGTCCTATGCTTCGCTGCTACGGGATGTGCAACGCTTTCTTACCTTAATGCCATAGATACCGGAACAGCTGTATCATCCGCCAATTTCCATTATGTCAAATCCGTTTCGGGAGAAGCAACCAGCACCTATTTCTTTGGCTTGGCCGGTGGCGATGATGCGGGTAAAGCGATTGCTGATGCAAAAGCAAAGGCAAACCTGCAAGATAATCAAGCCCTTACCAATGTGGCAGTTGTGAATACTCAAAGAATAATACTCGGCATCATCGTCAAGGTTAAAACAACCGTATCCGCAGATGTCATTGAGTTTGAGAAGTAGGTAATTCAAAACACGCATCTTTACCGAGCCGTTTCACGTTGTTGAGGCGGCTTTTGTTTCGTATCAGTTATTTTCGTATCTTTGAGGTCAATCAGGCATTTCTCCATCATGAAAAAATTATTGTATTTCGTGGCCGTCCTTGCGGCCGTTGCCATGGGACTCTCGTCCTGCGAGAGCGAGGGTGGCGGCGGCGGACGCCATGCCCTGGAGGGCGACTACATCTGTAAGAAGGTCGAGGTCTATTATCAGGACGGCTCTTCGTCCACCTTCACGAACAAGAAGGACTGGGTCTCGGACAAATGGGACGACGACTGGTGGGAGAGTAGCAATTTCGAATGGATATCCAAGTCGGATTACATCCTCTTCGATTATGAGTACATCTTTGACGGGAAAGGCACCTATTCCTTCCGTGTCGCTTATAACGAAGATATGGTCAACGGCGGCAAATACAGCGTCAAGGGCTCGACCCTTTCCATGAGCCTGACATCCTTGTCCAGTACGGAATGGTCCGTCTACAAGATTGTCTCCCAAACGGATGACACGCTGGTCCTGGAACTGGGGAAGGAGGCCATGGAGTTGAACAACGAACTTTACGAAATGTTCGGCGGAAAACGGATCCGCAAATCGACGGCCACGTACCAGAAGCAGTAGCGGCGTTATCTGAGGAATTGCCCGGTCATGACCGCAGACCGACAGGACGTTTCAGTCCAGATCTTCAAGGATGCCGTTGAGGCTTTGCTGCGCCCTCGCGTCGATGTTCGCCTTTGCCTCTTTCAGATAGGAGGCGATTTTCCCATAGGTCCACCCCCTCAACTTGTTATAGGTGGATCGGGTGGAAATCCGGATTTCCCGTACGCCGTCATGGATAAGGGTGGAAAGAAGGTCTTCCGAAATGTCGAAAACGGCAAAAGAGAGTTCCTGGATTTCCGTCATTTTCTGACGGACAACGACATGATTGCTTCCGTCGCTCCCGAACAGAACGGTCGGGGCAAGGCGAGATTTTGTCCTGCTGACATGCGAGGTCTCCGACAAAACCTGTCCGAGTACGACAGGACCGCTCTCTTCTCGATCCGGAACAATGACCATCAGCCCGTTTTTCGGAATGTATTCTTTTGACTCGATGGCCAGCCCATACCAGGAACCACCATCGTCTTTCAGGAATCTGCACAAGCTGAAACCATACTGTCCCACATCCAAATGGCCGGACATGATGTAACGCGTACCATCGTCCAGCAAGCAATCTTCGTAAATATATCCCTCCGCTTTGGAGGCATTTCCCAGATGGGTGAACTGCGCGTATGACTGAACCGGAAACAGGAGAATAATCCCGATAAAATACAATGCGATTTTTTTCATTTCCCCTAAAAATAATAATGGTTGGTTCCCAGTGTCCTTCTGACCGGTCCCTGCATGCAAAGGCATGCCAGGATGCAGGAGGCGGCTCCGGATTGAAACAAAGATACGACTTTTTATGGATGCATGGCCGTTTTTTGCGGAATATGCTTATCTTTACGACCGACTAAAGATTTGATGATCATGAAAAAGATGCTCCTTCTCGCCGCCGTCGCATTCGCGGCCCTTTCCTGCGGCACCCGCACCCGGAACGTTGAAATCACGGTTCCCGACGACCTCGATCCCGAATATGCCGTGAACCTGGTGAAAGCTGGGGAGAAAGCCCCCGATTTCGTCCTGACGGACCTCGACGGGAAAACCTATACGCTGAAGGATTTCAAGGGCAAGACCCTTGTCGTGGATTTCTGGGCGACCTGGTGCCCGGACTGCCGCAAGGAGATCGACGACCTCGTCCGGATCCGCAAGGAGCATCCCGAGGTTGAATTCGTCGGCATCTCTTTCGACACGGACGCAGAACAGTTGCGTACCTATGCGCAGGAGCACGGAATGGACTGGCTCCAGCTTTCCGAGGGCTTCAAGAAATGGAAGGAGACCCAGGTGTCGGAGGCTTATGGCGTGAAGTGGATTCCGACCAAGTACATCATCAGCCCCAAGGGCAAGGTCCTGCTTTCGACCGTCATGACCGAAAAGGTCGAAATCTTCCTTAACCGGTAAGGCCCGGGCTCCGTTCGTCGAACGGAACAGGCCTTTGGTCGAAAAACCCCGGGAGGACCGGCAAGAATCCCTATCTTTGCAAAAAAAGACAGGGCATGAAAAAACTCCTCCTCTTGCTTTGCGCCGGTCTGTCCGGTGCCGCTTTCGCCGCGAACGGCGTTTCGGTAACTTTCCACTTGAATTATCCCGATGCCGGTACTCTTGCACCGGTCACCGTCAGCGCGGGCAACGCCCTTCCGCTGGCGGCCAAGCCGCACCCGGAGCGGGAGGGTTTCCGTTTCGGTGGGTGGTACACGTCGGCCGAATGCCTGCCTTCCGAAGAGTGGTTGTTCGGGACCAATTCCGTAGGCTTCTATACCCAGCCGACGGATTCGATGGCCGTTGAGGCGGACATGGACCTGTATGCGAAATGGATCGCGCCGACCCCGGTCCGGACGGTGGAAGATCTGGACGCCATGCGGCAGGATCTCAAGGGCTGGTATGTCCTGGAAAACGACATCGACCTGTCCGGCATCGCCAACTGGGATCCGGTCGGCCGCTATGAAGCCCATTACGAGTTCGCCCCGGGCGAGTGGTGGACCCAGGCCTTCCAGGGTTGCCTGGACGGAAAGGGCCACACGATCCGCGGTCTTTCCCTGACGCAGCTTCTGACAGACAAAAGCGGCCTTTTCGGCGCCTGCGCCAACTGCGAGATCAGAGACGTCAACATGGAAGGCACCCGGATCGTCCTGACGGCGGAGCGGCCGTATGTCGGCCCGCTCGCTGGCATTCTCAAACAGGACGACGGCTGCCAGGCGGTCATCCGCCGTTGCCATGTCACCGGGACCCGGCTGGAAGTCAAGACGACCAACAGCGAAGGTACATTCCATAGTTTCACCGGCTTGTGCGGCGGAGCCTGGGGCGGGCTCATCGAAGACTGCACGGCGACGGGAAGCATGGACCTTGATTTGTGCGGCGCCGGCGGCGGAGAACTATACGTCGGTCCTTTCCTGGGCGAAGCGTACAATGATACCGTGGGCTGCGAATCCGATTTCGACATCCGGATCCGTTTTTCCACCCCGGCCGCAAACGGCATCAAGGCCTTCATCGGCGGGCTTCAGGCTTCTGCGACACACGTGGTCTCCTGCACGGTGAAGGGCCGGATCGAAGTGTCCGGCAACCCCGGATCGCCGGAGATTTACATCGGCGGTCTGGTGGGCAGCGAGCGGTACGGCAGCGTCGAGGACTGCGGAAGTGCCGTCGAGATCGTGGAGACGGGCCTTCCCTCGGTCCAGGTCGGCGGAATCATCGGGGAATTCAACCAGAGTTACGGCATGATCGGCGCCGCTTTCGGCACCAAGGCGACGGAACTGTTGCGGTGCGCATTTACCGGCCGGATTCGCCTGGACGGTGCCGGGACGGAGGTCTTCGGAGAGATCAACGGCGGCGGGAAGCCCGAACCCCTGTCCTCTCCGTGGGGCATTTCGATGGATTACAAGATCACGGACTGTCGCTACGATCCGCAGCGGTAAAGGTCTCAGTAGCCGTAGGATTTGCGGTAGCGGCGGATCAGCGTAACGCAAAGGATCAGGCAGCACAGGTCGGCGGCGTCGACGGCGAGCCAGATGCCGTCTGCACCCAGCACGAGCGGCAGGAGGAATACGAAGCCCAACTCGAAGACCAGGTTGCGGATGAAGGACACGATGGCCGAAACCTTGCCGTTGCCCAGTCCCGTGAACCAGGCCGAGGTGAACAGGTTGATGCCGGCGATGAAGAAACTGAGCATGTAGAGCCGGATGGCGTGCCGGGTCAGTTCGGTCAGTTCGGGGTCATAGCCCACGAAGAGACGGGCGGCGGGCCCGGCGGACAGTTCGGAAACCAGGGTCATCAGGAAGCCCATCGACAGCAGCAGGACGACGGAATGGCGCAGCAGGCTGCGGAGTTCATCCGTATTTTCGGATCCGTAGTTGTAGCCGATGACCGGGGTGACGGCGATGTTGTAGCCGATGAAGACGGCCGCAAAGATGTACCCGTAGTACAGCAGGACCGAATAGGCGGCCACGCCGTTTTCTCCCATCATCTTGAGAAGCTGCAGGTTGTAGCAGATCGCCAGGATGTTGAAGGAAATGTTCCCGACATATTCCGACAGACCGTTGCTGCAGGCCCGTGAAAGGGCCTTTTTTTCGAACCGGGCCGGCACCATGCGCAGGGAACTGCGGTTCCGCCGGCTGGAAAAATACCACAGCGGATAGAAGCCGCCCACGCAGCAGGCCAGCATGGAAGCGGCGGCCGCGCCGGCCAGCCCCCAGTCGAAAACGATGATGAAAAGGGCGTCGAGGACCATGTTCGTGGCCGCGCAGGCGATCGACAGCGCCGTGCCGAGCTGCGGTTTTTCCGCGGTCATATAGAAGGACTGGAAGCACATCTGGAGCATGAACCCCGGTAGTCCGACGGCGCAGATCCGGCCGTAGATGACGCATTGCCGGACCATCTCCCCTTCCGCGCCCAGGACGCGGGCGAGCGGCTCCATGAGCAGCAGGAGCGGGATCATGAACGCCAGCGAAAGGAGAAGCGTAAACCGGATCAGCATGCTGAAAATCCGGTTGGCCTGGAGGGTTTCCCGTTGTCCCATCTTCATGGATACCAGGGCGGAACCGCCGGTACCGACCATCAGGCCGAGGGCGCCGATGATCATGATGGCGGGCCAGATGACGTTCAGGGCGGCGAAGGCCGTCGTTCCGACGAAGTTCGACACGAACAGGCCGTCCACGACGCTGTAGATGCTTCCGACGAGCATCATGATGATGCTCGGAACAGAAGACCGGATCAGGCGCCGGTAGCCGTAGTGTCCGTTCAGTGCGATTTCCATGGGCCGCAAAGATAGCGTTTTTTCAGCAACGGAGCCGTGCATTAATGGAATAATTATGCTATCTTTGTATGGAAATAACCCATCCGAATTACACTAAATAGTCATTCATACCATGAGCCAACTGCACGTAATTGACCATCCGATGATCCAGCACAAGCTGACGATCATGCGGGACAAGGAGACCGGATCCAAAGATTTCCGGGAACTGCTCAAGGAAATATCCCTTCTGATGGGATACGAAGTGACCCGGGACATCCCGCTGGAGGAACTGGAAATCGAGACGCCGATCTGCCGGATGAAAGCCAAGCGGGTCTCCGGCCGCAAACTGGCCATCGTTCCGATCCTGCGGGCCGGCATGGGCATGGTCGAAGGCTTGCTGAACCTCGTTCCGGTGGCCCGGGTCGGCCATATCGGCCTCTACCGCGACGAGAAGACGCACCAGCCTGTCGAGTATTACTGCAAACTTCCCGAAGACATCCATGACCGCATGGTCATCGTCACGGACCCGATGCTGGCGACGGGCGGCAGTGCCGTCGACGCCCTGACCCTGCTGAAGAAGCGGGGCTGCACGAACATCCGCCTGATGTGCCTGGTCGCCGTGCCGGAAGGCATTGCCAAGGTCCAGGCCGCGCATCCGGATGTCGACATCTATGTCGCGGCGGTCGACGACCACCTCAACGAGAACGCCTACATCGTGCCGGGCCTGGGCGATGCCGGCGACCGGATTTTCGGAACGAAATAACGGAGCCTTCCGGAAAACGGAAAGAGGGATGACCAAAAAGTCTGTTTTGGTCATCCCCCTTCCCTTCCTGTATCGGAGGGTCTCCTAAAGGGAATCGTCGAAGCCGGTGCGGAACCTGGCCGTTCTCCGACAGGATGGAGAGGGGGTGGATTGAGATATTTTCCTATCTTTGCAAGCGGATATGCTGGGAACGATCGTCAATACGGCCTGCATCATCGTCGGGACCCTGGCCGGGACTCTTTTCAAAAGGGGTCTTGGGGAGAAGTATTCCCGGATGCTGTTCAACGCCATGGGCCTTGCCTCCATCGCCCTGGGCGCCAATTCGTTCGTGCAGAACATGCCCAAGAGCGAATTCCCGGTCCTCTTCATCCTGAGCCTGGCCATCGGCGGGATCGTCGGGACGGCCCTCGACCTGGACGGCCGGACCAAGCGGCTGCTGGCCCGCCAGGGCGGCGACAGTTTCGCCAAGGGCCTGATTTCCGCCTGCCTGCTCTATTGCATCGGCACCTTCTCGATCGTCGGCCCGGTGCTGAGCGCCACCCAGGGCGACAACACGTTCCTCTTTACGAACTCCACGCTGGACCTGGTGACGTCCACCGTCTTCGCCACGACCTACGGCTTCGGCATGATCCTCGCCGCCCCGATCCTCTTTTGCTGGCAGGGGTCCATCTGGCTGATTGCCAAACTGGCTTCGTCCAGCCCGTTGCTGCAGGGGACGCTGGTCAACGAAATGGCCATCGTCGGCGGCGTCCTGATCATCGCCTCCGGTTTTTCCCTGCTGGACATCAAGGATTGCAAGACCCTCAATTTCATTCCGGCGCTGCTGGTTCCCGTCCTCTGGTTCCTCGGCAAAGCCCTTTTCTTCTGAATCAATGGCCCGATTTTCGCTAAAGCTGGCGGAAATGCTGATTTTTTCTTATCTTTGGAAACGTTAAAAACACAAAACGAATAACATGGAAATTACAATCAAGAACGAAAACGAAGTCATGTACTGCCAGATGAACGGCCGTCTGGACACCCTGGCCTCCCAGCAGGCAGCGAAAGACATCCAGCCGTTGCTGGATCATGCCGAGCAGGAGATCATCATCGACTGCAGCGGACTGGAATACATCAGCAGCTCCGGCCTCCGTCTGCTCCTGACGCTTCGCAAGGAAACCGCCCGCAAGGGTGGCAAGGTGATTATCCGGAACATCCGTGAGGAGATCCGCCAGATCTTCCTGATGACAGGATTCTACAATCTTTTCGAAATTCAATAATCATGGAATCGTACGGGCTGGATCCGCACGGTCTTGCCCTCCTGGAGGCGTATCGCGCGCTGCGGCCCTGCCTGGAGCGGCTGGAGCCGGCCGTTGTGTCCAAGGTCCGCGCTGACATCGCGGACAAGGGGCTGATGGTCACGGCTGTGGACTCCCGTATCAAGAAAGAGTCAAGCCTGGCCGGCAAGCTGTCGCTCAAGGGCGGCAAATACGGCGAGGTTACGGATGTCACGGATCTGCTCGGGGTCCGTGTCATTACGTTTTACAGCGACGACGTCGACAAGATCGCGTCCATGGTGGAGAACCTCTTCGACATCGACCGCGAAAACTCCGTCGACAAGCGGAAGATGCACGAGCTGGACAGTTTCGGCTACAACTCGCTGCATTATGTCTGCCGGGCCCCCGGGCTCGTCCCCGGCGCCGACGACATTCGCTTCGAAGTCCAGATCCGGACGGCGCTCCAGCATGTCTGGGCGACCCTCTACCATGACACCGGCTACAAATCCGGTATCGAAATCCCGCGGGAATACCTTCGGGACATGAACCGGCTGGCCGGCATGCTGGAACTGGTCGACGAGCAATTCTGCCGCATCCGCACCGGCATCACGGACTACCGCCGCCGGGTGGAGACACTGGTCGCGGACGGACGCCTCGACGAGGTGGCCCTGGACGGCGACACCTACCGGCGCTACCTGCTCCTGCGTCCTTTCGACCGGCTCAACCGGAGGATCGCCGCCCTGAACCAGGCGGAAATCCAGGAAGTCCCGCTGATCCAGTTCCTGCCGCTGCTCAGGGCCATGGGCATGGAAACCCTGGGCGACCTGGACCGGATGGTCCGCGAACGGTGGGAAGACGCCTACCAGCTGGCGGTGTACCAGCTGGGCGTCACCGATCTCGATATTATTTCTTCTTCCGTGGCCTTGCAGAACCTGTGCTTCGCCTACATCCTCCGGCAGGGAGGCGGCCGGGCCGGCCTCAGGCGGATGTTCGACACCCTGAACGGCCCTTCCGACAGCCATGACATCCTGGCGGACATGATCTGCAAACAGGCGGAAACCTTAAAGATAATCTGATGCAAACCGACAAGAAATTCGTAATCACCATCGCCCGTGAGCTGGGTTCCGGCGGCCGTACCGTCGGCCGGAAGCTGGCGGAGAAACTGGGCGTCCGTTATTGTGACAAGGACCTGATCAACACTCTGGTCAAGGAATTCGACCTCTCCGTGGATGAAATCGAGCGGATCAAGGGCCGCAAGAGCAACTGGCTGACCGATTTCCTGGAGCGGATCGCACCGATGCCGACGGCGGAAACCCTGCTCGGGACCCAGTCCGTCTATGGCGATACGCTGATCCGTGAAGTGACCTCCGATTCCCTGTATGCCGCCGAGCGCGAGGTCCTGAAAGCCCTGACGGAAGAGGGCTCCTGCGTGGTAGCCGGCCGTTCCGCGTTCTTCGCCCTGGACGACCATCCCAACAAAGCGGACATCCTGATCATCTCGTCGATGGAAAGCCGCATCGCCCGGGTCATGCAGCGGCAGGGCGTGGACCGGAAACAAGCGGAGGCGACCATCAAGGAAGTGGACGCCCAGCGCGAGAACTATGTCAAGCATTTCGCGGGAGTCAGCCGTTACGACGCCCGCAACTATGACCTGGTCCTTCGGATCGACGGCATGTCGGAAGACGACGCCGTCGCTTGTATCCTGGATTACCTCGGACGCAAGGAATCATGACGTCACTGGATGACAGACTCCGGCAGGCCCGCCTGATCGATCTCTCCGACTACATCCATGCCGGGGAGGGAGCGAACGGGTCCAGTTACAACCACCGGTCGGATGCCTCCATCATGCTGAAACTGTACAATCCCGGCAAGCTCCGCCAGCCGCTGGACGAACTGGACCTTGCCCGGAAGGTACATGCCGCCGGGATCGCGACCCCGGAACCGGGAGACCTGGTCACGGACGGCACCCGGTACGGCGTGGTGTTCCGTCGGCTCAACGGCAAGATTTCGTATGCCCGCGCCGTCGGGGAGCATCCGGAGAACCTGCCCCGCTATGCGGCGGAATTCGCCGGAATGTGCCGGGAACTTCATGCCATCCACGTGGATCCGACCCTGTTCCCGTCCGTCAAGGACCGGTACCTGTCCCTGCTGGAGGAGAATCCGTTCTTCACGGCATACCAGAAAGAGAGAATCGCCGCATTCATCCGGCAGGCGCCGGACGGGGATACGGCGATCCATGGCGACCTGCAGTTCGGCAATGCCCTGTTCGTCGGCGACCACCGTTATTTCATCGATTTGGGAGATTTCTGCTACGGCCACCCTTATTTCGACGTGGGAATGGTCTACATGACCTGCAAATTGAATGAAGAGTCTTTTACCCGGGAAGCGTTCCACATGGACAACCGGACGGCTTCGGCCTTCTGGGATGCCTTCGCACCGGTTTATTTTGGCCCCGATGCCGATCTGGCGGCCATTGAAAAGGAGATCCGGATCTATGCCGGTCTCAAGACCCTGATCGTCGAGCGGGACACGCGGCGGCCGATGACGGAGCTGCGTGCCATGCTCGAGGGAACCATCTATTGATATGGAAGACATTAGGAAAACGCTGCGCCGCTTTTATTCCCGTCAAGGGTTGTTGCTGGTCCTGGCGGCCGCGGTGTTGCTGGAGGCCAACTCCCTGGTACAGTATTACTTTGCCAGAAAGGGACTCCATGAAGAGGCCACCCGTCGCGCGCAGAGCGAGATGGAAAAGACCCGCCTTTCCATCCAGGACGTGACCAATTCCGTCGAGTTGTCCGTGAAGAACCTGGGATGGCTCGTGGAGAACATGCTGGACATGCCGGAGAACCTTTTTTCCGTCATACGGCAGACGATGGACGCCAATCCGTACCTGACGGACGCCGGCGTGGCCTTCGCTCCGGATTATTACCCGGAGATGGGCCGGTGGTTCGAACCCCTCGTGGCGCGCCGCCCCGACGGGTCGTTCGAGGCGTTGCAGGTCGGCTCGGAGAGCCATGATTATTTCGACAAGGACTGGTTTACGGTTTCGTTCGAGACGGGTGAAGGCCATTGGAGCGAGCCCTATTTCGATGAAAGCGGAGGCCGGACCACGGTCGTGACCTTTACGCTGCCGGTCCGGGACCCCGACGGAAACATCGTCGCGGTCTGTGCCGGCGACGTGTCGCTCGACTGGCTGGAGGAACTGATCGGCAACATCCGACTGTACCCGAACTCCTTCAGCAAGATGGTCAGCCGTTCCGGCGAAGTCATGATCAGCCCGGCGGAAACCCTGGTGACGGACGACGTCGTCCGGTTCGTCGAGCCGATCGACAAGACGGGCTGGAAGATGTCCATCGTCATTCCGGAGCGTGAAATCTACGCGTCCGTCAACCGGCTCGGCTTGATCATGACCCTCTTGCAACTGCTCGGGCTGGTGATCCTGGGCATCCTCCTGCAGCGCACGGCCAGGAACCAGGTCCGGCTGGAGGAAGTCGAAAACAAGAAAGAACAGATCGAGAACGAACTGACGATCGCCCGGGGCATCCAGATGGCCATGCTGCCGAAGATCTTCCCGCCTTATCCCGAACGGGACGACATCTCCATGTTCGGCATGCTGACCCCGGCCAAGCAGGTCGGCGGCGACTTGTATGATTTCTTCATCCGGGACGAAAAGCTGTTCTTCTGCATCGGCGACGTGTCCGGCAAGGGCGTTCCCGCCTCCCTGGTGATGGCGGTCACCCGCAGCCTGTTCCGGACGATTTCTGCCCATGAAAACGATCCCGCCGTCATCGTGCAGAACATGAACGACTCCATGTCCGAGACCAATGAGACCAACATGTTCGTCACGTTCCTGGCCGGTGCCCTCGACCTGACGGACGGCACCCTGCGCTATTGCAACGCCGGCCACAACGCGCCGCTCATCATGTCTCCCCACAAGACCCGGTTCATGGATGTCGTTTCCAACATCCCGCTGGGTATTGTGGAGGGCATGTTCTACCAGGAGCAGGAAACGAAACTGGCGGCAGGCGAGGGAATTTTCCTGTATACGGACGGCCTGACCGAAGCGGAGAATGTCCGCAAGGAACTGTTCGGGGAAGACCGTCTCCTGTCCCTGGCCGCCGAAACCGCCGCCTTGACCGTAGAAGAACAGGTCGGCAGGATCAGCCAGGCCGTGAAAGACCATATGGGAACCGAACCGCAAAGTGATGACTTGACCATGCTTTCCTTCAAATACCAGGGAGACCCCCATACGTTCCGTTACCAGCTCAAGCTCCGGAACAACCTGTCCGAAATTCCGAAGATCGAGACCTTCGTCAACGAAGTCGCCTCCGTTGCGGGCATTCAGGACCACCTGACGACCTCGAGCATCAACCTGGCGCTCGAGGAGGCCATCACGAACGTCATCATGTATGCTTATCCGAGCGGTATCGACGGCCCGGTCTATCTGGAGGCCGTGATCTCGGAAGGCAAGGCGACCTTCATTCTCAGCGATACCGGCAAGCCGTTCGATCCGACAAAGGCGGAGGAAGTCGACGTGACGCTCGCGGCGGAAGACCGCCCGATCGGCGGCCTGGGCATCCACCTGGTCCGGACCATCATGGACAGCGTGTCTTACGAGTACCTGTCCGGCAAGAACATCCTGATGATGACCAAGAATCTCTGAGCCATGCGGAAACTGCTCCTTTTCCTTCTGGCGGTTCTGGTCCTGCCGGTCTCCTGTGCCCGGCGGACCGAAGCCGTCCGTACCCTGGAAGAGCTGGAACACGGCCGGATCGGCGTCATAACCCCCGCCGCCTACGCTGAAGAGGTCCATCACCGCTTTCCGAAGGCCCACGTCCATGATTTCGAAGACCTGATGGGGATGACGATCGCCCTGGAACGGCAGCAGGTCGACGCCATCGCCTGCCTGGCGCCGGCGGTCGAAACCCTGCTGGACCTCCGTCCGGATTTCTGCCTTCTGCCGGATGCCGGGATCCGGGATTCCGTCGCCCTCGCTTTCCGGAAAGACGACATCCGGCTGGCCTCGCAGTTCAACGGTTTCCTGGCCGCCATCCGGGCCGACGGCACGTATGACGCCATCTGTGCGAACTGGTTCGGCGCCGGCGCTCCCCGGGAGCCGTATGAACCGGCCGGAGAAGCAGCTTCCGGCGAGGAGATCCGGGTCGGCGTCGAAGTCGGACACCATTTCCTGACCATGGCCGGCGCCTGGGAAGTCTTCGGGTTCGAGCCGGAACTCCTTCTCCGTTTCGGCCAGTCGATCGGCCGCCCGGTCCGTTTCGTGGAGATCTCGGGCGGCGGCCTGGTACCGGCCCTGAACGGCGGGAAGATCGACATCGTCGCCAACGGCGTCACGCCGACGGCCGCCCGCCGGGAGCACCTGCTGTTCTCCGAACCGTACCTGTATCCGGACATCGCCCTGATCGCCCTGGATCCGGATGCGGCGGGTTCCGTCGGACCGGGACTGAAGGACCGCATATCCAGCAACCTGGCCGAGTCCAACCGTTTCGGACAGATCCTCAACGGCCTCCTGATCACGCTCCGCATCACCCTGGCCTCCATCTTTCTGGGTAGCCTGCTCGGCATCGTCCTTCTCCAGTGTCGCCTCTCGAAGAAGCGCTGGCTCCGGCACCTGTCCGAGGGCTACTGCACCCTGGTGGAGGGCGTCCCAATCCTGGTCTTCTTGCTGATCATGGTCTATGTCATCTTCCCTGGGACCGGTCTTCCGATCATCACCGTGGCGACGATTACCTATTCGCTTTTCTTCGCCAGCGGCGCCTGCGAGTGTTTCCACACCGGGGCCGAGGCCATCGATCCCTACCAGACGAAAGCCGGCCTCGCGCTGGGCTTCACCCCGTTCCAGACATTCCGCCATGTCCTTTTCCCACAGGCCCTGGAGACCATCATGCCGCAGTTCAAGGCCAAGTGCATCGGCTTGATCGAGAATACCTCGATCGTCGGTTTCGTTGCGATCAAGGACCTGACCAAGGTCGTCGACATCATCCGCAGCCAGACCTATGACGCCCTGGTGCCGCTGGCCACCCTGGCGCTGATCTATTTCATCCTGACCCGCCTGTTCAGTTTCGGACTTGACTGGCTGGGTGACAAAATCCTGAACCGCCATGTCTGATACCATCATTGAAGTCAAGAATCTCGGCCTGACCTATCCCGGCGGCCATGTCGCCTTGCGCGACGTGAACTGCGAGATCCGCCAGGGAGATGTGATTGCGGTCATCGGCCCTTCCGGTTCCGGCAAGAGTACGTTCCTTCGCTGCCTGAATGCCCTCGAAATGCCGACGCAAGGCGATGTCCGGGTCCATGGACAAAGCCTGCTTTCCGAGGAAACGGATCTTCCGGCCATCCGCCGCAAGATCGGCATGGTCTTCCAGCAGCAGGTCCTGTTCCGGCACATGAACGTATTGGACAATGTCTCGATCGCTCCCCGGAAGGTGCTTGGCCTGACGCTCCAGGAGGCCCGGGAGCGGGCGATGAAATACCTGCGCGTCGTCGGCCTGGCCGAAAAGGCGGAATTCCGTCCCGACGCCTTGTCCGGCGGCGAAGACCAGCGTGTGGAGATCGCCCGTTGCCTGGCCATGGAGCCGGAAATCATCCTGTTCGACGAGCCTTTCGCGGGACTGGATCCCCGGATGGTCACGGAGGTGACGGCGGTCATCCGGGACCTGGCGAAGAAGGGCATGACGATGGTCGTCGTGACCCATGACATGAATTTCGCACGGGAAATCGGCCGCCGGATCTTCTTTATGCAGGACGGGACCATCCTGGAAGAGGGCACGGTGTCGGATATTTTCGAACATCCGCAGAAATCCCAGACGAAGATTTTCGTCGGCAACCTGCGCCGGCTGTTCTTCGACGTCCGTTCGCACGACTATGACCTGTACAAACTCAATGCGGAGATCCTCTGGTTCTGTCAGCGTTACGCCCTCGGGCAGCGGTATCTTACCCTCCAGCTGCTCTGCGAGGAGACGCTGACCCAGGTGCTGCCGTTTACCGGCCCGATCCATATCCGGATCCACTGTCCGGAAGACGGCAAGGGCGTTTCCCTGGAATTCGAGCAGGAGAACTGCGCGGATTCCCTGATGGATCGGGAGGACATCGATCCGATCTCCCGCATGCTGATCGAAGGCATGGCCACCGACATCCGGGAGGAACAGCAGGGTGCCGGCCGGATCCTCTCCATGCAGATCGCCTGACGCACGTGCAAGAATAAGAGACCCCCGGAAGTCCGTTTGGCTTCCGGGGGTTTGTCGTTGTATCGGGATACCGTCTAGAAGAGGTAGGCGGCGCCGAGTTTCAGATAGGATTTGTTGCGCTTGACGTCCTCGCTGCCGGTGTACAGGTTGACGAGGCCGTAGTCGTAACCGACGGTCAGGCGGAGCATGTCCATCAGGTCTACGCCGAAACCGCCGCCGACCAGGACGTTGGTACGGCCGTAGTTGGTGCCGTCCTTGTAGTTGTCATTCTTGACATCGGCCTTGAAGTCGAGGATCGGAACATCGGCGGCATAGCGGGTCTGGGAGGAGAGACCGTACTGGAGGGTCGGGCCGGCGAAGAGGAAGAGCCGCATGTCATCCGAGAACTTCGTGCCGAAGTTGAAGTAGACCGGGATGTTGACGAACTGCTCGGTGGTGTTGCCCTTGGCGATGTTGCCGAGGATTTCCTTGTTGGCGGTCATCATGGAATAATAGATGCCCGGTTCCAGAGAGAAGTCTTCCGCGAGCGGGAGTGCAAAGGAAATGCCGGCATAGAAGCCGTTCATGTTGGCGGAGGTGCTTTCGCTTCCGGCCGTGGTCTTGTCAGTTCCGTTGAGGTAGCCGGCGCCGAGGGAAATCTGGGCAAAGGCCTGGGATGCGGACAGCATCATGACAACTGTCGCAAGAATCGTGATAAATTTTTTCATAACATATATCCGTTAAGAATTGGCATACTTTGTCGGATCTGTTGCACAAAATCAGTGCCAATCTCCAAAATATGCCGGTTTGCCACCTGTCCGCCGATTTTTGGCCCATATTTTGGAAAAGTGTGGAAAAATAGATATTTTTACCACTTGGAAAACATTTAGAACTCAAATGCATATGAAAAAGTACATTGCAATTGCGCTTTGCGCACTGATGCTCATCCCTGGATGCGGCACCATGTCCAACACGGCTAAGGATTCCCTCATCGGTGCCGGCGGCGGTGCAGCCCTCGGCGCTGTCATCGGCGGTCTGATCGGCAAGGATGCCAAGGGTGCCGCCATCGGTGCTGCCATCGGTACGGCTGTCGGCGGCGGTACGGGCGCCATCATCGGCAAGAAGATGGACAAGAAGGCGGCAGAACTCGCCGCGCTCGAGAACGCCCAGATCGAGACCGTCCAGGACAACAACGGCCTCGAGGCCATCAAGGTTACCTTCAACAGCGGTATCCTTTTCCCGCTCAACGGTACCACCCTCAACAAGAATTCCCAGGCTGAACTGAAGGAATTCGCTGACAGGATGTCCGACATGGTCGACACTGACATCTCCGTCTTCGGCCACACCGACAACACCGGTACCGCCGCTGTCAACGAGCGCATTTCCGTCCAGCGTGCCGAGTCCGTCGCCGCTTACCTGCAGAAGTGCGGCATCGCCTCTTCCCGCATCAAGGCCGCCGGCATGTCCTACAATGACCCGGTCGCTTCCAACGAGACCGCTGAGGGCCGCGCCCAGAACCGTCGCGTCGAGATCTACATCTCCGCGAACGAGAAGATGATCAAGGCTGCCGAGAACGGAACCCTCCAGTAGTCCTTCCCGGGACCCTTTGAAACGGACGGGGCTGGCCATCGGGCCGGCCCTGTCCGTTTTTTTGCACTTGCCCGCGGGATTCCGTATCTTTGGAGAACCAAAAACAACCGCAACCATGAAACAGATCAATACTGAAAAAGCTCCGGCCGCCATCGGCCCGTACAGCCAGGCCATCCGCAGCGCCGCCGGCCTTGTCTTCGTTTCCGGACAGCTTCCGATCGATCCCGCCACCGGTTCCTTCCCGGAAGGCGGCGTCGAGGCCCAGACCCGCCAGTCCCTGACCAACGCCCGCGCAATCCTGCGCGAAGCCGGTCTCGACCTGTGCAACGTCGTGAAAACCACCGTCTTCCTGGCGGACATGGGAGATTTCGCCGCGATGAACGGCGTCTATTCCGAATTCTTCCAGGCTCCGTTCCCGGCCCGCTCCGCCGTCGCGGTGAAGACCCTGCCCAAGGGCGTCCTCGTCGAGGTCGAGTGCATCGCCGAAGCCTGATAAAGGGCAAGACAGAGAAAGAGCCTGCTGCAAATCGCAGCAGGCTCTTTCTGCATTTTGCGGATCATCCGCCTTACTTGCCGAGGACGTTGTTGACCTTGGTCTCGGAGGCGGCAACTTCTGCGGCGGCTTCGCAGCGGATGTCGCGGGAAGAGGCGCCGAAGAGGAAGTTGTAGGAACCGGCGTCGACCACCCAGGCGCTCTTGGCCTCGTCGAAGGAGGCGAGGTCGGCGGTGGCGAAGGTCAGGGTCAGGGTCTGGCTCTCACCCGGTTCGAGGACCTTGGTCTTGCCGTAGGCGCGGAGTTCCTTGACCGGCTTGTCGAGGCTGCCGGCCGGAGCGGCGGCGTACAGTTCGACGACTTCCTTGCCGGCGTAGGAACCGGTGTTCTTGACGGTCACCTTGGCGGTAACGGTCTTGCCGTCATTGGCGACGGAAGGCTCGCTGTACTCGAAGGTGGTGTAGCTGAGGCCGTAGCCGAACGGGTAGGAGACCGGGAGGTTCTGCTTGTCGAACCAGCGGTAGCCCACATAGATGCCCTCGGCATATTCGGTCTGGTCGACGTCCTTCTGGCCGATGTCTTCGCGGCGGTTCGTGAAGTAGACGCCCGTGTCGGAATCGATCGGGAAGTTGGCGGAGGAAGCGGCGTCCATCAGGCCAATCGGGAAGGTCATCGGGAGTTTGCCGGACGGACTCTGCTTTCCGGTGAGGATATCGGTCACGGAGTTGCCGCCTTCCTGGCCGGCCTGCCATGCAAGGAGGACAGCATCCGGAATGTTCTTCCAGGAAGCGGTCTCGATCACGCCGCCGATGTTGAGGACGACGACGACCTTCTTGCCGGCGCGGTGGAAGGCGTCGGTGACGTTCTTCAGGAGGGCCTTCTCATTGGCGGAGAGGCTGAAGTCGGCAGAGGTGCGGTCGAAGAATTCGCCGGAGTTGCGGCCGAAGGTGATGATGGCGACATCGTTGGCGCGGGCGGAAGCGGCGAGTTCAGCGGCGGACGGGATGAGTTCGCTCGGACGGGGAACCGGATAGAAGGCGGCGAGTCCGTCGTCACCGAGGGTGGCCTTGAAAGCGGCGGCCTCGTCGGCGATATGCTTGGCATAGGCGTCCTTCTTGCTGTCGTCGACGTTGAAGCCGGCGTTCTTGAGGCCGTCGAGCAGGGAGACGGTATAGGCGCGGTTGACGTTGCCGGAACCGGTACCGCCGGCGATGAAGTCATAGGAGGTGCAGCCGAAGACGGCGACGTTCTTGACATCCTTCAGCGGAAGGGTGGCAGCCTTGTTCTCGAGGAGGACCATGCCTTCAAGGGCGGACTGGCGAGTCACGGCGGCGTGGGCCTGGAGATCCGGCTTGTTGGTGTAGGCGTAACCCTTCATCTTCGGGCTGCGGAGCACGAGTTCGAGGATGCGCTTGACGCAGAGGTCGAGTTCGGCCTCGCTGAGGGAACCGTCCTTGATGGCGTTCATGATCTGCTCGTACTGGAGGTCGGTGCCCGGCTGGAGCATGTCGTTGCCGGCACGAATCTGGGCGGCAGCGTCGTCACCGCCGTACCAGTCGGTCATCACGGTGCCCTTGTAACCCCATTCGTCGCGGAGGACGGTGGTCACCAGGTCTTTCCGCTGGGAGGTATAGGTGCCGTTGAGCTTGTTGTAGGAGGTCATGACGGTCCAGGGTTCGGCTTCCTTGACGGCGATTTCGAAGCCCTTGAGGTAGATCTCGCGCTGGGCACGCTGGCTGATGATTGCGTTGTTGCCGGTGCGGTTGGTCTCCTGGTTGTTGTAGGCGAAGTGCTTGATGGAGGTACCGACATCGTTCTTCTGGACGCCGCGGACATAGGCAGCTGCGGTCTTGCCGGAAACGAGCGGGTCTTCGGAATAGTATTCGAAGTTGCGGCCGTTGAGCGGATGGCGGTGGATGTTCAGGGCCGGGGCGAGGAGCACGTCGGCGCCGTACTCGTGGACTTCCTCACCGATGGACTGGCCGACATTTTCGACGAGTTCCTGGTTCCAGGTGGAGGCGAGGAGGGTTCCGATCGGGAAGTGGGTGCAGTAGTAGGTCGCATCATCGCCTTCGCGGGTCGGGTCGATGCGCAGGCCGGCAGGACCGTCCGCCAGGACGATGGCCGGGATGCCGAGGCGCTCGATGGCGCGGGTCGTTCCGGCGGCGCCGGGTACGATGGCCTTCGTCGAACCGACGACGGCGCTCTGGCCGTCGGTGCCGGCCATGCCGGTGCCGATGACGAACTGGGCTTTTTCTTCAAGGGTCATGGCGGCGACCACCTTGTCGATGGAGGCTTTGCCGAGCTGCGGATCGCCCTGCTTGCAGGCTGCAAGGGCCAGGGCGGCAGCGCCAAGATAGAGGATTGCTTTCTTCATGTTATTGTGGATTAGATGTTTTACATAGCAAAAAGTGTCCAAAGTTAACAAATTCCGTCCAATCTTCGAAAAAAACTCATCATGGAGAGCAACATTTGAAGATTCTGCCAAATAATTTGTATCTTGCAGAAGAATTGAAACAAGCATGTAACATGATGAGAAGAACTTTCCTCTCCCTGACACTGCTGGCCGCAGCCCTCTGGGCCGGAGCCCAGAAGCCGAATTATGAACTGGCCGAGCGCTTCTCCGCCAAGAAGGTGAACCAGATGGTGTTCTCCACCCAGATGACCCCGAACTGGTTCCGGGATTCCGACCGTTTCTGGTATTCCTGGAAAACGTCCGACGGCACCCGGTATTATGTCGTGGATCCGGCCGCCGGCACGAAGACCGAAGTGTTCGACATGGAAAAGCTGGCCATGCAGATCTCCGAGATTACCCGGGATCCCTTCGATGCGCAGCACCTGCCGCTGACGGGGCTCAAGCTCAAGGATGACAAATATTTCCTGTTCGACGTCCGCAGCACCCAGGATACCAAGGACGAAGAAGATTCGACCAAGACGGTCAAGAAAGTCTTCCATTTCAAGTATGACATCGCCGCGAAGAAACTCTCCGTCGAGGACAAGGTGGAGAAAGAGAAGTATCCGCGCTGGGCGGCCGTCTCCCCGGACGGGACCATGGGCGTCTATGTCAAGAACTACAACCTCTACTGGATGGACTCCACGTCCCTGCGCAAGGCGGTGAAGGATCCGAAGGACAGCACCCTCGTGGAGCACAAGCTGACCAAGGACGGAACGCGGACCTACAGCTGGAGCGGCGGCAACTATACGGGTGACCAGCAGACCGATACGACAACCCGCCGCAGCGCGCCCATCATCTGGTCCCCGGATTCGAAGCATTTCGCGATCTTCCGCTGGGACATGACCATGGTCAAGGATTTCTGGGTCATCAATTCGACGTCCCAGCCGCGTCCGACCCTCGAGACCTACAAGTACCAGATGCCGGGCGAACCCGGTCCCGTCGGCACCCTGTATGTCGCCGAAATGCCTTCGGGCACGATGCGTACCATCAAGACCCACGCTTTCAAGGACCAGGACATGGAATTCCTGTCCGCGCCCCGCACCGGTGAGGAGGAGTATTCGCCGTTCCCGGTCCGCAGGTGGCTCGGCGACGAGAAGGGTTTCTACATGATGCGCCTGTCCCGTGACCTCAAGCGCCATGACCTGTGCTATGTCCCCGTCGACGGTGACAGCACCCATGTCGTCCTGCGCGAACGGCTCAATACGTATGTCGAGACCCGCAATCCGAAATTCCTCAAGGGCGGCAGCCAGTTCGTCTGGTGGTCCGAGCGCAACGGCTGGGCCAACCTGTATCTCTACAACGCGGACGGCACCCTCGTGCGCAACCTCACGGAAGGTGCGTTCCACGTCGAGGACATCCTGGGCATCAACGAAGCGGCCGGCTATGTGCTCTTCAGCGCCTGTGGCGTGGACAAGGCCGAGAACCCGTACCAGATGCACAACTACAAGGTCTCCCTGAACGGCGGACCGATCCAGCAGATCGACATGAAGGACATGGACGTGCTCGCGGCGGCCAGCCGGGACGCCCGTTTCTTCGTCGCGAACTATTCCCGCGTAGACTGCAAGCCGGCTGTCGCGCTGTACAACGCCGTGACCGCCCGCAAGGTCCTCGACCTGGAAGAGGCCGACCTGAGCCTGCTGTTCGCGGCCGGCTACAAGTTCCCGGAACGCTTCAAGGTCAAGGCGGCCGACGGCATCACCGATCTGTACGGTGCGATGTACAAGCCGTTTGACTTCGATTCGACCAAGACTTATCCGATCCTGGACTATGTCTATCCGGGCCCGCAGGTCGAGGCGAACAACATCTCCTGGAGCAAGGGCTTCACCCGCATCGACCGCCTGGCGCAGATCGGGTTCATCGTGATCACGGTCGGCAACCGCGGCGGCCACCCGAACCGCTCCAAGTGGTACCACAACTATGGCTACGGCAACCTCCGCGACTACGGCCTCGAGGACCAGAAGTATGCGATCCAGCAGATCGGCGCCCGCTATCCCTTCGTCGACCTCGAGCGGGTCGGCATCCACGGCCACTCCGGCGGCGGATTCATGTCGACGGCGGCCATCCTGACCTATCCGGATTTCTTCAAGGTCGCGGTTTCCTGCGCCGGCAACCATGACAACAGCATCTACAACCGCTGGTGGAGCGAGCAGCACCACGGCGTGCTGGAGAAGGTCAACCAGGCGGATACCTCCTTCGTCTACAGCATCAAGACGAACCAGGAACTGGCTTCCCGTCTCAAGGGCCACCTGATGCTGGTCCACGGCGACATGGACAACAATGTCAACCCGGCTAACTCCATCCGCGTCGCGGATGCCCTGATCCGGGCCAACAAGCGTTTCGAATATGTACTCCTTCCGGGACAGCGCCACGGTTTCGGCGACATGAACGAGTGGTTCTTCTGGAAGATGGCTGACTGGTACAGTGAGTGGTTCCTGGACGGAAAGAAACGCAGTGAAGTAGATATCAAGGAGCTGAACAACGACTGACGGGAAGGCGTCACGATCTGGACTTACGATGAAAAAATTAGCAATCCTGGCGGCGGCCCTCCTCTGCGTGGCCGCCTGCCACAAAGAAAAGAAAATGCAGACGGAGGTCTGGGAGCAGTCCGGTTCCTTCGCCCTGACGGAGGGATCGACGGACTCGATTTCCATTCAGGTCCGCCTGGAGTATCCCGTCTCCGGCTTCCCAGAGGAAGTCCTGGACCGGATGACGGCGACCATCATCGGCCAGGCCCTGGAGGATGCCAATGACAAGCCGGATATCGACGCGTCCGTGCAGCGGTATTTCAACGCGCGGGTCGCGGATTTCCGCGAAACCAACCTGCCGCTGTACGAGCGGGTGCAGCAGGAGGGCATCGAGGGCGCCATCCTCAGCTGGGAAGAGCAGATCGAAGGCTACTTCGCCGGCCGGTACAAGGATATCCTGTCCTATGACGTCTATTCTTACAGTTTCACCGGCGGGGCCCATGGGGTGAGCGGCGACTATGTGATCAACTTCAACCTCGAGGACGGCAGCCTGGTATCCGAAGGCGAGTTTTTCGTTCCCGGTTACCAGGAAGAACTCGCCGGCCTGCTGAGTGCGCACCTGCGCGAGGCCATGCCCGACGAGGACTCTTATAACGCCCTGTTCGTCAAGGATATCGCGCCGAACGGCAATTTCAAGGTATCCGAAGACGGGGTGACCTATATGTACGGATCATACGAGATCGGCCCTTCCTATCTGGGCTGTATCGAGGTCTTCGTTCCCTGGGAGGAACTCGATACCCTGGTTGCGGGCGGACCGGCGGAAACTCTCTGACAAATCATGGAAACGGACCTGCAATGGATCATCACGCGCGTAGACGGTAAAATCGCTTCCGTATCGACCGGTTACAAGGGCGCAGCCCGGGTGCTGGCCGGCATTGCGAAACTTCCGCCTGCCCAGGCGGATGAAATCACTTGCAGGAAAATTTCGACGGAGGAACTCTTTGCCCTGTCCGACGCCCTTGCCTGGGAGGATCTCCACCTGTACGGGACGCCTTTCCAGCTTTCCGTCTGGAAGGCGCTGTTCGACCTGACGCACGGGGCCGAGCCGCCGCGGCTGCTGAGTTACACCCAGCTTGCCGAGAGCATCGGAAAAGGACCCGGCGTCCGCGCCGTCGCCCATGCGGTGGGCCTCAATCCCGCGGCCGTGATCGTGCCGTGCCACCTGATCATCCCGAAAGAATCCCTGGAGCGGCTCCATGCCCTCGAGGAGGAGAACGGTCTTTTCAAATGGAAGACCCTCTATATGGTCGACCAGACGGTCGACTACGGCGAATACGCCCTCGGCGCCGCCCTCAAGCGTCGCCTGATCCAAATTCACATGAATCGCTGAAACTATGAATCTCAGAACTTTGCTTCCGGCCGCCCTGCTCAGCCTGGCGGCCCTCTCCGCGGTTGCACAATCCGCCAACCGCGTCCTGTTCAACGACGGCTGGACCTTTGAAAAAGACGGTGCCTCCCGGGTGCTGGACCTTCCGCACGACTGGGGCGTCGAAGGCGCGTTCCGCCAGGAATACCCCGGCGAAACGGGCAAGTTGCCCTGGTGGGGATCCGCCCGGTATGCCAAGACCCTGGAAATGCGCGCGGAAGACCGCGGGAAATCGTTCTATCTGGATATCGATGGCGCCATGTCCGGCGCCAAGGTCTGGTGCAACGGCGCACTCGTGACGGAGTGGCCCTACGGATATGCTTCGTTCCGGGCGGACCTGACCCCTTTCCTGAAGGAAGGGAACAATGAGGTCGCCGTCACGCTGGACAATCCGCAGGAATCCTCCCGCTGGTATCCCGGCGGCGGCATCTACCGCAATGTCTGGCTGACCCGGGAAGCCCCGGTCGCCGTGGGACATTGGGGGACCTTCATCACATCGGAACTGACCGGCGACCGCACGGCCCGCATCGCCCTGCTGGTGACCTTGGAGAACCGCGGGGAACCGTATGTCGGCCTGGTCACGACCCAGATCCTCGAGCAGGTCCCGGAACTCGTCTCCGTAGCCGGCCGGCGGCAGCGCGTCGAGCGCGTCCTGGCCGAAACCCGTAGTTATGAACCCATCGCGGACGGGACGGTGATCCCGCAAAGCTTCGATGTCCGGGATATCGTCCGCTGGTCTCCGGACCGCCCGAAGATGTACCTGGCCCGGACCGTCGTCAAAGGCCAGGACGGTACGGAGGCGGTCTATGAGACGCCCTTCGGCATCCGTTCCGCCGAGTTCCGTGCGGACGGGTTCTATCTCAACGGCGAAAAGACGTTCCTCAAGGGCGTCTGCCTGCACCATGATGCCGGTGCGCTCGGGGCCGTCTGGAACGAAGACGCCTGGGTCCGCCGCCTGACGATGCTGAAAGAAATGGGCTGCAATGCCATCCGGACGTCCCACAATCCTCCCGCACCGGAATTCCTCGACCTCTGCGACAGGATGGGTTTCCTGGTCCTGGACGAACTGACCGATACCTGGACGGTTCCCAAGAAAGAAAACGGCTATGCACGGCTGTTCGAGCAGTGGGCCGAAAAAGACCTGGTCGCCTTGATCCACCGTGACCGCAACCACCCGTCCGTCATCCTCTGGAGCATCGGCAACGAATGCGGCGAACAGGGGGACAGCACCCGCTGGCATATCCCGCAGCATCTGACCGATATCTGCCACCGCGAGGACCCGACCCGCCAGACGACGGCCGGCAACGACAACCTCTGGGCCTCCCGTACGCCGTACCATGAAACCATCGATGTCTACGGCTACAACTACAAGCCGCATGCGTACGCGCAGTTCCATGCCGACAATCCGCAGCAGCCGGTCTACGGAAGCGAAACCGCTTCCTGCATCTCGACGCGCGGTTTCTACTGGTTCCCGGTTTCGGACGAGAAGGGTGAGGGTTGGCCGGACGGCGCTCCTTTCCAGGTCAGTTCCTACGACCTGTATGCCCCCGGCTGGGCGTCCAAACCGGATTACGAATGGGCCTTCGAAGACCAGGCGCCTTACGTCGCCGGTGAATTCGTGTGGACCGGGTATGACTACCTGGGCGAACCGACGCCGTACAACCTGGACCCGTCGATCCTGACCAATTACCATACGGAAGAGGAGAAGGAGGCGGCCAAAGCGATGTTCGCCTCCTGGGGCCAGAAGGTCAGCGAAGAGCCGCTTCCGTCCCGCAGTTCCTATTTCGGCATCATCGACCTGGCCGGTTTCCCGAAAGACCGCTACTGGATGTACCAGTCCCGCTGGCGTCCGGACCTGCCGGTCGCGCACATCCTGCCGCACTGGAACTGGCCGGACCGGATCGGACAGGTGACCCCGGTCCATGTCTATACCTCCGGGGACAGCGCGGAACTCTTCATCAACGGAAAGTCCCAGGGCCTGAAGCGGAAGGGAGAACGGGAATACCGGCTCCGCTGGGATGACGTCGTCTATGAACCCGGCACCGTCGAGGTCGTCGCCTACAAGGACGGCCGCGAATGGGCACGGGACAAGGTCGTCACGACCGGCGCGGCGAAACGGCTGGCCCTGTCGGAGGACTTCCGCGGCGAGGAACTCGTCTTCGTCCGGCTGGAAATTGACGACAAAGCCGGGAACATGGTCCCGACCGCCTGCCCTACCGTGACCTTCAGCGTCTCCGGCGCCGGCGAGATGGTCGCGACGGATGCGGGCGATCCGACCAGCCATGTCCCCTTCTATTCGGAACAGTTGCCGGCGTTCAACGGCCTTTGCTCGGTCATCGTCCGGCGGACCGGCCCGGGCAAGATCGTCGTCAAGGCGACGTCGCCGGGCCTGAAGACGGCCAAACTGGTCTTATAGGATTTTTTCGAGCCGCACGCGGAGGGTCACCTTCTCGTGCGGTTTGAGTTTCAGGGTATAGCCGCTCAGGGAAATGCCGGGATTGGGGGCGTCGTATGCGTGCAGCTGGGTCTTCTCCGGATCCATGCCCGGCTGCCAGGTGACCGGCCAGGCCTCGGCCTGCAGGGTGCCGTTCCCTTCGGCCCGCAGCAGGCGGACATGGCCGTTCCGGCTCAGGCGGATCGACCGGCTGTCCGTGATCTCCGCCTCCGCCTCCGAGCAAAGGGCCCAGCGCAGGGTAAGCGGCCGGTCGCCGCACTCCAGTTCGTCTTCGACCGTGAGGTTGTCGTCCGCGTCCAGCCAGACCCGGCGGACATGGGTCCGGAGATCTTCCCAGTAGACCATCTGCAGGTCGGCCTCGACGCCTTTCCGGTCTTCCGTCTCCCAACTCCGGCCCAGTTCGATGGCCTGGTGGATGCTGGGCGCCTTGCCGTCGACGGTCAGGATGTTGTGCGACCAAGGCCCGATGCGGAAGACCTCCCACCGCTGTCCGGCCTGTTTCATGTTCCACAGGTCCACGCCCAGGGATTCCAGGGATTCATAGTCCTGGCTGCCCAGGTCGGTCGCCCAGGCGACGCCGTCGGCTTCCAGATAAAAGGACCCGATGTCCTGGTGGGCGTGGCTGGAGGATGCCAGACCGGCTTTGACGCCGAGATAGGTGTCGTCGGGGGAGTCCCAGCCGCTCCGGTAGATGAAAACCGGCGTGGTCCCGCCGCTGCGGTAGAAATTCCGCAGGGGCGGAGTCATCCCCTGCAGGTCCAGCCGGCTGCCGTAAATCAGGAACATGGGGAGAAGCCGCGGCTCGGACGGCGGGATCCCCCGGCTGAATTTGCGGAGTTCGGGATACAGGAGCGTCCCGTCCCCGGTCCGCACGGCCATCCAGGCCTGGATATACTGGGTCGTGCCGACGCGGCGGGTGTCGTAGTAACTCCAGCACCGGCCGGTGGGCGTGGTCATCATCCGGATATATTCCGAAGAGGCGAGAAAGCCCTCGCCCGCTTCGCCGTCCAGCAGTTCGCAGTCGGTTCCGAACGCGCTCTCCAGGGCGGCCAGGAGCATGATCTGGAAGGAGGCGCCGTAGCCCCAGTAACTGTAGCCTTCGGGATAGGCCCCTTCCCGCGGGAATTCCGCCAGGGCGAGCGGGTTGGTCTCCAGGCACCGGCGGATGAAAAACGACGCCTCGAAGGGCCGTTCGTCCCAGACGGCGAGGGCGGCATAGAGCAGTCCGGCGTTGCAGACGGAGTTCCAGTTGATCCCGCTTTCATAGAACCAGGCCCGCTGGTCGTCTTTGGCGGGGTTGAAGGCCTTTTCGGTCAGGGCCTGGCAGATCCGCGTGCGCTGGTCTTCGGAAAGGAGTCCGTAGAACCAGTCATAGCCCAGTCCGACGGCCATCGCCATCTCCCCGGTGTCGAGGAAATGGTCCGGATTCCAGTTCCGGAAGGAGCAGACGGCTTCCATTTCCCGGATCGCCCGTTCGGCATACCGGTCGCCGTCGTGGACCCGCCAGGCATAGCCGAGCCAGAAGATCCGCTGGAGGGCCTGGCGCGAGGTGGAGAGCATCCGGCGCCCGATCAGGGTCCGTTCCAGGACAGGCTCCGCCAGGATGCTGTCGCACCAGGTGAGGATCATGCTGTCGGCTTGCGCGAGGACGGGTTGGGTGCGCAGGCTTTCCCGGATGCGCTCCTCTTCTCCTTCGCGCAGGAGCAGGCGCGGGTGCGGGCATGGGTCGGGCGTGATGACGGCGGGCGGCGCCTCCCGGACCGTCGCCTGCGCCGGCAGGGCGGCGCGGACGGAGAGGCCGGCTGCCAGCAGCAGCGCGAAAAGGCTTTTCCGGATCATTTCTCCCATGTCGCAAAGTTTGCACGAAGATAGCAAAAAATCATGTAAATAAACGTTTTAGAGCACTCTGCGCCTGTTGAAAACTTTGTTAATTAAATAATTCTTCGTAAATTTGCGGTCCCCTAAAATGGGGGAAAGAAACATAAATTATAGATTTACAATCATTTATGCCAACAATTCAACAATTAGTCCGCAAAGGACGTGAGACCCTCGAAGTCAAGAGCAAGTCTCGCGCGCTGGATGCGTGCCCTCAGAAGAGGGGTGTTTGCGTACGTGTGTATACCACCACGCCGAAAAAGCCGAATTCCGCTATGCGTAAGGTCGCTCGTGTACGCCTCACCAACTCCAAAGAGGTCAACGCCTACATCCCGGGCGAAGGCCACAACCTCCAGGAACACAGCATCGTGCTGGTTCGCGGCGGTCGTGTCAAGGACCTTCCGGGTGTACGTTACCACATCCTTAGAGGAGCTTTGGATACCGCTGGCGTAGAAGGCAGGACCCAGTCCCGTTCCCTCTATGGCGCCAAGAGGCCGAAGAAATCTAAGAAGTAATCACCTGTTTAATTTCAAATTCCCAAAACAATGAGAAAATCGAAGCCTAAGAAGAGGATTCTACTTCCTGATCCGAAGTTCCACGACGTGCTGGTTACACGTTTCGTGAACAACCTTATGTTGCAGGGGAAGAAGAGTATCGCGTATTCTATTTTTTACGATGCCATTGACATGGTAGGCGAGAAGATGAAGGATTCTGACAAGGCTCCTCTCGATATTTGGAGGAAAGCACTCGAGAACGTGACCCCTCAGGTTGAGGTCAAGTCCCGTCGTATCGGTGGTGCCAACTTCCAGGTGCCGACAGAGTTGAGACCGGAGCGGAAGATTTCAGTCTCCATGAAGAATATGATTCTCTATGCCCGCAAGCGCTCCGGCCACTCCATGGCCGAAAAACTCTGTGCAGAAATCGTTGCTGCATACAATAACGAAGGTGGTGCATTCAAGCGCAAAGAAGATATGCACAAGATGGCTGAGGCCAACAAGGCTTTCGCCCACTTCCGTTTCTAATCTAAGACTTACGAATGGCTAAAAGAGATCTTACATTCACCAGAAATATCGGCATCATGGCTCACATCGATGCCGGCAAGACTACGACGTCCGAGCGTATTCTTTTCTACACCGGAAAGACGCACCGGATCGGCGAGGTCCACGAAGGTGCGGCCACCATGGACTGGATGGTCCAGGAGCAGGAGCGTGGTATCACCATCACGTCCGCCGCTACGACCGCGTTCTGGCATTACAATGGCCAGACTTACCAGATCAACCTCATCGATACTCCCGGTCACGTCGACTTCACCGTCGAGGTGGAGCGTTCCCTCCGTGTGCTCGATGGTACCATCGCGACGTTCTGTGCTGTTGGTAGGGTGCAGCCCCAATCTGAGACCGTATGGCGTCAGGCCGATAAATACGGTGTGCCTAAGATCGCTTACGTGAACAAGATGGACCGTGTCGGTGCGGACTTCCTCGCTTGTGTCGAAGAGATCCACGCCAAACTCGGTGCCCATGCTGTTCCCATCTGCCTCCCGATCGGAGCAGAAGACAAGTTCAAGGGAATCGTGGACCTGATCTCCCGCAAGGCGATCTACTATGATTCCTCGGAAGAACTTGTCAACTACGAAATCAAGGAAGTCCCCGAGGATATGGCCGATGAGGTGGCCCGCTGGCGCGACAAGCTTGTCGAAACGGCGGCCGAGGTCGATGAGACCCTCATGGAGAAATACTTCGAGGATCCGGATTCCCTGACCGAGGACGAGATCATCAACGCCCTCCGCAAGGGAACCATTTCGATGCAGATCGTTCCCGCGTGCTGCGGCTCTTCCTTCAAGAACAAAGGTGTGCAGTTCCTGCTCGACGCCGTCATGCGTTACCTCCCGTCTCCGCTCGACAAGGGCGCCGTCAAGGGCACCCAGCCGAAGACCGGTGACGTGATTGAACGCAAGCCGTCCGCCGACCAGCCGTTCTGCGCCCTCGTCTTCAAGATTGCGACTGATCCGTTTGTCGGACGCCTCGCTTTCATGAGGGCTTACTCCGGAAGGGTTGACGCCGGGTCGTATGTCTTCAATACCCGCACAGGCAAGAAAGAGCGTATCGCCCGCTTGTATCAGATGCACTCCAACCACCAGAATCCGATTGATTTCGTGGAGGCGGGAGACATCTGTGCAGCCGTCGGATTCAAGGATCTCCGTACAGGTGACACCATCTGCGACGAGAACCATCCGATCACGTTGGAGTCCATGGTCTTCCCCGATCCGGTCATCGGTATCGCGGTGGAGCCCAAGACCCAGGGCGACCTCGACAAGTTGGGTATCGCCCTCGGCAAACTCGCCGAGGAGGACCCGACCTTCACCGTCAAGTCAGACCATGAGACCGGCCAGACCGTCATCAGCGGTATGGGTGAGCTCCACCTGGATATCATCGTCGACCGTCTCCGCAGGGAGTTCGGCGTCGAGATCAACCAGGGCGCTCCGCAGGTCAATTACAAAGAAGCCATCACCGGCTCCGTCCAGCATCGCGAAGTCTTCAAGAAGCAGACCGGCGGCCGTGGTAAGTTTGCCGACATCATCGTCGAGATCGGACCGGCCGATCCGGGTGTCACCGGACTCCAGTTCGAGAACGCGGTCAAGGGCGGCAATGTCCCGAAAGAGTATGTTCCTTCCGTCCAGAAGGGCTTCGAGTCCGCGATGGCCAACGGCTGTCTCGCCGGCTACGAGGTTCCTTCCATGAAGGTCACCCTCATCGACGGTTCCTTCCACCCGGTGGATTCCGACCAGCTCTCCTTTGAAATCGCGGCCCGCATGGCTTTCCGTCATGCCTACCGCAAGGCGAAACCGGTGCTCCTCGAGCCGATCATGAACCTGGAGGTGGTGACACCCGAAGAGTACATGGGCGACATCGTGGGCGACCTGAACCGCCGCCGCGGCCAGATCAACGCCATGGATACCACCGCCAACGGTGCCCGTATCATCAAGGCGTTCGTTCCGCTCGCCGAGCAGTTCGGTTATGTGACCGTCCTGAGGACCCTGTCCTCCGGCCGTGCCACCAGCACCATGAGTTTTGACCATTATGCCGAGGTCCCGGCCAACCTGGCCAAGGACATCATCGAGAAGAGTGGTTTCAAAATGCCTGACGACGAATAATTAAAAAGTTTAACAATCGGAAACAACAATTGATATGAGTCAGAAAATCAGAATCAAACTCAAATCATTCGATCACATGCTGCTCGACAAGAGCGCCAAGAAGATCGCCGAAACCGTCTCCGCGACGGGTGCCAAGGTTTGCGGCCCGATTCCGCTGCCGACCGACAAGAAGATCTTCACGGTGAACCGTTCCACCTTCGTCAACAAGAAGGCCCGCGAGCAGTTTGAGCTCAACTCCTATTGCCGTCTTCTCGACATCGACGATTCCAATGCGAAGACTGTCGATGCGCTGATGAAGCTCGAGCTTCCTTCCGGCGTTGAGGTCGAGATCAAGGTCTGAGGATATTGATAGGAATTCCTTATATTTGCAGGGCTGCCTCATTTGTAGGCAGTCCTGCAACTTGGTCCCTTAGCTCAGTTGGTTAGAGCAACTGACTCATAATCAGTGGGTCGTCGGATCATGCCCGGCAGGGACCACAAAACAAAGCCGCCTGAGGGCGGCTTGTTTTGTGGTCCCAGAGGGACTAAGTTCGTGTCCCCACCCCAAACCCCTCCCTCGGGGAGGGGATTAGAACTGAAAAGCCGCCCATTCGGCGGCTTTCGTCGTGTGGTCCCGTTGGGACTAAGTTCGTGTCCCCACCCCAAACCCCTCCCTCGGGGAGGGGGTTAGAACTGAAAAGCCGCCTTCGGAGCGAAAGGGCGGCTTTGTCGGGGAAAACGAAGAGGCTGACCAAAGGGATGAATGGTCAGCCTCTTTGAGGGGTGTGTGTTGAAGCGGGAGGATCAGGCTTCTTTCTTGCCGAGGAGATCCTGGGCCTCGTCCTTGACGTCCTCATAGACATCCTTGGCCTTCTCCTTGGCGTCGGCATACGCCTCCTTGACATCGTCCAGGGTATCCTGGGCTTCTTCCTTCACTTCGGCGTAGGCGTCCTTCACCTTGCCGGCGGCCTTGTCATAGTACTCCTTGCCTTTCTCCTTGGCATCGGCATAGACGTCTTTTGCCTTCTCGGCGGCCTTGCCGTAATACTCCTTGCCCTTTTCGGCAGCCTTGCCGGCAAGAACCTTGGCGTCCTCGAAAGACTCCTTGGCGCTGTCCGCCACGTCGTTGATGGCCTTCTCGACCTTTTCCTGGGCTACGCCCACACCGTACTGGATCTTCTCACCGAGGGTCACTTTGCCGTCACCGTTGAGGTCCATGGGGTTTTTTGCATTTTCTTCGCTCATGATGTGATGTATTTTTGTGAAACAGATAATCTTCAATCGCTAACAAATATAGGAAAATCCGATTGTTTCTGCGAATGTAAATAAAAAATTCCTACATTTGTACGAATCCCCGGGTTTCCCGGGGAAGGTTAAATTGATATGAACATGCGCAGATTCCTGATCCTCCTCCTTTCGGCCGTCCTCCTGGCCAGTTGCGCCGTCATGCGCGCCCCGGCCCGCCTGGAACGCCTGGTCGACCGCGTCGAACGCAGCGCCGACCGTTATACTCCCGCCCAGTGGCAGCGGGCCAACCGGCAGTATGAATCCCTCGTCAAGGAATACATCCACAATTACCGTCGTTATACCACGCAGGAAAAGCGGACCGCCATGTCGGCGATCGGACGCTACCATGCCCTGCTCGTGGACCACGGAATCAAGGAGTCCGTGGGCTTCATCGGCAGCCTGGGCTCCTATGTGGGCGGTTTGATCGACATCCTCAAGCAGGATGCAGGCGCCGTCAAAGACTTCCTGCAGGACGTGATGGGCATGAAGGGGACAGACCTCAGCGGCATGCTGGACCGCCTCCAGAAATATGTCCAGTAGGGCGTTTGTTGAACAGAACTTGATAAATTGACAGAAACATGAAAGTAGCAGTTGTCGGTGCCACCGGTCTGGTCGGCACCCGGATGATGGAAGTGCTGGCCGAGCGGAATTTCCCGGTCACTGAGTTTTTCCCCGTCGCCTCGGAGCGTTCCGTCGGCAAGGAAGTGACATTCAAGGGCGAAAAATACAAGGTCATGAGCGCGGACGAGGCGATTGCCCGTCAGCCGGACCTTGCCATCTTCTCCGCCGGCGGCGGCGTGTCCCGTGACCTGGCCCCGCGGTTCGCGGAGGTCGGCTGCCGCGTCGTGGACAATTCCTCTTACTGGCGCATGGACCCGACCAAGAAACTGGTTGTTCCGGAGATCAATGCCGATGTCATTTCCGCTGACGATTTCATCATCGCCAATCCGAACTGCTCGACCATCCAGATGCTCCTTCCGATCGCCCCGCTGCACAAGCGGTACGGGATCAAGCGCATCGTCGTCTCGACCTACCAGTCCGTGACCGGTTCCGGCCACAAGGGCGTCGCCCAGATGGAGGCGGAGCGTGCCGGCGCAACCGAATGGGGGACCTATCCGGCCTATTACAATTATCCGATCGACCAGAATGTCATCCCACACATCGATGTTTTCCTGGAGGATGGTTATACCAAGGAAGAGCGGAAGATGATTGACGAGACCCACAAGATTCTCCGGGACGAGAAGATCGGCGTGTCTCCGACCACGGCGCGCGTACCGGTCATCGGCGGCCATTCCGAATCCGTCAACCTGGAATTCGAGCGGCCTTTCGAACTGCAGGATATCCGCGATATCTGGAACCGGACGCCGGGCGTCACCGTCTGCGACGATCCGTCCCGGAATATCTATCCGATGCCGCGCTACGCCCTCGGCAAGGACGATGTCTTCGTCGGCCGCCTGCGCCGGGATCCTTCCGTCGAGAACGGCCTCAATTTCTGGTGCGTCTCCGACAATATCCGCAAGGGTGCCGCCACCAACGCCGTCCAGATCGCCGAAGTCCTGGTCGACAAGGGTTTCCTGCCGCGTTATTAAAGCGCCGCCTCGGTAATTTGATCCGGTTGTGCCCGAAAAGGGGACGGCCGGATTATTTTTTTATTATCTTTGTATGACACCGGATTCCGGAACCTGAACATAAAAACACGAAAGATATGTTTGCAAAAGAAGTTTATGTCAGCCGCCGTCGTACGCTTCTGGCGAAGATGGCTGCCCAGGGCCAGAAAGGAATCATCCTTTTCATCGGCAACGTCGAAGCCCCTGCACAATACAAGGACAACTGCTACAAATGGCGTCAGGACAGTTCCTGGCTTTATTATTTCGGGCTGGATGATCCCCAGTACGCCGCGATCCTCGACATCGAGAGCGGCGAAGAGACCGTCTATGCGAACGATGTGGAGATCGGGGACATCATCTGGATGGGCCCGCAGCCGACCGTCGCGTCGAAAGCCGCTCTTGTGGGCGTCGCCGCCACGAAGCCGTATGGCGCGCTGGAAGCGGATGTAGAGAAAGCCCTCGCCGCCGGCCGTCCGGTCCATCACCTTCCGCCGACCCGCTACTACAATACGCTGAAACTGATGAAACTGCTGGGCTCTGCTGACGGCAGTTCCCTCCCGCTGATCCAGGCGGTCATCTCGATGCGACTGGTCAAGGAAGAGGTTGAAATCGCCGCGATCGATGATGCCTGCGCCCTCGGTTACGAGATGCATTCCGTCGCGCGCGACAGCATCGTTCCGGGCATCATCGAACAGGAGATCGTCGGCAAGATGGAAGGCGTAACCCTGGCCAAGGGCTGGGGCGTCTCTTTCCCGACCATCCTGACCCAGCACGGCGAGACCCTGCACAACCACCTGCATGACAAGGTCATCGAACCGGGCAAGCTGATGGTCATCGACGCCGGTGCCGAAAGCAATGAGCACTATGCCTCCGACTTTACCCGCACCTATCCGACCAGCGGCAAGTTTACGCAGAAGCAGCGCGAGATCTACCAGATCGTCTGCAACTGCAACGAACTGGCGTTCAGCCTGACCAAGCCGGGCACCGCCTACCGCGACGTCCACCTGGCCGCCGCCCGCTGCATGCTGGACGGTCTTTCCGCCCTCGGACTGGTCCACGGCGACCTGGATGAGATGGTCGCCCTCGGCATCGCCGGCCTCTTCCAGCCCCATGGCCTCGGCCACAACATGGGCCTCGATGTCCATGACATGGAAGACCTGGGCGAGAACCTCGTGGGCTATGATCCCGACCAGACCCGGGCGAAGCAGCTCGGCCTCGGCAGCCTGCGCATGGCCCGCCGCCTGGTCCCCGGCAACGTGATCACGGACGAACCGGGCATCTATTTCATCCCGGCCCTGATCGAGCAGTGGAAACAGGACGGAACCGGCAAGGGATTCGTCAATTTCGCGAAACTGGAGGGTTACTACGACTTCGGCGGCATCCGCCTCGAGGATGATGTGCTCGTGACCGCCGACGGAGCCCGTCGCTGCGGACCGAAGCGGCTTCCGATCGCGCCGGACGACGTCGAGGCGGCCATGGCCCGGTAATTGCTTTCTCCGGAGGAAAAAACGGAATAAGAGATGGAAACAGGAATGATTGTTCTGGCCGTGATTCTCGGCCTGCTCGGAGTTGTCGGCAGCGTGGCCCCCGGCCTGCCCGGTCCGCCGCTCAGCTGGTTGGGATTGCTTTGCCTGTACTTTTTCGGCGGCACGAACGCGGCCGGAGAGCCGATGTCGACCAGCTTCCTGTTTATCTGGCTGGCTGTCACGACCCTGGTCAGCATCATCGACTACCTGGTCCCGGCTTGGTTCACGAAACTGACCGGCGGCAGCAAGTATGCCGGATGGGGCGCGATCGCCGGCCTGTTCATCGGCATGATCATCCCGCCGGTGGGCATGATCCTCGGCGCCCTGGCCGGCGCGTTCATCGCCGAATATGTTTTCGCCAGCAAGACCGCGGTCGACTCCGTGTCTTCCGCATTCGGCGCCCTGATCGGCTTTCTCTTCGGGACTGGCCTGAAACTGATCGCCTCGGGCCTGATGCTCTGGCAGATCATCGTCTACATCCGTTAAGGATCCGGAAAGAAACGACAAACCCCGCGACTCGCCGTGAGCCGCGGGGTTTTGCCGTATCCGCCGGAGCGGAAGGTTATTTCTTGTGGAAGAGGTTGATGAGGACGCTGCCGAGAATGCCGGCGCAGAGCGATCCCATCAGGACGGCCACCTTGCCCATGTCCCTCAGTTGGAGCATCAGGGCAGGGTCCTGGTCGCCGAAGGAGAGGGTGTCCACGAAGATGGACATCGTGAATCCGATACCGCCGAGACAGGCGACGGCGAAGAGCATCTTCCAGTCGGATTTGGCCGGCATGGCGCCGACCTTGGTCTTGACTGCGATCCAGCTGGCGAGGGTGATACCCAGCGGCTTGCCGAGGAGCAGGCCGAGGAAGACA